>Ga0335069_10012868_pt1 | contig 11760 bp, 14 predicted proteins | sample Lox_Sample_11_FD_206714 | JGI IMG/M metagenome (GOLD analysis project Ga0335069, IMG submission 206714) | Soil microbial communities from Loxahatchee National Wildlife Refuge, Florida, United States - Lox_Sample_1.1 | ecosystem: Environmental > Terrestrial > Soil > Wetlands | place: USA...
ATCACATATTGTCGCGGAATCAGGGCCGTTTGGGCGACGATTCGCCCCGGAAGCGCATGTTTTTCCTGGCCCGATATTTGCGCCCCGAACGGGCCAATTCGCCTTGCGCGCGACGTCGAAGGGGATTTTCATGCAGCAGCCTCGCCACGACCATTCGCCCATGCCCGCCGCCCACCGCGCCGCCCCGGTGCTGCCGCGCGCCGACGCCGCCGAGACCGCTTTCGCGGGCTTCGCCTTTGTCGCCGGCGAGCCGCCGGCGCGTTCCGGCCTGGTGGTTCTGACCCGCCGCATCGGCGATTTCCTGTTTCCGGTGCTGGTCGTCGAAGCCGACGACATGGCGGCGGAAGTTGCGCGGCTACGCGCCGCCGAGCCGGTGCTGGCGGCGGGGCTCGCCGACGGCTGCTTCTGGAGCGCGCGCGACAATGCGCGCTTGCGCCACCACGCTCTGCGCGATCTCGTCGGCAAATATGACCCGCCGCTCAATGAGGAGTTCCGGATGGGCCGCTCGGCGCCGGAAATCGCCGCCCTGGCTCCGGACCGCGCCAAAAATCTGCCAGTGGGCGAGACTGAGCATGGCGCCGAAGCGATCGACGTCAGCGAGGCCGAACTCAAGGCGATGGTCCGGGCCTTTTATTCCGAGGCGATGGACGATCCGCTGATCGGCCCGGTTTTCGCGCGCCATGTGTCGGACTGGGACCATCATTTCGAGATCGTGCAGAATTTCTGGTCGCGGGCGTTGCTCGGCACGGCGCGTTATTCCGGCAGCCCGTTCACGCCGCATCTCGACATGCAGCTCAAGCCGGAGTTCTTCGACCGCTGGGTGGCCTTGTTCCGCAAGAACGCCGAAGCTAATCTGAAGCCGGCCGCCGCGCGCGTGGCGATCGCGCGGGTCGAGCATATGAGCGTTTGTTTCCAGGCGGGCCTGTTCCCGCCCAAGATCCCGGAAAGGGAGCCGACGGCGTGACGGACATCGAGGAGGGGGGACCGCAGGCCTTTTTCGAGGCGATGCGGGCGAGTTTCGATCGCATCATCGCGGTGGGACGCGGCGATCCGCGTCTGGTCGAGGCGCTGACCGCGCAGGCTTTCGAGAGTTTCGACCGCAACGCCCAGATTCAGAGCGAAGGCCAGCCCGATCCGGTGTGCGAGCGCGGCTGCGACGCCTGTTGTTGCCTGCATGTCTCGGCGACGGCGCCGGAGATTTTTCTCGCCGCCCGTTTCCTGCGCCTCACCCAGCCGGCTTTTGCGCGTCACGGCGTCAATCTCGGCGCGCAGCTCACCGAGGCGCAGGCTCTCACCGCCGGCAAGACCCAGCAGGAGCGTTTCGCCTCCTGCCTGATGTGCCCCTTCATCATCGGCGGCGCCTGCGCGATCTATTCGGTGCGCACGCTGGCCTGCCGGGGCCATATTTCCTACGATCGCGACGCCTGCACGGCGGTGGCTGCGGGCGAGGATTCGGAAGCGCTGCTGTCCGACGCCCATCGCACCGTTCGCGCGCTGGTGCAAAGCGCCTTGCAGGCCTCGATGCGCGACGCCGGCCTCGACTGGGGCATGTGCGAATTTCTCGCTGGCCTTGAGCGGGCGATGCAGGACGAGACGCTTGAGGGCCGCTGGCTGCGCGGCGAGCCGGTTTTCGCCGATTTGCGCGAGGACGCGGCGAGCGCCAGGGACATGGCGGCGACCTTCGACGCCTTGCGGGCCGGCCCGGCTTAAGCGGCGGGCGGCTGGATTTCGTCGGGCTCGCGGGCCTGGGCGATCCGCTCATATTCCGATTTGACGTGGTCGGCGCCATATTTGCGTTCGAGCCGGCGCACCGTGAAATGGCCCTTGGCCAGCGACTGGAAATGGTCGATGAAGGCGAGATTGATCGCCGCGCCGCCGAAAGCCCCGAGCGCCGGGGTGGCCTGGGCCACGAATTTCTGGCTGACGACGAAACCGAATCGCGCGCCGATCTGGGCCATCAGCTTGACCAAAGCCGGGGCGGTCTCGTCGATGACGCCGCGGCTGGCGACATACCGGGCGGCTTCCGAAACCGAGCGGGCCAGCACGCCGCGAAGGGCGAAATAACCGGATTCCGAAATGGCGTCGCCGGGCGTGCGGCCGTCGAGCGCGAAAACTTCAAGACAGGCCATGGCGGCCTGGGGATCGCGGAGGTCTTCGCCCTCGGCGCGGGCGATGTCGGCGATCGAGCGCAGCATGACGGTGGTGGTCACCGGCAGTTCGAAGGGCAGGCTGGCGAGGCCGAGCGCGCCGCCCGCCGCGCCCGAAGCGGCGGCCAGCAATTTATGGGCGCGGCCGCGGTCGCGGATCGGCTTGCCAGCCAGGCTGGCGAGCGCGGCGCGCAAGGCGAGCTTCATCGCCGCCATGGCGGCGCCGTCGATGATCTGCGCGGCCTTTTCCGGCGCCAGGGTTTTCAGGAAATTGACCTTGCGCCCGACCGCATTGGCGAGGCGCAGCGCCGGGCCGATATGTTCGAGCCGGCGCACCGCGTCCATCAGGGCGGCATGGTCGGCGGCGCTCATGCGGGTGGTGTCGAAATTCGGGCTCATGCGGCGCTGGTCCTTCGGCGCTGTCGGCGTGACGGGCGGAAAATGTGGCCGATTTTCGCGGTTTCAAGGCCCATTTTAACCTTGAAGCCGGGGCAAATGTTAAAAGCGACGCCGGCGCCAGTAAAGCGAAAAGCCGCGCCCTGACCATCTGGTGGCGTGAGTAGCCTGTGAAAGCAAGGCTTTGAGAGGAATGAGGACAATTTGATCGAATTTGGTCAGGCCAAATTATACTTAATCGGATCGAAGACAAAAATGAATGTATTTGTCTAAAATGCGGCAGTTTTACTTAGATGGCTGACAAAAGGACGCGAGCAATATTTCCCCATCACAGGGGAATGACATGCGTCTCTCGAACGTCCTCGCCGCCGCCTTCGCTCTCGCCGCTCTCGCCTTTCAGGCTGCGCCCGCTCAGGCTTTCGCCTCCCGCGACATCGCTTATGCTTCGGTGGGCGGCGAGACCAGCATTCCCTTTGGCTGGCTCGATTTCTGCCAGCGCTACAAGGCCGAATGCGCCGGCGGCGTCCGCCCCGCCGCCGACGTCAATCTGACCGACAGCGCGATGCGCGAAATCCAGCAGGTCAATTCCTATGTCAATCACGCCATCGAGGCGGTCTCCGACATGGATCATTGGGGCGTCGTCGATCGCTGGGACCTGCCGCTGGACGGCAAGGGCGATTGCGAGGATTACGCCCTGCTGAAGCGCAAACTCCTGATCGAGCGCGGCTATCCCCGCCAGGCGCTGCTGATCACCGTGGTGCGCGACCAGAACGACGAAGGCCACGCCATTCTGACCGTCAAGACCAATGGCGGCGAATATATTCTCGACAATCTGACCGACGAACTGAAGCCGGTGGATCGTATTCCCTATCGTCTGGTGAAGCGTCAGAGCCAGCAGGACCCGAATGTCTGGGTCGCCCTTGGCCCCGCCGCCGCCCCGGTTTACGCCTCGCGCTGAGATCGTCGTCGGCCGCTCTCGAAACCCCGCTCCGGCGGGGTTTTCTTTTGAGATTTTTTCGCCCGCGCTTTATGAACGCCGCCTCAACCGGAGTTCTCTTTTGCGCGTGGATCTGTTCGATTTCGATTTGCCCGAGGACCGCATCGCCCTGCGGCCGGCCGAGCCGCGCGACTCGGCGCGGCTGCTGGTCGTCGCGCCTGATCGTTTGCAGGACGCGCGGGTGAGCGATCTCCCGAGCTTTCTGCGCCAGGGCGACGTGCTGGTGGTCAATGACGCCAAGGTGATCCCGGCGCAGTTGTTCGGACATCGGCGGCGCGGCGACGCGGTGGCGCGGATCGAGGCGACCTTGCACAAGCGCGAGGACCACTCCCATTGGCGGGCCTTCGTGCGGCCGGCGAAAAAGCTGAAACTCGGCGAAAAGGTGGTTTTTTCCGAGCCGGGCGAGGGGGCCGTCTGTCAGGCGGGCGCTTTGTGGGCGGAAGTGACGGCGAAGAACGAGGGCGAGGCGCTGCTGGCCTTCAACCTGTCGGGGCCGGCGCTCGACGACGCGATTTTCGCTCAGGGTCACATGCCGCTGCCGCCCTATATCGCGGCGCGCCGGGCCGAGGACGCCAAGGACGCACGCGATTATCAGACCTTGTTCGCGGAGCGGAGCGGCGCGGTCGCCGCGCCGACCGCCGGGCTGCATTTCACGCCGGACCTGGTCGAGGCGGCGCGCGCGGCGGGCGCGACAGTCGAGAAGGTGACGCTGCTGGTCGGCGCCGGGACTTTTCTGCCGGTGAAGGCCGACGACACCGCCGACCATGTCATGCATTCGGAATGGGGCGAGATTGACGCCGAGGTCGCGGCGCGGCTCAACGCCGCGCGCGAGGCCGGGGGACGAATCGTGGCGGTCGGCACCACGTCGCTGCGCATTCTTGAAAGCGCGGCCACGCCTTCCGGCGAGATCAGGCCTTTCGCCGGCGAGACCGCGATCTTCATCACGCCGGGCTATGATTTTCGCGCGGTGGACGTGTTGATGACCAATTTTCATCTGCCGCGCTCGACTTTGTTCATGCTGGTCAGCGCCTTCGCCGGGCTGGAGCGGATGAAATCCGCCTATGCCCACGCCATCCAGCATGGCTATCGATTCTATTCCTATGGCGACGCCTGCCTGCTGTTACGGGGCTGAACGCGCGGCGGCCCATCGCCGCGCCAACCGCGCCTTGGCCGGCGGATGGACGTTGATCCGGTCGAGGTCGCCTTCGGCGTGGGCGACGAGGACGGGATCGACGATCCGGCTCCACAGGGGCGGGATGAGGGTGGCGAGGCTCATGCCAGCGTAGCCGGTCGGCAATTGCGGCGCCTCCTCGAAATGACGCAGGGCCTGGTAATGACGCATCGGATGGGCGTGATGGTCCGAATGGCGCGGCAAGTGATAGAGCATGATATTGGTCGCCAGATGGCTCGAATTCCAGGAATGGCGCGGCTCGCACGGCTGGTAGCGTCCGTCCCGACGCTTGGCGCGCAGCAGGCCGTAATGCTGGACGTAATTGACCATTTCCAGCATGGTCAGCCCGATGAAGCCCTGCAGGATCAACCAGGGCAGCACGCTCCAGCCGAGCCAGGCGGCGAGACCGGCGAACAGGACCGGCGTGACGATCCAGGCCGAGAGCGCGTCGTTGCGCCAGCTCCAATGAGACATGCCGCGCCGGGCGAGGCGCTGCTTTTCGAGGGTCCACGCCTCGCGGATTCCGCCGATCAGGGTGCGCGGGAAATAGACATAAAAGCTCTCGCCCATCCGCGCCGAGGAGAAATCCTCCGGGGTTGCCGCCCAGACGTGATGGCCGCCATTATGTTCGGTGGTGAAATGACCGAAAAAGGTCGGGGCAAGCACGAATTTCGCCAGCCAGCGCTCCAGTTTTTCCGGCTTGTGGCCAATTTCATGGGCGTTGGTGATGCAGATGCCGTTGGCGATGCCGAGTGTCGCGGCGAGGCCGAGCGTGTCGAACGCGTTGAGCCCGCCATGGACCAGCATCCAGGCGCTCCAGATCAGCGAGCCATATTGGATCGGCATGACCAGATTGGCGACCCAGCGATAATAGGATTCGTTCTCGACCGCCGCGATTTCCGACACCGCGTAGCTCGACTTGTCGACGCCGACGATGAAATCGATCAGGACCACGCTCAGGATGAAAATCGGGCCGAACCAGTAGAACAGCGGCCAGCCTGTCGCTTGGACCAGCAGATAGCCGAAAACCGGCAAGGCCGGGGGAATGAAGCCCATCAGCCAGAGCCAGCGCTTGGCGCCATACATCGAATGGGTTTGGGAATTGTGGTTGCTGGGCAGAAAAGTCTCGGCGTGGCTCACGTCGCGCTCCGCGAATCTTGGAAATTGGCCAGAATGTTAGGCGATTCGGGTCCGGCCAAAAGTCACGGTTAATACATTCTTAACCATTTCCCCCGCCGCGCGCCGGCGCCGCGTGGCGCAACTTTTCGGAAATCCGGATTCCCCTTTGCGGGATCATGCTCTAGTTTCGCCGCGTTCCGCGTCTGAAAGTCCGAAAGCCATGTCCGAGCGCGCCGAGTTTTACATCACCACCGCGATTCCCTACGCCAATGGCGCCCCCCATATCGGCCACGCCTACGAACGGATCGCCACCGACGCTTTCGCGCGGTTCAACCGGCTCGACGGGCGCGACACCCTTTTCGTCACCGGCATGGACGAGCATGGTCTGAAGATGCAGCAGACCGCGACGCGCGAGGGGCTCACGCCGCGGGCGCTCGCCGACCGCACCGCGGCGCAGTTCCAGGCCATGGGCGAGAAGCTCAACGCGCTGGCCGACGATGTGGTGCGCACCACGCAAGCCCGCCACAAGGACACCGTGCAGGAAATCTGGCGGCGCATGGCGGCGCGGGGCGACATCTATCTTTCGAAATACAGCGGTTGGTACTCTGTCCGCGACGAGGCCTATTACGACGAGAGCGAACTCACCCAGAACGGCGACGGCAACAAATTCGCGCCGACCGGCACGCCGGTCGAATGGGTGGAGGAGGAGAGCTATTTCTTCCGCCTCTCGGCCTATGCGGACAAGCTGCTCGCCTTTTACGAGGCCCATCCGGATTTCGTGACCCCGGAAAAATATCGCAACGAGATCGTCGCCTTCGTGAAGCGGGGCCTGAACGATCTTTCAGTCAGCCGCACCACTTTCGACTGGGGCATTCCGGTTCCCGGCGACGACCGCCATGTGATGTATGTCTGGGTGGATGCGCTGACCAATTATCTCACCGCCACCGGCTGGTTCGAGGGCGGCCCCCGCGCCAAGTTCTGGCCCTGCGACGCCCATGTCATCGGCAAGGACATCACCCGCTTTCACGCCATCTTCTGGCCCGCTTTTTTGATGTCGGCGGAGGTTCCGCCGCCCAAACAGATCGTCGTCCACGGCTTTCTGTTCAACCGTGGCGAGAAAATGTCGAAGTCGGTCGGCAATGTCATCGACCCGATCGCGCTGGCCGATCATTACGGCGTGGACGCCCTGCGCTATTTCTTTCTGCGCGAGGTGCCATTCGGCCAGGACGGCAATTATTCGCATGAGGCGATCGTCCAGCGCATCAACGCCGATCTCGCCAATGATCTCGGCAATCTGGCGCAGCGCTCCTTGTCGATGATCGCCAAGAATTGCGCGGCAAAAGTCCCGGAACAGGGCGCGGTCGCGGCGGCGGATGCGGAGATGCTGGCGACGGCCTATGAGGCGGTCGAAAAGGTGCGCGTCGCGATGCGCGCTTTCCTGCCGCATCAGGCGCTCGCCGAAATCTGGGCGGTGGTCGGCGAGGCCAACCGTTATTTCGCCGGGCAGGAGCCCTGGAAACTCGGCAAGAGCGACCCGGCGCGGCGCGACGCGGTGCTTTATGCGACCGTGGAATGTCTGCGGGTGGTCGGCGTTCTGTGTCAGCCCTTCATTCCGGCGGCGGCAGGAAAATTGCTGGACCTGCTGGCGGTGCGCGCCGACGAGCGCGCCCTTATCTACGCCAGGCCGGAACATCGGCTGATCGCGGGCGCCGACGTGCCGCAGCCTGCGCCGATCTTCCCGCGCTATGTCGAGCCGGAGGCGGCCCAATGATGCTGATCGACACCCATTGCCATCTCGATTTTCCGGAGCTGACAGCGGATCGGGCCGGGGTGCTGGCCCGCGCCCGCGGCGCCGGGGTGGGCCGGATGGTGACGATCTGCACCGAGATCGAGAAATACCCGACGATCCGGGCCATTGCCGAAAGCGCCGACAATATATTCTGCTCGGTCGGCACCCATCCCAATCACGCCACCGACGAGCGCGAATTTTCGGCGCAGGAGATTGCCGATCTGGCGGCGCATGAGAAATGCGTGGCGATCGGCGAGGCGGGGCTCGATTATCATTATGACCGCGCGCCGCGCGAGCTCGCCCATCGCGTGTTCCGCGCCCATATCGAGGCGGCGCGCGAAACTGGCCTGCCTTTGGTGATCCATACCCGCGACGCCGACGAGGATATGGCGGCGATTCTGGCCGACGAAATGGCCAAGGGCGCCTTCAAGGCGCTGCTGCATTGCTTTTCCTCCAGTCGGGCTCTGGCGGAAAAAGGGGTGGAGCTTGGGCTTTATGTCTCCTTTTCGGGCATTGTGACCTTCAAGAATTCACATGAATTGCGCGACATCGCCAAAAATGTGCCGCTGGAGCGGATGCTGGTCGAGACCGACGCGCCGTTCCTCGCCCCGACGCCCTATCGCGGCAAGACCAACGAGCCGGCGTTTGTGGCGCGGACCGCCGAGGTTCTTGCCGAGGTCAAGGGAATCGAGCTTGAGGCTCTGGCTGAAATAACCACAGCCAACGCCCTCAATCTTTTCGATAAAATGCCGCCGCTCGCCGCATGACGATCGATATCACCATATTGGGCTGCGGCTCCTCGGCCGGCGTGCCGCGCGTGGCGCAGGGCTGGGGCGAATGCGACCCCAACAATCCGAAAAACCGCCGCCGGCGCTGCGCGATCCTGGTCGAACAGCGCGGCGCCCAGCATGGCGCTCACGAGCCGACCCGCTTTCTGATCGACGCCGGGGCCGATCTGCGCGAACAGTTGATCGCGGCCGATGTCCATCGGCTGGACGCGGTGCTGCTCACCCATGCCCATGCCGATCATATCCATGGTCTGGACGATCTGCGGCCGCTGACCATGGCGATGCATCGCAAGATCGACGTCTATCTCGATCCGGTGACCTGGAAATCGGTCGGGCTGCGGTTCGATTATCTGTTTGAACAGCCGCCGGGCAGCAATTATCCGCCGCTGCTGATCCCGCATATTTTCGATTATGGCTATTCCTTCGCCCATGGCGGGCCGGGCGGCGAGATCGAGGCGACCGCCTTCCGGCTCAATCACGGCGATATCGATGCGGTCGGCTATCGTTTCGGGGCCGTCGCCTATACGCCGGACGTCAAATATGTGCCGCCGGAAAGCATGGCGTTTCTCGAAAATCTCGACCTGTGGATCGTGGACGCTTTGCGCCACAAGCTGCATCCGAGCCATCTTTCGGTGAGCGAGACGCTGGAGCTGATCGAGCGTTTCAAGCCGAAGCGCGTGGTGCTGACCAATCTCCACACCGATCTGGATTATGAGGTTCTGCGCCGCAATCTGCCGGAAAATGTCGAGCCGGCCTATGATTTGATGCGGCTGACCGCGTGAGCCTCGATCAGCTTGCCGAACATTACCGGCTGTGCGGCGAGGCTTTGCGCGAGGCCGACCGCGACCGCTGGCTCGCCGCGATGTTCGCGCCGGACGCGGCGCGGCCGCATCTTTTCGCGCTTTACGCCTTCAACGCCGAAATCGCCCGGGTGCGCGACCAGGTCTCGCAGCCGATTCTGGGCGAAATGCGCCTGCAATGGTGGATCGATGCGCTGGAGGCGGAGGACAAGGCCGGATTGCGCGCCCATCCCGCCGCCGACGCCCTTTTCGCGACCATCGAGCGTTTCGGCCTGCCGCTAAAGGCGCTGCTGGACTGCCTGGAAGCGCGGCGCTTCGACCTTTACGAGGACCCGGCGCCCGATCTGGCCTTTCTGGATCATTATTGCGACGAGACCTGTTCGGCTTTGTTTGGCCTTGCCAGCCGCATTCTTGGCGGGGGCGGCGCGGAGGAGGCCGCTCGACACGCCGGCCGCGCCTATGCCGTTACGGGGCTGCTGCGGGCGCTGCCCTGGCATGTCGCGCGCCGGCAATGTTATTTGCCGGGCGATGTGCTTGGGCGCCATGGCGTGAGCGCGGCCGATGTACTCGCCCGCGAAAAATCCGTTGGCCTTTCGGCCGCGTTGGCGGAGTTGCGCGCTTTGGCGCGCGACAATCTGGTCAAAGCGAAACAAGGCGTCCTCTCCCTGCCCGGACCGGCGCGCGAGGCTTTCCGCCTTCTGGCCCTTCCCGAGCTTTATCTACGCCGGATGGAGCGTCGGGATTACGATCCCTTTTTGACGCTCGTCGATGTCGCGCCCTGGCGCCGCCAGTGGGCGCTGTGGCGTAACAACCCATAAAGCCATTTCCGTGGCGCGCAACCGGTCGCACTCTGCGGATTCTACGCAGGGCCTTGCGGGTATTCGTGCGTATTCTACGCAGGGCCTTGCGGGTATTCGTCGTCTCGCTGAGGCGAACCGGCGTCAGAAGCCGTAAATCTGTTCGCGCAAAGCGTCTTCGTAACGCTTTTTCGCGGCTTTCATCTTGGGGCCCATTTCGTCTTCGGCGAAATGGGCCTGTTCCCAGAGATCGTTCTTGGCGACGTCGTGGTCGACGGAAGCAAGGTCTTCCTCGCGACGAATCGTCGCGATCCACTTTTCAACGGAGGCCTTGTAATCGGGCTGCAATTGATCGATCTGGGAATCGGCGGCGACCACAGGAATCTCCTTTGCCGGCAAACTAGCGCCGCTCCGTGAAAATCCGGCGACAGCAATGGGCGAGTTTTGTGGCGGTTGCGGCTAGGTCGCCGGCGGGCAGGGAATTTCCTTGCGGACGGCGGCGGCGAAGGCCTTCAGGCCGCAATTGATGCGCAAGGGATGGAGTTTGCCGCCTTTCGGCCAGGCCTGATAGGTCACGATGCTGCGGGTGATGGAGAGGACCTTGTAATTTTCGGCCCCGGCCGAATAGCATTTGCCGGCTTCGATCGCTTCTTCACTCATGGGCATGACATGGCTCCTGGCTATTCAATGGTGGTCGGGGTCGTCTTTGACATGTTTGACGTGTTTGGCGAGGAAGGCGCCGGCGGCGTCGGCGCCTTCGCCGTCGATGGCGTGGCCAAGCCCCGGCCGCCGAAAACTCCACACCGGGGCGCCGCGCGCCTTGAGGCCGTCCTTGAGCGCAGCCATGGCGGCGAAAGGCGCCTCGGAATCGGCTTCGCCATGGACCAGCAGAATCGGCGCTGTGGACGGCAGGTCTTCAGGGATAAGCTTCCCCAGGTAGGCGCCGGAAAAGCCGACGAGGGCGGCGAGTTTCTCGCGTCGGCGCAGCCCGACATGAAGCGCGAGTTCGGCGCCGGCTCCAAAGCCGACCAAGGCGAGATGGGAGGCGGGCAGGCGGGTTGTCGCCAATTGCGCGTCGAGAAAGGCGTCGAGCGCGGCGGCGTTCTCGGCAAAGGACTCTTGGGACCGCGCCGGATCGCGCGCCAAAGGTTCGAGGGCGAGGAAATCGGCCTTGATCATTTCCGGCGCCCAGCCCATCGCCAGATCGGCCATATCCTGACCGCTGCCGCCCTGGTCGGCCAGCAGGATCACGAGATAAACCGGCTTGCCGCAGGACAAAGCGGCGAGTTTGGGGCCTTCGATGATGTCTGGCATGGACGGTCTCGCGAGCTTCGCGCGTCGCCAATCAAGGATCGTGCCGCGCTGGCCCGCGATCTGCTTCCGTCCCGTTCGACGTCGGCTTTGCGACGCCTGTGCGAAAAGGAAACCATGGATGACGCTCGACCTCAAGACTGACTGGACCGACGCCGATCTCGCCAAATTGCTGGCGTCGCAGACGGATGACCGCGACTGGCGGCTGGAGGTGGACGCCCAGGGCGTCGCGTCGCTCGCCGACAAGACCGCCAATCCGACCGGCCCCGATTATGACGAAAGCCTCCATTGCTTTTTCGAGACCTGGATGCAGGGTACGGATTTCGTCGGCCGGGGGGCGGCGAGCGACAAGGCGCTGATCGGCAAGATCGCCAAGGGGCTGCGCGACAATTATCCGACCCTCAAGGGGCCGAAATTCGTGTATGTTGCCTTGTAGGGGTCTCGC
>Ga0335069_10012869_pt1 | contig 11759 bp, 6 predicted proteins | sample Lox_Sample_11_FD_206714 | JGI IMG/M metagenome (GOLD analysis project Ga0335069, IMG submission 206714) | Soil microbial communities from Loxahatchee National Wildlife Refuge, Florida, United States - Lox_Sample_1.1 | ecosystem: Environmental > Terrestrial > Soil > Wetlands | place: USA: Florida...
GTGCCGAGGCAAAGCCTACTTCACCACGCCGTACACGCTGGGCCAGTATCTGCTCATGGACTATATGTCACGGAAGACAAAGACGGTACACTAGGCAGACAGGTGAGGAAGCAGGGCCACTCAAAGCTTTCGGATTCCCCTGAGGGTCGAGATTTTGCATGCCGTGAGAACGTGGACTTGGTCTCGTGCAAACGCTCTTTCCCAAGCAGTCACTGCTCTAGCATTGCTTTGTCTGCCACCGGCGATGGCAGCCACTAACTGGCTGGCTGCCGTCACAGGTTCTGTAGTGAACGAAGACGGTCAGCCGTGCGCGAGTGCGGTGCTTCGCTTTACCGATACCACCAACGGTAGGCACTTCGAAGTAACGACCGATCGCGCCGGACATTTTACCCACATTGCAGTACGACCCTCTCACTATCGGCTTGAAGTAATTCGCCACAGCCAAAGACCAGCGAGCTTCCCCGATATCGACCTGGAGTGGAGTGCACGTCCGCTTCTTGTCGACATTGATCTGGGCGCTCAGACCGTGAAAATAAGCCGTCAGGTACAACTGGCTGAGACATTTGGAAGCGAGTCGCCGCCGCCCACGCTTCCTTCGAACCGCACGAGTTATGACCCAACCGTGGACGCCATCAACGAAAAGATTGCTGCCGCCCAGACGGCGATGAACTCCGGCAACTGGGATGAGGCCCTCGCTGCGGCCAAATCCGCGACCGAGATCGACCCGAACCGCGACCTTCCCTGGGCCTGGCTCGCCAACGTTAACTGCCAGGAAGCGCGCCGCGTTCCGGCCCAGGCCCTCTCGTCATTGCAAGCCTGCATCCGCAACTATCAGAGCGCAATCGCGATTTCCCCGCAGGCCGCCTACTTCAACAATCTCGGTAGTGCCTTTGCGTCGTTAAATGAGTGGACCGCCGCAATCGATCAGTTCCGTGCCGCGCAGAAGGCTAGTAGCAACGACATCTCCCTCTACCACTTGAACCTTGGGATTGCCCTGCTGAGGCAATCCGAACTGACGGCAACCTCCACTGCCGGTGCCGAGATGCAATCGGCGGTCGCGGAGTTCTCCGCCGCCGCAAGCTCCGTTCCCGCCATGAACGAGGCATATTACTGGAAGGGGCTTTGCGAGCTTCGACTTGCGGCTCTCGAGACCAAGGGATTCACGTTCCAGAGTGCGCGTGATTCGTTCACTCGATACCTGCAACTGGTTCCCGACGGACCGTACGCCTACGATGCGCGCTCGATGATCGAGGCTCTGACCGCGCGCGCCATCAACGAAAAGATCGGCGCCGCCAAAGCCTTCCTGGAATCGGGCGACTGGGACAACGCCCTCACCGCCGCCCAGGCAGCCGCCGAGATCGACCCCAGCCGCGACCTTCCCTGGGCTTGGGTCGCCAGCGTTTACTGCGCAAAAGCCGGCAGCGACCTCGCGCATTCTCCCCACGCTTTGCGGAGTTGCGTCCTCCACTACCAGACCGCCATCGCGATTTCTCCGCAGGCAGCCTATTTCAACAACCTCGGCACAGCCTATTCCTCGCTGAACGATTGGGCTGCGGCCGCCGACCAGTTCCGCGCCGCCCAGAACGCAAGTCCCGACTACGTTCCCCTTTATCATTTGAACCTTGGTGTAGCCCTGTTGAAGCAATCAGAATCGCAATCGGATTCCGGCGTCACCACGCTCCTGCGTTCAGCAGCCGCGGAATTCGCCCTTGCCGCGAGTTCCGTCCCCGCAATCAACGAGGCGTACTACTGGACAGGCCTTTGTGAACTAAGGCTGGCCGCGCTCGAGATCACGGGATTCACCTTTGACAAAGCCCGCGAATACTTTAGGCATTACCTGGAGCTCGTCCCCAGTGGGCCGCATTCGTCGGACTCTAAGGCTTTACTCGAGTCCATCGCCAACTCCCGCGCGAGTACCTCAGCGGCGATTTCGAAACCGTAGCGCAGCCCGCAGATCGGACTAAGACGCCGGATCATCGGCTTTCTTTACTGCCAGCTCCGCGCCTTGAAATCCAATCTTCGAGTGCGTCCCGTCACAGAACGGCTTGTTCACCGAACCACCACAGCGGCACAAGGAAAACGCAGGTTTTCCGGTAAGGTCAAATGCGTTACCCTCGGAATCCACTAGCTCGATGGTCCCTTCCGGGGCCTCCACTCGATACGGCCCGTTCTTCCGAATCGTGATCTTCACCTGCGCCATCTGTATCCTCTCCCCTCACCAGAACTGAACAGCCTGGCGTTAATTCTATCGAAGCGTTAGCCACCACCGATCGTTAGCCTCGACGATCCATCTGGGTCGACGCGACCAACTAATTTCGAACTGCGGAACCAACAACACGTATATCGCAAAGTAGCTCCTGTCCACCACCGGACATTTGGTTACGCGAGCGGACAAACACTCTGAGGGTCGGTCCGTAACCCGCTGAAATCAAACATGAAAGTGTTGGACGGGAGGTTGCAAAACTACTTTCGGGCAAACCCGGGATCGGATTCCGGAACCCCGTGGCCAAGGGGTATCTCAATGCGTCAAGACCTGCAATACGCTTTGCGACAGCTCCAGAGGAGTCCGGGCTTCGCCGTCGTCGCCGTCCTCACTTTGGCGCTCGGCATTGCTGCCATTACCACGGTGTTCACATGGGCCAACGCCGTACTGTTTAACCCTTGGCCACAAGTGCGCAGTGCGAGCGAAATCCGTTCCCTCGACGCCGGCATCCACGGTGACCGGGGCTTCACCCTGCACTACACCCAACTCCAGTACCTCCGGCAACACCATACCGGATTCTCCGAGCTCGCCGCACATGAGATGTTCCCGGTTGATCTCTCCGGTGGCGATTCGCGTCCGCAGCGTTACTGGTCCGGCATCGTAGCCAGCAATTATTTTCAGTTCCTCGGTGTCCGGCCGTATCTCGGCCGGTTCTTTGCGCCGCATGACGACCGCGCCTACGGCTCCGCGTCGGAAGTCGTCCTGAGCTATGACCTCTGGCGTTCCCGATTCCAGAGCGACCCCGGAATCGTCGGCCGCACCATCACCGTCAACCGCCAGCCTCTCGCTGTGATCGGCGTAGCGCCTGAGCATTTCACCGGAATCTATGGAGGTCTTGCGCAGTCGCTGTGGCTCCCCTTCAGCGAGCTGCAAGCCGTTTCCACCGGCAAACCTGATCCTCTCATCAACGGCAAGTTCGGCCTCGAAATTGTCTCCCGCCTGCGTCCCGGTGTTACCGACGACCAGGCTTCTGCGGAACTCCACGCCCTCGCTCATCAGTTCGCCGCCGAACAGAATTCGTCCTACTACAACCAGTGGGACATGTTCATGTCCGACCCGGCTCACATGTCACGCGGCTTCTTCGGGACTCTCGCACAAATCGTTCCTCTCTTGCTCGGCGCGGCGGTGTTGTTGCTCGTGTTGGTATACACAAATGTCGGCGTACTTCTGGTCCAGCGCAGTTCGCGTCGTGTCCGCGAGATGGCCATTCGCAGTTCGCTCGGAGCCACACGCGCTCGCCTCGTCCGTCAGTTGGTCACTGAGACCGCAGTCATTGCATTACTCGCCGGGCTTGCTGGATGGCTCGCTAGCCTGCTACTCTCGCGCACGCTCTACGTGTTGCTGCCTGCAACAGGACTCTCCTTTGTCTTCAACCTTCAACCCGACGTTCGCATTCTGGCATTCCTTCTCGGAATGACTGTCGTCACAGTCCTCGCTTGCGGGCTCTTCCCTGCCCGCCAGGTCCTTCAGATTTCTCAGGTCAGCGCACTGCACGATGGAGCTGTCTCGGTGGTGGGCTCGCGCACGCGCAAGCGCCGCAACGTCATGTTCAGCATTCAGCTAGCCTTGTGTTTTGTCGTTCTTTTAGTCTCCGGTCTTCTGGTGCGCACCTTCTGGAAGGTCGTGCATCGCGATCCCGGCTTCTCTGTGCAGAACGTCGTAGTCGCCTCTCTAGACCTGTCTCGCGCTGGATACAACGAAGAAAAGAGTTTTGCCTTTCAGCGATCGCTGCTGGAAAAGCTTCGCACCGTTCCCGGGGTTGGTTCCGCTTCGCTCACCAGCTACGTTCCCATGGGTTTGAGTGGTGGCGGCAATGTACGTGACGTTGGCGTAGAAGGCTACCAACCGGCGAAAGCCGAAAGCATGAGCATCGTCGTCGACTCGGTTGCACCCGACTTCTTCAAGACCATGCTTGTTCCCATCCTGCAAGGTCGTGAATTCACCGACCGCGATACCGACAATGCCCCGTGCGTCGCCATCGTCAACGAAGGCATGGCCCGCAAGTATTGGCCCAAGGGCGATGCCCTCGGCGGTCACATTGAGGTCAATAAGAATTCCTGTGAAGTAGTCGGCATCAACCGCAATTACATCTATCGCAATGCATCCTGGGATACCGGTGATCCGGTGGTTTACCTCTCCCTCTTCCAGGATTATCAGAGCTGGTTCAACCTGGTGCTGCGCGGATCGGCTCCTAATCAGAACCTGCTGCCGGCTCTCGACGCCACGGTTGCTTCGCTCGACAGCACGCTGCCAATCAACGACATTGAGACCTTGCGCGATCACATCGCTACCTCGTACTACGACACGCGCACGCCCGCGCAACTGATCTCGGTGTATGGGATCTGCAGTTTGCTCGTGGCCACCCTGGGCATCTATGCCGGGCTGGCCTATTCCGTGGTCGAGCGAACCAAGGAATTTGCGCTGCGCGTCGCGCTTGGCGCCGATCGCGGCCGCATCTTCGGCATGGTTTTGAGCGAAACCACCCGCATCGTCTCAGGCGGAATCTTGCTTGGTGCCCTCGGTGCCTTCTTCGCAGTTCGTCTGGTTAAGTCGCTGCTATACGGCGTTTCGCCGTTTGATCCGATCAGCGGCCTCGGGGCGGTAATTGTGCTGGTTTCTACAGCGGTATTCGCCGGATGGCTGCCGGCCCGTCGTGCCGCATTGGTTGAGCCGATGCAGGCACTGCGTTCGGAATAAGGATTTCGGGGGAAGACAGTGCATACCATAGTCCAGGAATTTCGTTACGCGTTTCGGCAACTCGGCAGGTCGCCGGGGTTTGCCCTTGTGTCAGTTCTCACCCTGGCTCTAGGCATTGGTGCGAACATAGCTGTCTTTTCGGTGATCAACGCCGTCCTGTTGAATCCCAGCGGCATCCCTCAAGCTGGCAATCTCGTCGCGCTGCGTGCCCACTACGACAATCCGCCAGATCTCGGCAATATCTCGCTTTCGCCCCCTGATTTCGCCGACGCCGCCGAAGGCAAAGACATCTTCTCTGCCGCCGCCATCATGCAAGGCAGTAGCTTCAACTTCAGTCGGGAGAACGCCAATCCCGAACTCATGCAGGGCGCCCGGGTTTCTTCCGGATATTTCGACGTGTTTGAAGTCCATCCCGCGATGGGCCGGGTCTTTACGGCAGAAGAAGATCAGCCCGGGGCAGGCCTGGTCGCGGTGTTGTCGCATGAGGCCTGGCAAAAGCGCTTCGCCGCCGACCCCAATATCATTGGCCGGTCCATCATTCTGGACCAGCGCTCCTACAAAGTGATCGGAGTCATGGGCCCGGAATTCAACTGGCCCAATCAGGCCGAGCTCTGGGTTCCCATCGCACTCCCCCCGGCTCGTTACCACGACCACGACTACCGTTACAACGAATATCTCTTCGGCGTGGCCCGCCTGCGCCCTCGCGTGACGCTACAGCAGACCAACGCTTACCTGACCAGGAAGGCGCAGGAGAACATTGCCTCCGAGGGAAGCAATAGCTATGGTCGCATTAGTGGCTGGGGAATGTTCTCCATGCCATTGACTGAGTTCATTGGTGGAAATCTTCGCCGGCCGCTGCTGATGCTCCTTGCCGCCGTCGGAATGGTGCTGCTCATCGCTTGCGCCAACATCGCGGGATTGCAGATTGCACGCGCCTCCGCCCGTCAGCGCGACCTGGCCGTGCGGATTGCGCTGGGTGCGTCGCGCTGGCCGGTGATCCGCCAGGCACTCGCCGAGAGCATCGTGCTCACCGTCGGCGGGTTACTCTTAGGATTTGCCGTGGCCTTTGCGGCCGCTCCACTCCTGCTGCAAGGACTGCCTCCCGCCCTGGCCGGACACTTGCATCTGACGTTCATGGGGCCAGTCTTGCTCTTCGTGGTAATCGTTGCAGTTCTGTGCTCCTTGCTGTGTGGCGTGGTGCCTGCCTGGCATCGCACGCAGCCGGGATGGTACAGCGCTCTCCATGAATCCGGGCGATCGGGCACTGCCGGGCGCGGAGGACAGCAGGCGCGTTCCATTCTGGTAGTTGCGCAAGTATCGCTCTCCCTTTTGCTATTAGCTGGGGCAGGTCTCCTGTTTAGCAGCCTTACGGCTCTGCAAACAGTTGAGACCGGCTTCCAAGCCGGCGGCGTGGCGTCAGCCTACTTCTCGCTGCCCAAGAGCGTCTACGACAACGACGAGCAACAGGCTGCCTTCATGACCTCGCTCCAGGACCGTCTTCTTGCGATTCCCGGAGTTCAGTCTGCCGCTCTTATCGACGCCATTCCCTTCAGCAACAATGGCGGTTCCGCCAGCTTCTTCATCCAGGGACAGCCCAGGTCTCCCAATGCACCGCCGCCCCACGGCAACATCCATGTGATCTCACCGAGGTTCTTCGCCACCATGCGGATTCCCTTCCTACAGGGCCGCGACTTCACCGACGATGACCGCAAGACCACGGAGCAAGTTGCCATTATTGACGAAACGCTTGCTCACCAGTACTGGCTCGGACAGAACCCGATCGGTCAGCACATTTCTATTGACGACCCCAACAAGGGTCCGTGGGTCACCATTGTCGGCCTGGTGGCGCACTCCCGCTCCAATTCTCTCGAAGCTGACACCAATGAAGGCACCTACTTTCTTCCCATGGCGCAGGTCCCCAGCCGAAACGCCGGCCTTCTGGTTCGCAGCTCGCGTCCCTCCGACGGCCTCAGAGCCGACCTCGCTGCCGCCGTGCGTGCCGGTGACTCCAGCATCCCCATCTACGATGTGAAGAGCATGGAGCAACGCGTCAACGAGTCCCTGATTGGACGCAGGTTTGTGGTGCTTCTGCTCGGCGCGTTTGCCGGATTGGCTCTCCTGCTTGCGGCCCTTGGCCTTTACGGCGTCATCAGCTACTCCGTGCGCCTCCGCACCCGTGAACTCGGCGTGCGCATGGCCTTGGGCGCGCAGCGCAGCAGTGTACTGCGCCTGGTGCTGGCACAGGGCCTGCGATTGGCTGCCATCGGAATTGCTTGCGGGCTTGCAGCCGCATTGTTTCTGGGCCGTCTGTTCTCCAGCCTTCTGTTCCGCGTGAGCATGTTGAATTTCGCACCTTGGCTTGGTGCAGCCGCGCTCCTGATTGCTACAGTGTTACTCGCCAGCTATCTTCCCGCGCGCCGGGCGGCGACGATTGAGCCCATGAAGGCGCTGCGCACCGAATAACCTTCATTCCGTAGTCGAGAGCTGAATATGCAAATGTTTTTTCAAGATGTTCGATTGGGCCTCCGGCAGATGCGCAAGGCCCCCATCTTCACGGCAGTCGCGATTCTCACGCTGGCACTCGGCATTGGCGCCAACACCGCCGTGTTCACCCTGCTCGATCAGGCACTTCTGCGAACACTGCCGGTGTCACACCCTGAGCAACTCGTCCGCCTGCACTGGACCGGTGACGCCCCCGGGCATTTCAACTCTTACGGCGGCAACGATAATGACTACTTCTCCTACCCCATGTACCGCGACCTGCGCGACAAGAATGATGTCTTTTCGCCGCTCATCGCTAACAGCCAGCAGAATGTCTCCGTCAGTTGGCAGAACAAGCCTGACATGGCATCTTGCGAGCTTGTCTCAGGGAACTACTTCGAAGGACTGGGTGTGCGCCCCGCGCTTGGCCGGCTCATTGTTCCCTCTGATGAGTCGCAAAACGCCAACCTTGTAGTTGTTTTGAGCTTTGCCTACTGGAAGACCCACTTCGGCTCCGATCCCAACGTCATCAACCAGACTCTGCTCATCAACACGCAGCCCTTCACCATCATCGGGGTCGCGCCTCCGCGCTTTCGCAGCATCGTTGCCGGCTCCATTGAAGATGTCTTTGTCCCCATCACCGCCAAAGCAATTGTCACCCCTCGCTGGCAAGACCTCGAGGACCGCCGCTCTTCCTGGATCACTCTCACCGCCAGACTGAAGCCCGGAGTCAGCCTGCAGCACGCGCAAGCGGCCATCGATCCCCTGTGGCACGCCCTCCGCACCGAAGAGTTCAAGACCTTCGAGCGCAAGGAACGTTGGAAGAAGAGCTTCCTCGACGAATCGCACCTTCAGTTGCTCGATGGTGCGCGCGGCTTCTCGCCCCTGCGCGACCAGATCGGCACGCCGCTGCTTGTGCTCATGGGAATGGTCGGCCTGCTGGTCCTTATGACCTGCGTCAACGTCTCTAGCCTGTTGCTGGTGCGCGCCGCTGGTCGCGCTCGTGAGGTTTCCGTCCGCTATGCCATGGGCGCAGGCCGTTGGCAAATCGTCCGTCAGTTACTCGCTGAAGGTGTCTTGCTCGGTTTGGTGGGTGGGGCATTGGGAGTCTTCATCGCCCCACTGGTTTCCAAAGTCCTCATCCGGCAGTTAATGGCTGGCCCGGACTCCGAAATGCCTTTCAACTACGCGCCAGACTTGCGGGTCTTGCTCTTTGCTTTTGCCCTCGCGATACTGGTCGCACTTGCCTTTAGCCTTGCTCCGGCCTTGCATTTCCTGAATCCTGATCTTGTCGGCTCCCTCAAGCAGCAAACCCTTACCAGCAGCGGCGCTAAGTTGCGCTTCCGCCGCCTGCTGGTTGGCGCTCAAATCGCGTTGAGCCTGCTGCTGCTCATCGGAGCCGGCTTGTTCGTTCGGACACTCCGCAACCTGCAGTCGGTTGATCTCGGCTTCACTCCCGATCACCTCATGGGCTTCAGCATCAATCCACGTCTTGCGGGATACCAGCCTGATCAGGTGAACGCGCTCAATCGACGTATTCTCGATACCTTGGCGAGTCTGCCCGGGGTCCGCACCGTTGCGGCGACCGACGATCCCGACCTCTACGGCGACAACACCAGCGGTAGCGTAAAGATCGTCGGCTACAACAATAGCGACAGTGAAAACATGACGGCCGAGTTGCCCTGGGTCACTCCGCAGTATTTCGCCACCATGCAGGTGCCCCTCCTCGCAGGACGAGTATTCACTGAAACCGACACGGCCGGCGCGCAAAGCGTCGCTGTCGTGAACGCCAGCTTCGCCAATCACTTTTTCGGAAGTCCGCAGGCTGCGCTTGGTCGCTTCCTCACCCGTGACAGCAAGAAAGACTCTTCGGACTCTTTGATTGTCGGCGTGGTCGGTGATACCAAGCACCAGGGTGTTCGGGCCCCTGTCGCCCGTACTGTTTACCGGGCGCTCTACCAGTCTCCTCAACCGGACTTCATCACCTTCATTATTCGCACCTGGCAAACCCCGGAGAGCACCCAGAACTCCATTCGCGTTGCTATGCAGCAACTCGATTCCAAGCTCGCTCTCGGTCACATCCGCACCATGGAGGAACTCGTCGACGACAGCCTCTCCAGCGAGCGCATTGTGGCTCTGCTGGCCGTGAGCTTTGGAGTGCTGGCAGTTCTCCTCGCGGCCATCGGCCTTTATGGTGTACTAGCGTATTCCACCGCGCAGCGCACCCGCGAAATCGGCATCCGTATGGCTTTGGGGGCCCAACGAACGTCTGTCATTCGCCTGGTGCTGTCGGATGTAATCTGGATGGCCGGTATCAGCATTCTGCTGACCATTCCGGTCTCGCTATTTCTTTCGCGCATGGTCCGCAGCCAGCTCTACGGACTCAGCTCGTACGACCCGCTGTCCTTGGTGACGGGTGTGTTCGTGGTAACCTTCGTCGTGCTGCTGGCAGCACTGCTGCCGGCCCGCCGGGCCGCCTCCACCGACCCGATGAAGGCGCTGCGTATCGAATAGCAACCGCCACCTGAGCCCCGCGCTTTCGCCGGAATGCCCGCGCCGCTCGTCAGTTACTGCTGTGCGCCATCATCTCCCGCCGCACCAGCCGGGGCTTGGACTTCCGCGACTCCGGCACGTTCGTCGGCCCGTCAAGCTTGTTGCGCATGCGTTCGGCCATTTCGTGTATCGCATGCAGCTTCTCACTGGCGCCCGCACTCAGCGCCGGCTCTCGCAATGCCAGCTCTGCGTTCAGTAGGATCGCCGTCACTTCTCCCCGCAACTCATTACGCAACTCGCTCGTGGCAACTCGCATCGACGCCGCCTGCTCGCGGCTCAGCCGTTGCAGGCCGCAACTCACTTCGTCAGCCACTCGCTCGGCCGCGTGCAGTGACAGGTTCACGTAGATTGGCAGCGCCGTCCGTCCCTGGCTAAAGACCAGTCCGTCGATGTCGCCATCTACCTGCTGCCATGAGTCGTCGATGACGACCGCCTGGCAGTCCACCTGCTCGAGGCACCTTGCTGCCTCACTCAGCGTTGCCGCTACTCGCGTCTGCTGATGGGTCTTGCGTTCGATGGTTTCGGCGCACTCCCGCGCCCGCTTTGAACCCGAAACAAGAACGATCACGATAATCCTCCATTATGTCGTTTCGACACACCTCCACCCTCCTGCGAAAGCGCAGGCCTGGCGAGGCGGGTTACGTACGGCCTAAGCCAGCGACCCGTACTCCTTCAACTTGCGGTAAAGCGTGGTTTTGCCGATGCCGAGCTGCTTCGCTGCCTCCAGCTTGTCGCCGTTCAGCTTGGCGATCGCGTTCAGGATGGCATGCTTTTCCATCTCCGACAGCGGAGCGATCAGCGAATTCTCTGCATCGACGGCGACCACCGGCGCCTGCGCGTGGAAGTTCTGCAGCGCCGTCGGCAGGTCGGCAATGTGAATGGTTGGTCCGGTGGTGAGCGCGCACGCCCGCTCCAGGCAGTTCTCCAGCTCGCGCACATTTCCCGGCCAGTCGTAGTTCAGCATGAGCTTCAGCGCATCATCGCTGATGTTGCGTTGCACCCCTGTCGTGCGGGACACTCGCTCCAGAATGTGCCCCGCGAGCAGCGGTATGTCCTGCTTGCGCTCCCGCAGGGGTGGAACCCGCAGCGTCAGCACATTCAACCGGAAGTAAAGATCGCGCCGGAATGTTCCTTGCTGCACCGCTGCTTCCAGGTCGCGGTTCGTGGCGGCGAGGATACGCACGTTGATCGGAATCGCCTTGGTTCCGCCCACTGGACGGATTTCCTTCTCCTGCAGCGCACGTAGCAGTTTCGCCTGTAAATCGATCGGCAGCTCACCGACTTCATCCAGAAATACGGTCCCCCCCTCGGCCGTTGCCAGAAGTCCGTCTTTCGAACGAACCGCACCGGTGAAGGCTCCCTTCACGTGTCCGAACAATTCGCTCTCGATGAGGCTCGGCACCAACGACCCGCAGTCCACCGGAATAAACGCCTTGTCGCGCAGCGGGCCCGAGAAGTGAATCGAGCGCGCCACCAACTCCTTGCCGGTTCCGCTCTCGCCCAGGATCAGCACCGGATGCGTGCTCGACGCGGCCTTGGCAATGATGCGATACAGCCGGTCCATCTCTGGTGCCTGGCCGACCATCGCTCCGAAGCCGTGCCGCGACTTCACTTGCTCGCGCAGCAGCTTGTTTTCGGTCGCCAGTTGCAAGTGTGCCGTCACGCGGTCGAGCACCAGCCGCAGCTCGTCGAAGTTAAACGGCTTGGTGATGTAGTCATACGCGCCGGACTTCATCGCCTGCACCGCAGACTGGACTGTCGCATA
>Ga0335069_10012870_pt1 | contig 11759 bp, 9 predicted proteins | sample Lox_Sample_11_FD_206714 | JGI IMG/M metagenome (GOLD analysis project Ga0335069, IMG submission 206714) | Soil microbial communities from Loxahatchee National Wildlife Refuge, Florida, United States - Lox_Sample_1.1 | ecosystem: Environmental > Terrestrial > Soil > Wetlands | place: USA: Florida...
GTTGCCACCGCTGCGTGCGCGCCGGGGCGACGTCGGGCTCCTCGTCGCGCACTTCGTCCGCGAGCTCGGCGGGCACGCGGCGAGCGTGCCGAACGCGCTGCTCAACCGCTGGGAGGAGCACGACTGGCCGGGCAACGTGCGCGAGCTGCGGAACGCCGTCGCGAGGTACATCGCGCTCGGTGAGCTGGGATCCCAGACCACCGACGGCCCCGCGCAGGAGCTTGCGGCGCCCGCTCCCGTCGCCGCCGACTTCATCGAGGAGGTGCTCGCGATGAAGCTCCCGCTCGCGACCGCACGCGAGCGCATGATCGCCGAGTTCGAGCGGCGCTACGTCGAGCGCACGCTCGCCGAAGCGGGCGGCAACGTCGGCCGCGCCGCCGAGGCCTCCGGCGTGGCGCGCCGGCACTTCCAGCGGCTCAAGGCACGCTCCGGCCGCTAGCTGCGTCGCCAGGAGGGCGCTGCTACCTTTGAAGCGGCATGGCCTCGGCGCCTCCGCCTCCGATGCCGTCGCGCGTGGGGCGCTACGAGCTGCTGGCCCCCATCGCGAGCGGCGGGATGGCGAGCGTCTATCTCGCGCGCGCACGCGGCGTCGGCGGCTTCGAGCGCGAGGTGTCGCTCAAGCTGACGCACGCGCACCTGCGCGAGAACCCCGACTTCGGCGCGGTGCTCGTGGAGGAGGCGAAGCTCGCGGGTCGGATCCGCCACACCCACGTCGTCTCGGTGCTCGACGTCGGCGAGGACCCGCTGGGGTTCTACCTGGTCATGGACTACGTCGAGGGCGATTCGCTGCACGGCCTGCAGCGCAAGCACGCAGCCGAGCGCGGAGAGCCGCTGCCACGCGCCGTCGCCATGCGCATCGTCCTCGACGCGCTCTCGGGGTTGCACGCGGCCCACGAGCTCCGAGGAGACGACGGCGAGCCCCTCGGCGTCGTCCACCGAGACTTCACGCCGCAGAACGTGCTCGTCGGCACCGACGGCGTCGCGAAGCTCGCGGACTTCGGGATCGCCAAGGCCACGTCGCGCGGCAGCCACACCGCGACGGGCGTCATCAAGGGCAAGGCGCGGTACATGTCGCCCGAGCAGGCGCGCGGCCGGCCCGTGGACCGCCGGTGTGACGTGTGGGCGGCGGGCGTCGTCGCGTGGGAGCTCCTGGCCGGACGCAAGCTGCACGACAAGGTGGACGACGTGCCGTTGCTCCTGCGGGTGGTCACCGAGCCCCCGCCGAAGCTCCGGGCGGCGGGCGTCGCGGTGAGCCCCGAGCTCGAGGCCGTCGTGGCGAGCGCGCTGGAGATGGACGTCGAACGACGATGTCCGACGGCCGCCGAGCTGGCGCGTCGGCTGAGCGAGGCGTTCTCCGCCACCGACAAGGTCGCGGAGCCGATGCGCGTCGGAGAGCTCGTCGCGGAGCTCGCCGGCGCGGGAATCGCCGACAGGCGCAAGCTCGCGCAGATGGCGCTGGATCGCACGGTTGTCGCGCCGCAGGTCCCACGGGGAGAAGTGACGCGGACGTCCGACCGCGTCGCCATGACCGCAACGATCGCCGAGACGGCCGAGGCAAAGACGCTCGCGATCGATCCCGTCCGCGTCGCGCCTGCCCCGGCGGTGCCGATCCTAGAGGAGGCCCCACCACGGACGGGACGCTCCCCGGCACGGTGGATATGGGCGGCAGGAGCCACCGCCGCGCTCTCGGCGATAGTGACCACGGCGCTGCTCCGGACGGGAGAAGCCGGCCACGGGCCGACCGCCGCGTCCGCGGCGCCTGCGGCCGTCGCCTCGGCTTCGCCCGTGGAGTCGCCCGACCCGTCCGCGCTGCCCGCGCCATCGGCTGCCCCCGACCCGTCGGGCGCGTCGGCGGCGATGGCGCAGGCCCCCGCGCCGACCAGCGCTGCTCCGCCGGTCCCCGCCACGACGCGCGTCGGCCCGGGCCAGCGACGCTCGCATCCAGGCACCGGCGCTCCCGTCGCTCCGAAGTCGACGGCTGCCCCGCCACCGGGCAAGCTGGCACCGGCACCCTGGTGACCGGATGACGCGACACGCGAGGGCACTCACGCTCCTGATGCCATTGGTGTGCCTCGCGTTCGCGCGCCCGGCGGCCGCAGCCGACCCGGACGCTGCCGCCGTGCGCGAGTTCCACGAGGGTCAGCAGGCCTACGCGCGCGGCGACTTCCGGGCCGCTGCGCAGCGCTTCGAGGCCGCCTTCCGCGACGACCCGCGCGGCGCCATCGTGTTCAACGCCGGCCTCTCGTGGCAGGCGGCCGGCGAGCCGGCGCGAGCGGCCGACGACTACGCGTTCGCCCTCGCGACGACGGACCTGCCGGCCGAGAACGCTGCCGACGCGCGCACGCGCCTGGGCGCGCTCGAGAAGTCGCTCGGGCGCATCGACGTCACGTCGCCGCAGGGCTCGCGCGTGTCGGTCGCCCAGGCCGACCGGCTGCCGCCACCCGCACACGTCCACGTCGCCCCGGGCAGGTACACGGTGACGGTGCTGCTCGCCGACGACAGCTCGCGCCAGCGCTCGGTCTCGGTGCGCGCCGGCGAGTGGGCGCACCTCGACTTCAGCGACGATCGCGCCGCAGCGCCCGCCGCGACTCCCGCGCCGGTCGCCGACGAGGCTCCCGCTCCGGCGCCGACGATCACCGCGGAGCCCACGACCACGACCGCCGGTTCTTCTTCGTCGCAGCGCACGTGGGGCTGGATCACGCTGGGAGCCGCGGGCGTGCTCGCCGGCGTCTCGGCGTGGCTCACGGTGCAGTTCTTCGACGCGAACTCGACGAACGACAGCCAACGCACACAGCAGTCGCACGACGATGCCGTCGCCGCAGCGACTCGACTCGACATCGGGCTCATCGCGACGGCCGCCGCCGCCGGCGTCGGCGTCGGACTCCTGCTCACCGCACCGAGCGCTCCCGCGACCGTGGCGATGCACGCGACGCCCGGCGGCGCCGTGCTCCACGTCTCGTTCTGACGTCTGTCGGACATCCCGCGTCACCCCCCGTGACGTCGGAGGTCACACGCGGCGCCGCCTAGCCGCGATCCGTGCGTCGAGGATGAACGAATCCGTCGTCGCGCGAGGTCCGGGCCGTGCACCAGGCGGGGACCTCACGACACCGGAGGACACCGACGATGCATCGAACGCGACTCCTGAGGACCGCATCCATCCTGGCCCTCGCTCACGCCTGCGGCTGCAACATCGCCGCTGCCAATCCACCCGCCGGCTGGGAGGACGACGGCGGCGCGTCCGCATCGTCCGCCAGGACCGGCGGCGGCGCGGCGACCGGCGACGTCCACGGCGGCGTCTTGGGCAATCCGGGTGCGGGAGCCGACGGCGGCACCGGCGCCGAGGCCGGCTCGCCTTCGCCCGAGGGCGGCGCCACCGAGGCCGGTCCGGCGGAGGCCGGGAGCGGCACCGACGGCGCGGCCGGCCGGTCGTACACCACGGGCGTCCTCGTCTTCACCGGCGACGGGACCTGGGGCACCGAGATCGGCGACCTCGAGGCGATGCTCGACGCGCACGGCGTGACGTACCAGGAGGCCACCTCCGCGCAGCTCGACGCGATGGGCGCGCAGGACATGGCCGCCTTCGGCGTCATCTACATCCCCGGCGGCGAGGGAGGCACCGAGGCGGGGGACACCCTGCCGCAGACGCACGCCAACCTGCGGACCGCCGTTCAGCAGCTCGGCGTGAGCTACGTCGGCTTCTGCGCGGGCGCGTTCGTCGCGGTGGCGCCGGCCCCGACCGGCGGCGGCGACGTGAGCTACGGCTTCGGCGTCGTCGACGGGCCTGTGCTCGACTACTACACGGGCCCGGGCAGCGATCAGACCTACGAGCAGACGCTCGAGTCCTACCCGGACGGCACCACCGAGAACATCCTCTGGTACGGCGGGCCCGTCACGCCCGACATCGGCGTCATCGCGCGCTACCCCACGGGCGACCCGGCGATCAGCGAGATCTGGTCCGGCAAGGGCCTCGTCCTCATCGGCGGCGTGCATCCCGACCTCTCGCAGGCGACGCTCGACGACCTCGGAGTGAGCCCGGACACGCCCGCCCAGGACATCGCCTGGAAGATCTTCCAGGCCGCCCTCACGCAGCAGCCGCTGCCCACCTTCTGAGGACGATTCTTGGCCCGCCGCCGCGCGGCATCGCACGATCCGCAAACCATGAGCGAGATCGACCGCCGCACCAAGCGAAGCGCCGACACGACCGAGGCGCTGCAGTACCTCGTCGAGACCGTCGCAGACCGCAGCGGCGCGCGCGCCCTGGTGCTCGTCGACGACGACGGGCACATCGTCGCAGGCATGGGGATGCCGGACGAAGTCGTGGGCCTCGCGCGCGCGACCCGCGAGGTGGCGTGGCGGCGGGCGTCGGCGTTCCAGGTGGACCTCGCGACCGGGGGGCGGGACGTCACGGCGCGGACGGTGGCGACGCGCAACGGCCTCCTCTACTTCGGCGCTCTCGCCGAGAGCATGGTCGGCCTGGGCGACGCGACGCGCGCGGTGCAGCGCATCCTCGCGGCGTAGCCTCAGTCGAGCACGAGGCGACCCTTCCGGTCGTTCTCACCCCACGAGTTGCAGATGCGCGGGTCGCTCTTCGGCGTGTCGCACCGGTGCACCGCGAAGCCGATGCTCTCGCCCGGCTTGCCCTCGAGGCCGATGGACTCGAAGGGCACGGCCATCTCGATGACCCACTCCTCGTCCATGTCCTTGTCGTTGTTCAGTGTGCCGTCCCACTCCTTGGACGCGTGCGCGCCGCTGCTCCACGAGTAGTCCCACTTGCCGCCGCCGTGGCGGATCGAGTCGGTGATGATGGCCTCGGGCGAGACCTCGATGGCGTACTCGACGTCGTCCTGCGAGAAGACCACGCGAAAGGCATCGTCGAGCCAGAGCGGCCCGTCCGGCTCGTGGGTGCGCGTCTGGATGTTCTCGTCCGACGCGTAGAGCGACAGGTAGAGGAAGCCGTCGCCCCACACGAGGCGCACCTCCGAAAAAGGCCGCCCGGGCGCGCCGTTGTCGAATTCGAAGTCGCCCGTGCGGCCCGGGCCCGGCTGCGAGGTCCACCCCGGGTCGTCGGTGTCGCCGTCGAGCGTGATCGATCCCGGCATGTGCGGGACGTGCAGGATTCGATCGTTTCGAGCTGCGGCCAACGCGAGCGCCGCGTGCGCGGCCGACGCACGCGAGCGTGCCGCGAAGAGGTGCCGCACCGTCAGCCCCACCCCGATGGTGACAGCGACGGCGGCCACGACGGCGATGGTCGATCGCTTGCTGCTACTGCGCGGGGCTCCCATCGGGCTTCACGGCGAAGTGGAAAGTCGCGTCCGCCAGCCCCGTAGAATAGTCGATCATGTCGACCGCGATCGAGCCGTCCGCCTGCTGGCTGATCATGCCGAAGCCGTAGTCGACGCCGCCGCTCAGTGGAGCTCCGCCGTTGCCGATGATGACCTCGCGCGGGCCCGACTGCTGGTAGGTGTGCGTGTGCCCCACGAGGGACAGCGTGTAGGGGTGGTGCGACATGATCACCTCGGCGGGGCTGACGCCCGGCGCGGTGTCGGCGCTGGCGGGCTCGTGGCGCACGAGGAACGTGTACGTCGTCGCCCGCGCCATCGCCTGGTCGAGCCAGTTGGCCTTCGCCTGAGTCCACGCGTTGCCGGCGACGAAGAGGAACTTGGCGGTCCACGACGAGTCGGGCGCGTTGATGTCGATCTCGTAGTTGGGATCCGTCTGCCCGATGGGCGCGAGCATCTTCTGCAGGAACGAGGTGTAGTTGTTCGTGATGCCGTCGGGGTTGCCCGTGCCGCAGTTGGAGTTGGTGAGGCCCGTGCACTCGTGGTTGCCCATCGTGGGGAACTCCGTACCGGTGTATTGCGCGCGCGCCCCGTTGTAGAGATCGATCTGCGTCGCTCCCTCCGTTCCGGTCGGGTTCGCGTACTGGTAGTCGCCCGTGGCGATCACGAACGACGGGCGCGGCGAGAACGCCTGGATGTCTGCGAAGATCTTCGTGATGACCTGCGTGGGGTAACCCGACGTGTCGTCCTCGCTCGGCGGGCGCGTGTCGCCCACGATGGCGAAGAAGAGGCGCGACACCGCACCGCCGTCGGCGCCGACGCTCCCGGTCGGAGGCGCGCCGGCGTCGTAGACGCCACCGGCCGTGCCGCAGCCGACGGGCGCCGGCTGGCACATGTTGTTGGTCATGTTGCAGTAGTCGCCGTAACGGCAGCCGTTCGGACTGCAGGTGCGGCCCGAGGGGCACTGGCAGCCCGCCATCGTCTGGGGCGGGGCCAGGCTCCCGCACACCGCGGCGTCGGTGATGCCGCCGCCACCCGCGTCCTTCGTCGGCAAGGTGCCGCCGCACACGCCGCCGCGCGGGACGCAGCCGCCGGCTTGCCCGCCCGTGGGGCTCTCGACCGGGGTGCACGTCTCGTCAGTCGAGCACTGCGCGCTCGTGTCGCACGTCTTCACGCAGAAGGACCCGCTGCCTCCGAGCGGCGCGCAGATGGCGCCCGCGCTGCAGTCGCTCTGCGCCGTGCAAGGCATGCACGCGCCCGCGTCGATCGCGACCGCCACGTCGACGCCCGCATCGCCATGGCCGGCCGAGCTCTGTGTCGTCGCCCCTCCACACGCGTACGCGAGCCCGGCGAGGGCAATCGCAAGCGGCGCAAGCAGCCAAGGGAATCCTCGCATGTTCATCTCCCGCAGGTGCCCGAGCGGGTACACGGGCGCAGATGGTCCGGCCAAGGACCCGCATGTTTCAAACGCGTCCCGTCTGCCATCGGCTGCAAAGTGCGCCCGCAGCGTGACGTCGGCGCATCCCGTTCCCACGGCGCGCGAAAAGAGGAGCCCTGGCGGAACCCGCGAAGGTCAGCGCTTGGTGGCGTTGGCCGCGTGCGAGGGGCGTCTTCCCGCCGCCCGGACCTCGGCTCTGGCCACCGCGCGAGCACGTCCGGGCGACGGCTTCGCGTGCGGCAGGGCGGCCGCTCGCGCCTCATAGGTGGCACGCGAGACGCGTCGCTCCTCGGTGACCATGCGCTCCCAGAGCTCCGCCTCGCGGGCGGCGCTCTCCTCGGCGAGCCGCGCCACGTCGAAGCGCGGCTTGCGACGAGCCGCGGCTGCGCGCGCGGGACGCTCAGGCTCCTCGGCCGAAAGCGCGAGCCGGCGGAACACGCCCGGCCCGTGGTGCGCGTACCAGAGCAACGTGTGCGCCGTGGACAGCGCGCCCGCCCACGGATAGCGGCGGAGGCTCCACCGCGACGAGAGCGACCTCAGTGCGTCCTCGAGCTTCGCCTGCTCCGCCGGACGCTTCGGCCGCCGCCGCTCGGCGAAGAACAGACCGGTGCCGAGCTCGTCGCCCTCCACGCCCCAGACCTCCCTGATGCCGAAGTCCCCGGGCCGCTGCGCCACGAGCGAGCCGTGCGTCAGGTCGAAGCGACCGAGGATGAAGAGCGAAAGGTCGTCGCCGCGCGCCTGGACGAAGCGCACGGTCTCCATCGCCTCGCGGTAGCTCTCGGTCGGGAAGTCGCTGAAGCACATCGCCTCGACGGCGACGCCGGCGCGCGAAAGGTTCATGATCGCGCTCTCGACCGCCTCGATGGGGATGCCCTTGTCGACGAGCGAGAGCACGCGCGGCGACGCGCTCTCCACGCCGAGGGCCGCGCTGATCTGTCCGCCGGCCACGAGCTCGCGGCACCGCTCCTCGCCGAGCGCCTTCTCCGGGCGCATGTCGGTGCCCCATTTCACGTCGAGCCCGCGCTCCACGATGCCGCGCGCGATGCGCGTCGCGATGCGCGGCGAGAACACGTCTTGCGAGAAGTAGAAGACGCGCGTGCCGTGGCGCTTCTGCAGCGCCTCGAGGTGATCGAGCACGGCCTCGGGCGGTCGCTCCCGGTACTTCGCCGTTCCCACCTCGGCGAGGCCGTAGTGACAGAAGGTGCAGACGCCCCAGTAGCAGCCGCGCGTCGGGTCGTAGGGGAGCACGAGCTCGGGTGCGAGGTAGCGATCGAGCGGGAGCCCGTCGAAGTCCGGAGGCGGCAGGATCGACATGTCCTCGACGGTCGTCCCACGGATGACGCGACCGCCGGCGGCCGGATCCTCGCCGCGCTCGAGCGCGCGCACCATCGAGAGCAGCGCGAACTCGCCCTCGTAGACGACCGCCGACGAGAACGGGCCGAGCGCCTTCTCGAGCCGCTCGCCCTCGAGACGAAGAAGCATCTGCGTCAGCGCCGGACCGCCGACCGTCACGTGCACCCCGGGCGCGAGCTCGCGCAGCGCGTACGCGAGCGAGTATGCGGGCTGCACCTGCCCCGGGAAGGCGACCGAGATCCCGACGAGCCCCACGCCCTCGCTCACGAGTCGTCGCGCGAGCGCCCGGAAGTAGTCTCGGAATGGATCGCGGCCATCGGCCGCATCGCGCGCGATCTCCTCGGCCGAGAGCAGCGAGAACGGCGTGCGGTACGCGACGAAGTCGACCGACAGCGGATGGTGCGCCGCGCTGACCACCCGCTGCGCGGCGTCCACCGTCGCAACGGCCTCCGCATAGGCGCGCGGATCGTAGAAGCGCCGCCCCGTCCGGTCGCGCAGGACGGCGAGCGCGCCCTCGACCGCGGCCGGCGCGGTCGCCGCGTCGTCACGCGCCGCCGAGAGCGCCGCGTAGGCGAGCTGGTCCTCGTGCGACAGCGACATCTGCGCATCGAGCGACGCGAGGCGACTCTCGATCCGCGCCGCGAGCTCCTCGAGTCGCTGGCGCGTGAGGAGCCACTCCCACGCCTCGACGTTCGCGTCGATCGGAAGCACCTCCACGCCGTTCGCGCGGAGCCATGCCGCGAGCGTGGGAACGCTCAGGTAGGGAGCCGTCGGATCGCACGAGGGCGGGTAGACGAGGGCGACGCGCACGGGGCCGCGCGGGATAGCACGCCGCCCAAATATCGGGCGCAAGTGGCCGTGACTCGACCATGACGCGTTGCACCGGCATTGCTGGGTCAGCCACGCATCAGCCCTGTTTTTCTCGGTGCGTCTCGATAACGTCCCGCGTCAATTTCACGTCATTCGCTCTTGACGCGGCGCACAACGAGGTCCACCCTTCCCATCGATGTCGGCGGTCGCCCTCCTCGTACTCCCTGTCCTCGTAGGGCTCGGCCTTATTGAGCCCGGGTGCGGGCCGCCGACCTGAGGGAATCCCTGTCCCCTCCGAACGGCCCCCGCACCCGGAAACGGATGCGGGGGCTTTTTTTTCCTGCCTCGAACCGACGACGAACCGCAATGCGAAGCGACGCACTCAAGAAAGGAAATCACCGCGCACCTGCCCGGGCGATGCTCAAGGGCGCGGGCTTCACGGACGCCGAGCTGGAACGGCCCCTCGTCGGCGTCGCCAACACCTGGACCGAGGTGACGCCCTGCAACGTGCACCTGCGCGCGCTGGCGGAGCACGTGAAACAGGGCATCCGCGATGCCGGGGGTACGCCGATCGAGTTCAACACGATCGCCGTGTCCGACGGCATAACGATGGGCACCGACGGGATGCGTGCGTCGCTCGTGTCGCGCGAGGTGATCGCCGACTCGATCGAGCTCTTCGTGATGGCGCACGCGCTCGACGGCGTCGTCGCGCTCTCGGGGTGCGACAAGACGCTGCCGGGCACCGTCATGGCGCTCGCGCGTCTCGACGTGCCGGGGCTCATGCTCTACGGCGGCTCGATCGCACCCGGACGCTTCGAGGGGCGCGACCTGACGATCCAGGACGTCTTCGAGGCGGTCGGCGCGCATGCCGCGGGTCGCATCGGGGAGCGAGAGCTGCGGATGATCGAGGACCGCGCGTGCCCCGGCGCGGGCGCGTGCGGTGGGCAGTACACGGCCAACACGATGGCAACGGCCATCGCCTTCCTCGGGATGTCGCCGCTGGGGGCGAACGACGTACCGGCCACCGATGCCCGCAAGGCGGAAGCGGCGCGCGCTTGCGGGCGGACGCTGATGAATCTCGTCGCCGGATACGTGACGCCGCGATCGCTCATCACGCGCGCGTCCATCGAGAACGCGATCGCCACGGTGGCGGCGACCGGGGGATCGACGAACGCCGTGCTGCACCTGCTGGCGATCGCACGCGAGGCGGGGGTGCCGCTCGCCATCGACGATTTCGACGCGATCGCGGCGCGCACGCCGGTCATCGCGGATCTCAAGCCGGGCGGGCGCTTCACCGCGGTGGACATGCACAGGGCGGGCGGCGAGCGACTTTTGGGGGCGCGGCTTCGTGAGGCCGGCCTCCTGCAGGACACGCCGACGTGCACCGGGCGGACGCTCTTCGAGGAGCTGGGTGACTCGCACGAGCGCGCCGATCAGCCCGTGGTGCGGCGCGTGGCGTCGCCGCTCAAGCCGCGCGGGGGCTTCGCGATCCTCCGCGGCTCGCTCGCGCCCGAGGGCTGCGTGCTCAAGCTGGCTGGGCACGACCGGCAGCGACACGTCGGCCCCGCGCGCGTGTTCGACGGCGAAGAGACCGCCTTCGCTGCCGTGCAATCGGGAGCGATCCAGCCGGGCGACGTCGTGGTCATCCGCCACGAGGGACCGCGAGGCGGGCCCGGGATGCGCGAGATGCTCGCGGTCACGGCGGCGCTCGTGGGCCGCGGGCTGGGCGACTCGGTGGCGCTCGTCACCGACGGGCGTTTCAGCGGTGCGACGTACGGCATGATGGCCGGGCACGTCTGCCCCGAGGCGGAGCGCGGAGGGCCCATCGCCTACGTGCGCGACGGTGACGTGATCACGTTCGACCTCGCGTCGCGAAGGCTCGACGTGGACGCGGACCTCGACGGACGAGCCGCGCCGTCGCCGCGCCGGCCGGCGCTCTCGGGCGTGCTCGCCAAGTACGCCGCGCTGGTTTCTTCAGCTTCGGAGGGCGCCGTCACGCGCGCCCCGGCAGGGTCGAACGAAGGAGAGGGAGGACGCCATGGATGATGCAAAGGGCAACAACGGGGACTCACACCAGCGCAGCGGCACGCGCGTAGCGATCATCGGCTACGGGGACGAGGCGCGCGAGCAAGCGAGGCGCCTGCGCGCCGCGAGATGGGACGTCGGCGTCGCGCTCCGACCCGGGGGCATGAGCTGGATCCGCGCGGTCGCCGACGGCTTCCGGCCGGTGCTCGTATCGCAGGCGCTCGCGCACGCCGACGTGGTCGTCGTGCACATGCCCGAGTCGGAGCAGCCCGCGATGTGGGCCTCGACCATCGCGCCGCGCGTGGCCCCCGGGACGCTGGTCGTCTTCGCGCACGGCGCCGCGCTGTACGCCGGGGCGCTCGAGCCGGACGCGCGCCTCGATGTGGTGCTGGTGGCGCGCAGTGGGTCGGTCGCGGGCTGTCGCGTCGCAGTCCACCACGACGCGACGGGGCGGGCGCTCGAGCGCGCCGCGGCGTTCGCGCGCACCGCGTTCGGCGACGCGAGGGTCGGCACGACCACCGTGGAGTCCGAGGTCCAGAGCGAGCTGCGCGCGCTGGTGGACCGCAAGGGCGGCGTCGAGAAGGTCATCGCCGAGATCGACCGCGTGCTCGCGAACCCGAGCCACGAGCCCGACGAGGCGGCGCTCCGCTACTACGAGGGCCTCCGCGCGGCGCTGGCGGGTCGGCGGGGGGCTGCGTGAGCGCGGGCGAACCACGCAGCCTCACGGGGGCCCAGATCCTCTGGGAGGTCCTCGCGCGCGAGGGCGTCGAGGTGGTCTTCGGCTACCCGGGCGGCGCCATCATGCCGTCGTACGACGCGATGCTCGAGTCGCGGGTGCGCCATGTGCTGGTGCG
>Ga0335069_10012872_pt1 | contig 11757 bp, 12 predicted proteins | sample Lox_Sample_11_FD_206714 | JGI IMG/M metagenome (GOLD analysis project Ga0335069, IMG submission 206714) | Soil microbial communities from Loxahatchee National Wildlife Refuge, Florida, United States - Lox_Sample_1.1 | ecosystem: Environmental > Terrestrial > Soil > Wetlands | place: USA...
CGTTGAGTTCGGCGTTTTCCATGATGCGCGCCCCCATCCGCGGATTCGGCTCGAAGCAGACGATCCGGCAGGCGGGCTCCAGCACCTTGGCCGTGATCGCGTGCAGGCCAAAGTTGGCGCCGATGAACCACACCACGCTGCCGGGCTGGAGCGCGGGCCGCACCGCCTCGATCACCTCGGACTCGTAGAAGCCCTCCGCGATGGTGTGCGAGTCCACGACATCCCACGGGACGAGGAGGAACTGGGTGCCGTAGCGGGTCACGAAGCGGATCTCCCGCCGGCCGCCGGGCGGTTTGAGGAGATCAAGAAGCCGGGTGAAGCCGCGCCAGCCGCGCCGGCGATGATACGCCAGCAGGCGGTCGCGCCATCCCGGGGGGCGGCCGGCGGGAGGTTTCAGCGGTTCGCGCATGGGAGCAGTATTTTCAGGCTTGGGGCCCGGCCATGCCGGCCGCGGCGCGGCGGGTCAGCCGGAATCAGGATGGAACAGGGAGGGAGCATATTTTCGGGCGAGCAAATAGCGCCGCCATCCCTTGAGCGTTTCGACCGGTGGCGCCTCCCACCGGAGGGGGACGCCGCGGCCTCGGTAGAAAACGTCGAATCCGTGCCCGACCGCCACCCGCGCGTGCCGCATCGCGGGATTGTCGGCGGCAATGCGGTCGCAAAAGCGGGCGAGGGTCGGAATGCGGGTGTCGTCGAGTGCGATGACGGCCTCGGGGCTGTGCAACAACGCCGTCCGCAGGGTCCGCTCACGAAAAGCGGGATGAAACGGGGCGTCGATCAGGACGAGGTCGGCGGACTCGAGGCATCGCCGCAGTTCGGCGTCCACCGTCCAATCCAGCACGGGATACAGGTGGCACCAGTGCCGGCGCAGCGGACGCACCAGCGCGTGATGCCGCGCCTTCTGTTCCTCGGTGAGCGCGCCGACCGTCCGTTCCATCCAGAGGGCGCTGTTCTCGAGGCTGGTGACGGTTTGGGCCGCCTTGAGCAGCGCGCCCGTGCTGCGCCCACTGCCAAACTCAAATGCGTTGATGACGCCAAGCTGGCAACAGGCGGCGACAAGGAAATCCAGGGCCGCATCGGGGAGGGCAGCCCAGGCCACGGGGTCGTCGCCCGGCGGGCCACTGTGTCGCACGAGCGGCGACTCAATGAATCCGGCGATGACCGACGATTGGAGCATGGGCATGGGTGTCAGCGCTGCGGAGTCTGGGATGCGGCCATCGCCCGAAGCGTGGATTGGAATCGCCGTTCCTCTGCTACCGGCGGTGTCGGAGAAGGGGGCTGCGGCAGTGGCTGGGCCGCGAGCCGGCAAAACTCCGCGGGATCGTCGTAAACGTGCACCCCGGGCCTCCCATGCTGGTCGCGGGCCGCATTGGTGTTGGCGATCACCGGAATGCCCGCCAGCAGGGCCTCCGGAATCCGCGTCACCGCACCGGCGCCGCCAACCGTGTGGATCAGCAGGGCCGAACAGGATTCGAGCAGCTCCCGCAGCGCCGGCTGCGTGAGGCCGCCGCGCAGCTGCACGCCGGGGAAGGCGACGGCCGCCAGCACCCGCTCGGTCTGCGGTCCGACCACCACGGCGCCGGCCGGCGGCAGGCCGCCCTGGCGCAGCCACGCCAGTTGCAGCTGCATTCCGCGGGCGGTGGCCGGATTGAACGCGCTGCCGAGAAGCAGCAGCGGTCCGGGGACGGTGCCGTCCGCCCGGGCCCGGCTGGCGCGTTGCGCCCGGATGGCCGCGCAATCTGCGGCGAGGACGGGGTCGGGAAAGAACGGGAGGTAATGCGGTTCGAGGCCGCGACTCTGGAGCAGCCAGCGTTCCTCCTTGGCAATCGTGAAGATGACGTCGGCCCGGCCCAGGCGGTCCACCTCGGCGGCGAGATCGGTCAGGACCTCATGCCGGGGATCGGCAAAGGCGGCCTCGGAGACGAACGCTTCCAGGTTGTGGGGCAGGGCGATGATCCGAAACCCGGCGGCCCGGGCGAGGCAGGGCAGGACGGTGTCGTAGGTCGTTTCCCAGAGCAGGAGCCGCGGCCCGGGGTGGCGGGCGAGCGCTTCGCGGTAGAAAACCGCGCGGTATCCCAACAGGCCCGGGCCGGCGCCGTCCACCGAGGCGTGCCGCCCCAGCCGCAGGCGCCAGCGCAGCCCGGCCCACCACGCCCGGGCGCGGGGCACCGATGGCGGCGGGTGCATGTCCGCCACGACGAATCCGGCCGCCTCAACCAGGGCCCGGATCTGCGCACTGCGTTTCTCGCCGCCGGTGCCGATCGGGTTGTCCGTGAAGCGCGTCCAGCGCAGCAGCGCCGGGCTGTCTGCAGTCGTTCTCACCGGAGCGTTTTCTCCATTGCTCTCAGCTGCAGAAACGCCTGCGCCGCCCCGGCGCGCCGGGCGTCATGGATCCGTCGCTTCACCGTCCCGAGCGAGCGCCGCAGGCGCTGCTCCCGTACCCAGGCCAGGGGGCCGCGCCTGAGCCGCTCGGGTTGGTCCCCGCGCAGCGCCATCAGCATTACGGTGGAATAGGCATGGCCCTCGACCAGCTTCAGCAGGTAGTCCTCTTCGACCCGCCGCCGTGGCATGAGGTGGACCATGGCCAGGTCGCGGAACACTCCGATGGCATAGCCGAGATCAATCGCCGTGAGTCCGAGATCGAAGTCTTCGCAGCCGCTGAGCTGGGTGCCGGTGCGCCCCAGCAGTCTTCGGCGCGGATCCGCCTGTACGTCCGCCGCATAACGACGGGCGATCCCGGCGCGCACGCACAAGCCGGCGCCCGCCGGCATCGCAGCGTAATCGTAACGGCGGCTGGAGACCCGGTCCTCGGCCACAGTGCGGACGGCAAGGTAATCCAGATACGGGGCCAGCTCAGCGGCGGGCGGCTGCTCCCATTCCGGCGAATACGCGCCGCAGCCCCAGACGCCGAGCTGGGGACGTCCGTCGGCCAGGGCCAGGGCGCGCTCGAGGTAGTCGGAGGCGAGCACATTGTCGTCGTCCACAAACACCAGGACCTCCCCGCGCGCCTCGGCGATGCCCCGCAGTCGCGCGGCCGTCAGGCCGACGGTCGGCTCGCTCACATGCCGGCCATGGGGATGCCAGCAGAGATCGAACCGCGCCGCCAACGGCTCCGAGGAGGCGTTGTCCACGAGCAGGAGCTCCCACGCCGTGCGCGGGCAGGACTGGGCCCGCAGCCCGGCGAGAGTCCGCTCCAGATACGGCGGGCGGGGATTGTGGGTGCAGAGAATGGTGGAGATTTTCACTACCTGTGCGCCGCCGATTGGGGTCGTTGCGTCACTCCAGTATCACGGGTTCCACGGGGGCGCCACCGCGTGGGCGCGCCACCAGACGGCCGGCCGCTGCCAGGACATCGTCAGCCCTGATCGCCGTCATGCATTGGCGGTCAAAATCGCAGGAGTTCCATCGCCAGCAGGGGGAACACGGCAGCGGCGTGAACAGGTTTTCGTTGCCGGAGTAGCCGCTTTGGCCCGGGTGCTCCCGGCCGCCGTAGATGATCACCGCCGGGCAGTCGACGCTCCGCGCCAGGTGCATGGGAAAGCCGACCAGACCGACGAAGGCGCGCGCGTGGTGCAGCACGGCGGCGGTTTCCCGGATCGAGGTGCGGCCGCGCAGGTCGACGGCGCCGACGATCGGAGGATCGGGCGCCTGCCCGATCTGGACCAGTTCAAAGCGTTCTCGCAGGCCATCGGCCACCTCCTGCAGCCGCTCGGGAAGCCATTCCTTGTTGGCGATCTGCAGCGAGGCCGAGCGCCGGGAGGATTGCATTGCGATGAACGGCCGGTCCCGGCGGGCGGCCGCCTTCTCCTCGTCGGTGAGGTGGAAGTACGGACGCAGCGCGATGTCGCCCGTGATGCCCGCGAGGCGGCACATCTCGGCGAGCACGTGTCGGGGCGGCGGCACGTCGATGTCGGGCGGCCTCTGCTCGCGGATGTAGGTCAGCTGCTCCGCCCGGATGCCCGCCCGGTCCAGAAACGCCCGGTGATCGTGGCGCACGGGCTTGACGACGTCGACATCCGGCGAGTGTTCGAAGATCTCGGGCACACTGGTCATCACACCCAGGCCGCGGCCGCCGCGGCGGCGCAGCTCGTGGAGCACCGTGGTCAGGAGCAGCTCGTCGCCGAGTCCATGGCCGCCGAAATAGACCAGATGCTGCACTCCGCGGTATTCGCGCCGGATGGCCCGGTCCTGACGGAACCAGTAGAGGTCGCGCCAGAGGCGGCGCAGCGCGCCGGGCGGGTGTTCAACCGGCGGCAAGCGGAATCCCCCCCCGGCGGGCTTGCACGAGACTCAGGCCGCAATCCCGATCGATCGTGATCACCGGGTGACCGGCGCGGCGCAATTCCTCCAGAAACTGCGGGACTCCCATGTCGGGCCGGGTCGGCCCATGCAGATCCCAGGTGGTGTCATGGAACACCGCCACCGCGAACGGCGCGAGAAACGGGGCGAACAGCTCCCAGTCGCGCTTCACACCGGGGTAGGAGTGGTCGCCGTCAATGAATAGGAAATCCACCGGCCGCGTCCAGCCGCGCGCCGCTTCCGCCGAGGTCGCGCGCAGGATTTCGACGTGATCGGACAGTCCGCAGCGCCGCAAGTTCTTCTGGAGAATCTTGTGGGTGTCGATGGGCCCCGCATCGTTCCATGCCGTCGGCGCGTGCGGATCGATCGCGTAGAGGCGGCCCTCGAAGTTTTCTTTCATCGCCAGCGCGATGTGGCAGGTGGACCAGCCTTGGGCGGAGCCGATTTCCACGGCGGTTTTGGGGCGGATTGAGCGTACCAAGCCATGCAACAACCAAGCCGACCGACCCAGCCCGGTCGCGAAACCCCGGCTGGCCAGCCAATACCGGGCGCGCAGGAGATAGAGCTGATGGCGTAGCTGCCGGTTCCGCCAGCGAAGTTCGGCGAGGGAGATCATGCGGTCGCCGGACTCAGAACTTGGCCAGCACGATCGATCCCGATTTGTCCGGCATCGGGACCGCAGCGACCGCCTGTCGGACGCGGAACTCGTCCACGGCGATGCGCGCCCCTGGCCAGGCGTTGTAGTCGTGGACCACGACATAGCCGCCGCGGTTGACGCGGGGCCAGAAGAACTCCAGGCCCGCCCGGGTCGGCTCCTCGAGATCGACGTCCAGATGGACAAGGGCGAACATCTCGCGGCGGACTTCGTCGGTGAGCGAGGCCGGAAACCACCCCGGGATCGGAACCACGTTGGGGCTCACCGGCTCAATGGTGCGCAAGGCCGCGGCTAAACTGGTGTCGGTGAATTGCTGCGTTCGATTATATCCGACCGGCATGGATTCCCGCGCCATGTCGGCGTCGGCGAAGCCGGCAAAGGTGTCAAACAGGTAGAGCTTGCGCTCGGGGCAATAGTGGTGGAGCAGTCGCGCGGAATGCCCGCGATGCACGCCCAGTTCCGCCAGGGCGCCAGGCACATGCTGGACGGTGAGTTCACGCAGCAGCAGCGTCAGCATGTCGCCCCGGACCTGGTCCCCCGGGAAACACCGGGTCAGCGTGCGCTGCTCACCGGGCGGATGAAACCCGCCAAAGCGGGCAACCAGGTCCTTGGGATGCCACCCCGACCGGGGATCGATATCCATCACGTACTGCACCCCGGCACCGAGCGATCGGGCGGCGTCCTCCGCGGCGGCCCAAGGGGTTTCCGGATTTTCGCGAGCGAGTTGGCGGAGCCGCCGCATGAATCTGGCGGGCCAATCGCGTGCGCCGCTGCGGCTGGGCTGCGGTTGATTCACCATGAATGCACGGGGGCGGACGGACGGCGCCGGCCGGCGACGTTCTCCTTCAGCGCCAACGCGAGGCGGCAGGTCGACCAGCCCTGGACCGGGCCGATCTCCACGCAGGGCTCGGGGCGCAGCGAGCGCACCAAGCCGTGGAGCAGCCAGGCCGACGCACCCCGGCCGGGGGCGACGCCGCCAGTGGCCAGGGGGTAGCGGGCCTGCAGTAGGCGGAGCTGGTGCCGCCGCTGCCGGTTCCTCCACCGCAGGTTTGCCGGCGGGAGGTTCATGGACGCGACGCCTCGCCATTTTCCGCCACGAGTTCCCAGGAATAGGCGTCGACCAGCGGCGCCTCGTGGAGGACGCGGACGGCAGCGATCCCCGCGAGGGCCCGCTTGACCGTCGCCAGCGAGAAATCCGCGTGGACGTGGTGGGTGTTGTAGGGCTGTCCGGTGGCGGCGCAATGGGCGCGGTAGGCCTGCTCGTCGGGACAAAATAGCACCAGCCGCCCGCCCGGGCGCAACACGCGCAGCCACTCGCGCAGCACGTCCGCCGTGTCGACGAAGTCTTCCAGCACGTGGGACGAGAAGACGAAGTCCAGCTGGCCGTCGGCAAACCACGGCAGGCGCGACGCATCGCCGCCCAGCTGGACCGGCTGGTCGCCGTAGTGGGCATACGGGGCGGGCAGGTCCACCCGGATCGCGGCGGGCGTGATCGCGTCGCCCCCAAACCCGATATCGAGGCCGTAGCCGGCGCAAAAGGGGGCCAGGCGCGCGCGGCACTTGGACGTTTCGCTGGGAAAGTCCCGCGGGGCGGGCTGGTGCCGGCGCTGCCAACGATGCCAGCGTTCCCGGACGGGGGACTCGAGTCCCACGAGGCGGAGAAGTGACGCGAGCAGGCGCTTCAAAATGGGGTTTCCCTCGTTACGAGCGCTCGATCCACTCTCCGCTCAGTCGCAAGCCGCCCCCGGGAATCTGGACCGCCCCGGCCGGCGTGCGAGGGCCCGGCTGTACCTCCACCAGACCGCAGGCCGGCAGATAGTCGAGGCTGGTGACGTCGCCGGATCGCGCGCCAAGATCGAGCGAATAACGCCCCGGACTTAGTGGTAGGTCGGCCAGCTCAAGCTCGATCCAGCCCTCGTGCCCCGCGGGATAGGACCAGCGCCGGCCGTCCAGGTCGCTGTCCAACGTGGCGAGGCGGGTACCCTCGAGCGAACACAGGCCGATTCCGAACGCGACTCCCTCCACCGCCGTCTGGGCCCGAAAGCCGATGCGCGCGCGGAAGGCTTCCCGGTGCATCACCGGTGCGCCCCCATTCACCTGCAGCCCGGTGATCAGGAGCCGCCCGGCGTGCCGCTCGGTGCCGCCCCACGCCCGGAAGTCGAAATCGGTGCGCGCCTGCTCGGTCTGGCTGCGGACGTAATCGGCCGCCACCGCCGCCGCCGCCCCGTACGCCCGGACGCGGCCCTCCGCGAGCCAGAGGGCGCGCGAGCACAGCGCGGTCACGCTGCCCAGGTTGTGGCTCACGAACAGGACGGTGCGCCCTTCGCCGGCGGCCACCGCGCTCATCTTGCCCAGACATTTGCGTTGAAACGCATAGTCGCCGACCGCCAGCACCTCGTCGACGATCAGAATCTCCGGTTCGAGGTGCGCGGCGACGGCAAAGGCGAGGCGCACGTACATGCCGCTGGAGTAGTGTTTCACCGGCGTGTCGAGGAACTTCTCCACCTCGGCAAACGCCACGATTTCGTCGAACTTGCGGCGGATCTCCGCCCGCGACATCCCGAGGATGGCGCCGTTGAGCAGGATGTTCTCACGGCCGCTCAGCTCGGGATGGAAGCCGGTGCCGACCTCGAGCAGCGAGGCGACCCGGCCGCGCAGCGTCACCCGGCCCTCGGTCGGCTCGGTGATGCGGGAGAGGATCTTGAGCAGGGTCGACTTGCCCGCGCCGTTGCGGCCAATGATACCGAGCGCTTGACCGCGTTCGACTTGGAACGAGACGTCGCGCAGCGCCCAGAACTCGCCTGGGCGGGCGGCCGCCTCGCTCCCGGAGCGGCGCAGCAAACGCGGCAGATTCCGCAGGCCGTGGCTGAGCGTGTCGCGCAGGGTGTCGTGGCGCGCGGCCAATCCGAGCCGGTAGCGCTTGGCGAGACCTTCAACGGCGATGACCTGGTCGGACATGGCTTAGATGATGTCGGCGAACTTCCGCTCCGTGCCGCGAAAATACCACAAGCCGGTGCCGAGAAGGACGGCGGCGAGCAGGAGCGACATGACGAGCCCGGAGCCGTAGAAATCGAGTTCGCCGCCCAGCAGGCACCAGCGGAAGGCGTTGACCACTCCGGTGAGCGGATTGAGCGCCAGCAGATCGCGCCAATTCGGCAGGAAATCGGTGCGGTAGCCGATGGGGGTCACGAACAGGCCGATCTGCAGCAGGAACGGCGTGATGAATCGGAAGTCGCGGAATTTCACCGTCAGCGCTGTGATCCAGAGCCCGGCGCCGAGGGCGATGAGCAGCGCCAGGACGATGAATGCCGGCAGCAGCAACAGCCGCCAGGTGGGAGGCACGCCGTAAAGCGCCGTCACGGGCAGCGCGAGGGCCAGCAGCACGAGCAGGTCGACCAGGGCCACGGCCAGGGCCGCCAGCGGCACCACCAGCCGGGGAAAGTAGACCTTCGAGATGAGGTTGGCGTTGCCGACGAGGCTGTTGCCCGCCCCGCTGAAGGCCGATGAAAACAGCTGCCACGGGAGCAGGCCGGCCAGCACCAGGAGCGGATAGGGCACGCCCCCGTCGGGCATCTTCGCCAGCTTGCCAAAGACAAACGTCAACAGGATCGTCTGCACCGTGGGTTGGATGACCGCCCAAGCCACGCCCAGCGCCGCCTGCTTGTAGCGGATCTTGATGTCGCGCCAGGCGAGGAAGCCCAGCAGCTCCCGGTAGCGCCAGAGGTCGCGCCAGTAATGGCGGTCGGCCCGGCCGGCCTCGATCACCAGCGCCTCCGTGGGGGCCGCCGGGACGGGCATCGGATTGCTGAGGTCGGTCATGCGAGGAGGCGGGTCAGACGGCGAGGGCTTCGCGTATCCGGGCCTTGAAGCTCGGGTAGTCAAACTGGGCGGCCCGCTGCCGAATTAGCACAGGATCCCACCGGTGCTGCAATGCCCAAACGAGCCGGCCGGCGATCTGGGCGACGTCCCCGAACTCCACCAGCACGCCGGAGCGGTCGTCGATGAGCTCGGGCGTCGCCCCGGCGCGCGCCCCGAGGCACGGCTTGCCGTTGGCCATGGCCTCGAGGAACACGATGCCGAAGCCCTCCTTGCGGCTCGGCAGCGCGAAGAGCGCGCAGTCGCGGTACGCCGCCCGCAGGGCCTCGTCGCTCTGGAGCCCAGCGAACTCGACGGTGGTCGCCACGCCCAGCCGCGCGGCGAGCGCGCGCAGGCGCGGCAGATCGCCGCCCGTCCCGATGATCTTCAGCCGCGCCGCGGGGATCAGGCCGTGCACCGCCGGCATCGCCTCGATCAGCTGGGCCACGCCCTTGTACCGTTCCGCCACCTCGAGGCGGGTCACGGTGAGTATCACCGGGGCCGCCGCCGGCCGGGTTTCGGTGGGCGCCGCGACGACGAGCGACGGATCGAGCGTGTTGGGCACGATGAAGAGCTGGTCCGGGGGCAGCGCGATCTGCTGGAGGATTTCCCGCCGGGTGAAATCGCTCACGCACAGGATGCGCGCGGCGCCGCGGAGGGCCCGTTGCTCGAGCGGGGAGAATGGCCGCCACACCTCGATGCCGTGGGCCACGAGGTAATATCGCAGGCGCGGACGCAGGCGCCGGGCGAGCCAGGCGACCGGCAGCTGCCCGATGTGACCGCAGACCAGTCGGTCCGCCCCGGCGGCCGCCCGCAGCGCCTGCCCCACGAAAACCGCCTTCCGGCGCCCGCAGGCGCGCGCCCACGCCAGGCGGGTGCCGGCATAGGCCCGCAACCGTTCCGCCGGCAGGGCCGGATCGTTGAGGACCACCAGCCGCACCTCGTCGCCCTCGGCCGCGAGCTCGCACAGGGCCTTGAGGTAAAGCCGCAGGATGCGCTGGATGCCGCCTTCGCGCGCAAACAACTCGGGACACAACAGGAGGCTGTTCATGATCGCAGGTGCCGGGCGGGACGCGGATTCAGCGCCATCGGCCCAGCCGCCGCCGGACTCCGCCCCATTTCGAGAGCAGGATCTGACGCCAGTGCTGCCACGAAATCGGCGAATGCACCGACGCGCCGTAAAGCACCCGGAAGTTCTTGCTCGCCGATGCCGCGATTTCGAGCGCACCGCCGCGCGGCTCGGGGAGCAACAGGGCGAGCGCCAGGCCGCCCCACATCTGACCCTCCAGATGCGCATCGTTGCTGGTCGTCCCCGTCACGAAATCGAGGTCGACCAGATGCACATGCGGGTTATCGCCCCACCTCGCCTCGGCGATCCCGCGCCGGCACTCCGGGTTGGTGCTGTCGTGCAGAAGCACCCACAACGGGCACGACGGCTGGTGGCGCAGGAGGGCGTGGATATCAGCCTGGACGCCGGCATAGCGATGATCGCCGTCGATCAGGGCGAAGCCCGGCGGTTGCCGCCTTTCGGCGCAGCGCTGCAGGGCGACGCCGATCAATTCCGCGGAGTCGCCGGTGAGGAATTCCACGTTGGGCATTTCCGGCGCGAGACGGGTCCGCACCCCGGGATCGATGTCGATGGAATAGGTGAGCTGGGCGAATTGCCGGATTTGCTCCAGGCTTCCACCGTGGGCGGTGCCGACCTCGAGGGCGCTGACCGGTTGGCTGCAACGGAGGATCTGCAGCAGGGCACTGCGTTCGCCATGCGACATGAGCCACGGTCGACCGGCGGTCGTTCCACGGTAGATTTGAGGTGAGAACTCGTAACTGTTCGCCATTGGGAAGATCAGGCTGGGCGCCGGCGGTTGAGGAAGGCGACGAGCACCGCCAGGCTCCAGACCCGCGACCATTCGCGGTCGTCGCGGCCGGCCCGGAATCCCTGCCAGAAGCCGCGCACGGTGGCGACGTCGAGGAACCCGCTGCGGGCGATCGAGGCGTCGCTGAAGGTGTCGGCGAGGAAGGGCTGCAGGTCGCCCCGCATCCAGACGGCAAACGGCAGGGTGAATCCCTGCTTGGGCCGCCGCCGGATCTCGGCCGGGAGGAGCGCGCCGAGGGCGTCCGCCAGCGCCGATTTCGGCCGGCCGCCGCCCGCCTTGAAGCGCGCCGGCTGGGCCCAGAGCCACTCGATGAAGGGCGCGTCGACGAACGGCACGCGCAGCTCGAGCGAATGCGCCATGCTCATGACGTCGCTGTCGCGCAGCAGCACGTCGGCCATGTACGTGCGCAGTTCCCAGGCGCTGATGGTCTGGAAGGTGTCGGCGCCCGCGAGTTCGGCCGGCAGCTCCGCCAGGCGCGGGTGTCGGGGGTCGGCGGCCACGCCGGCCCGCACGTCCGGGTGGAGCAGCGCGTGGCCGAGGGTGGTCGAAAAGACGCGCCGCTGGAGCGAGCACAGCTCATGGAGGCCCCGGGCATGGGTCAGGAAGTCGGCCAGCTTGCGGGGCCGCACCTTGCCGCGGACCAGCCGGCGGACGACCGCCCGGCGCCACGCCGCCGGCAGTCGGCTCCAGGCGGGCAGCAGGCGCGCCAGGCGCGGCAGGTCGCGAAAGGACGGGTAGCCGCCAAAGAGCTCGTCGCCGCCGAGGCCCGAGAGCGCCACCTTCACGCCGCCGTGGTGCGCCGCCTGGCTGGCGTAATAGGTATTGATGCCGTCGCCGGTGGGTTGGTCGAAGGCGTGGAGCAGGCGGTCGAGATCGGCGGCGACCTGCCGGCCGGTGAGTACCAGCTCGTGATGCTCGGTGCCGAGCGCGGCCGCGGCGCGGCGGGCTGGGCCGGCCTCGGAGTAGGCGGCCTCGTCGAAGACGAGCGAGAACGTCCGGAGCTGTCGCGCTCCGGCCCGCGTCATCAACGCCACGATGCCCGACGAATCGATGCCGCCGGAGAGGAACGCG
>Ga0335069_10012873_pt1 | contig 11756 bp, 9 predicted proteins | sample Lox_Sample_11_FD_206714 | JGI IMG/M metagenome (GOLD analysis project Ga0335069, IMG submission 206714) | Soil microbial communities from Loxahatchee National Wildlife Refuge, Florida, United States - Lox_Sample_1.1 | ecosystem: Environmental > Terrestrial > Soil > Wetlands | place: USA: Florida...
CGCCTCTTTTCTGGCATTCAACTACGTCTGGACAACGCAGTTATGCCACAAAATCAGCGGCCTTTTGCCACTTTTTTCTGTACCCGCCTTTACTTCTTGCTTACTCCACGTGAGAAATCGCGGTTAGTGCTGTATCTGGAGCGCCCCGCGACGCAACAGTGCGCAGGTAGATGCTCTCAGGGGGCGCTTCGGATACTGTCGGCAAGTGTTTGCGAATTCAGTCCACCTGGCCGAAAGACCGGCTTGCCGGACACATGACTGCTGCAATTCGCTGATTGCGGTCCTGCAACGAGTGGTAAATCGCCAACTCACGCATGGGAGCTCCAATAGGAATCGAAACTGGTTCGCAGGAGGCAGTTCGGGGCGTGGTTTTGGAATTTGCGACGAAGATGCGACAAAGCCGCGGAAGGGAGGTGGCGCTAAATGCTTGAAGTATTTGGTGGGCCTGGTCGGGATCGAACCGACGACCTCTTCCATGCCATGGAATATCTCAAACCGCAAATGATAGACGGCACAGTATTTAAGACCCGGCATAACCGGCAAAAACGGCCCACTTGGCGCTATTTGCGGGCAAAATGCGGGCAAAACTTAACCAAGTGGCCAGAGGGCTGATCGTGTGGAATCAGCCCGAGTTCTCTTGGCCGCAATCAGCGCCAATCCCGGATTTGAACTCTGAAGCGATCTACTTCCGAGTTGTTTCCGAGCTCCCAAGCCAATTCGCAAGTGGCTTCACCATGAACTGCAAACTGTGACAATCGTGAGCAGCAATCAGGGCTAGCAAGGACCACCCGCAGGAGGCATCCGCCGATTGGGAACTGATCGGCTTATGACGAGCCCCAACAGCCAATTCTACTGTACGGTCAGGCTTCTCCCAGAATCACCAGAACTCCTAAAGCTCCATCTTCAGACGTCCCTTCCGGCCTTTTGGCGAAAGAGCAATCTGAAGTGCCCTCTCAGGTTTTCATAGGTCCAGCGCCAGATCAGTTGTAATGTCCTCGCCTTCGCCCACCCTCGAGTGAAGTCGACAACGCGGAGCCCCCAGGGTTGGCGAAAGCCTCCTTCGCGAGCTCATCTCCGGTTCAATCCCTTGCATGCGTCACCCAAGTCTCGGTGAGCACCAGGTAACCGGTCAATTGAGAACCAGGAGCAAGTGTCCGACAAGCCGACTATACGGCCAAGTGGCTCAGTGCTGTCGTCGGTGAGCGCCTTGGCGATTTGACCTGAAGGCAGAATTCCTCCCGGCTACAGAATCAATCAACTGGGCCACTATTCACCTATAGCCCCGAGATCGGCTCCTTCGCTAGAAGTCACTGGCCTTACAAGCAATTCAGCAGTCGTTGCAGAATCGCACTCTCTATCAGCGTGGGCGGGGCGTTCGTCCTAGTTGTTTCGCGAAATGGAGAAATGCCAACGCACAGGGCGAATAGCCACCTGGATCGCCTTTTGTGAACTCGCCAGTATCCGGATTTAACTGCTGCGCGAATTTGCCTGAGCGCACAATCGCATCAGCCCAGCGCTCCATGATGAAGTGAAGATCGTTGGTCTTGCCGTAGTACTCCATCCAACGCAAAGTGCGCAGCGCGGTTAAAGCTTGTGAGGCGCCTCCCCAGGAATTTTGGGGAATGGGGCGCACAAATAGAGGGTCATCCATTGCAATGCTTGGCAGCGGATATTGCGCCCAAAATGCTTTCGGATTGTGGATCTGGCGTTCCCACAGAGCGTGGAATATCTTCCGCTCGTGGCTCACATTGGGGCGCATCACGTGCTCGCCAGGAACGCGGAAGTTGGCGACGGACCGAACTCGAACAAAGGTTCCATCTGGCGCGACATCATAGAAACTTGCATCCTCTTCGCACCAAAGCTTGTCGAGGATGAGCTTTCGAATGTGTTCAGCATCCTCCACCCACTTGTCTGACTCTGCCTGTTTGCCGAGCGCTTTGGCCATCTGGCTTAGTGCGTTCCGTGCGCCGAAGACAGTCGCAGAAAGATCCGGGCATAGACGCGGCACCGATTGTCCCTTCGGACAATTCTTTGCGTCATTTCCCGGACACCCATTCGCAACGCCCTTCCAGCGGGGGCTGTTGTCCTGTCCCGTATCCCAGGTGCAAAAGGCCTCGACCAGCCCAGTGCCGCGGGTATTACGATATCGACGGAGCCACGCATCCCAACGGGTGCATGCGGTGTATGACTCAGCGAGAAACGCATCGTCCTTTGCAATCTGAGCGAGCTCCCAGGCGGTCGCTGCGATCGGAACGACCATTTGGATCATCATCCAGCTCATTCCCCACTGCGTCACGTTGGCGGGAAATTGGCCGTCTTCGCGTTGGTTGGCGAAGAACGCCCTGTGCGTATTGATTGCAATCTCGAGCGGCGACGGGCCCTGCTCAACGGGCGCCACGAAGTTCGCTAATTCAGCGTATGCGAGGCTTTCATGCGGGCCGCACTCCATCCATGCGCCCCGATACACCGAGCCCTCCTGAAGTATCGGCCGATCGTACTTCGGCATGATCTTCACATTGCCGGCCAAGGCTGCCAAAGCAGCATCCCAGGTTTTGGCCCAAGCCGTGGTGTCGTAGTCCTGGGACCAGGAGTTGGAAACTGCTGCGGATAACCCAGTCGCCAAGCTGGATTTGAGAAATGTTCGCCGCTCCATTGGAATCACCTCGTCCGAACTAGCCTTGATATGGCTTCAGCCAAAGCAAGCTACGAACAATTGTCGACCTATTCACTCGGCAACGGTGAGGCGCACTGAGGATGTATCTACGGAGTTTGCGCCGATGCGAATGTCTACTGGGCCGGGCTCAACCACTTTCTGCATTCGGGCATCCATGATCGACAGTTGATCCGGCCCTACGTCAAAAGTGACGACCGTTGAGGCACCCGGATCCAGGTGGACCCGCCTGAAGCCTTTGAGAGCAATTACCGGCTGAACAACGCTGCTCACGCCATGGTGGATGTACAACTGAACGACTTGATCGCCGGCTCGCGATCCGGTGTTGGTCAACGTGATGGACACCTTGGCGGACTCACTCGCAGAGATGGTTTCGCGATCGAGCGTCGGCTTTCCTAAGTCATAGGCGGTATAGCTTAGGCCCCACCCGAAGGGGAACAGCGGAGAATTGTCGTCAAAGACGTAGCCGCGGCGGGCTGCAGGCGTCTTGTAGTAGTAGGCCGGAAGCTGACCTACATTGCGTGAAATTGTGACGGGGAGATGACCTGAAGGATTCACGTCACCAAACAAAACTCCCGCGATCGCGTTTCCTGTTTCCTGGCCCAAATACCAGCCTTCAACAATACCTGGAACACTCGAGGCGAGATTCTCGATGGCGTATGCCTTGCCGTTGAGGAGAACAGCGACTACGGGCTTGCCGAGTTTAGCGATCTCTCGAACGAGATCGTTCTGGCGGCCGGGAAGCTCAAGTGTGTCGGAGTCGCCGAGCATTGTCATTCCGGGGCCGGCCGTGCCAAGCGACTCGCGGGAGACGATCTCATTGCCGCCGAGCGCAAGAACGATCACGTCGGCAGTCTTTGCGGTCTTGATAGCTTCATTCAGTAGCGTTTGATCGCCTTCAGCGGTTGGAGCTTTGTAGACGCCCATGGTGTTGACGTTGGGTGCGGAGTCGGGCTCGGATATGTGACAGCCTTCTGCAAAAACAACCTTCGTATTCGATCCGACGCGCTTCTGTATTCCATCCACAATCGATACGTAATAAGGCGGGAGTCCACTGTAGCCGCCCAGTCGCTCTTTCTTTCCGTTGGGGCCGATTACAGCCAGAGTTCTGATTTTTGCAGCATCAAGGGGAAGAATACCGTTCTTGTTCTGAAGCAGAACGATGGCTTCGTCGGCAATGTGGCGTGCAAGAGCGATGCGATCCTTGCTGCCAACCTCTTTTCCGGCTCGATCTTCGTCGACGTAAGGATGCTCGAAGAGGCCGGCACGAAATTTCGCGGAAAGAACGCGACCGACTGCAGAGTCGAGGTCCTTCTCCTGAATCTTGCCGGATTTCACGGCATCGACGAGAGCGGGAAACCCGGCGGGAGCGGGTAGTTCCATATCGACACCTGAATTGAAGGCGAGCACGCCGGCTGCCGCAGCATTGACGACAAGATGATGTCGACTGGCCAGCTCGCTTACCGCCGTGTAATCAGACACGGTCACGCCAGTGAATCCCCACTCGTTGCGAAGGATCTGTTGAAGCAGCCACGGGTTCGCGTGCGAGGGAATGCCACCGTTGTTCTCGTTATACGACGGCATCACCGCTTCGACATTAGCGTTCTTCACAACCTGTTCGAAGGGATAGAGGAAGACGGTGCGCATGGTGCGCTCAGAAAAGTCGTTGGGGCCGGCATTGGTCCCGTTTTCGGGTTGGCCGTGCACAAAGTGTTTGAGGGTCGCGTAGACATGATTTCCCTCGAGAGGGTCGGTAACGCCGTTAGGACCTTGAAGACCTCTGACGGCAGCGATGCCGAGTTGGGCGACAAGGTAAGGATCTTCGGAGTACATCTCCTCCACACGGCCGTAGCGGGGATCGCGGCTGAGGTCAAGGACAGGCGCCAATACCAGGACGTTGCCCGCTGCCCGCGATTCGAGCGCAACTGAGGTGAACATCTGCTGCAGCAACTGCGGATCCCAGGTGCTGCCGAGTGCTACTGCCGCAGGAAAGGCAGTGGCGCCGGGCACCACTGCGCCATGCAGCGCTTCGCCATGGAACAGGATTGGGATTCCGAGGCGCGTATTCTTGAGTACCCAGGCCTGCAGCATGTTTCTCTTAAGAGCACCGATGCGCGGATCCATTGAGCCGGTGGTCCCGGTGAATTCGTCAAGGAAACTGAAAGTGCCAAGACCATTCCCAGCCATCTTCCTGGCGATGGATTCGTTAATGTGGTCGCCCTCGAAAGGAGTCGGCATTTTCATTCCGGGGAATGCGGGAAGAATCCAGTTGCTTTCGAGCTGCGCGACCTTCTCTTCCACCGTCATTTTGCTGAGAAGATCCTTCACGCGATCCGCGACGGGTGCCATTGAGTCTTTGTAAATCGCAATTGAAGATTCCTGCGAAGCGGCAGACAGGCTGGCCAGAGCCCCGAAGCAAATGACAAACATCACGAGCTTTCTGTTCACGATTTTCTCCTTACGGGCAGGTAAGCACCTCTATGAGCGCAATTCCGTTGGCCGGAATCGCGAGTGAAAATTGCCGGGTACGGATCTTGGGCCTTCAGCTGGGTTTGTTCTGTCGAGCTGCATGGCGTGACGACACTTTGGAGCTCGAGCGGTCCATATCGTGAACAACTTTTGAAAGCGCTGTCAAGACCTTTTGTGCCAACACCGAAATATCCTTTTCGCGCTTCTCGAACCACAACTGATGTGTCGCTCCGAGGACGCCAAAGATCAGTCCGGCCAGCAGATGAGCCGTGATTTCGTCTTTAGAACGCTTGCCGAATGCTTGCGTGAGGCGGTCCTGCACTCCAGCAACACGGGAAAGCTGTGCCTCACGCGCCGCGGGATACTTCGCGGCGATCTGCATCAATTTGCGCGATCTCGGATTCGATGCCGATTGTTGGGCAACCTTGAAAACGACGTCGTGGAAGACGTCTGCAATCGATAACGAGTGCGGACAAGACTCAATCGCGTCGACGAGAGAGATTCCCCAATCAACAACAGGCTGGGCCATGAGATCGCTCTTCGATTCAAAGTAGCGAAAGAAAGAGCGACGTGATGTTCCCGCTCGCGCGGCGATCTCGTCGACCGTGGTTTCGTCGAATCCCTTCTCAAAGAACAGGTCGATGGCGGCATCCCAAATCGCGTTTCGGGCAAATTCCTGTTTGCGATCCTGAAGGCTCGTTCGAGGCGGCTCGTCGACAGTAGTTGAATCCAGGACGGTATGCATAATGGTCTGACGATAGCACAGATGACACTTTGGCGCAAGATGGCATTTTGTTGTTGCCATGGCACTGAGTGCCATTGTATCTTTTTTGGAACGGCAATCTCAATCTCAAGGAGTCCCAATGAAACTCTCACTCGCACTTCTCGCGCTCTTGACTGCCTCCACTTTGCTCGGGGCCCAAACCACGTCTTCAATAACCGGCAAGTGGAAAGTGCACACGGTTATGGTGCAGGAGTCCGACTCTACATGCACCTTCACTCAAAAGGACACCGAGCTGACCGGCACTTGTGAGGGGGACAACGGCAAGAACGACATCACGGGCAAGGTCGATGGCAACAAGGTCACCTGGAGCTTCAAAACCGACTACAACGGCAGCCCCTTGACGGTTTCCTACGAGGGGAAACTCGACTCGGACGAAAAGATGGCGGGAGCGGCTCACGTCGCTGAAATGGGACTCGACGGTGATTTCACCGCGGTCAAGGATGCCGGCGCCCCTGCGAAATAGCCGCTTCCCAAGAGTCTCGGAAATGAGTTGAACCATGAAAGTCGACGGCAAGATTATCGCGGTCACCGGAGCCGGAAGCGGTATCGGCCGCGAGCTCGCCCTTCTGCTTCTTTCCATGGGAGCGAAGGTTGCAGGAATCGATCTGAATGCCGGAGCGCTGGCGGAGACGGCGAAATTAGCTGCAAAAAGCGCGGCTGAATTCGAGCCGATCGTGGCGAATATCGCGGACAGTGACGCGGTGGAACGGCTTCCCGAACAGATAGTCGCGCGCTTCGGAATGATCGACGGCGTCATCAACAATGCCGGGATCATCCAGCCCTTCCTGAGAGTGACGGCTCTTGACTATTCGACGATCGAGCGCGTCTTGAACGTGAACCTCCTCGGAACACTCTACGTCGTCAAGGCTTTTCTGCCGCATCTCCTCAAGCGGCCTGAGGGGCACATTGTCAATCTTTCGAGCATGGGCGGTTTTGTCCCTGTTCCCGGGCAGACGATCTATTGCGCTGCCAAGGCCGGGGTAAGGCTGCTCACCGAAGGCCTGGCCTCAGAACTCATCGACACGAAGGTTCGGGTGACTGTGGTATTCCCCGGGGCGATTGCAACCAACATCGCAGTAAACTCCGGCGTGGGGGCTCCGTCATCGGTTCGCCAGAGCGGGAGCAAAATCAAACCGTTACAGGCCCGCATCGCGGCGGAACTCATCGTGAAAGCGATGGAACGCAATGCTCGCCACGTCTGCGTAGGACGGGACTCAGCCTTTATGAGCCTGCTCACTCGACTAAACCCAGGATTTGCCGCTCGCATGATCGCAAACCAGATGAAGGGCCTCCTCCCCGATTGACGCTGCAGAAGCATTTCTCCTGTCGGCAAGATAGAAAGACCCGGAAGAAGGAAGTTTCAATGACAAGTCTTCGATTCCGCATCCCTGTTGTTTTCGTCGTCCTGATCGCATGCTGCGTGCCAGCTGCGATGAACGCGGCAAGGGCTGAGTCTCCCCGGCAAATATTGGCTGCTGATGCCGGCTGGAAGTTTTATCTCGGCGACCCCGTCGGAGCAGAGATGCCTGCGTTTGCAGATGACTCCTGGCGCGCTGTGGATCTCCCGCACGATTGGAGTATCGAAAGCAAGCCTGACAAGGACAATTCCAGCGGCTCTGGGGAAGGATATTTTCCCGAAGGAATCGGCTGGTACCGCAAGACATTCCACGCCCCTTCGAGTTGGCAAGGAAGACGCGTGACCGTTGAATTCGATGGCGTCTATCAGAACGCAACCGTATATCTCAATGGGCACACGCTCGGAACTCACCCCAACGGCTATACGTCATTCGCCTTCGACCTGACTTCGGACCTGGATTTCTCAAATCCAAATGTACTGGCGGTCCGGGTAGACAACTCGGAGCAACCGAACAGCCGCTGGTATAGCGGCTCGGGCATCTACCGGCACGTTCGCGTGGTCGTGAAAAATCCGGTGCATCTGGAACATTGGGGCGTTTTTGTTTCGACTCTGAAAGCAACCGAACAGTCGGCGACGGTATTGGTGCGCACGCGCGTGGCGAATGAATCAGCGGCCGCGGCTCAACTCACGGTGGAGACGACGCTGCTGGATGGCGCAGGAAAGAAGGTCTCCGGCGCGCAATCGAAGGCCGAAGTCGCGCCCGGCAAGAGCGAGGAGCCCGCACAGGAAATTGCGGTGGCAAAGCCGATGCTTTGGTCGACGGCATCGCCCACTCTCTATCGCATTGTTGCGACGATCCGCATGAATGGGCGAGTTGTCGATCAGGTGACTACGCCTTTCGGCATTCGCACGCTGGCTTGGTCGGTCGAGAACGGTCTGCTGCTCAATGGCAAAGCGTTGAAACTCGCGGGAGGCAGCGTGCATGCCGACAATGGTCCACTCGGGGCCGCAGCATTCGATCGCGCCGAGGAACGTAAGGCAGAGCTACTGAAGGCGGCAGGATTCAACGCAGTCCGCACCGCTCACAATCCGCCGTCACCCGCGTTTCTGGACGCTTGCGATCGCATCGGTTTGCTGGTGCTGGATGAACCTTTTGATGTTTGGACGCAGAGCAAGCGAAAGTACGATTACGCTCAATACTTCCATGAATGGTGGCAGCGGGATGTCGATTCTATGATCCTGCGGGACCGGAATCATCCTTCGATCATTCTTTGGGGAATTGGAAACGAAATCCCAGAGGTCTGGACGGCCGAAGGCGCGCCGATTGCGAAGGAGATTGCCGAGAGAGTGCGTTCTTTGGATTCAACGAGGCCGCTTACGCAGGCATTTCCGGGAGCCACATTCGGGCCCAATCCAGACGCGGCTATCGCTCAGGTAGACATTGCCGGGTACAACTACAATCTAGCTCAAAATTACATCGAGGATCACCGACGCGTTCCGGGGCGCATCATGATGACGACGGAATCATTTTCGGCAGATGCATTCGAGCAATGGAAGCTCGCCCACGACAATCCCTACATCCTCGGCGAATTCGTTTGGACGGCCATGGATTACCTGGGCGAATCGGGCATTGGCGCATGGAGCTATGGAGAACCCAAACAAGCTGCCCAAGCGGCCCAACTGAAGAGCTTTCTGCGCAACTATATGGCCACGATGGGTAAAGACGGCAAAAATCCCATGGCGCCTTTTCAGAATGGCCAGCCGCCCAGTCCTATGTCGCCTGGGTATCCATGGCACGCGGCATATTGTGGTGACTTGGATCTGACGGGATTCCGCAAGCCGTGGTCTTTCTATCGAGACATCCTTTGGAATGGCGGCGACCGCATATTTGCCACCGTACGCCTTCCCGAACCTGAAGGAAAGAAGATTGTTGCGATGGCGTGGGCCGTCTATCCAAGCTTGCCCAGTTGGACCTGGAGCGGGCAGGAAGGCAAGACGCTCACGGTTGAAGTCTATTCAGGAGCCGAGCGAGTACAGCTCTACTTGAATGACAAACTCATTGGAGAGAAGCCTACCGGTCTTGCGCAGGAGTTTAAGGCACTCTTCGATGTTCCCTACCAGCCCGGTACATTAAGAGCGATTGGTCTCCGCAATGGACATAAGGTTGCAGAATCTCTGCTCACGACGTCGGGAGAAGCGGCCAGGCTTCGTCTCACTGCAGATCGGACCACGCTACAGGCGGATGGTGAGGACCTTTCCTTCGTCGAAGTTGAAGCGGTCGATGCGAACGGTCGCCCCGATCTTCGTGCCGGCCAGGAAATTCAGTTCGAGATCAGTGGTCCGGGCCAAATCGCCGCGGTTGGGAACGGTGACGGACATGATCCCGACTCCTACCATAGTGATCAACGGAAGCTTTTTCAAGGACGCGCGCTCGTCGTGATTCGTTCATCGCGGGCCACCGGTCGCATCGCGCTCCGAGTGCACGGCTCCGGTTTGAATGGCAATTTGGTGACCATCGACTCCAAAGCTCCGCAATCCAAGACGCAGCTGCGCTAGGGCAGGTGGCCCGGTCATTCAATCAGTAAGATGCCTTTGTGCCCCATTCATCAACAGTTTTATCGTGGATGAGTGGGGGGACTTCGAGCCGCGTCAGCCTCTTCTCACCGACCCCTGAGCGGGCGGTCCCCGGTATAAGATCGAATCGCAGCGAACCGTGTTTCGGCGAGGAAACCAACTGTCGGAGAAAGTGCGATGCAAGGAGGGCGAACGATCGTGCCTTCCCACCCAGTCCGCAAAAACCGCGGCTGGGATGAGGCACTCACCGTCATCCGATCATGAAGACTCAAGAACTTGGTCGGGCCACCTGCCGGCTATCGAAATCTATGTCGATTATCCTGAAGTCATGGACTGGTTGGAGACCGCATGGGAGTTATGACACATTCTACATGGTTTCGAATGTTGCGGGATGAGCTATGATGCCGGAGCTGCGCCTGTTCGTCAGTTTGACAATCGCCGATTTTGAGAGATCTCCTGTGTGGATCAGGGTTAGGAGCTTCGATCGAGCTGCGCCGTGGTACGACGAGGCAAATGAAGAGACGTTTCGATCTTGGGACCAGAACTTGCCCTTCAGGGCAGAGCGAGGAATTGCACTGGTAGTTGCGTCATTGCGATTCAAAGACGGCAGCGTTCATACAGGTTTCGTTACGCCAGCGAGGAACGATTGGGATACTCAATCGCCTCAGAGTAAGATTGGAGCTCGATCGATTCGATCCGCATCTCCGTCCGCTCGTCATGGTGGATCACAACTGGCAATTTTAGGTATTCAGCAGCCGCATATCTTTCTGGGCCCCAAGGTCTTCGGTTTCTGGGGCGGAAGGCTGGGCGTCTCCGAGGAGGTACGCAAGGACTTCTACCACACTACTGGGAGGTCTCCAGGCGAGATATTTCCAATACACTTCGATTCGGATTCGAACCTTTCCAACGGAATATTGTCCGGAGTCGTAGAAGGATTCTACAAATCAGTGCCCGGAAGTACACCGGAGCGATTTTGGTAGGTCTTCCTGGGAGGACGACGGAGGCCTGCTTGATTTTCCATGACTGAACATCTCCAAGGCGTAATCCGAAAGGTGCGCGAGCGAACGAGCGAGGGTGACTTGGACGGTGCGCTCACTGTCCTGGACCATGCGATGGCCAATGCCTCAGCTGATCGTGAGTTGTATGTGCGTGCCTTAGCGCCGATTGGGGCGGCAATTGCTAATTCGCTTGGCAATCATGAGCTTTCGTACCAATATTGTGAAGTCCGGCTGCAGTTCGAGCCCAAAAATCCAATGGCCTTGTATGCGATGGCAGACAATCTCATTTCGCGAGGGGCCATCGAGGAGGCGGAGCAATTTGCAACCATGAGTCGCGAGGCAGGCCTTGAGACTCTCGGAGTGAACGCGGCGGCACTAATTGAGCTAATCAATAGCCGCTTTCCGGGTCTCACGGATAAGCAAGAGTAGGATGGCATGTGGCCCGGTCATTCAACCAGCAAGAGGCCTTTGTGCGTGCCTTCCCACCCAGGCCGCAAAAACCGCAGCTAAGATGGGGCACTCAACGTCATCCGATCATGAAGACTCAAGAACTTGGCCGGGCCACCTGCCCGGGTTCTTCCTCGGGGTATTGTGGGCTCGAACCCGAAACTTCCTCGCGATCGTAGTCGCGCGCGGAGTGGCCGACCTGCTGCCCAACATATTACCGGCGCTCCGCACCTTGCGGCTGCTGTAACGGCAGGTCCGCGCTCCTCATGGAATCCTCGAGCGGATCCGGGTGCGGACACGAGTCTCGCGGATCAAACACGACGAATCCATCGCGAACGGAGATCAGGATTTCCTTAAACAACGCCGTCGGCAGCAGACCATCTTCCCCAGGCTTTGCGTAGCGCGTTCCGTCGCCGATGGGCGTCAGAAACGTGATTTGCCGTTCCAGATGATCCG
>Ga0335069_10012874_pt1 | contig 11756 bp, 6 predicted proteins | sample Lox_Sample_11_FD_206714 | JGI IMG/M metagenome (GOLD analysis project Ga0335069, IMG submission 206714) | Soil microbial communities from Loxahatchee National Wildlife Refuge, Florida, United States - Lox_Sample_1.1 | ecosystem: Environmental > Terrestrial > Soil > Wetlands | place: USA: Florida...
GTCGGACTATGCAGAAACGGACCTCGACTCCGACGGCTGGGCCGTCTCAAGTCCCGACTCCGCCAGAGATTTCTCCGCGGTTGCCTGGTACTTCGGGCGCGACATCGGCCGGCGCGAGAATGTCCCCATTGGCCTGATCGATTCCACCTGGGGCGGCACGGTGGCCGAGTCCTGGGTCCGTCTCACCGCTCTCGGCGCCGACGCTTCGCTTGCTCCGCTCTTCGTTTCGCGTGGCAAGATGACCGACCATGAACTGGTCGGCCGTCTCGAAGAAAAGGACCAGCAGCGCCAGATTGCCGAAGCCAAGGCCGCCGGCAAGCCTGTCCCGCAGTTTCCATGGCACCCGCCGCTCAACAGCTGGGCCCCGGGCCTGCTGTGGAACGGCATGATCGCACCCCTGACGCCGTTTCCCATTCGAGGCGTGCTCTGGTACCAGGGCGAGAGCAACAGCGCCCTCGAGCGCGCTCCGCTCTACAACCACATCTTTCGCACGCTCATCGAGGACTGGCGCCGTCAATGGGCCATCGGCGATTTTCCCTTTCTCTATGTGCAGATCTCCAACTTCAAGTCGACACCCGCCGAAGACTGGGCCGTTCTCCGCGAGCAGCAGCGCCGTACCCTCGAGATGCGCAACACGGCGATGACCGTCACGATCGATATCGGGAACCCCGACGACGTGCATCCCACTGACAAGGTCGACGTAGGCCTCCGGCTTGCTCGCGCGGCGCGCGCTCTCACCTATGGCGAATCGGTTGAGTACGCCGGTCCCTCCTTCCGCCAGGCGACACCCGAGGGATCGGCGATCCGTGTCTGGTTCGATCATGCCAAAGGTTTGACGGCCAAGGGGGAACCTGTGACAGGATTCGAAGTCGCCGGCGCCGATGGCAGGTTTGTTACCGCGACGGCGAAGATCGAAGGCGAGACCGTGGTCGTTTCAAGCCCCGATGTCGTCGAGCCCGTCGTCGTTCGCTACGGCTGGGCCAACAGCCCGCAGTGCGATCTTTTCAACAGCGAGGGACTGCCGGCTTCGCCGTTTACATCGGTGCACGAATGAGAAAGTCGCAGGAATAGGACAAGAAGGGCAGGGAATCAATCCGGCCCGGCTCCCAACGCGGACGACTCGAGACGAACGACTACCGCACAAGCTCCATCCGGTCGGCGGGATAATTACACACAGCACAGTTACCGTCCATGTGCTCGCGCGCCGTGTACGCGCAGACAGGGCACACATAGAAGTCGTGTACGGCTCCGATCCACGAACGCATCTGATTGCCCTCAATCAGACGGATGGCCTCCGCGTAAAGGCGGGCATGTGTTTTTTCCGCTTCCAGCGCCCACTGGAATGACCGCGCCGCCATGGCATTGATGCGTGAGGATGCTTCTTCGATGAAAGCGGGATAGACGACTGCGATCTCATAGTTTTCGCCGTCGAGAGCTTTACGAAGATTATCCAGCGTATGTCCGACGCGGGAGATTTCCATCACCGCCGTCGCCGTGCCGCCCAGATGGCGAATCGCTCGTGCCTGCGCATTGGCATGGATCTGCTCTGCCCGTGCCGCGGCGCGAAACATGCTCCCCACCCCGAACAAACCCTCTGCGTCCGCCTGCGCCGCGAAGCTCCGGTAGCGTGCCTGGGTATTCATCTCCCCCTGGTAGGCGGCCAGAAGGTTCTTGATTGTGACCTCGCTCCCAAACGAGTAGGTTGTAGCTGACATGGGCCCGACCCTCCCAAGCGAATATCCCTTAGGGTCCTTAGAGTATTCAGCGTAGGGCGAGGATGCGTTTATCTCTGTGATTCACCGCACACGCTGAAGTAAGTGGGGGATAGTTACGTTGGAGAAGTTACTCGGGGATTTGTCCCGGCATGGCGCGTCCAGCGCGCGATTGATGCCAGCCTAAACTCGCACGCCGGTGAACGAATATTCCGAGAATTGCTCTCGGCCCAAAGGGAAGAGCGAAGCGAAGGCATCGCCGAATCGAGCACCCATGCTGACACTTTTGGGTGACGATCCGCCGGTTCTTCGCAGGCGTCTTGCACAAAACCGCCCGCGAGCCCTGTTGCCTCTGCCACATAAGTAATATCTCGGTATTACAGATTGATGGGTCTCCGGAAAGAAGCGGCTTTCTTCGTCAGCGCAATCGTGCTAACTGTGGTATCTCACGCTGTTGTCGTTCATTTACGACGAGTCAAAATTGTAGATATCTCTTAGCGTAGATGACTCGTTCGTGTTGGCTCGTCCCCGGGGACGAGAGTTGTTCGGAATGCACGCTTGATCCTTCTACGGAAGATCAAGTGAGGGGCCTGGAAAACGTGATGAAGCGTCCTCGTTTGCTTGTCATGTGTCTCGCTTTATTCCTGCTGACACTCTGGCGCTATTGGATTCCCTACGATCCCACGGATTTTGTACACCGCGATCCAGAGAGCCAGCGGCTGGCCTATTCCATATTCGAACACGGCCGATTTGCGAATCCCTTCGTTCCGCTGGACACCGGACCGTCTGCGCATCTTTCCCCGATCTTTCCCGGCTTTCTCGCCCTGCTGATGAAGGGTTTCGGGACAGGCAGTGTCGGCATGTACGTGGAGAAGATGAGTGCCGTGCTGATTCTGGGAATCGAACTTGCACTCCTTCCGTTATGTGGCGAGATCCTGGGGATGGGTGTGGGGACGGGCATTCTCGCCGCGCTCCTCTGGCTGCTGGGAATGCCACGCCTGCTCTATGGCTTTGAAAACCTGTACGCCGCCGGGTTGGCCATGGCAGCCTGCTGGCTCTATCGGCTCTTCATGGACGACCGGCGCAGAAGCTGGGCTCTTGGACTGGTTGCCGGTCTGGCGATTCTGCTGGAGCCACCGCTGCTTCTCGTTTTTGCATCGTGGATGGTTTGGGAACTGCGTCATCACCGCGGCGCTAGGCTGTTGCCGCTGGCGCTTTTTCCCTGCCTCGTTCTTCTCCCTTGGACAATGCGAAACTACATGGTCTTCCATCGGCTGGTTCTTCTGCGCGACGACCTGGGTCTCGAGCTCGCTGTCTCCAACAACGATTGCGCGAAGTTCGGAATCAAGGCGAGCATGGCAGCCGGCTGCTTCTCCAAAATGCATCCGAACGACAGCCTTGCCGAGGCCGCGAGAATGCGCGCCATGGGCGAGATTCCCTACAACCATGCAAGACAAGAGGAAGCGGTCGCGTGGATTGCATCGCATCCATCTCGCTTTGCAAAGCTCACTGCCGAAAGAGTCGTCGCCTTCTGGCTGCCCACCGAGACGTTTGCGTTTCCTCGTGACTACACGAGCGGCCGCACATGGGAGCGGGAAGTCATTTATTGCATGACAGCCCTCAGTATGCCGGGGCTCATTCTCATGTTTCACCGCGACCGGCAGAGCGCAGGCGCCCTCTGCAGTTTCCTGGTCTTCTTTCCACTCATTTATTATGTCGTGCAGTTTGAGTACCGATACCGTTATCCAATCCTTTGGATCACCTATCTTCTGGGCGCGTTCTCTCTGATCCAGCTTGGCAAGCGCCTCACTCTGCTACGGAGAGGGAAGCAGAAGGAGGCACGGGCGACTCAGCCTATGCTGGTGGGTGCCTAGCTGCTGGAGAAGGGCGCGGAAACAGCATTTCGAGAGGAGCAGGCCGCCGGTTTTACGCGTGTTTGCCCTTTCACTCCTCGCACTTGCCCTGGAAGTCCTCGATATCGCCCGACCCCAAAACTTCCGGAGGTTAGGTAGGCCGATCTACTTATCGCGCTTCGGAACAACGACCGTTGTCTCCTGTACTTCAATCAGGCCGCATCCGCAGCGCTCCTCCAGTTGAGGCAAGAGCCCTTCGACTTTCTCCTTCGTATCGACGAACTCGATCTTGATCGGCAGGCGATCCGACAACTCCAGCAGATGGGCGGCATGGATGTGATGATGCGCTCCGAAACCGGCGACGCCTTTGAAGACGCTTGCACCCGCGATGCCGTTTTTGAAGAGAAAATCCAGGATCGATGTATAGACTGGCACGCCTTTGTGCTTGGCGCCATCGCTTAGATAGATCGTCACCTTCAGGGCCTTCCCACTGGTCAGCATGGCACGTTCCTTTCCGCCTGCACAGAATCAACGCGAAATTGAACCACCATTTCCTGAGCGTTGCAAGCGCCTGCGATACCTGACTTAGATGCAGACCGTCACAGCATCTCAGCCAGCACCGCTCCCAGCCAGGTTGCGGCCAGCCCCAGTACCAGGCTTCCTCCGGCATACAGCGCCGCCATCGCAAAAGCGCCGGACCGCAGCGTCTGCAGCGTTTCCCACTCGTACGTCGAGAACGTGCTGTAGGCTCCGATGAAGCCGACGGGGACCAAAAAGCGCCATGCCGGGTCCATCTCCATGTGTTCGCCGAGCCAGGTGAGCGTGAACCCGATCACCAGGCAGGCGGTCAGGTTCACCACAAGCGTTCCGTAAGGGAAGCGCACGCCCATCCGGCCGCCGACCGTTGCACCGACCCAATACCGTGCCATCGATCCCAGCCCACCGCCAACAGCAATCAGCAGATATTTCTGCACCTTGGTGTCCTCCTGGCCTTGATCCGCATGCTGAGGCTGCCTCGTATCTCGCGAACGCGAAGCTAGAGCAAAGCACACGAATGCTTTTGGCCGTAACTGTTCAGTTGTGCACAGGGATCGCACCGCGACGTGACTCCACGACAGGACACCCTGCCAGGAGTCATCATCTGTCCGGCCAGAAAGGAGGACAGCGGTTGTCGGCGTTTCACAACGCCGAAGGGTGAACTCCATCACCGCTACACCTATTACAGCGCGCGTGCTGTCCGCCGTCAATCGGAAGCGAAGAGGGTCACTCTGTCCCGGGTAACTCTTCAGCCTACGCGCGGGGCCCTTTTCACCGGGAGGCGGCCCTACGCGTGCTTGCCCTTCCACTCTTCGTATTTGCCCTGGAAGTCCTCGATCTCGCTGTCGTGGAAGTGCCACAGCCGTGTCGCGACCTCGTCGATCAGGTCGTGGTCGTGGGTCACCAGCAGCACGGTGCCTTCATAGCGCTGCAATGCGATGTTTAACGCATTGATGGACTCAAGGTCGAGATGGTTGGTGGGTTCGTCGAAGATCAGGATGTTCGGCTTGGTGAGGATCAGCTTGCAGAACACCAGGCGAGCCTGTTCGCCGCCCGAAAGCGCCTTGGTTGGCTTCGCGCCTTCCTCGCCGGAGAACAGCATCTGTCCCAGAATTCCGCGGATCTCCTCGATATGGGCGGCCGGGTTCCAGCGATGCAGCCACTCGGCTACGGTCAACCCGTGCTCGATTGTCGAACCTACGTCCTGGGGGAAGTACCCAACCTGCGCTTCGTGACCCCAGAAAGTGGTGCCCGAGTCCAAAGAGAACTCGGGGTCGGAGAGGCCGGGATAATTCGCCAGCAGCGACTTGATGAGCGTCGTCTTGCCTGCTCCGTTGCGGCCCATCAGACAGATCTTTTCGCCGCGCAGCACGTTCGCGCTGAATCCGTCGATCACCTTCAGATCGCCGTAGCTCTTGCGCAGGTCCTTGAACTCGAGCACGTGGCGGCCGCTCGGCCTCACCTGGTCGAATTTGATGAACGGCCGCTGGATATTCGATCGTGCCAGCTCGTTGGTCTGCAGCCGTTCTACTTCCTTGCGCCGGCTGGTCACCTGCGATGATCGAGTGCCTGCCGCGAATCGTGCAATGAACTCGTTCAGCTGCGCGATCTTCTTCTCGCGCTGCGCGTTCTCCGACTCCAGGCGCGACCGAATCTGGGTCTTGGCCATCACCATATCGTCGTAGCCGCCGGTGTAGGTGATGATCGTCTGGTAGTCGATGTCGGCGGTGTGCGTGGTGACGCTGTTCAGAAAGTGCCGGTCGTGCGAAATCGTGATCAGCGTGCCATCGTAGTTCAGCAGGAAATCCTGCAGCCAGTGAATCGAGTCGAGGTCAAGATAGTTTGTCGGCTCGTCCAGCATCAGCGCCGCGGGCTTGCCAAACAGCGCCTGTGCCAGCAGTACCCGCACCTTTTGCCCGCCCTGCAGTTCGCCCATCTTGCGCTGGTGGAGTTCTTCATGGATATCGAGCCCATCCAGCAGCACGGCCGCATCGCTCTCGGCGCTGTAGCCATCTTCGTCGCCGATGACGCCTTCCAGTTCCCCCAGGCGCATGCCGTCTTCATCGGTCATCTCGGACTTCTCGTAGATCCTGTCGCGCTCTTCCAGCGCCGCCCACAGGGGAGCATTGCCCATGATCACCGTATCGATCACGCGATAGGCATCGAACGCGAACTGATCCTGGCGCAGCACGCCCATCTTGCGCGGCCGCACCACGGTGCCTTTCTGCGCGTCGAGTTCGCCGGTCAGAATCTTCATGAACGTCGACTTGCCGGCCCCGTTCGGCCCTGTCAATCCATAGCGCCTGCCCGGTGTAAAGGTCGTGCTCACTTCCTCGAAGAGCACTTTCGAGCCATACCGCATCGTCACATTGCTGACACTAATCATTGCGTCACTATTCCTGGGCGCGGACCACGGGAAGCCCCGGATCCTTAGGCCGGATCAAAACCAAAAAATGGACAAGGTTGTGGGATCCATGATGAGCGCGATCCCGGAGGTTTCAATCCCCATTTTCTCATAGTGACTCCAACTCTCCGAGCAGGTGCCCCCGGAGCCGCCGGTGAATCGCTGCTGTGCACACGCGATGCGTTTCTTCAACTGCGCTCCAACAGGATGAGCCTGAAGTGAAACGTTTTTCTGCGACAACACAGGTATGAAACCTTAAGCAGGCAAACTGCGTCAAAGGATCTAGATCGTGGCAACATTGGCAATTTCATTGGGTGTATGCTGGCCAGCTGACCACGCAACAAGCGAGCTCTTCCTGCCTGTTTGGGTCTTGCAAAGCCTCAGGCTTTTGCGTCGATGGGGCCCAGCCATCACCCGCCGTACTTAAATACGCGACTTGTCGCCGAAGCGCCGTACCAAAGGCGCAAGGCGGTTGTGCGCTTTTTTGATGGACCAGGCACTCGTAAGAAGCACTAGAGAAAGCAACAGCTAGACAACCTGCTCTTGGAGGCCCGGCTGCCGGGAGTGTCCCGCGGCGGGTCGACGTGCGACTTCGCGCCGCGCGCTCGCTCTTTTTTTTGTTCGTTTCGACCGCTTCCCCATGAACAGCGGCCCCTACGAACGCAGCAAAAATTCGGAGGACCACATGAGGTTTACCAAATCGATGTCCGGTTTGGTCCTGTTTGGATTCCTGTGTCTCGCCAGCGCGAGCGCTCAGGAGAATGCGGAACTTACGGGAACCGTCACTGACCCCTCGGGCGCAGTGATCCCAAACGCCAAAGTCACCATCACCGATATCGGCACGGGCCAGTCGCGTACCGTCACCAGCAATGGCGCCGGTCTGTTCGACTTCTCGAGTCTCAATCACGGCACCTACAACATGAAGGTCGAGGCTGATGGGTTCAACAATTTCCAGACTTCGAACATCGTTCTCAACGTGGCCCAGACGGTGCAGGAGAACGCCGTATTGCAGGTTGGAGCCGGCAGCCAGACCGTCACCGTCGAAGCCGACGCGCTGCACCTGCAGACCGAAACCAATGAGGTCAGCAGTCTGATCACCGGCCAGCAGATGACCCAGTTAGCCACGAACGGCCGCAACATGGTGTCGCTCACAACATTGGGCACCGGCGTCTCGAACAATCTGCCGTCCTTCAATGGCGTCACTGCGCAGGGCAGCGGGTTCGGACTCAGCCTCAATGGGATGCGTCCCGACCACAACGACTGGCTCATCGACGGCGGCGAAGCCTACGATCGCGGCAGCGGCGGCAAGTTCGACCTGATGCCCTCGATGGATGCCCTCGCTGAGTTTCAGACCCTCAGCAGCAACTACAGTCCCGACTACGGCATCAGCTCCGGCGGTACTGTCACCATGGTCCTCAAGTCCGGAACATCGAAGTTCCATGGAGGACTTTGGGAGTTTAACCGCAACGACGCTTTCGATTCCGACTACTACTTCTCGAAACAGAACAACACACCCACACCTGAACTCCGCCTCAACATTTTTGGAGGCGATATTGGCGGCCCCGTTTTCATCCCCGGAATTTATCCGAAGAGCAAAAGTAAGACCTACTTCTTTGAGAGCGAAGAGTGGCGCCGCTTCATTCAGGGTGTCAATCCTTCACCCACCAGCACCGCTCCGGCTGCGGACTTTCCCGTCGCCGGCTCGCCGCTTGCCTATCAGCCCTGGAATGAAAGCGGCGCTGCCCAGCTTCCGGCCGGTGTCTGCAACCCAGGCGTGCCTGCGCCCTGTGTCCCAAAAACAAGCGATCCGGCCAAGCTGGCTCTCTACGCGCAGGACGGCCTGACTCCGGGCGATCCATTTCCCAACAATGTGATTCCGGCCAATCTGATCGATCCGAACGCCATCCTCTTCATGGGCACGGGAGCAATCCCCATGCCCAACGCCGGAACGGCTTCGAATCCGGAGTACGTGGCGTCCCCGAAGCAGCCCACCAATGTTCGTGAAGATGTGGTCCGCGTCGATCATGACATCAACTCCAAGCTGCATCTGATGGGACATTGGATTCACGACTCGATGTCGCAAACAATCATCCCCACACAGTGGAGCGGAGATAACTATGACACGGTCGGCGATGTTTTTCAGAACCCATCCTGGTCGGCAGTCGTCAAGTTGACGCAGACGCTCTCGTCGGACCTTCTTAACCAGACTTCCTTCGATGTCAACGGCAACACCATCAGCATGGCGCCATACGGCATCTATGCTCAACCTGCTGGCTGGAGCGCGACCGGGTTCTTCAGTGGCAACAACGCCGACAATCGTCTGCCACAGATAGGATTCGCGGGTCCGCTGAACACCACCTGGACCACGAACTACACTCCATGGCACAACGCATTCCTCGACTACCAGATTCGCGACGACCTGTCGTGGAACAAGGGGAAGCACGACTTCAAGTTCGGCTTCTCCTATATGCGTGTCGACAAGAACCAACAGCTCCAGGCCAACACCCAGGGCAACTACAGCTTCGGAACAGACTTCTCCGGGGACTCTTATCTGAACTTCCTTCTTGGATTCTCCGACTCGTTTCAGCAGTTGCAGAATCTGAACACGAATCACTGGATCAACAACACCTATTCCGGCTACGGGATGGACAACTGGCACGTCTTGCCGCGTCTCACGTTGAACCTTGGCGTACGCTACGATGGCTTGCCGCACGTCTACGAGAAGAACAACCTGGTGTCGAACTTTGTACCGGCGGACTTCGCCGCGACGAGCGCACAAGTTCCCAACGCTGCCGGAAATCTGAATCCGGCTGGTCCCGGCTTCAGCCAGCCGGCCGGAGCCGCTGTCCCTTATTACCTCAATGGCGTCAAGTTGGCAGGCCAGGGTGGCTTTCCGCGCGGCGTCGTGAATAACAACTACCTGACTGTCCAACCCCGACTCGGGTTTGCGCTGGACGTCTACGGGAATGGCAAAACGGTTCTTCGCGGCGGCGGAGGCATGTTCTTCGAGCGCGTACAGGGGAACGATATTTACGGCGCAGCGACGAATCCTCCGTTTGCCTTCCAGCCTGCCGCCAACGACGTCTACTTCTCCTCTCCGACAACCACCGTCAATGGAGTCACGGCTCCTCCTGGACCGCCCACCGTGCCGGCTGGCTTAAGTTCGATTGCCTTCTACTATCCCAACCCCGCGACTGCCCAATACAGCATTGGCGTGCAGCAAGAAATCGCTCCGGCCATCGTCGGCGTGGTCCAATACGTCGGCTCGGTCGGCTGGAACCAGTCCGATGAGCGCGCCATTAACACGCTTCCGCTTACGGATCTTGCCGATCGCCAGGCAGTAGCCAGCGGCACGCCGCCGAACGCCTACCGCCTGTTCCCAGGCTTTGCGGGGATCACCCAGGTGGAGAGCGCTACTAATCAGAACTACAACTCTCTGCAGGCTGGATTGCGCATTGAGAACAAGCGCGGCATGACCGCACAACTGTCCTACACGTGGTCGCATGAGATCGACATCCAGAGCGGCGACCTTGGTTCAACGAATATTTCCGGCTCGGGCGGGACGGTGTCCGATCCGTTCAACCTGCGCTATGACCGCGGCTCGGGCGTGCTCGACCGGCGGCATATCTTCAGTGCCAATTACGACTACCAGCTGCCGTTCTTCCGCTCCGGCGGAAATCTGCTGCAACACGAAGTGCTGGGCGGCTGGGAGATCTCCGGTGTCACTGTCGCGGAGGCGGGTTCGCCTGTCAACGTGACTTACTCGACAGATACTCTCGGTCTGGGCGGCGGCACGCTGAACCGGCCCGATCTCGTCTCTTCGACGCACGGCCCCAAGAGTCAGCTGCAATGGTTCAACACGGGAGCCTTTGCGGCCCCGCGGCGCCATGGGCGGGCGGCGCCAATCAGGGTTTCGGCAGTGCCGGCAAAGATGCCGTTGTCGGGCCTGGACTGTTCAACTGGAATATCTCGCTGTTCAAGAGCATTCCACTCACCTCACACGAAGGGCCGCACTTCGAGATCCGCTTCGAGTCCTTCAATACTTTCAACCACACTGAGTTCAATGCCATCGACACTGGCTTTACGGACTCGAAGTTCGGACAAGTCACCAGCACGTACGATCCGCGCGTGATGCAGTTCGGTGGCAAGTTCCTCTTCTAACCAGAGCACTCATGGGGGGCGCGGCGGCTTCGGTCGCTGCGCCTCTTTTTCTTTCAGGGATAAAGGTGGTCAGTCACCATCCGCGCATCGTCGCCGTACATTGTGTGCCGATTCTGCAATCGCGTAGAATCGGTTATATGCGGTGGTCGTCCATTCTGCTCACAATAGCTTTGTTCCTGCAGAGTGGCGCTGTTCCATGCGCAGTGCGTTGCGCATTGAGCCATCGGGCTGAATCGCACCGCTGCTGCCAAAGCGAGAAAGTCATCTCGCTCTCGACCTCCTGCTGCGATGCTCCGTCGGCCACGCAAGCAGTCTTGCCCGAGCGGCTGGTCTCTCCAGTGGGGAATCCGCATCTCTCGCTTCTCTTCGTCCCGGCATCTCACATTGTTGCTCACGCAGCGCCAAAACACTTCGGCCAGGTGACGCAGAGCCAGGCTGGGTGCCCGCCTCTAATTCTCCGCATCTGATCGCCTCCGCGCCCTTGCACCCGTGAACTGCGGATCACGCAGTTCTCTGCCGTCGTGCACTGCTTCGCCGGAGGTCTCATTGCTTCCTCGTCTCTTCCTGCTCCTTCTCTTGCTCTCACACTCTCTTCCAGTTCAGGCCCAGATGTCCATGAACATGGGCGGTCCGGCTGAGTCTTTCACCGGCAACCTGCTTCGCCATGATGGCTCGGGCACCGATTTCAACCCCGCGTCCAGCGCGCCGCCGATGCTCATGCGGATGACCGGGAACAACTGGATGCTCATGCTCCATGGCAACGCCATCGCCGTCTCACAGCAACAGACAGGCCCGCGCGGCCACGACAAAACCTTTTCAGTGAACTGGTTTATGCCCATGGCCCAACGGACCTGGGGTCCGCATCAGATCACGCTGCGCACTATGCTGAGTCTTGAGCCGGCCACCATTACCGGACGCTACTATCCTGAGCTGTTCCAGCAGGGAGAAACCGCCTTCGGCAAGCCGATCGTGGATGGTCAGCATCCGCACAATCTCTTCATGGAGATTGCCGCTCTCTACGATGTCAAGATCGCCAGGCATTGGATCGCAGGCCTCTATGCTGCGCCAGTGGGCGATCCGGCTCTGGGA
>Ga0335069_10012875_pt1 | contig 11755 bp, 10 predicted proteins | sample Lox_Sample_11_FD_206714 | JGI IMG/M metagenome (GOLD analysis project Ga0335069, IMG submission 206714) | Soil microbial communities from Loxahatchee National Wildlife Refuge, Florida, United States - Lox_Sample_1.1 | ecosystem: Environmental > Terrestrial > Soil > Wetlands | place: USA...
GTCCACGGGCACGACCATCTCATTGTCGACGCTGAGCAGGCGCGGCGGCTCGCACTTCTGGCGGGTCTCGTCGCAGGCCAGCAGCGAATCGAACTCGAACTTGCCGTTGTCCGGGTAGGCGTAGGACCAGTACCACTGCTTGCCGACCGCCTTGATGGTGACGTCGGCCTTCGGCACGTCGAGTTCCAGGAACAGCAGCTTGAACGAGGGGATCACGATGCTGAACAGGATCAGGACCGGGATGATCGTCCAGGCCACCTCGATCAGGGTGTTGTGGGTGGTCCTGGAGGGAACCGGGTTGGCACGGGCGTTGAACTTGACCATGACGGTCACCAGCAGCGCCAGCACGAACAGCGTGATCACGGTGATGAGGATGACCAGCAGATTGTGGAACGAGGTGATGTTCTCCATGACAGGCGTCGCCGCCTCCTGGAGCTTGTACTCCCACGGCGCCGGCTGTCCCAGCTCGGCAGATGCCGCGCCGCTCACTACCAGTGCCACGCCGGCCACCGTCAAACCCAGCAACCGCCGGCCCATCTGGCCCATCGACATCGTCATGCCGTTCGCGCTCCCTTCAGAATTGTCCCCAAGGCGCCCCCGCCGGACGGCGTTTTGTCGGGTGCCGTAACGTTCCGCCCCCCGACAAACGGCCGTGAGGTGGTCCCGAAAGGCACCTGGCCAGATCGTGAGATCGCCGAAATCCAGCCTCTCAAACCATAATTCGCCGGCTATCGCAATGCAGTCGTGGGCTTATCGGCCATCGCCTCCCATCGTTCTTTCGGGCGGCCTGCACTGTCGCGTTTTCCCGTGAAAGTGAGGCGAAAGGGTCAGCTTCCCAGGCCTGGCACGCTTGACAGCCATCCTGCCCGATGTAGGCAAAGGCCGGCCTGCCTGGGGCTGCGCTGATTCGCGGCGGTGCATTCCGTGAACTCGCCTTCAAGACGCCGTCTTGCCGGTCCACCCCAATCAGGTATTTTTGTATCGCCTAAGGGAATCCATGCGGATGAGGCCTTTGCAGAACAGGGCGGCCGGCCGAGAAAACCGCAGAGCGGACCGCGGCCGCCGCCTCGGCGCGCGCGTCGCGCACTGGCTCGCTGCAATTCTGGCGCTTGCCCTGCTGCCGCTCGCAACCGGCGCGGCGCATGCGCAGGGCGCGGTGCGCTCGGTGCATGGCGACTGGCAGATCCGCTGCGACACCCCGCCGGGCGCCCAGGCCGAGCAATGCGCGCTGATCCAGAGCGTGGTAGCCGAGGACCGCTCCAATGCGGGCCTCACCGTCATCATGCTGAAGACCGCCGACCAGAAGAGCCGGCTGATGCGCGTGGTGGCGCCGCTCGGCGTGCTGCTGCCGTCCGGCCTGGGCTTGAAGCTCGACAATCAGGATGTCGGCCGCGCCGGTTTCGTGCGCTGCCTGCCGAACGGCTGCGTCGCCGAGGTCGTGATGGACGAAAAGCTGCTGAACCAGCTGAAGACCGCGAAGACCGCGACGTTCATCATCTTCGAGACGCCGGAGGAAGGCATCGGCTTTCCGCTGAGCCTCAACGGACTCGCGGACGGCTTCGACAAGTTGCCGTGAGCACGATCTAGAACAGCACCGCCATCAGCAGCAGGTTCGCGTAGGTGCCGTCGATCTTCACGGCGTAGCGCTGCACGCCCTCGATGACGAAGCCGAATCTCTTGTAGAGCGCGACCGCGTTGAAATTGTCCTCGCGGACCGTCAGCTCGATGCGCGACCAGCCATAGCCGCGCGCGGCCTTCAGCGCTTTCGCGATCAGCCGCGTGCCGATACCCTGGCCCCGATAGGCCGGCAGCAGGCCCATGCCGAGCACGCCGACATGGGCGTGGATCGGACGCGGCTTTGCGGTCACGTCACACCAGCCGACCACCTCGCCGCCGGACACCGCGACGAATTGCGGGTAGCCGTGCCGGATCGTGTCGAGGATGAAGGCGCGCGTCGCCTCCAGCGGCGGCGCTTCCAGGAAGGCCAGATAGCGCCGCTCCCTCGCCACCACATCGAGAGTCCGATGAAAGCTCTCGATGTGAGCCTCGGCCATCGGAACGATCTCGATCGGATTCATTGCCGTGCAGCTCCTGTCTCGCCTGCTCTGGTCGTCGTTTCCTGCTGGTCTCATTTGCGGATCGGCAAAAACCTGCGCAACGCATCCAGCACGCGGCAAAACCACTCACCGCTCGAGCGGCGTGGCCCTAAATTAGGGACAACATGACGGCCTCGTAATGTCCGGCCCGCCGCAAATCGCCTCTCGGGCGTTCACAATACCTCAAATATGGCAAACGGACGCGTCCGTTCTGCGTCCGGCCCCCTCGCATCGCCGCCCTGGACAGACTATCTTTGTGGCCCAACCTGCTCGCAATGGAAGAGGGCCGATGACCCCCACAACCTCGCTGATTGACCGCGCCAATCTCGACCGCGACGCCGTGCGCCGCGAGGTCGGCCGTGGGCTGCTCGGCGCCGATGACGGCGAGCTGTTTCTGGAGTACAGCCAGACCGAAGCCCTGATGTTCGACAACGGCCGCCTGAAGCAGGCGACCTACGACACATCACAGGGTTTTGGCTTGCGCGCGGTGAAGGACGACGCGGTCGGCTATGCGCATTCCTCCGACGTGTCGCTGCCCGCGCTGATCCGCGCCGCGGACGCGGTCGCGGCCGTCCGCGGCGGCTATTCGGGCTCGTTCGCCGCGGCCCCGCCCCACAGCAATGTCCGCCTTTATGCCGACGACAATCCGCTGGACGCCCCGGGTTTTGAGACCAAGGTCAAGCTGCTCGCCGAGATCGATGCCTATCTGCGCGACAAGGATCCGCGGGTGCGACAGGTCACGGTGTCGCTTGCCGCCACCTGGCAGGTGGTGGAAATCGTCAGGCCGGACGGCGAGAGCTATCGCGACATCCGCCCGCTGGTGCGCGTCAACGTTTCCGTGGTCGCCGGCCAGGGCGACCGGCAGGAAAGCGGCAGCAAGGGTTATGGCGGCCGCGAGGGCTATGCCCGCTTCATCGAAACGAGATCCTGGCGCGAAGCCGCCGACGGCGCGCTGCGCGAGGCGATCGTCAATCTCGACTCCGTGCCGGCGCCGGCCGGCGAGATGGACGTCGTGCTCGGGGCCGGCTGGCCCGGCGTCATGCTGCACGAGGCGGTCGGCCACGGCCTCGAAGGCGATTTCAACCGCAAGAAGACCTCGGCGTTCGCCGGGCTGATGGGCAAGCCGGTCGCGGCCAAGGGCGTCACCGTGGTCGACGACGGCACCATGGCCTCGCGCCGCGGCTCGCTGTCGATCGACGACGAGGGCACGCCGACCAACCGCACGGTGCTGATCGAGGACGGCGTCCTGGTCGGCTACATGCAGGACCGCCAGAACGCGCGGCTGATGAACATGAAACCGACCGGCAACGGCCGCCGCCAGGGCTATGCCCATGTGCCGATGCCGCGCATGACCAACACCTACATGCTGCCGGGCGAGCGCGATCCGGCCGAGATCCTCGCCTCGGTGAAGAACGGCGTTTTCGCCGCGAATTTCGGCGGCGGCCAGGTCGACATCACCTCGGGCAAGTATGTTTTCCAGTGCACCGAGGCCTATAGAATAGAGAACGGCAAGATCGGCGCGCCGCTGAAGGGCGCGATGCTGATCGGCAATGGGCCGACCGACCTCAACCGCATCACCATGATCGGCAACGATCTCGCACTCGATACCGGCATCGGCACCTGCGGCAAGAACGGCCAGGGTGTGCCGGTCGGCGTCGGCCAGCCGACGCTTTTGATGGAACGCATTACAGTCGGAGGAACCGGCCGATGAACCGCAAGACCAGTCAGGCTTCGGCCGGGATTCAGAGCAAGAGCAAGTCGCATGGCTGGTTCGGCCAGGCGGTGCAGCTCGCCGGCGTGGTGGCGCTGGTGTTTCTGGCCAAGGGCGCGATCGCCGAGCCGTTCTATGTGCCGTCGGGTTCGATGGAGCCGACGCTTCTGATCGGCGATGCGCTGCTGGCGTCGAAATTCCCCTATGGCTATGGCACCGCCTCGCTGCCGATGCAGATCAACCTGCCCGAGAGCGGACGCGTGTTCCAGGAAACGCCGAAGCAGGGCGACGTCGTGGTGTTCCGCTGGCCCGGTGACAATTCGCAGGCCTGGGTCAAGCGCGTCGTCGGCTTGCCCGGCGACCGCATCCAGATGCGGCAGGGCCAGCTCTTCGTCAACGACCGGCCGGCGACGCTGAAGCCGGACGGCGTCGGCGAGGCCGAGGACGACAATGGCGGCTCCGAGCAGGCCTATCGCTACATCGAGACGCTGCCGAACGGCGTCAGCCACGCGATCTTCAAGCTGCGCGACAACGGCCGGCTCGACAACACGCAGGAAGTGACCGTGCCACCCGGAAAACTGTTCGTGCTCGGCGACAACCGCGACAACTCCGCCGACAGCCGCGTGCCGCTGCGCGACGGCGGCGTCGGCCTGCTCCCGATCGACAATCTGGTCGGCCGCGCCGATGCCGTGGTCGGCTCCTGGGATCTCGGCATGAAGGGCCAGCCTGTGTGGACCTGGCTGTCCGGCTTCCGCGTCGCGCGCTTCTTCACCGCCGTGCGTTGAACCCGTGTAGGGTAGGCAAAGGCGTAGGGTGGGCAAAGCGACAGCGTGCCCACCATCGCGGGTGACGGTCGCGATGAGATGGTGGGCACGGCGCGAAGGCGCGCCTTAGCCCACCCTGCGAAACCGCACACATGGAGCGGCGCTACGGAGACAGGCAGGCGTCCGGGCCGGTTGAAATTGCAAGGCTGGAGTCCTATCCGTTGGGCATCATGACGACTCCCGCCAACGCCGAAAAACCCTTGATGTCGTGGCCGCGCCACCGGGCTCATCCCGGCCGGTCGGCGCCGTTTTTGCCGATGAGCCGCGCCGAGATGACGGCGCTCGGCTGGGAGGCCTGCGACATCGTGCTGGTGACCGGCGATGCCTATGTCGACCATCCGAGCTTTGGCATGGCGATCATCGGCCGGCTGCTCGAGGCGCAGGGGTTTCGGGTCGGCATCATCGCGCAGCCCGACTGGCAGTCGGCCGAGCCGTTCAAGGCGCTCGGAAAACCGCTGCTGTTCTTCGGCGTCACCGGCGGCAACATGGACTCCATGGTCAACCGCTACACCGCGGACCGCAGGCTGCGCCACGACGATGCCTATACGCCGGACGGCGAGGGCGGCCGGCGCCCGGACCGCTGCAGCATCGTCTATGCGCAGCGCTGCCGCGAGGCATTCAGGGACGTGCCCATCGTGCTCGGCGGCATCGAGGCCTCGCTGCGCCGTATTGCTCACTACGATTACTGGTCCGACAAGGTGCGCCGCTCGGTGCTGGCCGACGCCAAGGCCGATCTTTTGCTCTATGGCAACGCCGAGCGCGCGGTCGTCGAGGTGGCGCACCGGCTCGCCGGCGGCGAGGCGCCGCGCGATCTCGATTCGGTCCGCGGCGTCGCGCTGTTCCGCCGCGTGCCGGACAATTTTACGGAGCTGCATGCCGACGATCTCGATTCCGCCGACGAGGGCGCAGCGCGCCACCCCGGCGACACCGTGATCCGGCTGCCGGCCTGCGAGCAGGTCGAAACCGATCGCGAGGCCTATGCGCGCGCCTCGCGCGTGCTGCACCGGGAGAGCAATCCTGGCAACGCGCGGCCGCTGGTGCAGCGCCATGGCGACCGCGATCTGTGGCTGAACCCGCCGCCGATCCCGCTGACCACGGCCGAGATGGACGCGGTCTACGACCTGCCCTATGCCCGCGCGCCGCATCCGTCCTATGGCGAGGCAAAGATCCCGGCCTGGGAGATGATCCGATTCTCGGTGACGATCATGCGCGGCTGCTTTGGCGGCTGCACGTTCTGTTCGATCACGGAACATGAAGGCCGCATCATCCAGAACCGCTCGGAGGGCTCGATCCTGCGCGAGATCGAGCGCATTCGCGACAAGACGCCGGGCTTCACCGGCGTGATCTCCGACATCGGCGGGCCGACCGCCAACATGTACCGAATGGCGTGCAAGGATCCAAAGATCGAGGCGGCGTGCCGGCGGCCGTCCTGCGTCTTCCCGGAGATCTGCCCGAACCTCAACACCTCGCACGACGACCTGATCCGGCTCTATCGCAAGGTGCGCGAGGTCAAGGGCGTCAAGAAGGTGATGGTCGCCTCCGGCATCCGCTACGACCTCGCGGTGCAGAGCCCGGAGTACATCAAGGAACTCGTCACCCATCACGTCGGCGGCTATCTGAAGATCGCGCCGGAGCATACCGAGCGCGGGCCGCTCGACAAGATGATGAAACCGGGGATCGGCGCCTACGACCGCTTCAAGCAGATGTTCGATGCCGCGGCCAAACAGGCCGGCAAGAAATATTATTTGATCCCCTATTTCATCGCGGCGCATCCGGGCACGACCGACGAGGACATGATGAACCTCGCCCTCTGGCTCAAGAAGAACCGTTACCGCGCCGACCAGGTGCAGACGTTTTTGCCCTCGCCGATGGCGACCGCGACCGCGATGTACCACACCGGCGTCAATCCGCTGCGCGGCGTGCGGCACGGCGGCAGCGACAAGGTTGAGGCGATCAAGGGCCTCCGGCAGCGCCGGCTGCACAAGGCATTTCTGCGCTACCACGACCCCGACAACTGGCCGCTGCTGCGCGAGGCGCTGCGGCAGATGGGCCGTGCCGACCTGATCGGTCCGCGCCCCGACCAGCTCGTGCCGGCGCACCAGCCGCCCGGCACCGGCAAGGCCGCAGGCACACCGCGGCCCGTGCGCCCCGCCGGCCGGACGCAGCGCTTCACCACCAAGGGCCTGCGGATGGGCAAGTGAGCGGGGCGCCAGTCGTCGCGGCATGACCGCCGATGTCGTGCACGGGCGAAGGTGGACACACCCGTCCAGGAACACTCCCACAGCTTCATTGCCTGGAGCAGCGGGCGTTCGCGTTCAATCGATCTCGCCGAGACGAATCGAAAACCCGGGAAGCGCAGACGCGGTGAGCATCTCCGTTGGGCCGCGTTCCGTCACCAACGACCATTCGTTACCGCTGGGTCCGGTATGCACCCACGTCGAACGAGTGTTGGCGTCGATCACCCAGAACTCCTTCACCCCATGACGTGCATACAGCCGGGCCTTGAGCCCCCTGTCATAGGCGAGGCTCGAGGACGCAATCTCGATGATGAGGCAGGCCTCGTCCGGGTCGAGCCGAGCGAAGCCGGTCGATGATCTTGCGAACAGCTGCTTCGGGAAGACCGCGATGTCCGGCTCGAGCATGGTCTTGTCGGTCAGCCGCAGCGTCGTCTCGATGCCGACCGTGAGGTCGTCCGGCAGTGCACGGACAACTGCGATGGTCAGCGCCGATTTGATGCGCTCATGGGCAACACCCTTGGCCGCCATCATCACGATTTCCCCCTCGACGAGCTCGAATTTCTCATCCTCGTGGATGACACCAACCTCGATCATCCGACGGACGTCCTCGACGGTGAACGCCCTGCGGGGGAAGCCTTCGGCAGCTGTGGTCACGGCAACGTTCATGGCAGCGCCCTGTTGCGATGGAGGAAATATAGCACCGGCAGCGGCCCGGCGCGACGGGGGCCAAGGCGAGACAACGGGCTGTTTCAGGAGCTGGGCGTGGCAACGGCCACTACGATTTCCGCGCGATAAGGACCGGGTGATTGTGTCAGCAGCTTCGGATTTGCTATTCCCCTGGCGCCGGCGACGCCACGGTCGCCGAGCACCAGGACTTCCCGTTGGTCGTCACGGAAGAGGTCACAATGCTGAGTGGTCGCGTGAAATGGTTCGATGCCGTGCGAGGCTATGGCTTCATCATACCCGATGACGGCGGCAGGGATCTGTTCGTCCACATCACGGCGGTCCGGCAGGCGGGCTACACCAGTCTCGTGCCGGGCACGCGCCTGAGTTACGAAATCAGGCCTGATCGGGAAGGCAATCCGACAGCCGAGAGCCTGAAAATCGGCTATCGCCCGGAATGAGGTGTGCCAAGCCTCTGCCAGGCCGACACGCAAGGCTGAGACTGGTGCGCCCGAACGAAATGGCGCCCCCCGAGGCGATTTGGCGTTGATACTGCCGCGCCGTACCAGCGACAAGCATCTTCACGCGGGCCATCAGCCCCCGTTCGTAAACAGCTGTTTCCAAGTGGTCACGGCCCCAAGCAACCGACCGAATAAGCGGAAACCTAACATCACAAATACTTGGCCGCCCCAGGAAGCACCGGCGTGCGCCCAATCTTCAAGTCTTCGATCACACCGGAGAGTACCCAGCATTCGTTTCGGCGTTTCTCCCTTTCATCGGATGTGCCCCAGTCTTGCCGCCGAAGGGAAGCTCCGGCTGCTGGATACGATCGTCCGCTCGGACTGGATTGCGCGAGACGAAACCTGGAAGCTGCAGAGTCTCGGCGTCACATTCGGCGATGCCCTCGTGCAAAAACTGGGGCTACCGTGGGTGACCGTCGAGGATGAGTACGGCAGCGGTCCGGCGCTGCACGACGAAGGCACGACCATCGTGGTCTTTCCGCTGACCACGATCTCGAAGCGCGTCGAGCGCGGCGATGCCGTCGATGTCCGGGAGTTGTTCGACCAGGCCTGCGGGTCAATCACCCGACTGAGGAACGAACTGAAGGGCGCATGACGTTCGGCTCATCGAATGGCCCGTGGGCATGTGGATGGCGCGCCACACGCCCGGAGTTTCCGGCATTCCGGTCCGGTCGAGGTTGACTTCGCCCCTCCCCCCAGACAGTGATACCAGAGGGCAATTTGGGGATGGCCATTGGGGGCGACAATGCGCGGCTTTCTGGGGATTTTTGTTGTGGCTGGGTTTCTTGCGGGGTGTGCGTCGGGTCCCACCGGAGGCGAGACTCTGACGGACAGCGTCAAATCGAGTGCTGCACGTCTGGTGATCTACCGTAGCTCGGCGATGGGATTTGCGGTCCAGCCGAATTATGTCATCGACGGACAGGTGATTGCCGGCAGTCAACCCGCCGGGTTCGTAGCGTGCGACCTGACACCGGGTCGCCACGAGGTCGCCGTCGCCAACATGCCATTGAGCAGCAATCTGTTCGGACATGGGAGCGAGAAGGTGACCGTCGATCTGCGCGGCGGCAACACCGTCTATCTCTCCGCCGAGCCGCAGATGGGACTGATGACGCCTGGCCAGATCACGCTCATCCAGGTGACGGAAAACCAGGGCCGTGCCGATGTCGCCACCCTGCATCAGACCAGCGGCGCGTGCGGCAAGGCGTGATCGCATCGATCGAGACGTCCGCCGCCCGTCACAAATCGCAAAAGGACCGGTCTTGTCGTGCTCGATGCCTCGCCTCGATGGGCCGGAGTTCGGCGGCTCGCGATTTCACCAAAATCGTTCAATCGATCTCGCCGAGACGAATCGAAAACCCGGGAAGCGCGGACGTGGTGAGCAGCTCCGTTGGGCCGGGTTCCGTCACCGACGACCATCCGTCACCGCTGGGTCCGGTATGCACCCACGTCGAACGAGCGTTGGCGTCGATCACCCAGAATTCCCTCACGCCATGACGTGCATACAGGCGGGCCTTGAGCCCCCTGTCGTAAGCGAGGCTCGACGACGCAATCTCGATGACGAGGCAGGCCTCGTCCGGTTCGAGCCGAGCGAACCCGGCCGATGACCCCGTGAACAGCTCCTTCGGGAAGACCGCGATGTCCGGCTCGAGCATGGTCTTGTCGGTCAGCCGCAGCGTCGTCTCGATGCCGACCGTGAGGTGGTCCGGCAGGGCGCGGACGACGGCAACGGTCAGGGCCGACTTGATGCGTTCATGCACGACGCCCTTGGCCGCCATCATCACGATTTCCCCCTCGACGAGCTCGAATTTCTCATCCTCGTGGATGACGCCAACCTCGATCATCCGACGGACGTCCTCGACGGTGAACGCTCTGCGGGGGAAGCCTTCAGCGGCTGTGGTCACGGCAACGTTCATGGCAGCGCCCTGTTGCGATGAAGGAAATATAGCACCGGCAGCGGCCCGGCGCGACGGGGGCCAAGGCGAGACAACGGGCTGTTTCAGCGGCTGAGGCCTGCTTGAACAGGGTCGGCAACGGCCACGACGATTTCCGCGCGATAAGGACCGGGTGATTGTGCGGCGCGCGACGTAGTGGTCGTTCAACCCAGCCGCTGCGTCGCAACTAAGTGGATCCCGGGAGTTGAGCCGTTTTCGCGATATCGGGCAATCCGTCTCCGGGCGCCTCAAACGACATCTCCACTTAGCAGAGCGTCAGCAAATCGGCATCCCGAGTTGCTCATTCGTAAAAGCTTTTTCACGCTCGCTCATTCGATGACCATCAGGCACGAGCGCGAAACGCACGTAACCGACTCCCGACAATTCCTCGAACGCGAGTGTGCCGTACATGACTTCGCGCGAAGGATTTCTGACGGCCCGCAAGTGCGCAATGAACATGTTATGCTCCGATAAGCCAATCAGGTGGACAATGCTGTTGCGCTCAACGACCAACCCATCGAACTTTCGGGGATGTCCGCGCGCCTCGTAGCGTGTCCAGAAAAAGACCACGCCGGGACTGGAAGTCACTATGGCCAATTGCCCGTCGAACTTGAGGTCCTTGATCTGTGCGCCGAGGATTAGCGAATATGTTCCCCCAAGCTGAGAAAGCTGCTCCGCGTGGTTCGGCTTGAGCCCCAGTTCCTGCAGCAATAACGCATACGATCGATGCTTTTTTTCTTGCCGAAGCGAGGGTAGCTCCTTGGCTGCAAGGACTAGGTATGGCGCCTTGGTCGCGAAAGGTGCGTCGTCCGGCTTGTTTAGCCAGACGTTTAACGCATTGTTCGATATCGAATGCTTCTCGAGGACCGCACTGATTTCCCTATGCTTGCCAGCGTCCTTGTAGTCGCGGAATCTTTTCAGTGCCCTTCTGACCTCTGCAGCGGGAGCGCGCTCCCGACGTGTTCTGACGGCAATAGGATTCATGAAATGCGCTAAATCTGGTCGCCTGAAACCAAAATTATAGTGCACGCCGCAATTGTGTCAAAGAGCGGATTCCCGACTTCACTATTGGAGTTGCTGAGCTTGGATTACGCGCCAAAAACCAAATAAGCCGTTGCAAAACATGCTCTTTTTTAAAAAATTTCTTGCCCGCGACCTACGACTCCAGGAGAATATTTGACGATATCGGATAGCCAGGGGGGATCTATGACCAGGATTTTCTTGCGATACGAACTCTCCGGAGTGGATCTCGCAACTCTTTCCCGACATGTAGCAGAAATCTGTTTCGAACTGGACCGTCCAGGCAGACTCCGGGAGGAGCTGAATGCGATTGGAGTAGATGCGTCGAGAATGCCATCATTCTCCGAGTTTGCCGTCGTTAAATCCGAGGGGCATGGGCTGGATTACTCGACCGTTGGCGCGGTCGTAGCCCTATCGCTTCCGTTCGCCAAGGCGGGCGCCGCCGTCACCCAGAAAGCCTTGCTCGATATCTGGAAAAAGATCGTGCTGCCTCGCCTTGAGCAGCGAATGGGGAAAGGTTCGCTTATCGACAAAGGGAGTACGAAACCCGAAGGTGATGCCCCAGCCCGCCTCGCGAGGCCTCGTAGGAAAGCGCCGAAAACGGCCAAGGGCAAAGCTAAGCGCCCGTCGAAGAGGGCCTAACGACGCGATGGTACTCACTCTTCCCCAGCGCAGAAGCCTGTATGCCAGGATTATGGCTAATGAAGCCTTCGATCACCCATCAGGGGAAGAACCCTTTGATTCGGTTCGCA
>Ga0335069_10012876_pt1 | contig 11755 bp, 11 predicted proteins | sample Lox_Sample_11_FD_206714 | JGI IMG/M metagenome (GOLD analysis project Ga0335069, IMG submission 206714) | Soil microbial communities from Loxahatchee National Wildlife Refuge, Florida, United States - Lox_Sample_1.1 | ecosystem: Environmental > Terrestrial > Soil > Wetlands | place: USA...
TTCGGCGGCCAGGGAATTTTCCAGGTCCGCCTGCAACTGGGCCAGATCGCCATTTTCCCGGCCGCTACCAAGCGTTCCTTCCGGATGCGACGCCACGCGCGCGACACTGGCGGAGCGTTCCACGTTTTCGACAGCCTGCACCGTGCTGAACGGCATCGGGTCCTCGGGATTGATCGGGACCTGGGTGCTCGATGCCTGAAAGACTCCCATCTCTTGAAACGCAACCTGAATTGCCATAGCCAGCTTTCCGACTTTTCGTTTATCCACCTGCGAGGACGCGTAGAGCACGACGAAGAACGCAAACAGCAAAGTGATGAAGTCCGCGTAGGAGACGAGCCAGCGCTCATGGTTCACGTGCTTGGGGTGCTTTTTGCGGCGGCTCATGCGTTGTCGGTCTCAGTCTCAGACTCAGAATCAGTCTCAGGTTGTGGCTTGGCGTCGGTCAGAAATCCCAGGAGCTTCGCTTCCAGCATCCTCGGGTTCATGCCGTCGAGAATCGAGATCACGCCTTCCAGTGTCATTTCGCGGATGACCTGTTCTTCGCGAATGCGGATTTTCAGTTTTCCCGCCGCCGGGAGAAAGAAAATGTTTGCCGCACCGACGCCATAAATCGTGGCCACAAACGCGACGGCAATTCCTCGGCCCACTTCGTCGATCTTGTCGAGGTGTTGCATCACCTGAATCAAGCCGAGCACAGCGCCGATAATTCCAATGGTCGGCGAAAAGCCTCCCGCCGATTCGAAGAGCTGCGGAATTTTCTCTTCCTGCTCTTCTTTGTTGTCGAGTTCCAATTCCATGATCTTGCGCAGCTCTTGCGATTCGGTTCCGTCCACCGCCAGCATGAGCGCGCGCTTGAGGAACGGGTCTTGAATGGTTTCGGTTTCCTTGTCGAGCGAAATGATGCCTTCCCGGCGCGCCTGGTTTGCGTATTTCACCAGAAGTTGCACGGTGCTCTGGGCATTCTGCGCAGGCTCGACGAAAACGTGGATGAGGCGCTTGAAACTGGTCAGGGCCACCGAAAGCGGGTATTGAATCAGGATGGCGCCGAGGGTGCCGCCAAAAACGATCATGGCGGCGGTCGGCTGCACGACCTGGCCGAGATTGCCTCCTTCGATCAGCAGGCCGAGAAGGATGCCGCCGACCGCCAGGATTAGACCGCCCAGGGTCGCTTTGTCCATGGGGGCTCCTATTTCTCCTCGCTAGCCGGAAGCGCGCCGTCGGGAACTTTGGGTAGAGCCGCGCGGCTATCCCACCAAACCATGATTCCCTGCAGCACAGCCCGCCGAAATTGCACGACTCGCTCCAACACTTCCTGTGCACTTTCGCGGACGACAATTTTTTCGCCGTTTAGCAAGGTGATGACAGTGTCTGGCGCCTGCTCGACAAACTTGATCAAGTCGGAATTCACGGTAAGAGAGTGATTGTTGAGGCGAGTCAGTTGAATCATGGCATTCCTCGGCGATGGGTTTGGCCATGGCAGAGAGGCATCACTAACGAATGATCGGCAAAGGCGAGCGGGGCGGGGAGTTAGGGGGCAGAAGCAGGCAGTTACCTAAGGGCAGCGGCGAAGGGTACCTGTGGAAATAAAGCGATCTGTCAGCATGCCGATGTCCAGAGTGAATCACGACGGGTTCCGCAGGACAAACGGAACGAGCTCCGGGAAGAAATCGGGGACGGATCCCAAATCGGAACCGCCAAGGAGCACAACACCAATGGCACTAACCATTCTGAATAACATCGCTTCGATTGCTGCGGAAAACCAGCTGACAATCACCAGCAGTAACCTCCAGTCGACACTGTTCCAGCTGTCGTCTGGGTCCCGAATCAACAGCGGCGCGGATGATGCTGCTGGCCTCGCGATCGCGAACGGCTTGCAAGCCAACGTCAGCGCCCTTACCCAGTCGGCCCGCAACGCCAACGACGGCGTCGGCGCCCTGCAGGTTGCTGACGGCGCGCTCGCGCAGGTCACCACCCTGCTGAACCGCGCGGTTACGCTGGCCACCGAATCGGCGACCGGCACCGTGTCGAACTCGCAGCGGCAAGCACTGGACGCTGAGTATCAAGCCATCCAGGCGGAAATCAACCGCATCGGGTCGAACACGAATTACAACGGCGGCCAGGTTTTCACCGCGCAGGCCACCTCCATCTACATCAGTGACGGCACCGGCAACACGCAGCAGGCCAGCAACTTCATCAGCGTGACAACGGGTCAGTTGTCGGCTGCTGGCGTTCTTGGCACGCAAGCTTCGGCACAGTTGGCATTCAATGCCGTTCCGACTGCGGGCGACCAGGTGACGGTGGGTGGCAACCAGTACACGTTTGTGGCTGCCCTCACGCAGGCCAACCCCAACGAGGTCCTGATTGACACCACCGGCGCGACAGCGGCCGAACAACTGGCCAACACGATCGCCAACTTCGTTGCGGCCGTGAATGGCGCGTCGGGATCCGGCACCGTGTATTCGAACAGCACAGTTGCAAACGCCGACGCGACCGCATCCGCATCCGGCAACCTGGTTACCTTCCAGGCGACAGCGGCGGGCAACGCCATCATCGCCGGCGGCGGAACCGTCGCTTCTACCGTCGACACTGGTACGGCCGAGAACTTCCTGAACGGCGCAACGTTCGCGGGTGGATCGACCTCCGATCTGACCACGGCCACCAACGCCCAGGCGGCTCTGGCTGCCATCAACACTGCGATTCAGACCATCGCTGCCACCCGAGGCCAGATCGGCGCCAGCATCAACCGGCTGCAGAGCGCCTCGACGGTCATCAGCAATCAGGTCCAGAACCTGACGGCTGCTGAAAACGGCATCACCGCGGCTGACATTCCGTCGGCAGTGGCGAGCCTCACCAAGTACTCCATCCTGGAACAGACGGGCATCTCCTCTCTGGCCCAGGCGAACCAGCAGCAGCAGTTAGTGCTGAAGCTGTTGCAATAGTTGCTTGAACAACGTGCAACGGGAGGTGGGCTCGCCCCCGCCTCCCTTGCCCTGTTCCGAGGTAGCTCGCCATGAGCGTCGGCCCCGTACAAGGTTACGTTCCCGTGCCTGCCCCAGCGTCCGCTGACATGCCGACGCCTGGATCGCGCCACAAGGCGCAGCCCAAGACTCCGACTGATCGCGCACCTCAACCGAATCCGCCCATCGTGGGAAGGTTTTCAGAACAGGAAGCGGCTGTCTTTAAGCACACCGCCCCGCAGCCGCAACTCCCCGAAGATGAAGTCCAATTGCAACGAGATTCTGAGCTTCCGAATGAACTCGTCGTTCGCTATGTGGATGGTTCAGGAAACTTGATCTTGCAAGTTCCAGCCGAGCAAGTTTTGCAGTTCGAGCGGGCAATTGCTGCCGAGTTTGAGAAGGCGAGCGCTCCTCGCGTCGAACAGGACGGACAAAAGGGAGGGTCCCGTGGGCATTAGTTTCAATGCGGCGAGTCTGCTGAATGGCAATGGCATCGACGTGAATGGAGTTGTCGCCGAGCTTCAGGCGACCAGCGGCAAGCAGATTACGCTCTGGCAACAGCAGCAGTCCGATCTACAGACCAAAGCAAGTTTGCTCAACGGAATTAACTCGGATCTTAGCGCGCTGGTCTCTGCCGTCCAGGCTCTTGCGGATCCGGTCGGTGCTTTCTCCGCAGTGACGGCTACCTCTTCGTTGCCGGCTGTGGTCACGGCCACGGCCAGTTCCTCGGCAACTCCCGGCACGCACACGCTTGTGGTCAGCGCCCTGGCCAGCGCCGGAACCGTTTACACGGCAGCCCTCCCGGATGCCAAGACTTCCTTTCTGTCCGGTGGCGTCACCAGCGGTGACATTCAGATTCAGGTGGGAGGCTCTGGCGGCACCACACGCGACATCCAGATCACTGCCGGCACCAACGACACGATCAGTACGCTCGCGGACTACATCAACCAGCAATCCCAGGCCAACAACTGGGGCCTGACCGCGACCGTGCTCTCCGATGCCAGCGGCGCCCGCATCGCCATCACCAGCCAGGCGACCGGCAGCCCCGGCGCGCTTTCCGTGACCACCAACACCACGAACCTCGCATTTCAACCGCCCGTCGGCGGCACCGATGCGGTTTTCACCGTCGATGGCATCCCCTTCAGCAGTTCGAGCAACACGGTCACAGATGCCATTCCCGGCGTCACGCTGAATCTCGTCAGCCCCTATACCGGACAGGTGCAAGTCGCCGTCACGCCCGATCGGACTCAGGTCAACAGCGCGCTCGTCAACTTCGTCAACGCGTACAACAAGGTCATCGTCGATCTCAACAACCAGTTTGCCGTCGATCCCAGCACCCACTCCCAAGGACCACTTGGCTCCGATCCCTCTCTGACCCAACTCCAAACCAGCCTCTTGAGCGACATAAGCTATGCGGTCACGGGGAACAGCGCCGGCTTTGTAAATCTTGGGTCGCTAGGCATCAACCTGGAAAACGACGGTACGCTCTCCATCGACGCGCAAACTGCATCGAATGCGCTTGCCAATAATTCGGCCGCTGTCCAGGATTTCTTCCAGAACCTGACTACAGGGTTCGCGACCAACTTTAACAAGGACCTGCAAAATCTCACCGCTCCCACACAAGGTCCGCTCAATCTGGAGCTCGTGGAAAATCAGACACGACAGTCCGATCTGGCCGACCGCATCGCCAACTTCCAGAACCATCTCGCGACTCAGAAACAGTTCTTGCTCGCGCAGTTCAGCAGCGTCAACGCCTCCCTCGAACTCTACCCGTTCCTGCTGCAGCAGGTGCTCAGCCAGCTCAATACAACGTCTTACAACACATCCAACAACAGCGGCCCCACCAAGGGCAACAGCACTTCAAGTTAGTCAGGTAAGGGGACCATGTTCATGGAGCCATGTTCATGAATGCCGGATTGCTCTATCGCGAAGCCACGGTGCAGGGCGCGAGTTCCGTCGCGCTCGTTGCTCGCTTGTACGAACAGGCAGTCGAAGACCTCCGTAAGGCCGTGAAGGCGCTCGACGGCGGCAACGTGGAAGAGCGCACGAACCGTATCAATCACGCCATTCTGGTCATCGCCTACCTGCAAACTCAACTCAACTTCGAAGCGGGCGGTCAAGTCGCGGAAAAGCTCAGAGATTTTTACGACGCAGTGAGGGATAACCTCATCCAGGCACAGATCCAACAGTCCCGCCACCTCTTGCTCCAGCAAATCACCGACCTGATTGAGGTCCGCCAAGCATGGATCCAAGTGGACCAGGTGGAACGCGAAACCACATTCTCTGCCCGCAACGCTTTTCCTGCCGCAGGAACCGGCGCAGCCGACCCCGCACCTCGGAATTGGAAGGGATAGTGACCCCCGATCCGCTCTCGACTCTCACCCGGGTCAACGAATCTCTGCGCAGCGCCCTCGGTCGGTTCTGTCCTGCGCCAGACTCGAACCTCACCGTTACCCCCGACGATTTTGCGAACCTGTTAGCTGATCTCTTGCGCGCCGGCGAATGCCTCCGTGAAGTGGCTGCCAATCCTGCGCGGCAAGTTCCTCGACAATCCGCAGCCACACCGGCTCTCGATCACGCGACACGCGAATACTACGCTCACCTCGAAACCCTGAAGAATTGCCTGCCTGACCTACACACCCGGCTGCTCGCGGAACGTTCCCGACTCCGGACCGCGCAGGCCCACGCTACAGCAGTTGGCGCCTGGGTTCGCGCCAACACCAAAACCCTGTAAAGGTCGACGCGTTGTCCGAACCGTTTTCAGATGTCAGCCAGTAGAGCGAAATCTAGTTCCGCGATACCATCTCTGTGATGCATCGCGAAACCGCCATCGAACCTCGCCATGAACCCAGGCAGGAAATCCTCCGCGCCGCCGCTCGTCTGTTTCAACAGCAAGGCTATGACGCGACGTCCATGAACGACGTGGCCGCCGCGCTCAAGCTCTCCAAGGGCGGCCTCTATCACCACTTTCAATCCAAGGACGAAATCCTGTTTCACATCATGTCGCACGCCATGGACATCACCGAGGAGCGGGTGATCAATACCGTGCGCCGGGTCGAAGGCGCCGAAGAGCGATTGCGCACGCTGATTCGCCTGCACATCGAAGTGGTGCTCAGCGCCGATGATCGCGAGATCACCGTCATGCTGCACGAGAACCATCCGCTGCCGCCGGCGCTGCGACGCAAGATCAACGGCCGCAAGAAGGACTACGTGCACTTCGTCGAGAACCTGGTAGCCGATGTGCAGCGTCAGCGCGGCTCCAGTTCGCCGGTGACCCCGCGCGCCGCGGCTTTTTCCCTGGTGGGAATGATCAACTGGATCTATCAGTGGTACAAACCCGATGGTCCGCTCACCGGCGAGGCGATCACGCGTCAATTTACCGATATCTTTTTCCGCGGGGCCGTGGGGTAGGCCGCTCTCAGGTGTCAGTCTTCACTTCTCGGTCGCCCGTCCGCCCTAGACGGTGACCAGAGCCTTGCCCATGAACCATTTTTTCCACCTCGACGACCTCGCCCGCTCCCGCGCCGCCAAAGGCAAACTCTATTTTGAATTTCTGCGAGTCCCGGCGATGAGCGCCGGCGTTTATGTTCTTGCGGCGGGCGCTACCGATCCGCAAAAACCGCACCGCGAAGACGAACTCTATTACGTAGTTCGCGGCCGCGCGCGCATGCAGATTGGTGAGGAGCATGCCGATGTGCGCGCCGGATCGGTGATCTTCGTCGAGGCGGAACGCGAGCACCGTTTCTACGACATCCAGGAAGAGTTGGAAGTGCTGGTCTTCTTTGCCCCGGCCGAGCAGGAGTAAGCATGCGGCGGACGAACGGAAATCCCTTGCTCTTTTTCAGCACTTTTCCTTCACAATCCGGCGGCGACAATCTGGCGCGCGATGTTTATGCGCTTCCGTGGAGGATTGATTACAGAGAACGAGTTGTTTCGGCGCGTCTGTCGCCAGACAAAACACTTTAGCCCGCACTTTTTACCTGTTTTTGACAACGGGAACACGCTACACTGCTACGCTTGCACGTCGAAGGCTGCGGCCCGCGCGGCCGCCCCGGGGGGAATTTGATGAGAAGAACACGCAATAATCACCGCAGCGTCACAGGCGCAATTTTGATCGCGGCGGCAATGCTTAGTCTTGCGCTGTCGCCGCAGCTAGGCGCGCAAACGGGCGCGTGGCTAACGCACTCGCACGACGAGCAACACACGGCCCTTTCCACGGTTGCAGCGCAGCCGCTGAAGTCCATCCACTGGCATACCAAGGTCGATCTGAATCCGCCCCTCGGAGAAATTTTCATCCACTACGGTTCGCCGCTTGTGACCGCGGCGAACACCGTGATTGTTCCGGTCAAGACCGGCACGAACAGTTTTCGCGTCGAGGCGCGCAGCGGCGTCAACGGCAAGCGCCTTTGGGTGCACAAGACCGGCTACCTGGTCCCCGACGCAACCTTCATCCCCGGCATGGGGCCGACCATCTCCGGCGACAAGCTCTACATTCCGGACGCTGCCGGAAGCGTGCTGGTTCGCCCGAACCCCGATCAGGCAAAAGCCACCGTCAGCCATCTCTACTTTTACGGCAAGAAGAACTACAAAAAGAACCCCGCGGCCTACAAGCAGAATATTCAGATTTCCACACCGCTCACCACCGATGCTGCCGGCAATCTCTTCTTCGGATTCCTGGCCCTCGGGCCGACGCCTTTGGGCTTGCAAAGCGGGCTCGCCCGCGTCGCGACCGATGGCACGGGAATATGGTTTTCCGCTGCCGCGCTGAGTGGAGTTCCCGGTATGGCTGAAGTCTCCATCAGTTGCGCCCCAGCGCTTTCGCCCGACGGAAGCATCTTGTATGTGGCGGTCGATGACGGCTTCGCAGGATACCTGCTCGCCCTCAACAGCCAAACCCTGACCCTGATCAATCGCGCCCGCCTCACGGACCCCTCGTCCGGTCTGGATGCGATCATTTTCGATGCCAGTTCGGCCTCACCCACCGTAGGTCCCGACGGCGACGTCTATTTCGGTGTGCTCGAAAATCCGTTCCCCAATCACAACGATCGCGGCTGGCTGCTCCACTTCAACGCCGATCTTTCTGTGGCGAAAACTCCCGGAAGCTTCGGCTGGGACGACACGCCCTCCATCGTGCCTTCATCCGCCGTCCCCAGCTATCACGGCTCCTCGCAGTACCTGCTCATGAGCAAGTACAACAACTATTGTGGCGTGGGTTCAGGCGATGGCCACAACAAGATTGCGATTCTCGACCCCAACGCGACCGAAACCGACCCCGTCCTTCCTCCGACTAAGGTGATGAAAGAAGTACTCACGGTGGTGGGAGTAACGCCTGACTCAGAATGTCCGGGCGGAGTGCGCGAGTGGTGCATCAACGCGGCAGCAGTCGACCCCTTCACCAAGTCTGTCATGGCGAATAGCGAAGACGGAAAACTCTACCGCTGGGACCTGACGACCAACACATTGTCAGAAGTCGTCACGCTTTCAATCGGTGTCGGGGAAGCCTACACGCCAACGGTAATCGGCCCGGACGGGACGGTGTACGCGATCAATCAAGCAGTGCTGGACGCGGTAGGCAGCGGAGGACGTTGAGGGCGGCTTCTAGCTACGTCATCCCAGAGTCTGTGACCTATTTCCAATGTCATCCTGAGCGGAGCGTGGTGAGCGAAACGAGCCGCGCGGAGTCTAAGGACCCCTACTCCCTCCACGACGCGCACCGTTCCGTTACGCCCCCGCCGCCGCGCGCGCCGGAAACCAGTACACCTCTTCCTTCAACTGCTCTTTCTGAAATCCGATGCGCCTGAGAATGGCTTTGCTGTTTTCGATCATGACGGGATGTCCGCACAAGTAAGCAATCGTGTTGGCCGCAGAGCATCCCCACTGATCGGCATATTTGCGAAGCACGTCATCGGCGCGCCCAACTTCACCCTTCCACGTTACGTCTTCCTGCGGACGGCTCACCGTGAATGCGCATTGGAACCAGGGTGCCTTCGTGGCAATGTTTTCAAGCTCCTCGCGGTAGCCGAACTCGGGCTGGCGGCTGGCACCGCCGACGAGGTAGAGCTTGTGCTCGCCGGGAAATCTGCCTTCCTGCCAGTCTCTGTACAGCGTGCGCACATAGCTGACAAACGGCGCGATGCCCGTGACCGTGCTCACCATCAGGTGATTCGTGCGGTCAGTTCGCGCAGTGTCGAGCGTGAAGTGGCCCTTCGCCACCTTCCGCATCAGAACTTCATCGCCAGGCTTCAGATCGTAAAGCGGAGGGGTAGTTTGCCCGTTTGGCACCAACTCGATGAAGAACTCCAGTTCCTTCTCGTAAGGCGACGATGCGATCGAATAGGCTCGCTCGACCCGGCGTGTGGCCTTATCGACGCCCAGTGTGGCGTATTGACCCGGCGTAAAACGAAATTCGGCGCCAGGGTCAATGCGAAACGACCAGAGATCGGGCGCGATCTCCGCCCGGCTGGTAATGCGGGCCCGGTAGTGCTTTTCATCCAATGACATTTCAACATCCCCATGAAACACAAAAGGTTCCCGGGCCGAACCCACACGCTGTAGCGCGCGCGTTCGGCCCCGAACCCTGCCTTCAGTCAATGACTACTTGCCAACTCCATTGCACCCCAGGAGCCAGACCCGAAGCGACATGTACTGACGAATTCCCTTGATTTGTGGATGCGGGTAGACAGACGGAAGATTCAGGTGTCAGCTCTCAGCTCTTAGCTCCAGGTTCTTAGCTCACGACTCGCAACTCGAAACTTGCGGCGGCCAACGCTTTTCCTGCAACCTGCCTCCTGCGCCCCTCCACCTAAAAAGAACAGCCCGCAGACTTTGCAGCCTGCGGGCCGTCCGGTGGACTGTTTGGGATTGACTGAGGTGGTCACTCTTCGTGGCCCCCCGCTCACTCCGGTACGCGGCACAGCCTGTGACGCGTGGTTCAGCCCATACTCACGGATTGTTTGCGAGAGAATGTCCCTGTTTTCCCCGACCGAGGGTCCGCAGGAACTCCCCTTAGAGCAACCGCTCTAAGTCTCAGCCACCTCACCTGGTCTGGTAATGCCACAACTATGACTATCTGAACTTTGCATCCGACCACCTCCTTTCCGGTGTAAGCGCAGAGTAGTACGGAACGGACTGGGAGTCAAACAGGATTATGCAAGCCTGTTGATTTCTCGGAATCCCCCAAGGTTTTGGGTGGCGCAGCGCTTCAGCGCTGCGATCAGGCCAGCGCTTTGCATAGCGGCTTCAGCCGCTGAGGTCGGTATTCAAAGTGAAGAGATCCCCTAATTCTTCGACCACGTCCACGCCGCAATATGCCACCCTGCTTCGCGTCCCCGCAGCACGAGCGTAATCGTTGAGCCCGTCTCCGTCACCGGCTTCCCTTTTTGTTTGAACGCATAGTCCGCCGGCACCACGACATAGGCCCGATCTCCATCAATATCCACATGCCGAGGCGCCCCCAGCGTCACCACTCCATCGGTGATTCCGTTCTTCTTGGCGTCGGCATCGTAGTCATTCATCCACTTATAACATCCGCTCGGACCATGCCACTGATAAGGAGGGAACTCGTCAATAATCGAAGTCTGCTCCGCGCACACCGCCACCACGGTCTTGATGTCGCCCTTGTTGAACGCATCCACAAACCGCTGCACGGTAGCCATGACGGTGGCATCTTGGCCCACCGCCCGAATCACCATCAACGCCGCGAACGCCAACGCAAGAATTCTTTTACGCATGTTACGCCCCTATTCTTAATCCTTAGTCTTAAGTGTAGTGCGTCACCATGATCGACACTAGGAATGCGGATTTCTCCTGTGTTCCTGTTCATCTCACCTGGGCCGATTGCATAACGGCAACGTCGAAGAAAAGACGGGGAGCGAAGCCTAAGTGGAATTGATTCAAGTTTCCTGAGACCTAAACCTAATCAGAGGTTCCTTACGGCGTTTCCAGCAACTTGATCTCGTTCGCGATTTCGGAATGTAGTTGCTTTGCGTCCGCGGGAAAACGTCCTCGCATGGCTTGTGAAAAGCCTGCAAGCGCATCCGCATAGCTGCGAGACGAGCGATATTTCGTCACACTGAATCCAAGCATGTCCGCCAGCAGGCAACTCGGCGGCAAGAGCGAGGCCGATCCATGCATGGCGGCGCTGCTGTTGTGATGGCAAGCGGTGGTGGAAAGGAAAGCCTCGGGCAATCCCCAATTCGTGACGAGCGTCCGTCCGGCTTCGCAGTGGTCAAGCCCGCAAAGTTCGCGTTCGATCTGGAGAACTTCCAGCGGCAACTCCGCGCCTTTCTCGACGACTTTGTCGTACAGCTTTGGCATCGAGACGGCCAGCGCAATTCGTCCGATGTCGTGCAGCACGCCTGCCGTGTGTGCGAACTCCTTGTCCAGCCCGCACCACGTTGCCGCGCGTTCGGCAATGAGCGCCGTGGCCAGGCTGTGACGCCAGCACGATTGCAGCACCGGCGTGAAATTCCCGTGCAGGTATTCGTGCAGGCCGACGGTCAGCACGATCTTTCTCAGGCGTTGAAATCCGAGCAGCATCGAAGCCTGCAGAATGTTCGTAATGGTTTTCGGAAACGCGATCAATGGGGAATTAGCGATGCGCAGGATCTCGCTCGAGAACCCCGCGTCCACGCGGATCAGATTGCACAATTCGATCAGAGAACTATCGGTTCCCGCGATCAGTTTCAGCGCCTTCAGGGCCACGGCGGGGAAAGGTGGAATTTTCTCCGGCTGCCAACTCGGCGCCGGCTCGGCTATTGCTCGCGAGGGACTTGCCATAGAATTCCTCAGCTATATCT
>Ga0335069_10012877_pt1 | contig 11755 bp, 19 predicted proteins | sample Lox_Sample_11_FD_206714 | JGI IMG/M metagenome (GOLD analysis project Ga0335069, IMG submission 206714) | Soil microbial communities from Loxahatchee National Wildlife Refuge, Florida, United States - Lox_Sample_1.1 | ecosystem: Environmental > Terrestrial > Soil > Wetlands | place: USA...
CCAGCGGGCCATTCGTCGGGGTACGTTCACCAGCGTTGCCGACCTCATCCAGAAAATCGACTCTTTCGTGCAGCACTACAACCGTTCGAGCAGGCCGTTCGTCTGGACCGCCACGGCCGATTCGATCTTCCAGAAGATCGCCCGACTTTGTTCGCGTATTTCCGGGACACCACACTAGGAAGTCGGCGCAGATCATCTCCAGACAATAAGTTCGTGATTGATCGCTTCCCAGCATGCGCGGCGCGATCTCAATAGAGCGTTCGATAACCGGAAGCTGGCTCTCGTAGAATTTGAAATAGACAGGTTCCCACCGATCGGCTATCTTTCCGGTGAGTCTCTCGTTCTACGGCTCGCTGGAACTCTTCTTTGGGCAACTCGCGAGCTTTGTGCAACCAGGTTGCACATTCGAAGTTCTGCCGGTCCCGCCGAGCCAGTTGTGCTAAGTCCACTCTCTGAGCCCAGCCGATCTGCTTGAGTGCCTTTCTGGCTCGTCGCGGCAAGTTCTCATGGATGGACATGAGATAGTACGCCTTGCGCCGCGAATCGGGGAAGCGGCTTGCGAGGAATTCATCGTAAGTAGTCAGGTTCTCCAGCCTCCAGTATTGGCCAGAACGATCGGGCACCACATTAGTGGCAATCAGTGAAGGGATTTTCGATTCGAGTTCCGGCGATCATCTGTCCGCTTCAGGTTTCCGAGAGGATCTGATTCGCACCAGCCTTGCCCGCCTGAGCTAGAGTAAGCGCGTCCCAGAATCCAATCCGTGCCTCATCCGAAATGCGCTCGAAAGTTCGGCAGACCTGGTGGCAACATCTACTTGGCGATGGCGCCTAGGCCTCTCCTTGGCGACGCTTGAGGACGACTTGCGCCGAAGCGCAAAGAAGGTAGCAGGGGTCCCTGAATATAAGGAGCTGAAGCGGCGCTTTATCGACTATACGTACCACAAGCTGTGCTCATGGTAGAAGAGTTCCAGAGAATCCTTCCGATGTAAAGGCGATGTGCTGCTGCCGGTCCGCGGTTATGTATTCGATTGCCGTGGTGCCGATCTGTGCCCGAACCTCGCTACAAGATGCCACATGAATGGCATCAAGAGTCCGCAGACCGATGCCGGGACGGTGACGACGAACTAATGTGCGGGCCTGAACAAGAATGGTGGATGTTACCTGAATGATGTGCATACGACCGAGAACTGCATCGAGCGCTTGCTCAGCGGCGGGAAGGCCGCCAGAAGCCGCAGCGTACTGGAACGAGAGTCCAGCTTGACATTCGACGGATGACAGTGCGCTGGTACATGAATCGTGAGAGCCGACAACCGCAAGTGCCTGGATCCCCCGGGGATCGCCGAGGGCGATGGCAACCAGAACCGACGAATCCAGGTAGACGAAAGCCATTACTCTTCTTCGCGATCTCGTACAATGCTGTCGATGGCCCGATAGGCGTCGGATGCAAGAGGCTTTAGCTTCAATTCCGAAAGAAGGCGTGGCTTAGGTCCAGCTTGGATGAGGCCAGCCGCGATCAGGCGCTCGTGAGCATCGGTTGGTACTGGCATAATCCTCGCCACTTCCTGTTGATTCCTTGTAATCGACACTATTTGGCCGGTGTGCTGGACGAGCGCAATGATTTCCGAGGCGCGGTCTTTCAGCTCCTTTATCCCAACTGATAGCTTCTTATGGCTACGCATAGCTATATTATATGGCTACTATGGCTATCTGTCTATCCGAGGCCCGCTTGTACCTGGGACCCGATATTGGCGGGAGACACCGTCTTCTCATCGACGAATGAATCCGCGGTGCTCCCGCCTTTCCTGCCCCGAGTTTTCGAGGAGCGGGGGAATGGTCCTCCGGCCGTAGGTAGGCAGCGTCAATCTTTGGTCGGCGGCGATCCCCAGACATGCAGAATCGGTGATGCTGCATTCTGCGGGTAGTGCTTGACATCGCTTCGGGTAAGACAATATCTTACCTCTCATGAGAACTACTATCTCTTCCAAAGGTCAGATTGTTTTGCCGGCAGAATTCCGGCAAATCGACCGAATCCAGCCGGGACAAGAGTTCGAAGTCGAGCGTCTTGATCGTGGAGACTATCGCCTCGTTCGGCGCATTGCTCCTCAGAACGAGGGCGCTATCGAGTGGCTGCTTGCCTGCCCTCACAAGGGCTTTTTCGTGCCCATTGACTCTGAATCGACGGATATCCTGTGAGGTATCTGGTTGACGCCAATGTTTTGAGCGAGCCGACGAAACCATCGCCGGATCCGCGAGTCGTGAACTGGCTTCGCGCACATGAACCTGACATCACCGTCGATCCGGTCATTATCGGCGAATTACGCTTTGGCATTCTCATCCTTCCCAAGGGAAAGAAGAGGACCGCGCTGGAACGCTGGTTCGATGCAGGCGTCAGTCGCCTCCACTGTCTTTCCTGCGATGCGGACACCGGCCGGATCTGGGCGGAACTGCTAGCGCGCCTCCGCAAAACCGGGAAAGCCATGCCCATCAAAGATAGCCTTATCGCAGCGACCGCGATTGTCCACGGTCTAGCAGTCGCTACGCGAAACCGCATCGATTTCGCGAAGGCAGGCGTGCAAGTTGTCGATCCCTTCGTTGATTGAAGCCGATCATCTCGCTCCTTGATCGAATTTGGCCCCGCATCTTCTCAAGTGCTTGGCAGTGCTGGCGGTGGCTTAACTTATTTGCAGCCCGGCGCAGGACCTAAAATGGATCTCGTGCATAGGCTTTGGTCCAGCAAGTTCGTTTGCCTGCTGTCGGTTCGAGACCGCTTCACGAATTGGAACCGGCGCTTTGGCAGTGGATAAGGGCATGACAAGCCGCGCACAGAGTAATCAGGTTGGATTCGAGATCGGAGCCGCAATGGCTACGATATTGTTGATGATGAACTTCGAGGTTTGACATGGTTCCGCAGCATTGGCATCGCCAGGCATCGCGTCTTAGAACCTGCTGGTGCAGGAGTTCGTATTCAGCAGGGTCGAGACGTATTGGTTTCGGCATGCGGTCCACTTCGTTCACGCTGCGTGCTGACTAGCTTCTGCAAGAAAATTCTCTTTCTGCGATGGGGAGAGAAAGCGGAAGAATCGTTTGGCGGAGAACAGCAGCGTTTCGGGATCCCCCTGGTCGAGGTTCGCGCCGGCTAGGAAGTCGGCGCAGATCATCTCTAGGCAATAACCTCGCGATCGATCGGAGCCCAGCATCCGCGCCGCAGTCTCGATTGCCTGCTCGATCACCGATACTTGGCTTAGGTACACCTTGAAGTAGATCAGTTCCGAGGCCTCCTCTTCCCTTTCTACCTCCCGCCTGAAATCCTCTCGCCGCATCTCCCGCGCCTTGTGCACCCAGGGTGCACAATTGAAGTGTTGCCCGTCCCTGCGCGCCAACTTAGCCAATTCCCGCCCTTTCGTCCAGCCGATTTCCTTCAACTGCTTGCGCGCTTGCGGCGGCAGGTGCTCGTGAATGGACATCAGGTAGTATGCCTTCCTTCTTGATCCCGGGAAGCGCCGCTCCAGAAACTCGTCGAAAGACTTGAGGTTTTCCAGCCGCCAATACTGTCCCACGCGTACCTCGCAGAGATAGCGCCCGAGTTCGACGAATTTGGTGTCCCGCTCCGCGTCTTTCCTTTGCTCCCAGGCTAGGATCTGATCGATCTTCGCCAGCACAAACAGGGCACGAGTTCGATTCAATTGCGGAGGCATGGGCGGAAAATCAGTAAGCAAGCTCGTCAAGCCAACCAAGTTTCTCTGCTCCTGGACGCCGCATGAGACTGGCGTCGACCATCTCTTGCTTTCCCAAGCAGAGCCCGACATAAGGACATGTGCTGCATGGGTTCTGCGGGAATCGGATACCACTGTGCGGGAGAAACTCCGCAGATTCGATTCTGCGAATAGTATTTTCAACCAGCCATCCGAACTGCCGGCGCTGCTGGTCAGTGATTCTAGTCCGGAGGTACTGGATCTCTACCAATCGCTTGCGAACGAACACAATTTGTGCGACCTCGGAAATACCGGTCATCCACGAGTAGCAGACCAACTGCGGATCGAGCGCCAGAAGACCTTCGGGTTCCTCCGGGTAAGAAGCACCCGAGGTCTTCCACTCGAGCACGGAGCGGGTCTGGTCCAGCTTACCGATGGCATCGATGTAGCTGACAAAGTTGTTCTTGTCGAGACGGCGGGTAAACTTTACCTGCAGGTTCCGCCTGGGGCAGGGAACGTGAACCCGATTGTCTTGACAAAACCGGGTGAGCAACATCAGCCCCTGATCGAGCATGCGATCCCAGGTGTCTCGCTTGGCGTACCGCAGCTGCTCATTCTTTGCCGAAGACCACTCTCGAAACAGGACTTCTCCTGGATCTTCGCGTCGGAAGTAGGCCGCCAATGCCTGCTCAAAGGCGCGACCAAACAACATGGATGCCCGCCGGTCGTTTTCTTTCCAGCCGTCCAGGTAGCGATAGCGATAGCGACGTGGGCAGGTCAGAAATTGACTGATTTGGGAAAAACTGTAGGTCATTCAGGCCACCTGCGAGTTGTCGAGATTCGCGGGGGAGAGTTCTTCCCAGCGTCCGACGGGTGCGAAACCGTCAAACCGGAGAAGGGAAGTGCCGTTAAACACGATATGGCTAATCTTCACGACTCCCCTGAGGCCCACCAGTTGCCGCTCGTCGACTTCATCGCGGCCCAGTAATTCGGCATCATAGCCAAAATCTCTCAAGAACCAGTTCAGCTTCCATAAAGCCTTCGGGTTGCAGTACAACCGGCTGGAGATGACGTGCTCGGCGAACCGGTGCGGCTCGAGAATAACTAGGCTAAGAGTGTAGTACGGCTTCTGCGCTTGGCGACGGAAGTAGGTCTTTTGGACGCGGACGAGGAAGATCCCGTCGGGGACCTGGTCAGCGGCACAGCGATCGGCTTCATGCAGACCATTGATCTGTCGTTTCATGCGGCACCTTCCTTCTGACCTAGATAGCTGTTGAGCTGACAAACCAGGGCATTGCGATCTTTCTCTGCCCAGTCCGCCAGATGCTGAACGAAGCTTTGGACTTGGTCGCGAGTCGCTTCACGCAAGGTCTGCTTGCCGCAGAAATCGGCGGCGTAGACTTTGACGAGATCTGGGTCGAGATTGTACTGACGAATCAATTGGCACAGCTTGTCGCGAAGAGTGTGCCCGCCGTTTCCGTTTGCTGATGGTTGTGGCAATTTCTTCGGCTGAACAAGAGCAGAGGGTGCAGGATTAGGCGGGTGTTCATTCGAGCCGATTTCTTCTACGGAGCAGATGCCAATTCCATATGCCTTCCGTAAAGCGCGGTTGACAGCACGGGTCTCCGCGACGCGCATCTCGGCGCCCTGGACTAGGAGTGACACGTTAGAGGGATCAGCATCACCGTAACCATTGAAGCCACGACATGACTTGGATTTGTAGACTGTGGCCTTGAACGCATACCGCTTACTTCTTGCATCAGAGAACTCTGGAATCGCTTCAATTTGTATGCCGCGACAATGGCGGCGAGCGGACAAGCGAATCAGGCCACTGTGCGTTGCATACCAACCACCCTCCAGCAAGATCACATCCCCATTTGCAACTGAGAATTGGTAACTGCGCGTAAGCATTCGAAGCGTCTGAATCCGCGACGGATTCATCTGGCTGGCCCATCTCCGCTTGGCAACTGACGAATTGTTTCTGACCAAATCGCATCTTGCTCGCATTACGTGCGCTCCCATGCGTTTGTCATCCATAAGGATGATAAAAGGTATACATAAGGATGACATAACAGTGCCTGCCGAGTCAATAGCTTGTGGAGGTTTTCCAGATTGCGGGGTGCTAAGATTCCGCCGATGAGGAAAGACACTCGCTTAACCTTCAGAGTCAGCTCTCACCTGAAGAAGGATGTTGAGGCAATCGCAGCTCGCGAAGGTCAGAGTGTAGCGAAAATATGCGAGGCTTTCATCGTGGCCGGATCCGACGCATACAAGAAGCGGGGCAAAAAATTCCTGCAAGAGATGCTAGGCCGTTTGGCAATTGGATCAAGCGAATGAATGTCTTTTCGCGATGGGCGGCTGATTACCGGACGAACCACCACTCAACCGTGGATCGCGCCTGCAACCCACAAAATGAAAGTCACGATTCTAGGAGCAACCGGCCTGCTCGGGCAAGTGCTGATGCGGGAATGGAGCGGCGACGAGGTCATCGGGTTCGGGGTGGAAGACGTCGATGTTCGCAATGCCGAAAGAAGTGAGTAAGTTAAAATCAGCCGCCCATGACGAATGCCGAGCTCAGTCGGTATAGCGTCCGCGAATTTTATCTAAGGATTCCTCTTCTTTTTTCGATTACCCTGCAAGTCCTCAAGGTCCCGGGTGCGACCGAGGGCCATTTTGTTGCATTCCAGATCCGCTTTGGAAATGAAATGTACCGGAACACCAAAAAATGTGGTGGCGACTTTATTCACCCACGCATCGTCAAACGTGACCCCCGTGATTTGGGTCAAAATGTTGATCCGGACTGGAGCAATCCCAATTTGATATACAATCTGCTGTTCGGCGAACGTCGCAGCCGTGACTCCATCATGCTCTAGGGGAGCGCCAAATCTCTTAAGCGCGTCAACCAACCGGAGCGCGTTTGCCGGTGAATTTCGCACCCACACGTCAAGATCTTTGGTATATCGCGGCTCGCCGTATTTCATAACTGCGAATCCGCCTACGATCAGATATTCAACCTCAAATTCGTTTAAGAGCTGTAGTAGTTCTTTGTAGTCTGGGTTTTCTGCCATGGATGGTTTCCTCGGCTAACTCCACCAATTCCCACGCTGCAGCGAAAATAGCCTCGTCGCCCTGCTCCTGCCAAAACTCGACGTCAAACGAACGATCTGGGAAGCTGCCTTCCACCAGTCGGGTTTTCCATTTTGAGTTTTGAGAGATGCTCATCTCACCTCCTCGAACGTACTCAGCATATCAGCCCCAGCGGGAAGTACTAAGTTAGTGGCACGGTTTGTGCACCCGAATTGTGTTCTCTGATTGAGTTCGTCCAGAAAAGTCAGGCCCCTCGAAACATCGATCATTATGAATGTGGGAAAACCAGTCGGCGCACGATGCGGACGAGTTCCACTCGGTTTTCTGCCTGGTCCATCTGTTTGAGAGTTATCTTATCAACGTCTCTCAGCCCGTTATTTCTCACTCCGAGACTCATTCGTGCGGTTTTCAGAGATAATCTGGCGTTGGCATCTCTCCTACTACCGCCAACCATCGGTTGTCGCTGCTGGAGGCGTCGGGACAGATCGTGCTCCTCGAGCCATGGTTCTCGAACCGCACGAAGTCCATTGCCAAACCCCGAAGGTCTATTTGGCGTATACGGGTCTATTGTGTGCGCTCCTCAACATCCGCTCTGAAATCGAGGTCCGTGAATCGCCGGGATCTGGCGCGGTTTGGGAGACATTTGTGTTTGCGCAACTGCGTTCTCACAGCGCCAGGCTAAACGGGTTACGGAGCCTTTTTTTGCCGCGACCGAACCCGTGACGTCGATTTCGTTGTTCATGTTGGCCGCTGCTTGGAACTCTTTGAAGCGAAGTGGGCGGAGGTCCCGGACACCAAGGACGCGGTGAACCTCGATTTCGTCCGGAACGTCGTGGGTTAGGTCGAGAATCGCTGGCGCTGCGATCATCTGTCGGGCGGCGAACAATTATCTATTAGCTGCAGAGTGCGTGTCCTACCAATTGCGGAATTGGATTATGGGTGCGCGGTTCTCTGTAGCGGAACTGGATAGCTCTGCTTTCACGAAAGTTCTCTCTGATCGAGCATCTGATGTATGATGTTATGCATCTGATGCACCAATGCGCCAATAAAGAATCGGAGTAATAGCCATGCGGACCACTCTTGTAATCGACGATGATGTGTTGAGTGCAGCCAAGGAGATGGCTGCGATCCAGAAGCAAACGGTGGGTGAGGTAATTTCCTCATTGGCCAGGCAGGCGCTCTCTCCGGGGGAATCCAAGATCAAGACTCGAAACGGCGTGCCGCTCCTCAAAGTGCGTAAAGGCGCAGCACGAGTGACCTCCGAATTGGTCCATCAACTCCGTGAGGAACTGCCGTGACCAGGTTCCTGCTTGATATTAACGTTCTCATTGCGCTGATCGATCCCGCGCATGTTCAGCACGAACGAGCCCACGCCTGGTTTCGATCCGCTGGCCAGAAGGCCTGGGCCACCTGTCCGCTTACAGAAAACGGTGTGTTGCGGATTGTTGGTCATCCTCGCTACCCAAACTCGCCAGGTTCTCCTGCTGCGGTTGCCCATCTGTTGGCTTCATTCCGGGAGTTGCGCGGCCACGCCTTCTGGCCCGACGATCTGTCTTTGCTTGACCGAAAGCGTGTAGACCCAGCACGTCTTTTGGACTGCGCCCAAGTCACTGATAGCTACCTGCTTGCCCTTGCTCGCGCGCATGAAGGCCAATTGGCCACTCTCGATCAACGACTGATCCCCGATGCTGTGGTCAACGGGGCTCAAGCACTTCATTTGATTTGTTGAGTGAGAGTACAGCCCAGAAAGGCTGCGGACTGCTGATCATCACAGATACCGGCCACCCCATCTTCTCCCCGCTGAGAGATCGCCTAGTTACCCGCCCCGCTTGAAGACTTCTTGGACTGGCCTGTCGCATTATGCGGCTGATGCTTCCGGTCATGAACTTGCCACGAATCGAGCTGTCGCAATTCTGTATCCCGGCCTCGCTGTGAAATACGGCCTTTTCGTAACGTATCAGGCCAACCCTTCCGCGTATATGAAGGTGGAGTACGGGTTTGATGTCGATCAGGTTGCCGAAGGCAACTATGCGCCTAACGCCTACCATGAGCTTATCGGATTCGAAATTTCAGAGCCGGTCCTCGAAAGAGCCTTCGCAAGAACGTACTCGCTCGAAATGTCGAGCGGCAAGCAATGAAGAACGACGCCCTGCTTGGCCCCTGGATCAGGCGCTTTCTGTTGGAACATCTGGTTGCGGAGCGGAATCTTTCGCGGAACACCCAGCAGAGTTATCGGGACACGTTATGCCTGCTTCTTCTACGGCTTGCGCTTCACGCAGACAACTGTCGATGTTCTGGAGGTCGAGGACTTATCTGTCGATGCTGTACGGAATTTCCTCGCCGTCATCGAAGAAGAGCGTGGCTGCAGCGTCGCAACTCGCAACCAGAGGCTGTCGGCCATACATGCCCTTGCACACTTTATCGGAGAACGCAGCCCTGAGCACTTGATGTGGTGCGGGGAAATCCAGAGCGTTCCCTTCAAACGCACGGGAAAAAATCCGCTCACCTATCTGGAAAAGGCTGAGATCGATGCGCTGCTCGCGTCACCGAATCCGCATACCAGGCAGGGTCAGAAAGATCACGCGCTCCTCCTCTTCTTATACAACTCTGGTGCGAGGGCGAGCGAGGCGGCAGGAGTGAAGATCTCTGATCTCGACGGCGATAACAGACGCGGCGGTGCAGTGCGGTTGTGCGGGAAGGGTGCAAAAATAAGACTCTGTCCGCTGTGGCCGCGAACGATGACCGTTCTGGCTCCCTTGATCGCAGGCCGACCGCACGACAGCCTCGTTTTCCTGAACCGCTATGGTGCTCCGGTGACTCGCTTCGGAATCCATACGCTGGTCGAAAGACATGCGAAGCCCGCTTATTGGCCTTCGATCGAGAGCGCGTCACTTTCCGCTGGAAGGATTATGCCCGCGGTGGCAAGCAAGGCCAGATGACACTGACAGCAACCGAGTTTTTGCGCCGCTTCTTTCTGCACGTGCTGCCCAAAGGTTTCGTCCGCATTCGTCACTTTGGCTTTCTGGCGAATCGCTTTCGCGCCTCTCGATTAACGTTGGGTCGACAGCTGTTGGCTTTCAGTAGCTCGACGGACTTGCAAGTTAGAACCCACGACCTGCACCCCGAGAGTTCTTTTCTCTGGCACTGCCCACGCTGTGGCGCATCGATGATCGTGATTCAGAGATTTACGGCTGAGGAGTTATCAGCATGCGCTTACTTCGATTCTTCCTAACCCGTCCATCAGCAGCCGCGCCAGGAGGTGCTCCCGCACGCCGATGCATCCGTGTGCCCACCCTCGATCCATCACCTCTCTCACGTCCTTCTTCCTGGGCATCTCTCTCCAGCACGGGACACGGTCTCGACCGCCTTTTCCTGTGCCAACTGACACAAGCACTGCGCCCCAAACTGCCGTTCAAATCCCATAGCGCACCGCGTCCGCCGCAAACGCCAGCGGCTTCCTCCTAGTGTCGTGTCCCGGAAATTCGTGAACAAAGTCGGGCGATTTTCTGCAGGATCGAATCGGCCGTCGCGGTCCGCGTAAAGGGACGACTGGAACGATTGTAGCGCTGCACGAAGGCGTCGATTTTCTCCACCAGGTCGTGGACGCTGGTAAAGGAACCCCGGCGAATGGCGCGCTGGGTGATGAGACCGAACCAGCGTTCCACCTGATTGAGCCAAGAGGAGTAGGTAGGTGTGTAGTGCATGTGATAGCGAGGCCGCTGCGCCAGCCAAGTGCGAACCTTGGGATGCTTGTGCGTGGCATAGTTATCGACGACGAGGTGGACATCGTAGGCAGGCGGGACGTGCTGATCGAGGTGGCGCAGGAAGGAAAGGAACTCCTGATGGCGGTGGCGGGGCTTGCAAGCGGTGAACACCTTGCCGTTGGCGATATCCAGGGCGGCAAACAGAGTGGTGGTGCCATGGCGAACATAATCGTGAGTCACGCCCTCCACATAGCCCAACCCCATGGGCAACACGGGTTGGGTACGGTTCAGGGACTGAATCTGGCTCTTTTCATCGACACAGAGCACCAACGCGTGATCCGGAGGGTTCAGATACAGGCCGACAATGTCGCGTACCTTCTCGACAAAAAAGGGATCCGTGGAGAGCTTAAAACTGCGGGTACGGTGCGGTTGCACCCCAAAGGTCTGAAACACGCGATGCACGGTGGAACGGGAGATGCCGCTGGCTTGGGCGGCTTGCCGAATGCTCCAGTGCGTGCTCGCGGCCGGTTTACGGGCGAGCGTGCGTTTGAGCAAAGCAGCAATCTGGTCATCGTCGATGCTGCGCGGTCGGCCGGGACGCAACTCGTCATAGAGTCCGGCCAAGCGATGCTGGATGAAGCGCTGCCGCCACTTGCCGACGGTGGCATTGGTCCAGCGCAGACGACGGGCGATCTGGGTATTGCTTTGTCCGTCCGCCGACCAGAGTACGAGTTTGGCACGTGCGACCAGAGCATGCGGCAGAGTGCGGGAAGCAGCAAAACTGCGAAGCTGGGTATGCTCGTCCGCAGTCAGAGTCAGGGCGGGCTTGGGGCGTCCCGTGATCATGACCGCAGCTTATCTCAAGACTGTAATTTATGATAGTTATTTATGGGACACAGCACTAGGATGGACTCACAGTATTCACGTCCATGTGGGCGGAAGTTCAGCGCGATCGTTGCACCGAGCTCCAACGAAGGATGTTGTTAGCGATTTCCACAATCGACTCCTTGCCTATCGTTTTCTCAGCCGCGACAAGTGTCAGCCTCGAAGTATCGCGTCTCGGCGTTTCGCCCTGAAATCTGCACCATGGCGGAAGCGCTCGGTGCGGTAATTGTGGATGACACTGAATTGCAGGTCGGGATCGCCCGGTTGCTACAAGAACGCGATGAGCAGGCGCGAGTAGATCGTGCGCATGGAGTGAATGGTGTCGTCCTAAGGGCCGCTCTCGTTTGCTGCCATGAGAATACTGAAGGGCGAGTGTTCGTTCGTGAA
>Ga0335069_10012878_pt1 | contig 11754 bp, 8 predicted proteins | sample Lox_Sample_11_FD_206714 | JGI IMG/M metagenome (GOLD analysis project Ga0335069, IMG submission 206714) | Soil microbial communities from Loxahatchee National Wildlife Refuge, Florida, United States - Lox_Sample_1.1 | ecosystem: Environmental > Terrestrial > Soil > Wetlands | place: USA: Florida...
CGGATTGCCGCTGATGATTCCGTACACGTTAAACTATCAATTGCTGGAAACATTTATTTTGATGCAGCAAGCGAGCGGCGGCGATGTGCTTGCCCAGCACGAACTCGGGCTCCGCTATTTATTAGGGCGAGGGTTTCCAGCTGATACGCCGAAGGCAGTGTACTGGTTAGCCAAAGCCGCCGAGCATGACCTTCCGATGGCAAATTACAATCTCGGCATTCTTTATATACAAGGCGTCGGTGTTGCGTGGAATCCGTTTGAAGCCTTCAATCATTTTCATGCAGCGGCAGAAGATGATATGCCGGAAGCCGAATATATTATGGGCATAATGTATGCCGAAAATTTTGTTGTACCGCGCAACTGGCCGCAGACGTACAAATATATTTCTCGCGCTGCCGAACAGGGATTGGAAGAAGCGAAAGAAATTAAAAAAGAATTGCTCAAACGCGGGTTGGATACAACAGATACAAAAGATGTCGTTGCGCCCGGCAAAGAACGACCGCACAATACTGCCGCGCGTTCGACCAAACAAGATACGGCGTTCAATTTTGTCTTCCTTGATTTTCAGCATACCGACACTTCAACGACTATTGCCGATACAACGCTGATCAAAGAAGCGTACCAAGCGTTGCCTGCGGTGAAAGATTCCGCCCAACCAGAACAAGTAGCAACAACGGAAATTGATTCAGCTTCTCGGTCTGCCGTCAAGTTTGCAGCGGAATCTTCAAATCCCGAAGCGTTGTGCATGCTGGGACGTTGTTACGAAAAAGGGTTGGGGGTGAAAAAAGATTTGATCCTTGCCGGGGAATATTATTTCCGCGCGCTGCGTGTGGAATCAACCCGCGCACCGGCATTGCTCTGGCAGTTGATGCGCACCGAAGAATTCGAAAAAGCATTGGAAACGCGTTCGCAAAAAAATGATCCCGATGCGCTGTACCTCTGGGCAGGATTAACGGCAATCGAGTTCAACAAAATGTTGAGCGGCGAGCAGGCGGTAAAGTTGTTAGCACGCGCGGCGCTTGCCGGACACCTTCCTTCGCTCATTGAATTGGGATTGTGTTATCTCACGGGGCGATGGGTGAAACAGGATAAAGACAAAGCGACCGAACTCTGGACACATGCTTCTGTTGAAGGCGACGTGGAAGCAGATATTCGGATTGCAACAGCAAATGTTGTCGGTGAATTGCAAACGGAATCCGTCGATTCAGCGATTTCCACGTTACGCCGTACATCGAAAAACGGATCCATACTTTCCGATCTGGGGCTCGCTTATTGCTATGAAAAAGGAATTGGTGTGCCACAAGAAAAAGGCGAAGCGTACCGAATTTATCAGAAAGCCATGCGGCGCGGAAGCGAGAAAGCATTTGAGGCAGTCCGACGCATGCATGATGAATTGCGTCCGGCGGAAAGTGAATTTCAACTCCGTCAGTAACGTTGTCTAAAAAATCTTACCGCAAAAATAAAATCCCGACACCGCCGACAGCAATAATCGTTCCTAGGATGATACGCCATGAAAAACGTTCCTTGTAGATGAACCGCACCGGTAAGAGCATCATAAGAGGCGTCGTTGCCATCAGGGTTGCTGCAACAGCCACATTGGTAAGAGAGATCGAAATTAAACTGAACGACACGCCGGCGACGGGCCCAAAAACACAACCAAGGAATGTATTCAACAACGCACGGCGGTCATTCTTGAAAACTTGTATCGGGTGCATGAATCTTCCCGTAAAATAATTCAACGGCACGATGACGACGGTCGCCGCGACGACACGAATAAAGGTTGCCAGAATTCCATTCACCGGACCACGGTCAAACGCACAGCGCGCGAGAATCAAACCTCCGGCTTGTCCCACGGCTCCGAGAAACGCATACAATATTCCGAGCCACGAAATCGGCGTGTGGTGCGAAGTGTGTTCAGGTTGTTCCAGAACGACAAGTGCAATTCCCGCCAGGGTAATTGTCATACCGAGCAATCCCATGAGCGACAGTGATTCGCCGAGAAAGCAATAAGCAAGGATCGCCGTCACCGCCGGTGCAAAGGCCATGATGAGCATGCAAATTCGTGCGCTGTTATATTCAAACGATTTGAATAAAAATGTATCGCCAAAAATAAATCCAACAAAACCGCTGAAGATTAAGAAACTTATCTGCGTCGATGAAACGGAGAACGAGATTCCCGCTGTCAGAAGAATGAGAGGAAGCAAAAGCGCAGCCATAATAAGGCGCACGACGTTGACGTACATCGATCCCACTCGCAACGTGGCGGCGGCAAACGCCATCGAGCTTCCTGTCCATAATGCGGCAGTTAAAAGGGCGCTTATTTCACCAGCATACGGCATATTTTGTATCCTCTCTACACTAAAATACTTAAAACTTTTTAGAACTAAAATTCAGCAACTGATAAATTTGTTTTTTATTAAGACACTGAAGAGGTTCATTATTAAATTATCCTCACATTCAAAAGATCAAAAATATGAAACCAAATGCATCGATGGACGTCAAACCATAAAATGATAAATAGAAGTCATACGAGATGAGAAAAGGAAGATCATGGAAATGAAAAAGAAAATTATGTATTCAAGCGCCGGCGCGGCTCTGCTGGTTGTTCTTGCCTATTTTTTATTTTTTCGCAATTCAAAACCCCCTTATGATTTTCGATACGATAAAGTGTCGCAAGGGGATATCAGCGTGTATGTTACCGCAACTGGCACGATTAATCCTGTCACATCGATCGATGTTGGAACGCAGGTCTCCGGCATTATTACAAAATTGTACGCCGATTTCAATTCGGTGGTAAAAAAGGGACAAGTCATTGCGCAAATTGATACAACGTTTTTGTATCAAACGGTTCTTGACGCGCGGGCAACGCTGGACAAAGCAATAGCACAGCGGAACGACAGCAAACGCACACTGGATCGTACGAAAGCATTGGTCGATCGGCAGCTCGACAATCAAGCCGATTTAGATGCAGCCATGACGACGTATGAGACAAACGTTGCTACGGCGGTATCTGCACAAGCGGCTCTCGACCGCGCGATCATTAATTTATCATATGCAACGATTTATGCGCCGATCGATGGCGTGGTTATTAACAGAGCCGTGAACATTGGACAGACGGTGGCGGCAAGTTTTTCTTCGCCGACGTTATACACCATCGCAAATGATTTGAGAAAAATGCAAATCGAAACAACCGTGGATGAAACCGATATCGGAAGAGTATCCATTGGGCAGATTGGGACGTTTACCGTGGATGCATATCCCGATGATAAATTTTCCGGCACTGTTTCACAAATCCGTTTGGCGGCGACAAATGTTTCGAATGTCGTCAACTACATTGTTATCATCGATGTGGATAATAACGAATTAAAATTAATGCCAGGGATGACGGCAAATGTCAAACTTCTTGTGGGCAGCAGCACCAATGCACTCCGTGTTTCCAATGTCGCATTGCGATTTCAACCGCCCGCAGAACTGATTGACTCAACGAAATTGATGCATCGTTCCGGAAATGGTTCGTTCGCACAAAATCAAAATGGAACCGGATCGCCGGCCGTTGCAACTGATCCGGTGCAGGGTCGCCAAATGAACGGCAGCTTCGCCTCCGTCTCCGAAGCAGACCGCGCAAGATTTCATACTGTGCGGGATTCTATTTTGAAAGCTCATGGCGGTACTCTCAGCCAAGAAGATATGCATGCCGAAATGCAAAAGTATTTTGCGAAACAAGCACGTAAATCAAAAACACAGCAGCCCATTGCAACAACCAAACGAACATCGACGACCTTCGGCATTACGCAAACATTTCCTGAATACGAAAAAAGTCCCTATGTGGTCGATCATCAAAGCGGATTTGGGAGAGTTTGGATTATGAATGCCGATAAAAAACTCGAGCCCGTGTACATTCGTACAGGATTAAGCGACGGTAAGTTCACCGAAATTACCACGACGAAATTACAAGTTGGCGATCAAATTCTTCTTGGCGCCAGTTCGTCGACAGACGATGCATCCAATCAACAATTGCGCAGCCCGCTTCAAAGCCAGCAGCAGGGACCGGGACGTGGAGGTATGCGATGAGCGTCGAGGGCACACTAAATGCATCGACAACCGGCCATCACGTTATTGCGGTCGAGCACTTGACCAAAACGTATCAGTTAGGCGAGGTCGAGGTTCATGCGTTACGCGGTGTTTCCGTGCAGGTGAACAAAGGAGAATTTGTTGCCATCATGGGCGCTTCGGGTTCCGGTAAATCGACGTTTATGAATATTCTCGGCTGTCTCGACAAGCCGACGAAAGGAAATTACATTTTGGACGGCCTCAATGTCGGAATGCTTTCACGGGATGAACTTGCACAAATTCGTAATCATAAAATCGGATTTGTTTTTCAAGGATTCAATTTACTCTCGCGAACATCTGCAATCGAGAATGTCGAATTACCCTTATTGTATGGAACGACACCGAGTAAAACACGATTCGAAAAAGCTGTTTATGCACTTCACCAAGTCGGCTTGGGCGAACGTGCGCATCATTACCCGAATCAACTTTCCGGCGGACAGCAGCAGCGCGTAGCCATCGCGCGTGCCTTGGTCAACGACCCGAGTATTATTCTGGCCGATGAACCGACAGGAAATTTAGACAGCCGAACCAGCGTCGAAGTGATGGAAATTTTTCAGAAACTGAATGATAACGGCATCACCATTTTACTCGTCACTCATGAGCCGGATATTGCAGAATTTGCGCGCCGGCAGATTATTTTTAAAGACGGCAGAGTGAAAACGGATCGCATGAACACCAGTCGTAAAGATGCAACGGCCGTGTTGAAAGAGTTACCCGCCATAGATGAGGATATTGAAGAATGAAGACCCTGAATATTTTCTTGTCGGCATTCCGCGCCTTGCAGCGCAATAAGATGCGTTCGTTTCTTACAATGTTGGGCATCATTATCGGTGTCGGCGCGGTCATCGCGATGCTAGCGATCGGACAAGGGGCAGAAACATCTGTGCAAAGCCAAATCGCGGCGTTAGGTACCAACGTGTTAATGATTTTTCCCGGGTCACAGCAGCAAGGCGGCATTCGTTCCGGAGCCGGTACGATGACGACATTGACGGAAGACGATGCACTTGCGATTACCAAAGAATGTTCCGCAGTTGCTTACGTTTCACCGGGAACCCGTACCAACGCGCAAATCATTGCAGGCGATTTGAATTGGGCAACCGGCATCGAGGGCGGCAGTGCGGACTATTTGAGCATCCGGACGTGGAGTGTTGCCGACGGTGATTTCTTTACAGAGGCAGATATCAAAACTGCGGGAAAAGTTTGTGTTCTCGGACAAACTGTCGTGGATAATTTATTTCCCGGAACTTCGCCCATCGACCAAACGGTGCGCATTCGTAACGTGCCATTTAAAGTGATCGGCGTGCTTTCGAGAAAAGGTCAGAATGCGATGGGGCAGGATCAAGACGATATTGTCCTCGTTCCTTATACGACGCTGCTGAAGCGGTTAACGCATAGTACTTTTTTACGATATATTCTTGTCTCGGCAACATCGCAGAAAACCATGTCGCTTGCACAAGACCAAATTTCCGATATGCTGCGCAACCGGCACAAGCTCACAGCGAACGATGCCGATGATTTTACCATCCGCAATCAAAACGATATTGCGAATACCGCCGAAGCGACGACGAAAATTCTTACGTTGCTGCTCGCAAGTATCGCATCGGTGTCGTTATTGGTCGGCGGAATTGGCATTATGAATATTATGCTGGTTTCTGTTACCGAGCGAACGCGCGAAATCGGCATTCGTATGTCGATCGGCGCGCGCGGCAGAGATATCTTGACGCAATTTCTTATCGAAGCGCTTGTGTTGAGTTTGGTAGGAGGAACATTAGGAATTATTTTTGGCGTCACCGGATCGACACTGATATCTCATCTTGCAAAATGGCCGTCAATTATCACGCCGTTTTCTATTATTCTTTCGTTTGGATTTTCATTTGTGATCGGAATTTTCTTCGGTTATTACCCTGCACGGAAAGCAGCAATGCTCAATCCGATCGATGCGTTAAGATACGAGTAATAACGTTTTAAAAATCGTATCGAATATCCTTGCCGTTCATTTCTTTTTTGCCCTTAGGAAATGATGGCAAGGATTTTTATTCTTGCCGATGAACCGTTTCCGGCGAGAATGCAGGCAGACACACAGCAATGTATTCTGCGCCGCCTTCATATGGAGTACTGTACTGCACCCATTCGGATTGGGAAATAAGAATCCCTTGTCCTGCCGGTACGTCGTACGTTTTCGTTTTTGTTTTCACGCGCAACGAACCTTTGAGCACGACCGTGTATTCGTCAAAGTCCGGACGCTGCGCCGGTTCTTCCCAGCCGGCAGGGCTTTGCATGCGGGCAATGCTGACGGTTGCCGTTTGACTGTTCACTCTGCCGAAATATTCTTCGATAATTTTTTTCTTCGTCCCCGCTGCTTCAATAATTTGCGGGTGTTCAATCAATGTTTCCATACATTCTCACGATTATACAAAGTGAAATTATTCCGGAGCTTTCATCCCGAATGCCGCCCATTCTTCTTTCGATGGACCATACACGCCCGGCACCTTGAGATGTGCTTGACGCATTAACACCGTCATCTGTCCGCGATGATGTGCTTCGTGTTTGATGATGGCATAGAGCACGGCACCACGCGACCATTTTTCGCCGTACATCTCCAGCACCTCAGGCAGCATGGAATCGTTCCATTGTGTTTGAACATGGTGCAAGAGCAATTGCGATGCGCGTTCGTATGCATCGGCAATCACGGACGCGGATATCGGCGGTGCAGCATGTTCGGCAGGTGTATCGATGTTCAATCCTGCTTTCGATCCCATTTCTCCCAGCGTATGGATAATATGCCACGCCAGAGCGCCGAGTGTCCGTCCTTCGGACGAAACTTTTTGTTGAAGCGAAGAATCGCTCATAGCTTTCATCACTTTTAAAGTCGATGCGCTTTCGTGTTGCCAGTCATCGATAAAATCTTGTACAGTGCGATACATAATATGGTTCCCTCTCGATATAGAATAAATATCAACTTCCTCTAATATACATGAATCTTTTAACAATATTCTTGTGAAAAATTGGTTTATAATCATTATTATAAAATGTACATCGGTTGTTCCATTGATTCCCTTACGGCTTGATACGTCGTGTGAACAAGATCGAATGATGATCGTCACATGAAATGTGGGGGAAAGAGTCTATCTTTTAATAAATAGCATGACGTTAAAAAAGAAATTTATTGCTTCACAGTAATTTTCACGCACCAGTGAATATTTCCGTTTCAACAAAATAAAGAATTTATTCCCGCCGATTCTCCTTTTGTTCACTTCGAGTTTGTTCCGCGAATAATTCTTCGTAAAAAAAATCAAAAAGAAAGAATACATTATGAAACCTTTTGTAACCAAACTACGGCTTGTTGTTGTTCTTGCAGCAATGTGCACCGAAGCAATGGCCGCTACGATCTCGGGCACTATTTCGTACACCGGTACTTCCACCGGAGAAGTACTCGTTGCGCTTTATCCCGACACCACCTTTAGCGGAAAACCATCGATCTACATTACGATGAACGAAACCGGCAGCTACTCTCTCACAGGAATTTCCGACGGTACCTATTATGTCGTTTCGTTAATGACAAAATCATTAGACAGCATCCAGATGACGGACCCGTGGGGCGGGTATCGCGTATCGGGGAAGCTCACTCCGGTCGTCATTGCTGGAGCAAATAATGCAACAGGGATTAATATTACGTTAGTCGATGGAACGCAGCAATCGCATAATCCATTTTCCCAAAGTGAAATCACACCGGATCGAACCATTCAACTTTCCGACACCACATTGGCAGGCAACAGTCCGACTCTTGCATACGACGGCAGTTCGATCTATCTGTACAAACACGATTCGACCAATGCAGAGGGTGCAAAAATTTATAAGATCGATCCGTCTTCAGGAACAATTCAAAATGTCTTTATTCTTTCCCTGCAAAGTCTACCCAATCGTATAAGCTGGATTGAATGTTTAGTTTTTCATAATTCTGTTCTTTGGGCAACAGGCGGCTATGGCGATCCATCGGGATCGGGATATATCAGAGGAGTGTTTAAGATCGATATTGCAAGCAGTTCTTCTTCCAACCAGATACGTATCGATTCAACGATCGGCATGACGTTGGAAAATGGATTAGCAAGCGACGGCACCAATTTGTATGTTGCAATCGATTCCGGCACGGTGCATGGAATTAAAAAGTTTAATCCCGATCAAAGTTCCACATTGCCTGCATCGCTTTCGTACCGCCTCAATGGATCGGTCAATTCGTTATCGTACGGTGCGGGACATCTCTGGGCACAAACAATGAATATTGTCGAAAACATAGATCCTGCAACCGGCAATGTTGTTGCGAACTATAATATTCCCACCGCGAACCTTTATATTAATAATATGCTCTGGGGATACGACGAAAATAAAAATGCGATTCAAGAATATACCATTGCTTCGGCGACAGGAATAAAAAACAATGGCCAAAATCTTGTATCGCAATCGTACGAACTCTTGCAGAATTATCCCAATCCTTTTAACCCTTCGACGTTTATTACCTATCAAGTACCGAAGGCAAGCCATGTGACTTTGCGAGTATTTGATATTTTGGGAAGGGAAGTAGCTGTGTTAGTGAACGAAGTTCAATCTGCCGGAACATATAAGGCCGTCTTTGATGCACAACATGTTTCAAGCGGTGTGTACTTTTATCAAATAAAAGCCGGCAGCTTTTTGCAAACGAAGAAAATGGTATTGATAAAGTAAGAAATTGTTTTCGTCTTCAGGAACAAGCTTTATTCCAAGAAACAAAGCGTATGAGTGATGAAATGATCAAAAAAATATAGAAAGAGATCCAGTGAAAAAACAATTGTTGTGGTTATTATGTGTGTTCAGCGTCGTTGTTGAACTCGGTTCTGCGCAAACGGCATCGAATTATTTTATGCCGCTTCGTGTCGGGAATTATTTAAAGTTTCATACAACGGGAAGCATCGGATCGGACTGGTCGGCAAGAACCACCGTGTATTCGATCGAAGGGTCGAATGTCTTGTCCGGACGCGAATGCTTTCGACAGCGGGGATATGAAATTTTAGATGACACGAAAGATTCGAGCACCTTTCGCATCTTCTGGCTTCGTACCGATACAGCGGGTAACGTGGTCATGAATGCGATGGCGACCACCGAAGATGCCAATCTGGATTCTGCGGCATTTGTTCAGGCGCCGCTGTTTCCGAATGCATTTTTACATCTTGGTGCAGTTCTTTTGAATCCGTGGGATACCGTGACAGTAAAAGATTCTGTTGCGAGCGTCACAGAATCGGTATCTGTACCTGCCGGAACATTTACAAACTGTATCGAAATTGTCGAATCACAGATTAGTAAAACCGGCGCAGTGGTGTTTCTTGAGCATCAATATTATGCAGCCGGTGTCGGATTGGTGAAAAACATTCGCACCCTGCCGTCCCAAAGTGCGCACATTGATGAGTTGAATGAATATTCTGTTACAGCAGTGCATAATCCCTTGATCGGAACATGGACAAAAACGAGCGGACAGTCGGATGCGAATAAATATATTTATTCAAGTAATTCGGATTTTAGTTCTCAGATGAATTCTGATACGACATACGCTGGAACATATACCGTCGATACCACAACGACTCCATATCATCTTGTTTGGTATTTAAACGGAAAACGTATCAATCTCGCTATTTGGAGTGTTGCAGGAAATGTTTTAACCGTACAGACAAGCGGCCTTGATACAATAAATTTCCCCGCGGGATTTTCCGATCCTTCCTATTATACGAAAACGACTACCGCCGTAGAAAAAAATGAAAGCAACGTTCCTCAAACATTTTCCTTGTCGCAGAATTATCCCAATCCGTTCAATCCATCGACGGTGATTCGATATTCGATCCCAACGAGCGGAATGGTGACATTGAAAGTCTATGATATTTTAGGAAAAGAGATTTCCACGTTGGTGAACCAAGCCCAGAAGCCGGGAAATTATCAAGTAACTTGGAATACCGAAAGAATAACCAGCGGTGTCTATTTCTATAAATTGCAGATCGGCAATATCGTTCAAACAAAAAAGATGCTGTTGATGAAGTAAATCGATGAGTTATCGAGCAGAGAAGTCGAAGAGGAAAAGGGCGCGTTGCAAGACGCGCCTTTTTTATTGTTCCATACTTGAATATAACATTTTTATTTTCTACTATAGCCATGTTCTGGCGTGAGGACAAAGAGGTAGGGACAGGTTTTAGGTTTTTTCTTTATGCGACAAGAAAATTTATGAAGAAAGAATAACGTCGAGGTAGCGGTATTTAAAATTTTCCATGTTCTTAGTACAACATTTATTTCTACAGATCATTATCATCACACACAATAGAAGAGAAAAACCATAAAACACATATTGCTATTTTATCAGGAGGTTTCTATGAGAGCGCATCGAGTGTTTTTTATTTTTTTGATCATGGTAACATTTTTTCCTTACAGCAGTCTTCAGACACAACCCGCCGCGGTTGTGATTCTTTCTCCAAGAGATAGCTCTGCAGGATTACAAAATCCAATTCGTTTTACTTGGACCCAATCTCCGTTGGCACTGGCTTATACCGTTCAAGTTTCGACCGATACACTTTTTCATTCAACGATCATGAGCCGCTCCACCGCCGATACAACTTGTTCGACTTCAAGATTAGGAAGTTCAACACGGTACTATTGGAGAGTGAGAGCAGAAGATACCATCGGCGCATCAGTCTGGGCATACGGACTGTTCACGACGAAATTAGACACGCCGTCTCTTTCGGATCCCGAGTCGTATCCGTTTGGTACAAATCTTACTCCGACGTTGCATTGGAGCAATGTTTGTTCATTCGCCTCTTATACCGTTCAACTTTCGGTCCTTTCGGATTTTTCTGTCCTCATAAAAAGCGTCAACACGTCTTTCGATTCGCTCACAGTAGATTCCTTAAGCAGAGCTACAACCTATTACTGGAGAGTAAAAGCATTTATAACGGGTGACACGACAGGATATTCCGGTTCACATTCTTTTACAACAATTCCCAATCTTCCTGCTGTCCCTCAATTGCTCTTTCCCGCAGATAATTCTACGGACAATGCGGTGAATGTCCGGCTTCGATGGAATCGTGTGGCAACGGCACAGTCCTACGATCTTCAGATAAGCGCCAGTCCGATTTTTTCGACTATTCTCAGAGACACAACAATCGTCGATACATTCTATCGTCCGCAACCGTTTTTCCGTCCCAACAAACAATATTTTTGGAGAGTCAGTGCAACCGATAATGGCGGCACGGGAAATTTCTCGGAGACCTATAGAATGATAACAGGCGCGGACACGAATAAACCCCAAATTGCATTCCAGAATATTGATATCGGGTCCGTAAAAACAGGATTGAGTATAGATACAAGTATCGTTATTAAAAACACGGGCAAAGAGGATTTAATTATTTCAAGCATTAAAAACAAGCTATGGACTTTTGTCAGTTCCGGTCTGCCGCTTAATCCTAAAAATGCAGCTTATGGTACTTATTCCATTTATTTTCTAACATCTATCGGAACGAATCTTTATACCGGAGGCATGGGGTACGGAATATACCTCTCAACAGACAATGGCAATAGCTGGAATGCTATCAATTCTGGTTTACCCATTTCGAATTCATTTCCTCCAACCACGGA
>Ga0335069_10012880_pt1 | contig 11753 bp, 6 predicted proteins | sample Lox_Sample_11_FD_206714 | JGI IMG/M metagenome (GOLD analysis project Ga0335069, IMG submission 206714) | Soil microbial communities from Loxahatchee National Wildlife Refuge, Florida, United States - Lox_Sample_1.1 | ecosystem: Environmental > Terrestrial > Soil > Wetlands | place: USA: Florida...
GAGGCGGGCTCACTCGCGTCGCTGCCAGTGGCGCGCGGCCCGATGGCAGCAGTCACACCCAGAGCGCAGGACGAGACCGCCGTGATCCTCTACACCTCGGGGACGACCGGTACGCCGAAGGGCGCCGAGCTGACCCACGGGAACCTCGGTCGCAACGTCGAGGTGTGCGGGCGGACGCTGCTGGGAATCGGCCCCGACGATGTCGTGCTCGGCGCGTTGCCCCTGTTTCACTCCTTCGGTCAGACGTGCGCCATGAACGCGGCCGTGGGCGCCGGCGCGACGCTCGCGCTCGTCCCGCGCTTCAGCCCGAGGACGGTGCTGGAGACGATCGAGCATCACCGTGTGACCGTGTTCGCGGGGGTGCCGACGATGTACGCAGCGCTTCTCAACTACCCGTACCGTCACGCCCACGACGTGTCCAGCCTGCGCTGCTGCGTCTCGGGTGGGGCCGCGCTTCCGGTCGAGGTGCTACGCGGCTTCGAGCAGGAATTTGCCTGCGTGATCCTGGAGGGTTATGGTCTCTCCGAGACGTCACCCGTGGCGTGTTTCAACCATCCCGACCGCGAGCGCCTGCCCGGATCGATCGGCACCCCGATCGAAGGAGTCGAGATGCGTGTCGTCGATGGCGAGCGCCGCGAGGTGCCGCCGGGCGAGGTGGGCGAGATCGCCATCCGCGGCCACAACGTGATGAAGGGCTATCTCAACCGGCCGGAGGCGACAAACGAGGCGATCGATCGGGACGGCTGGTTCTACACCGGCGACCTGGCACGCGTCGACGCTGAGGGCCGCTACTTCATCGTCGACCGCAAGAAGGAGCTGATCATCCGCGGCGGTTACAACGTCTACCCTCGCGAGATCGAGGAGGTGCTGTACGAGCATCCCGCGGTCGCCGAGGTCGCGGTCATCGGCCTGGCGCATCCGGAGCTGGGCGAGGAGGTCGGCGCCGCCGTGACGCTGAAGCTCGGCCGTGGGGCCAGCGCCAACGATTTGCGAGCCTATGTCAAGGCAAACGTCGCCGCGTACAAGTACCCGCGGCACATCTGGTTCGTCGACCGGCTGCCCAAGGGACCGACGGGCAAGATCCTCAAGCGCGAAATCACCGCGCCGGCGGAGCGCCCCGGCGCGGCGGGAGAGGGGGTCCAATGATGAGCACGATCACCGAGACGAACGGGCACGCGGCCAGCGGGCCGCGCGCCGCCACCCGGGCCGCGCTCGACGTGATGCTGACTGACGCGGCGATCGAGCCCACCGCGGCCGCACGGCTCGTGCGTCCGACCGTCGCGGCACGGCTGGCCGGCGGCTTGGCGCGGCACCCGCGCCGAACGGCCGGGCGCGTCCGCGGCCTCGGCAGCGAACTCATCCGCGTCGCTGCCGGGGGGTCGGAGTTGGCCCCGCCGAAGGGTGATCGGCGCTTCGTCGACCGGGCCTGGCAGGAGAGCTGGATGTTTCATCGGCTGATGCAGGCCTATCTCGCCCTCGAGGGAACGGTGGACGGGCTCGTCGACGCTGCCAGCCTCGACTGGCGCAACGATGCGCGGGTCCGGTTCATGCTGGACAACCTGCTCGACGCGGTTGCGCCGACGAACTTCCCGCTCACCAACCCGCAGGTGCTCAAGGAAACGATCGACCGCGGCGGCGCCAACCTCGTCCGGGGCGGGCGGCGGCTGATCCGCGACGTCAGCAAGGGGCGGCTGCCGGCGATGGTCGACACCACCAAGTTCCAGGTCGGCGGCAACCTCGCCGTCAGCGAGGGCTCGGTGGTGCTGCACACGGAGGTGTTCGAGCTGATCCAGTACCGGCCGACGACGGCGGAGGTGTACGAGACGCCGCTGTTGGTCGTCCCGCCCACGATCAACAAGTACTACATCCTGGACCTCGCCCCCGGGCGGAGCATGGTCGAGTACCTCGTCGGCCAGGGCCATCAGGTGTTCGTGATGTCGTGGCGCAACCCTGATAAGGAGCACAGCCACTTCGACTTCGACACCTACGCGCAGGCGGTGGTGGAGGCGCGGACGGCGGTCGGTGAGATCGCAGGCCAGGGGAGCGTCAACATGATGGCGGCCTGCTCGGGCGGGATCATCACCGCAGGTGCGCTCGGCCACCTGGCCGACGAGGGCCACCTCGGCGAGGTGGCCAGCCTCACGCTGCTCGTCTGCGCACTGGACAACTCCAGCAGCGGCACGACCGAGGCGCTGACGTCGAAGCCGATCGCCGCCGCGGCCGTGGCCGAGTCGGCGCGCCGCGGCTACCTCGACGGGGAGGCGCTGGCCAGTGTGTTCGCATGGCTGCGCCCCAACGACCTGGTCTGGAACTACGTGATCAACAACTACCTGATGGGCAAGGAGCCGCCGGCGTTCGACATCCTCTACTGGAACCAGGACACCGTCCGGCTGGCGGCGGGCCTGCACCGGGATTTCGTGATGATGGGGCTCGAGAACGCGCTGGCCACCCCAGGGGGAATGCGCGTGCTCGGCACCGATGTCGACCTCGGCAAGGTCGAGGTCGACGCCTACATCGTCGCCGGGTCGGCTGACCATATCGTCCAGTGGACGAACGCCTACCGATCGACGCAACTGCTGGGGGGCGACTCCCGGTTCGTGCTCTCGACGAGCGGTCACATCCAGGCGTTGATCAACCCCCCGAGCGGGTGGGCGGGGACCGAGTCACGCTCGAGCTACAGGATCGCCGCGTCCAACCCCCCGGACATCCAGGACTGGGAGGAGCAGGCGGTGATGCATCGCGGGAGCTGGTGGCCCGATTACATCGAGTGGCTCGAGCTCCGCTCCGGCCAGAAGGTGCCCGCGCCCAAGAAGCTCGGCAGCCGCCTGCACAAGGCGATGGCCAAGGCGCCGGGCACGTACGTGATGGCCTCATGAGCGCCGTCGAGACAACAGCCATCCCCACCGGTCGCTGGTGGGGCAACCCGCTCGGGGAGACCCGCTGGATCCTTGAGGCGGCGCGGCTCACGGTTGACCCGGTGTGGCACGGCCACGGCGGGATCCCCCGCGGGGACGGGCGCGGCGTGGTGCTCGTCCCCGGCTTCGGCGGCGGCGACCAGACGCTCGCGGTGCTGGCGACCTGGCTGCGCCGGATCGGCTACCGCCCGGCCCTCTGCGGATTCGTGGCCAACGTCGACTGCTCGGAGCGCGGCTTCGAGCGGGTGGAGCGGCGCGTTGCCGCGCTGCACGCACGCACGGGCCGGCGAGTGGCGGTGATCGGGCACAGCCGCGGCGGGCATTACGCGCGGGCGCTCGGCGCGCACCGCCCCGAGCTGGTCTCGCACGCGGTTTCGATGGGCGCCGACCTGCAGGCGATGTTCCACTGCAGCGCACCCACGCTCGCCGCCGTTGATGGCGCACGCCGGGTGTTGCAGCGCACGGGGCGGGCGCGGCATGACGAGTGCCTCACCTACCGGTGCCGCTGCACGTTCACCGCCGGCTTCTGGGCGCCGTTCCCGGACGATTGGGTGCGGCTTACGAGCATCTATTCCAAGGGGGACGGCGTCGTGCGCTGGCAGGCGCAGCTCGTCCCGTACGCCGACTGCGTCGAGGTGACGGGAAGTCACGTCGGCCTGGTGTTCAACCGCAAGAGCTACCGGGTCATCGCCCGGGCGCTGGCGGCTCCCGAGCTGCCGGCCTGAGCAACCAATCGAGGGAACGGGACAACGATGACAATCACCACCACCGACGCCACCAGCTCGCTGTCCGACGGGCTGGCGCTGAGCCTCTCCACCGACTACTTCTTCCTGCGCGAGCAGCTCACCGAGCACCAGCTGGCCGTGTTGCGGCGGGTGCGGGCGTTCGTCGAGGACGAGGTGCTGCCGGTGATCAACGATCACTGGGAGCGCGCTGAGCTGCCGGTGCCGCTGCTGCGACGGATGGGCGAGCTCGGCATCGTCGGCGAGGAGATCGTCGGCTACGGCTGCCCCGGACTGGACCCGATCTCGTGCGGGCTGGCGATGATGGAGCTCAGCCGCGGCGACGGCAGCATCGCCACCGCGCTCGGTGTCCAGTCGGGGCTGGCAATGAAGTCGATCGCCCTGCTCGGGTCAGAGGAGCAGAAGCAGCGTTGGCTGCCGGAGATGGCGCGGATGGAGAAGTTCGGCGCCTTCGCGCTCACCGAACCCGACCACGGATCCGATTCCGTGCTGTTGGAGACGAGCGTGCGCCTCGACGGCGACGAGTACGTGATCAACGGCGCCAAGCGCTGGATCGGCAACGGAAGCGTCGGCGATGTGGTCGTCGTGTGGGCGCGCGGCGAGGATGGTCAGGTCGGCGGCTACCTGGTGGAGAAGGGAACGCCGGGCTATGACGCGCGGGTGATCGAGGGCAAGGGGTCGCTGCGCGCGATCTGGCAGGCGCACATCACGCTCCACGGCGTCCGCGTCCCGGCCGAGAACCGGCTCCCTGGCGCCCGCAGCTTCAAGGACGCCGGGCGGGTGCTCGCCGCCACCCGCTCCAGCTGCGCGTGGTCGGCCCTCGGCCACGCCGTGTCCGCGTACGAGACGGCGTTGACCTACGCCAAGCGCCGCCAACAGTTCGGCAAGCCCCTGATCAGCTTCCAGATCGTGCAGCAGCGGCTGGTGCGGATGCTGGCCGAGGTGACGGGGATGCAGCTCTACTGCCTGCAGATCGGGCGGCTCGCCGAGCGCGGCCAGCTCAGCGACACGATCGCCGGCCTGGCCAAGCTGAACAACACCACCAAGGCACGCGTGATCTGCGCCGACGCGCGCGACCTGCTGGGCGGCAACGGCATCCTGCTGGAGAACCACGTCATCCGCCACATGGCCGACATCGAGGCGATCCACACCTACGAGGGGACGGAGACGATGCAGACCTTGATCGTCGGGCGGGACATCACCGGGGTCGGCGCGTTCGCCTGATGCGCGAAGATCCCTGATGCGCGAGCTCTAGCGCCACTGCGTCCACCACCACATCACACTGGCGGGCGCCATCTCAACTTCGACCCCGGGGCTGCGGCTGATCACCGTCGTCCCAACGAGGAGCGGACGGCGGACGCCAAGCAGACCGCGCCCGCCAGTCCTCGGAGACGTCGCCAACGGCCCCACACGATGAGCCCACGAGAGGAAGGTGTTGATATGTCGACCCAGTCGCAAGAATCGGTGATGATTGACAGCAACTCGCGAAGCTCGGACCGGGTGAGCGGTCCGCCCGCCGAGTGTGTGATCGCTGTCCGCGGAACCGGTCAGGTGACGACTGGTCTCGGCCGGCGCCGGGGCGCGCGGCGAGAGCTCGGCTCGCTCCGGCACCCATCAAGGTCGGTGACCGAGCCCTGCATGAGGACGCGGATGCCCGGCAGCTCGTGTCCCTCCAGGAACTCGAGCGTGGCGTCACCGCCGGTGGAGACATGGCTCACGTAGTTCTGGAGACCCGAGGCTCGCAGCGCCTCGACCGCGTGCGCTCCGGAGACAACGGTCGTGGCCGGCGTGTGCGCAACTGCCCCCGCGATCCGACGAGTGCCGGTCGCGAACCGGGCGGACTCACTGCGCCCCATCGGCCCGTTCCAGAAGACCGTCGCGCCGGCAGCAACCTCGGCGGCGTACCGGCTGGCGGTGCGCGGACCGATGTCGTTCGCGATCCACCCGTCCGGCACGTCAACGCCGTCGAGCGCTCGTGCACGGGAGCCGTCCTCTCTGCCACTGGCCACCGCAAGCAGCAGATCCTGTGGAAGCTCGACCCGGGCGGTCACACCCGCGGCTGTGAGCGCGGCCCGAGCGAGCGCGAGGTCGTCGGTGGGACAACCGCAAGCGCCGACTCGGTGGCCTTGCGCCGCAAGGAACGGCACGGCGACGGCGCCGCCGATGCAGATGACATCCGCGATCTCGAGAAAGCGTCGGACGAGGGCGATCTTGGTACGCAGTCTCGCGCCGCCGAGGATGACCGTCAGCGGACGATTGGGCCGGTCGAGGATTGCGTTCAGCGCGCCCACTTCATGCTCGACAAGCCGTCCCGCGGCGCTCGGCAGCAGGTGGGAGACGCCCTCGGTGCTCGCGTACGCGCAGTGCGAACTCGCGAAGTCGTCATTGACGTAGATGTCCGCGAGCTCGGCCAGGGCCGCCGCGAGCATCGGATCGTTCCGTCGTTCGCCGGGCTCGAGGCGGACGTTCTCGAGCATCAGCATGGCGCCGGGGAGAAGCCGCTCGGTAAGGAGGCGAACATCCCGTCCGACGACTGCGGAGGCGAGCGGCACCGACATGCCTGTGAGCTGCTCGAGGCGCTCCGCAACTGGCCGCATCGAGCCGCCGTCGTTGCGCTGCTCCGGATTTGCGAGATGCGAGGCCAGCACGAGCCGCGCACCGCGGAGACGGAGCTCCTCGATCGTGGGCAACGCCGACCGGATGCGTGCGTCGTCGGCGACATGGAGCCGTGCACTAGCCGCAGCGCTAACCGGCACGTTGAGGTCCGCTCGCAGCAGCACCCGCTGGCCTTCCACGTCCAGATCGTCGAGTGTCCGAAGCTCGTCCATGATTGGCACCTTGTGTCCACAGAGTCGGGTGTGCCGGGGTGAGTCGTCGTCACCCGCTTTTGGTGATTGCAGGCGGGACCGGAGCGTGGAGCGGATGTCAGCGCAGCCGGTGAGACGGGGCGAGCACTCGAAGCTCGCGCGCGCGCATGACCGCATCCGCTCGGCTGTGGGCATCGAGCTTTGCGTAGACGTGGCGCAGATGCGTCCTGACCGTGTTGTTCGATACGAACAACTCGGCGGCGATCTCAGGCACGGTCAGGTTGCTTGGGAGATACCGGACGACGCGGAGCTCCGCGTCGCTGAGATCCGCCACGTTCGGATCCAGGTCGCCGCGCTGCTGTGGAGCAGATCCGGCACGGACATCGCGGATTTCGGACAACAGCGTCGCGTGGGAGGTGCGATGCCGCGGGTGGCGCTCGAGCAGACCGCCGATCGGCGCAAGCGCAAAGGGCAGGATCACGCCCTCGGGCTCGGCGAGCTCGAGAGCCCGCTCAAGCGATGATTGGGCGGCGCGCGCATCGCCAAGTCGGTCGTGCGCGACGGCGAAGAACAGCAGCGCCTCGATCCTCGTCCATTCTGGATGGAGGCAGCGGACGGCACCATCGACAACGGCGGCGAGCAGAGCGAGCGCGGTTTCGGGATCGTCCTCAGCGAGCGCAAGCGCCGCCGCGGCCATCCGAACCTCAGGCCGGTCCCGATCGTCCGGGACCATGCCATCCAGCGCGACGCGCGCGGCAGCGGTCTCGCCCATCCCAATCTGCGCTTGCAGCACCCGGCCGCGCAGCTCGCTCAGCAACGCGTGCTCGCCCGCCAGCAATGCTTGTATCCCCTCCGCGGCACGGAATGCTGCGAGTCCTACGTCGAAGCGATGCTGGACGAGGGACAGGAGGCCCTCGGCGTGGTGGACGAGGAACTCGGTCCCGGGTTGACCGGCGGGCTGCAACACCCGCCGCGCCCGCTCGAGCCACTGTGCGGCCTCGGCGAACCGACCCAGCCACAGCAGCGCCATCGCTCCGGTCGCCAGCGCGGAGACGATCGTCGTTTGCTCCGCCCACCCATGCGCTTCGGCGATCCGCAGCGCCTCCTCGCTGCGCTGGAGCCCCACCGCGAGAGGAACCCCTGTCCACGGGCCGGCGATCCCCAGGTGACCGAGACAGGTGATCTCAAGCCAGGGCAAACCGGCGCGGCGAGCGAGACCCAGCGCCTGCTCGAGATCACGCTGGGCGTCGCCCACGCGCGCGGACCAGAGCTCGGCGACGCCCAGGTTCAGCAGGCCGACAGCCCTGACCCCCTCACTGCTCGCTCGCTCCTCCGGCGGCAGCGCCGCGAGGGCGGCCTCCAGAGAGCCAATCGCCGCCAGCACCGTGTCGAGGTCACCGCGCCACCGTGCGACCAGCAGCGTCAGGAGGGCCAGAAGGACGTCAAAGCGCGGCCGCCGCTCCTCGGGAACCGAGCCGCCCAGCCGCCGGGCGAGATCGGCGTACGTCGCGCTCTCATCGAGCATCCCATCGAGCAGGCGCACGGTGCCGACGGCGAGCGCCAGTTCCGCATCGTCAGCCGCGGCGTCGGCAGGAAACGCCTGAAGCAGATTCCGAACGGCGGCGACCTGGCCGCGGAGCGTCAGATCGACGTAGCTGTCCGCCAGTGCCCGGGCGGCATGAGACCAGTCGCGCGCCGCCTGCGCGTGCCGCACCGCGTCGACCGGATACCCGTTCTCCTCGAACCAGTGGGCCGCCGCCCGATGCAACGTCCCCACAGTCGCTGGTGAGACGCGGCGCAGTTCCAGCTGCAACAGGTCGGCAAACAGCTGGTGATAGCGAAACCACGACCGCCCAACGTCCAGCGACGTCACGAACGCGTTGGCGTCCTCCAGCTCCTGGAGGGTGCGCTCCGCGCCCGAGCCGCCCATGAGGTAGTCTGCCAGCGCGCCGCTGACCCGGTCGAGCACCGAGGTCCGCAGGAGAAGCTCGCGCACCTCGCCCGGCTGGCGCTCGAGCACCTCCGCCAGCAGATAGCCCGCGACGGTGCGCTCGCTCCCGGAAAACTCCGTGACGAACCGTTCCGGATCGGGATGCCCCGCCAGCGAGATCGCGGCGAGCCTCAGCCCTGCTGCCCAGCCTTCGGTCCGCTCGTGCAGGTCCCCGACGCTCGCATCGGCAAGCTTGACCCCGCTTCTCACCAGCAGCTCGCGCGTCTCCTTCACCGTGAAGCGCAGATCAGGCGCGCGGATCTCTGTCAGCTCCCCCGTCAACCGCAGGCGGTGCAGCCTCAGCTGCGGATCGGTGCGCGTGCAGAGCACCACCCGCAACATCGGGGGCACCGGGGCCAGGAAACGCTCCAGCCAGACGGTTGCATCGGCAGAGTCCAGCTCGTGCAGATCATCGATCACGAGCAGCAGGGACTCCTCGAGCGACGCGAGATTCGAGCGCAGTCGCGCGACCACCGCCTCGCCGCTGAACGCCGGTGATGGGCTGACCCGTGCGACCAGCTCATCGCGGCCGACGACGTCGGCGAGCGCCGCGACCACAGCCAGCCAGAACCGTTGCGGGTCGCGCTCGCCGCGCTCGACCGACACCCATGCCGTCCGAGGACCCAACCCCTCCGCGTGCACCCAGGAGCGCACCAGCACCGACTTGCCGCTCCCGGCCGGCCCGCACACCAAAATCACCCCGCGCGCGGCCGAGAGCCGCTTCAGCAAAGTGTCTCGGTGAACGAGCCCGATCTTCTGCTGGGGTGGCTCACGCCGTTGCAGCTGCGAGATCCTCGGCGGGCTCGTCCCGGCCATCCTGCGATCCAACCATGTCCGCCCGCGCGCGGCAACCGTACTGTTTACGGATCGCTTCGCACGACTCCCACCACCCGAGGCCACTCGGGCTACGCGGTGGGCTGAGCCAGCGAATCACCCGCCGTGTGAGATGCCCAGTCACGCACGTCGCCACCACCGTTCATTGCCGTAGCACGCCGACTTCGGCAGGGAAAGGCGGGAACCATCGTCATCCGCACACGGATTCACAGCGAGCACATCGACGTGAGCGTCTCGCGCCGTCGCGTCACTCTGAACGGTCGGATCACCAACGGGATCGCGCTCACGTGAGCCGGGCCGGCGCACCGCGACGGCGTCTCGTTCGAGCGAAACGAGGGCCCGAACGAGACGCCGGCAGGTCGCTGCCGTGGTGGGCACGGCTCACCGGTACGGCGGAACGGATTGTGGCTCTCTCATCTTGTTGCGCTGAGCCCGGTACACGGGGATTCCGAGCAGGAACGCCCCGATCGTCATGAAGAACGGCGCCCAGTAGACCCAGAAGCTGTGCCCGGTGTCACGGGAGTACCAGATGAAGAGGACCGAGAACACCAGGGACAGGACCGCGACGATCATGTCGCGGATGAAGCGCGGCGTCTCCAGCTTCCGCTGGTCGGCCACGCGCCACTTGAGCTGCGCCAGCGCGGAGAACGCGTACGGGATCGCTGCCGTGATCCCCGTCATCAACACGAGCGTCGTGAACACGGTCTCGCCGTCGGAGCCCAGGTAGTTGATGACCATCGCGATCGAGGCGAGCGCGGTCGACACGACGATGCCGAAGCCGGCGCTCCCGTGCCTGTTTAGGCGCTTGAACTGCTCGGGGAACACGCCGTCCTCCGCAGCGGCTCGCGGCATCTCGGCGGTGATCATCGTCCAGCCGTTGAGCGCGCCGATTCCGGAGATGATCACGACGGCGGCCATCACGTTGCCCCAGAAGGTCCCGCCGAACATCGCGTTGACGGCGGTCGAGAAGGGGGCGCTCGAATCGGCGAGCTTGCTCGATGGGACGATCCCGAAGACGGCGACGAGCGAGAGCATGTAGACGACGGCGGTCGCGAGCGTCCCGAGCATCGTCGCCCGGGGGACGTTTCGGTCCGGATCCCGGACCTTCGCCGCGGCGACGGCTGCCGTCTCCACCCCCAGATAGCTGAACAGCGCGATCGCCATGCCACCGCCGATCGCGCTCATCGCGCTGCCGCCGCTGGCGTTCCACGGGCTAAAGTTGGCGCTCTTTATGTAGAACAGCCCGACGACCGCCATGAACGCGAGCGCGGCGAACTTGAGGATCGTCGTGACGCGCTGGAACGAGTCCATGTTCCTGAGGCCGCTGAGGTTGATCAGCGCCGGGACCCAGAGCCCGACGAGTACCAACAGGATCGACCAGAGCTTTGCCTGGCCCTTGTTGATGAAGACCTCGACGTAGAGCACCCAGCCGACGGCGATCGCCGCGTTACCGGCCCAGGCGGTGATCCAGTACGACCACGCGTTGGCGAAGCCCACGCGGTTGCCGAACGCCACCCGGGCGTAAGCGTACGGCCCGCCATGAGCCGGCAGCCGGCGTGAGAGCGCCGCGAACAGCGCGGCCAGGGCCACGGCGCCGATCGTCGTCAAGCCCATCGAGATGAGCGTGATCGGGCCGTATCCAGCGAGTGAGGTCGGCAGGTTGAAGATGCCGACACCGACGATGCTTCCGACCACGAGCGCGGTGGCGCCCGCGAGGCCGAGACCATTGGCGGTCGGAGCCTCGACAGGCGCCGCCGGCGCGCCAGCGGGCGGCCCCGAGGGCCGCGTGCGTGTCTGCCCTCGGGCGCGCGTGGATGGTGTATGTGTGTGGTTCAGGAGTGACATAAATGGAGGATCCGCTCGGACCAGGTGAGCCGTCGTCACTCGATTTGCGGTATTCCTTCGCGTGCGTCTGATCGATCGGCCAGGCGCTCGCTCGAGCAGCGTGATCACTGCATCACGTCAGACCGACCAGCAGGACGGCGACGATCCCGCTGAGGAAGACGCCGTCGAACGTCCCGGCGCCGCCGATCGATGCCACGCCGCCGCCGAGCGAGCCGAGCTTTCGCAGGTTGAGCAGGTCCGCTCCGATCAGGGTGCCGAGCGTGCCGGAGATGTACGCGACGGGCGCGGCCATATGCGGAGCGACCGCGAGCGAGATCCCCGCCGCGAGCAGTGGGGGAATGAGCCCTGGAACGGCGATGCCGAGGCCTTCGACCGGCCGGGCGATCAGGTGCACGACCAGCGTGATCAAGGCGACGCAGACCGCCGCCTGCCACCAGACCGAGTTCCTGACCAGCAGGAAGACGCAGACGGCCGTCGGGATCACGGCCCCACCGAGGTTGACCGCGAGGGTCGTGCTCGTGATATTCGATCCCGCCGAGCAGGAACACCGCGTCATTTGCGCCCCCATCATCGACGGGGTCGCCGCGCCGCGAAGATCCGTGGTTTGGACGGACGTCGG
>Ga0335069_10012881_pt1 | contig 11753 bp, 10 predicted proteins | sample Lox_Sample_11_FD_206714 | JGI IMG/M metagenome (GOLD analysis project Ga0335069, IMG submission 206714) | Soil microbial communities from Loxahatchee National Wildlife Refuge, Florida, United States - Lox_Sample_1.1 | ecosystem: Environmental > Terrestrial > Soil > Wetlands | place: USA...
TTTTTGACGCCGATCACGCTGGTGTATACGCGCAACATCGTGCATCCGACGTATGGGGCGCGGCTGACGGGCAAGACGCACGGGACGAACCTTGGGTTTTTTGCCATCGACGATCGCGCGCCGGGCGAGACGGTGGCGCCGGGCGATCCGCAGTATGGGAAACACGCCACGTTTGCGGTGGGCCGGGTGTCAAAGGACTTTGGCAAGGGCTCGAGCGTGGGCGCGATCTATACCGACGAGGAGTTCGGCGGGGCATGGAATCGGATTGGCGGCGTGGACCTGACGGCGCGCCTCAATGACAAGTGGACGGCCAACGCGCAGTGGGTGGAGAGCTCGACGCGGGCCACGGATGCGAACGGCGGCGGCTACGCGGCCGGGCCGGCTGAATATATTGAATTCGACCGGCAGGGGCACGCGTTCAATCTCTTCTCGAACAGCGCTGACTTCAGCACCGGCTTTCAGACGCAACTGGGATTCATCCAGTCCAACAACATCCGCAAAAACCACACCCACGCGAGCTACCAGTGGTATCCCAAGAGCAAGAACCCGCAGAGTTGGGGACTGGAAGGCAATGAGAACTTCGCCTTTGATCATGCGGGCAATCGCGTGTACCGGTACCTGATGTGCGACCCGTTTTTTCTGCTCCCGCGCAACACGGTGCTGGCGCCCATCGCGGGGCAGAACTCCGACACGCTTGGGCCGCAGAACGGCGTGGAGCTGACGCACAACGAAAACTTTACGGAGAACTTCGGCGGCCTGGTGGTGCGCAGCGCACCGTGGACGCAGCTGAGCTTCAACCTGACTGCGATCCGGGGCGGGAACGTGAACTACAACCCGCAGGCGGGCCGCGCGCCGTCCCTGATGAATCAGCAGGCGGTGCAGTTCCTCTTTACGGTGCAGCCGATTCACCAGCTCACCGCGGACAACACGTACCTGCTCGACCGCGACTTCGCGGTGGCGAACCACGCGTTTGTGTACGAGAGCCAGACCTTCCGGACGAAGGTGAACTACCAGTTCACGCGGGCGATTTCGGCGCGCGTGATCGTGGAATACAACTCGACGCTGGCCAATCCGGCGGAGACTACGATTCAGCGCACCAAGCAGGTGGGCACGCAGGCGCTGTTGACGTGGCTGCCGCATCCGGGAACGGCGGTGTACATCGGATATAACGACGACCTGCAGAACCTGGACCGCGCGCTGTGCAACCGGCTGCCGAACGGGGCATGCGATCCGGACAATACTATCGTGCCGCGGTCGCCGCATTATCTGAACGACGGGCGGCAGGTGTTTATCAAGGCTTCCTACCTGTTCCGGTTTTGAAGGACTCGAATCAACGGGAAGGTCTGCGTTCAGGGTTCCCACCTTCGCGCCCGCCGGATGTTTGTGTGCGTTCTAAGTTTCCCTGGGGGCGTCCGGCGTTTTAGACTTGCTGGCACGATGAAAACCGCTGATCGGATTCACCGCTTACTGTCGAAGATGATTGCGGGATGCGCACTGGCCATGCTGCCGCTGGCGCCGGGAGCGATTGCGCAGGACAGCCCGGGACATCTGCTGATTTACGCGATTGACGTGGAGGGCGGGCAGGCCACGCTGCTGGTCTCGCCGTCGAAGGCGTCGCTGCTGGTGGATACCGGCTGGCCGGGAAATGGCGGCCGCGATGCGGATCGCATTGTGGCGGCGATGAAGGACTCCGGGATCACGAAGATCGATCATGTGCTGGTCACGCATTTTCACATAGACCACGTGGGGGGCGTGCCGAACCTGGTCGAGAAAGTACAGGTGGGCGAGTTTCTCGATCACGGCGAAGACCGCGAGCAGTCGAGCGACACGAAGCGCGATACCGCAGCGTATCTGAAGGCGATTGAGGGTCACAAGCGGCGCATTGTGAAGCCGGGCGACACGATCGAGATTCCGGGGCTGACCACGATCGTGATCACGGCGGATGGCGAGCGCGTCAAGGCGGTGCCGGGCGTGACGCCGAAAGCGAATCCATACTGTGCGAGCGAGCCGAAGGCTGAGACGGATCCGACGGAGAACGCGCGGTCGGCGGGGATTCTGGTGGCGTATGGGAAGTTCCGGTTTCTTGACCTCGGCGATCTCACAAAGCAGAAGGAGATTGCGCTGGTGTGTCCCAACAATCCGCTGCCGATGATTGATCTGTATCTCGTGAATCATCACGGATTTAATTTGTCGAACTCGAAGGCGTTTGTGGATGCGATCCATCCGCGCGTGGCGATTATGGATAACGGCGCGCACAAGGCGGGCAGCCCGGAAGCGTGGCAGACGGTGCATGAGAGCCCGGGGCTTGAAGACCTGTGGATGGTGCATACGGCGGAGGACTCGGATGCGGTGCATAACAGCGCCGAGCCTCTGATTGCGAATCCGAAGGGCGACGCGGATGGCGCGTACTTCAAAGTTGTAGCGAACGTGGACGGGAGTTTCAGCGTGATGAATTCCCGGACGGGGAAGACGAAAGAATACGGGAAGCAGTAGGTCAGGGTTCAGGGGTCAGCTTCTAGCTGTTCGCTGTTTTGTTGTTCAGACTCAGTTGTTTTCTCAGGTGGATTCTCTATGGTTTGTTCCCGTCGCGAGTTTGTGGCCGGCGCTGTTGCGGGCGCCGCGTTGTGTGTTGCACCGGAGATGGTTCGCGCCATGGCAGGCTGCCCGTTTCGCGTTGCGGTGATCAATGACGAGATCTCGCAGGACTTCGATCACACTTGTTCGGTGGTGGCGAAGGACTTCGGCCTCGAGTGGATCGAGCTGCGGGGCATGTGGAACAAGAACATCACCACGCTCGACGCGAATGAGCTTTCGGAGTCAAAGCGCATCCTTGCGAAGTACAACTTGAAGGTAACCGACATTGCGAGCCCGCTGTTCAAGGTGGACTGGCCGGGCGCGCCGCTGTCGAAGCAGAGCGATCATCGCGACCAGTTTCACGCGGAAGCGGACTTCAAGGCCCAGGACGCGCTGCTGGAGCATTCGATCGAGCTGGCGAAGACGTTCGGGACGGATCGCATCCGGTGTTTCGATTTCTGGCGGCTGGATGACGTGAAGCCGTATCGCGCGGCCATCAACGACAAGCTGCGGCAGGCCGCGCAACGCGCGGCGAAGGACAATCTGATCCTGCTGCTCGAAAACGAGATGGCGTGCAATACCGCGACGGGCGAGGAGGCCGCGGCAACGCTGGCGGCGGTGACGGAGCCGAACTTCATGCTGAACTGGGATCCGGGGAATGCGGCGACGTTTGCGGATTCCATGCCGTATCCCCAGGGCTACGCGCTGCTGCCCAAGGACCGCATCGGGCACTGCCATGCGAAGAGCGTGGTGCGCAAGCCGGAGGGCAAGTGGGAGTGGGCGCCGGTGGGCCAGGGCGTGGTGGACTGGGCGGGGCAACTGCGCGCGCTGGCGAAGGATGGTTATCGCCATGCAGTCAGTCTCGAGACGCACTGGCGCGGCGCGGGCACGCCGGAGGCCTCGACGCGCATCAGCATGGCGGGGCTGAAGGATGCGTTGAAGCAGGCGGGCACCGGCTGCTGAACCTGGTTTCGATCCCGCCACCCTGGCGACAAAAGCAAAGACGTCGCGAGGGGGCACCCGGCTACTTGCTTGAGATTTCCTTGCCCTCGACGGGAATGTTGTGGTTCTTCGCCACCTGCTCGGCAAGTTGCAGATGCTGCGAGATGATGTCCGCCGCCTGCTGCGCGATCTGTTTCACGCTCGGATCCTGGGAGGCATCCGCCTCTTGCTTGAACTCCTTCAGGTCGTCGTGGTGATCCTTCAGCATGGCGGTGATGTATTCCTTGTCGAACTCATCGCCGGACAGGCCCTGCAGCTTTGCGATCAGCTTTTTGACTTTCTTTGAAGGCCCTTTTGGCTCCGACACGCCAAGCCGCTTGGCCTCGGGCTCGAACCACTTCTGGTTCATCTGCGCGTGGTCCGCTGCCATCTTCTGCGCGAACTGCTTGACGTCCTGGCTCTGGGATTTCTGCTGGGCGAGCTGAGCGAGCTGAACCTCCGCCTCATTCCCCTGCATGGCGTCAGAGATAAAAGCCTGGTCGCCCATGGATTGAACGGAGTTGGCAGGCCTCGCCTCAGGCTGCGGCGAAGGCACGGTGGACGGGGTCTGCTGGGGATTGGGTTGCTGAGGCGCGCCGGGCGCTCCGCCGGGACTCTGCGAGAGCAGTGTCGCACTCGCCAGCAAGGCCGCGGCCGCGCATCCGCATGGCCTGACAGAAGATCGATTCTGGATCATCGCAATTCTCCTTTGACCGTGCTCTGTCGGGGCGCGTCACGGACCTGGTGCGATCCGGGCGCACGCCCCTAGGATACTTGCGATGCGCGGCCCGGGCGAGGGTTTGTTCCCGGGTTCAGAACAGCAAGCGATGCAGACGGAAACGGCGGGATACGGCTGCGGATGTCCTTTGCCCCGGCGGCTCGAGGTTGTGCCGGAGATCGTTCATCGCCGTGTGCGTTGGTAGAGCTCTTCGAGCGCGTCGCAGGCGGCCTTGGCGCCGTCTTCGTGGGCGAGGCGTCGGGCGACGGCTTCGGCGCGGCGGGCGAACTTGGGTTCTTCGAGCAGGATGCGCAGCTTGCGCGCCACGCGGACGGGGGTGTAGTTGCGGCGCTGGATGACGCGCGCGACCTTGAGGCGGCGCATGCGGCGGGCGTTGTCGGGCTGGTCGTGCGAGTAGGGCATGATGAGCATGGGCTTGCCGGCCCGGAGACACTGGGCGGTGGTGCCTACGCCGCCCTGGTGCACGACCACCGAGGCGCGCGGAAAGAGTTTCGAGTAAGGCGCGTATTCCGCCACGCAGATGGAGTCGGGCAGCGGATGTCGCGGCCGGTTGCGCATGTCGCTGCCGATGAGCAGCACGGCGCGGACGCCGAGTTTGATGGCGGCGCGGGCGGAGTGCTCGAAGAAGCGGCCGGCGGCGAGCACGGCGGCGGAGCCGAGCGTGAAGACCACGGGCGGCGGGCCGGCATCGAGAAACTTCTCAAGATGCGGAGGGAGTTTCGCGTTTCCCTTCTCCGCGTCGTAGTAGCAGAAGCCGGTGATGCGGGTGTTGTCGGGCCAGTCGCGCTGCTCGGTGCCGAGCACGTGGCTGAAGAGGGCCAGCACCAGGTGCGGCGAATGCTTGGCGTCGAAGAGAGGATTCGATCCGCGGGGCAGGCCGAGCTCGCGGCGCAGCTCGTAGATGGGGTCGGGCCATCTGCGGGTGGCAAATCGAGCCAGGCGCCGCATGGCGCGGCCCATGCCGGGGGTGCGATCGGCGCGGGCGAGGCGCGGATACGGCGGCAGCACCGGGGGGTCGAATGCGGAGAAGAACGAGAGCGGCGCGAGCACGTAACTGGCCCACGAGATGCCGGTGATTTCGGCGACGATGGGGCCGGCGTAATTGAGTTCGCCGAGAAGGAGCAGGTCTGCGCGCGCGGGCTGCGTGGCGGCTTGCAGCAGATCGTCGCAGGTCTGGCGCAGGACGGGGAAGAGGAAGTCGCGCAGGCCGCGCTCGGTTCCTTTCCTGACGTCGTAGATCATCTCGGCGAGGATGGTGTTGGTGGGGTCGATGTCGGGCCGGACGGGGTGGAAGTCGAGGCCGAGCGGCTCGATCCTGGACGCGTAAACGGCGGGCAGCGCCATGACAGGCGTGTGGCCGCGGCGCTTGAGTTCGAGGGCGATGGCGATGAGGGGATTGATGTCGCCGTAGGTGCCAATGTTGGAGAGAACAATGCGCATGAGCGGGTCTCTGGCGCAGGCCGCGGGCCCGCTGCTATGAGGGTAATGCATCGGCCGCGGGGGAAGATCTTCGTCGAGCGCGGCGCATTCAGGCTTCACCTTCATTTCAGATCAATGCGGCGGTGGTATGCTTTCCAGCGTTACACACGGAGAACTCATGCACATGCTCAAGAATGTTTGTCGATTTGCGCTTCCCCTGCTTGCATTCGCCGCGCTCGGCGCACCTTCCCTGCTGTCCGCGCAGGCCAAATACCAGGTGATTGACCAGTGGAAGATTGGCGGCGACGGGTTCTGGGATTACCTGACCGTCGATCCGCCGGCGAACCGGCTGTACATCACGCACGGGCAGAAGGTGGACGTGGTGGATACGGCTTCAGGCAAGGTGATCAGCCAGATCACCGGGCTGCACGGCATTCATGGCGTGGCGCTCGACCCCCAGGGCAAGTTCGGATATATCTCCGATGGCGGTGGCAACGCGGTGGTGGTGTTCGACCGCACGAGCGGTGCGACGGTGGCGACCGTTGCAGTGGGCACCAATCCGGACGCGATCTTATTCGAGCCGGCCACGCAGACGGTGTGGGCATTCAACGGGCGCAGCAAGGACGCGACGGTGATCGACACGAACACCCGGAAGGTGGTGGCGACCATTGCGCTGCCGGGCAAGCCGGAGTTCGCGCAGGTGGACGGGAAGGGAACGTCTACGACAACATCGAGGACAAGAACGTGATTGTGAAGCTGGATGCGCACGCGAACAAGCTGGCGGCGACATGGCCGATCGGGTGCGACTCGCCGTCGGGGCTGGCCATCGACACGGATGCGCACCGGCTGTTCAGCGTGTGCGACGGCAAAAAGATGGCGGTGACGGACTATACAACGGGTAAGCAACTGGCGGCGCCGGCCATCGGCGATGGGCCGGATGCGGCGGCGTATGACGCGAAGGACAAGCTGGCGTTTGCCTCGTGCGGCGAGGGCGTGCTGAGCGTGGTGAACGCGGATGACAAGAGCTATCCCACGGTGCAGTCCGTGGCCACGCAGCGCGGCGCGCGCACCATGGCCTACGATGCGGCAAACGACCGCATTTACCTGGTGACAGCGGAGTTCGGACCGCGCCCGCAGCCCACCGCCGACAACCCGCGGCCACGGCCGGCGATTGTGCCGGGAAGCTTCACGGTGATCGTGGTGGGGCGGAAGTAACGGCGGTCCGGCAAGAACAGTGCGGCCCCGCCCTTGGAATATCGCGACGGGGGCGGGGTTTGTCTTGCGTTCCATTGCGTCGGCGTTTGTAGACTGGGTGTTGTGAAGATCCTGATCGCGATCGTGGTTCTTGTGCTCATTGCCGCCAGCTTGTTCGCCGACTACAAGTGGCGGCGCTGGATGGCGCGGCGGCGGGAACAGGATGGGGCCGATGGACGGCAGGACCGGTAGCGGATCGGCTGGAGGCGGACCCGGCGGCGGATCCGGCAAAGGCGGGTCTGGCCGCGGTCTTTGATCCTCGTTCTCATTTCCTACAATTCGATTCGTTACAATCGATAGCAGGGAGCCGTCCAACAACTATGGTTTGTTTCCTCCGTCGCGCCTCGGGCGCCCGTTACGTCGTTGTTTTTTCCGCGCTGGCGCTGGGTGCCGCTGCACCGGCGGCCCGCGCCCAGTTCTCCGCGCCGCCGCCGGGGACGCAGGTTCACGATCCCTCGGCACTGAGGCCGCCGGCGGGCGCGCGCGTGGCCATTGTGGAGTTCGAAGACATGGAGTGCCCGGACTGCGCGCGGGCCAATCCGCTGCTGAAGGAAGCCAGCGAGAGGTACCACATTCCGTGGGTGCGGCATGATTTTCCGCTGCCGCAGCACCCGTGGAGCTTTCAGGCGGCGGTGAATGCACGCTGGTTTGACCAGAAGGCCGGCAAGAAGGTGGGCGATGACTATCGCGACCAGGTTTTCGCCAACCAGCCGTCGTTTGGCGAGGACCCCGCGCGCATGGCGGAGTTCACGCAGAAGTTTGCCGCCGACCACAAGATCGCGTTTCCGTTCAACGTGGACCCGATGGGCAAACTGGCCGCAGAGGTGAAGGCCGACTACGCGCTGGGCCAGAGGGTCGGCATCGAGCACACGCCGACCATCTGGGTGGTGACGTCGCAGTCGAAGGGCGCGCCTTTTGTGGAAGTGGTGGACCGGACCAAGCTCTACCAGCTGATCGACCAGGCGATCGAGGACACGAAGGGCGCTTCGCCGGCTGCGCATCATGCGGCCAAGCCGTCGTCGGGCGAGTAAGACAGGGTTCAGGGTTCAGCGAAAGAGAGGGTTCGGCTTCGGCCGGGCCCTTTTGATTTGTGGCGTGTTGCGCGCTGTTTATGGCTGTACGTTGATGCGGCGCTTGGCTTCGAGTACGCGCTCGAGGGCTTCATTGGGCGTGGCGCCGACAGAAGATAAGTGGCCCATCTTGCGGCCGGCGCGGGCGGAAAGCTTCTCGTATAAGTGCAGGCGCACGCCGGGCACCTGCATGGCGGCGGCGAAGTCCGGTTCACCGTTGAGCCACACGTCGCCGAGCAGGTTGACGATGGCGCAGGGACTGAGGAGCGATGTGTCGCCGAGGGGCAGGTTGAGCGCGGCGCGCACGGCCTGCTCGAACTGGCTGGTGACGCAGCCGCGTTCGCTCTGGTGATAGCTGTTATGCGGGCGCGGGGCCAGCTCGTTGACGAAGAGCTCTCCCTGCCGGGTGACGAACATCTCCACGCAGAGCATGCCTTCGATGCCCAGGGCGGCGATGATGTCGCGGGCCAGTGCTTCGGCGCGGGCTTCAAGAACATCGGGGATGCCGGCGGGGAGCACGCTCCAGGCGAGGATCTGGTTTTCGTGATGATTGCGGGCGGCGGGAAAGCTGCGGACCTCGCCGGCGGGATTGCGCGCGGCCATCACGCTGATTTCGATGTCAAGGTCGAGCGCCTGCTCGGCGACACAGGCGTTGCCACCTAACGATCGCCATGCTGCGGCGATGCTCTCCGCGGTGGCGGGCTCATCCATGCCGATGCGTGCCTGACCGCGGCCATCGTAGCCGCCGCGGCCAATCTTGAGAAACACGCGATGGTCGAGCGCGGGGACGGCTGCTTGCAACTCTTCTTCGCTGCGCACGACGCGAAACGGGCCGACGGGAAATCCGTGATCGGCGAGCCATGGCTTCTGCAGCGTCTTGTCCTGGATGATGCGGATGGGCTCGACGCCCGGACGGAGCGGCGCGATGTTCGCGACACGCTGCAGTGCATCGACGCCGATCTGCTCGATTTCGAGGGTGACGGCATCGGCGCCGTCTGCAAGGCGATGCGCGGCGTCGGTGTCGTCCCACTTGCCGACGATGGTTTCATCGACGATGAAGCTTGCGGGGCACTTCGCTTCGGGGTCCATGACGCGCACGTGGTAACCCATGGTGCGCGCGGCCATGGCCATCATGCGGCCGAGCTGGCCTCCGCCGAGAATTGCGAGTGTGCCGCCGGGCTGGACCTGCTTGGGATGCCGGTGGGTGCTGCGGGTCAAGCGGGGAGCTCCTGCTCGAGCTTTTGCTCGAGCACTTCCTGGGTGCGCGCGGCGCGCCACTGCGTGAGTCGATGGAAGAGCGCTTCGTCGGTGGTGGCGAGCATCTCCGCGGCCAGGATAGCGGCGTTGGCGGCGCCGGGCTTTCCTATTGCCAGAGTCCCGACGGGGACGCCTTTGGGCATCTGCACGATGGAGAGCAGCGAGTCCAGGCCGCTCAACATGGTGGCGGGCACGGGCACGCCAAGCACAGGGATGAGCGTTTTGGCGGCGAGCATGCCGGGCAGATGCGCGGCGCCCCCGGCTCCGGCGATGATGACGCGCAAACCGCGCTGGCGCGCGGTTTCAGCGTAGTGGAAGAGCAGGTCGGGCGTGCGGTGCGCGCTGACGATCTTCGCTTCATACGGGATTTCGAGCGTGCGGAGCACTTCGACAGCGGCGGAGAGGACTTCGTAATCGCTCTTGCTGCCCATGACCACGCCGACTAACGGCTGAGCGTTCATGGGGAGATTATACGAGGCGGCGCGCGAGATCATTGGTCTCCCACCCTTTCGCAAAGTGCCGCGAAAGGATGGGGCACGGGAGCGTGGTCAGTGGTGGTGCCAGGCTTCGACGGCGACCTGGAGGACAGCGAAGAGGACGCTGACGGCGGCGAGGAAACCCTTGGCGCGCTGCCAGTTCTGTTCGTGGCGCTCCATGCGGTGCTCGAGTTCGGCGAGGCGGCCGCCGTTGCCGTCGCCCATGAGGCCGTTCATCTGGTTTTTGAGGACGCTGAGGTCGCTGAGGACTTGTGCTTCGAATTCATTCATCATGCGCATGGTGGAACTCCGGCGACGCGGGAATCACCTCGGGAGTTAAAGCCCGCGTCAGTGGGGCAGTGGTTTCGGCACGAGTGAAGTCGTGCCCCGATTAAGAAACACGTACCGAGGGAGCCAGTCACCCACCCTGGCCGATAGAACAAAGACGCGGCGAGGGTGGGGCACCCCGTTCTATTGCAACGGCGTTGTTCACGTGGCAAGCGGCAAGTTGAGGATGAGGGCGGCGGAGAACTCGGAGTAGTTGGGCGGGTCGGCGTCGTCGTACATGCGGATGTAGAAGCGGTCGCCGGCGGCATGGCGCGAAAAGGTGAGGTTGGGCTGCGTGCCGCGCAGAACCAGGCCGGGGTCCTCGCCGGGCATGAAAGCGTGATCGCGGGTGCGGATTTCAAAGCCGCCGCCGGGTGGCGCGGTTGTACCGGTGTTCACAGTGACAGTGGCGCCGCTGAGTGCGGTGACGGTGAGCGCGTTGAGATTGGCTGCGCAGGCCGGGGCGATGAGCGCGGGCAGCCACGCATCGGCAGGGACGGTGGCGCTGGTGTGGATGGCGAGGTTTTCGGCCCAGTCGTTGGCGAATTCGATTTCGTACGAGACGAGATCGGGGAGGCTGGCGCGGTAACTCAGCCGGACGCTGCGCACCACGACTTGCGCGTTGAGATTGCAGGAGGGCGCGTTGAGGGCGAGTGCGTCGCCAGGCCAGACGTCGGCGGAGAAGTCGAAGCTGGCGCCGCGATAGACGCCGCTCCAGAGCGCGCCGGTGCTGGCGGCCGATTGCGCGAGCGCGGAGGCGGCGTTGCGGCAATCGGCGGAACTGCGACAGGACGGCTTGGTGACGGAGCCAATCCAGCTTGCGGTGGCGGGCGAGCCCAGCGCGGCCAGCGCCTGCTGGCTGGCGGTGTTGACCTGGCGGCCGACGGCGCGCTGGGTAGTCCGATAGGTAACGCTGATCTGTTCTCCGGCGGCGGGCGTGAAGCCGGTATAAAAGACGAGCCGGCCGGAGCGCTCGACCGAGCACTCGGCGGATTGGGCGGTTGTGCCGAGGCGGCGCGTGAACGAACCGCCTGCAGCCGGCGTGCTGACGACCCACGCAGAGCCGATGCCGGCCAGCGCGATGGAGCGCAGCGAGCCGTGGAGGTTGAGACTACTTGCGGCGACCACGGTGCAGGCGGCGGGCAGGTTGGCGAGCGCGCCATCGTAAAGCGTGACGGGGATGGACGCGACGCCATTGATGAATTCCTGAATTTCGAAGTGCAGCTTCGCCGGCGCGAGGTTGGCCTGGCCACCGATGGCGATGAGGCCGCCGTCGGCGCAGGAGCGGTAAGTGGCGAGCGTGCGCTGCTGCTCGGGACAGTGAATACGAATGCGGAGCGTGTACTGGTGGGTGGAATCGAGCGTGAAGCTGGCGCCGCACGCGGAGCCGTTGACGATGGGCTGCAGAGTCACGGCGCCGGTGCCCTGTTGCGCGATGGCCTCAAAACCGGCGACGCAGAAGGACGACGTGCGGGCACCGGAGTAGAACGCGGCGAGGATGCCGGTGCTGTTGTTGGCGAGAGCGAGGCCGGCGGCTTCAAGCAGCAGCGTTCCGCCCATCTCAACGGGATCGAGCCATGCGAGCTGCGTTTGGCCGTCGATGCCGCTGCCGCCGATCATTGCCAGGCCGGATACGCCGAGTGCGAAGTACCCGCC
>Ga0335069_10012882_pt1 | contig 11753 bp, 8 predicted proteins | sample Lox_Sample_11_FD_206714 | JGI IMG/M metagenome (GOLD analysis project Ga0335069, IMG submission 206714) | Soil microbial communities from Loxahatchee National Wildlife Refuge, Florida, United States - Lox_Sample_1.1 | ecosystem: Environmental > Terrestrial > Soil > Wetlands | place: USA: Florida...
CCTCATCCTGAGCTTGTCGAAGGACGCACGACGTTGATCCCAGCCAAGCCTCGCAAATGAGAGGTTTCAGGGAAATCGCGCGCTAGTGGTCGACGGTGCGCAGTTCTTCCTTGCGGCGCGCGACGAAGGCGTCGAGCGCCTCGCGTGCCGCCGGGTCCATCGCCGGCTGCTCGTAGCCCTCCAGCACGGATTGCCAGATCACCGTCGCGCGCTGCGTCGCGTTGAGGCCGCCGGCAAGCTCCCAGCTTTCGTAGTTCTGCCAATTCGACAGCAGGGGCTGATAGAACGCGGTCTCGTAGCGGGCCAGCGTATGTTCGGAACCGAAGAAGTGGCCACCAGTCGGCACGCTGGCGATTGCCTCGAGGCCCTCGGCGATCTCCTGCGGATTGACGGGCACCGGAGCAATGGTCACCGCCATCATCTGCAGCATCTCGATATCGAGGATGACCTTCTCGAAGGAAGCGGTGAGGCCGCCCTCCATCCAGCCGGCGCCGTGGTAGACGAAGTTGGCGTGTCCCATCACCGCCGACCAGATCGACATCTCCGATTCATAGGCCGCCTGGGCATCGACGATGTTGCTGGCGCTAGAATTACTGGCGCGATAGGGCAGCCGGTAGAGCCGCGCCAGCTGCCCGGCCGCGAGGGTCGCCCGCGCGTTCTCCGGCGTGCCGAAGGCCGGCGCGCCGCTGCGCATGTCGACATTCGAGGTGAAGGCGCCGTAGACGACGGGCACGCCCGGCCGTGTCAGCTGCGTCAGCACGATCCCGGAAAGCGCCTCGGCATTCTGCTGGGTCAGGGCCGCCGCCAGCGACACCGGCGTCATCGCGCCCATCAGCGTGAACGGCGTCACCACGACCGGCTGTCCCCACTCCGACATCGCCATGAGCCCGTCGCTCATGGCCTCGTCGAAGCGGCGCGGTGAGTTGACGGAGATGATGGTCAGCACGCAGGGATCGTCGACGATCTCCTCGCGCGTCTTGCCGCGCGAGATCGCCATCACGTCGATGCCATCGAGCGCACGATTCCGGCCGATCGCGCTGCAGTGATAGACGCGATCGGAATAGGTGACGTTAGCGTTATAGCAGTCGAGATGCCGGGTATTAGCCGGAAGGTCGGTCGGCGCCGTCGGCTGATTGCCGACGAAATGGATGATGTCGAAGCTGTGCGCGAGCTTGATGAGGGAGATGTAGTCCTTGTAGTTGCCGGCGCGGCGGCCGGCGACGCAGTCGTGCACATTGGGCGGCCCGGCGACGAGCCCGAAGGAGATGAAGTCGTCGCCGGCATGCACACGCCGTGCCGGATTGCGCGACGTCAGCACGAAGCGCTGCGGAGCCGTGCCCAGGGCGCGCTGCACGATCTCGCGGGGAATGCGCACCAGACCGGTCGCATCGTTCACCTCGGCGCCCGCATCGCGGAACTTCCGCCGCGCGGCCGCGCCCATGAACTCGATCCCGATGCGCTCCAGCAGATCGAGCGAGGCCTCGTGGATCGCCATCAACTGATCCTGGCTCAGGATCTCGATCGGCTTCAGGTGGTTGCGCAGCGGCGGCGTGCCGAGCAGCGACAGGCCGCCTGGGCGGCTCTCGCGCATGCGCCGCGGTCTGCGGGTTGGCCGGGTATTCTCCATACTCAGGACCGCATACGGGTGCCTTCGGGATCGAAGCGCGGGCGCTGCGACATCCGGGCGGGACGGCGCTTGCCGAGCAGCTCCACCTCGAAGGCGGCCCCATCCTCGAAATACTGCGGCTTCACATAGCCGAGGGCGAGGCTCTCGCGGACATGGTGACCGTAGGTGGCTGACGTCACGTAACCGGCCAGCTCCCCGTTGCGGTAGATCGCCTCGCCGCCGAAACAGTCGATGCCGTTGGCGTCGACGACGAACGTCGCCAGCCGCTCTTTCGGCGGCAGGCTCGCGAGCCGCGCCGCCTCGGCCTTGCCGATGAAATCGGGCTTCTCCAGCCGCACGAAGCGGCCGAGCCCCGGCTCGTACGGGCTGTAGTCCGGCGACAGGTCGACGCCCCAGCTCGGGAATCCCTTCTCGACCCGGAGCGACAGCAGCGCCCGCGATCCGGCGAAGCGCAGGTCGAGCGATTTGCCGGCCGCGGTGATCGCCTCGAAGACCCCGCGTTGGTATTCCGCCGGCATGTAGATCTCGTAGCCCAGCTCGCCCGTGAACGAGACCCGCACGACGATGGCGTTCGGGCAGGCGCCGACTGCCATCTCGCGCGCCGAGAGGAACGGAAACGCGTTGCCCCCGACATCGTCGTCGGCCGCCACCATCTGCAGAAGCTGCCGCGCGGCCGGTCCGGCGATCTGCAGGCCGCCATAGCGCGCCGACAGGTTCTCGACGCGGATCGATCCGTCGGCGGGAAGGTTCTGCGCGAACCAGCGCATGTGATAACGCTGCATCGGCCCGGACCCCAGCAGGATGAACCGCTCTTCGCCGAGCCGCGAAACCGTGAAGTCGCCGATCAGCCGCCCCTTTGGGCTAAGCATGGGGGAGAGGACGGTCTTGCCGATCGCCTTCGGCATCCGGTTGGCGAGGAGGTTGTCGAGCCATGCCGCGACGCCCGTTCCCGTCACTTCGTATTTCGCGAAGGTCGATATCTCCAGGAGGCCGACGCCGTCGCGGACAGCACGGCATTCCTCGCCCACGGCGTCGAACCAGTTGCCGCGTCCATAGCCGTAAGCGTCCGCCGCTTGCTCACCCTTGCGGGCAAACCAGAGCGGATACTCAAAGCCGAAATTGAAACCGAAGACGGCGCCCTGCTCGGCGAGACGGTCGTGGATCGGGAAGGTGCGAATCGGCCGCCCGGCGGCGAATTCCTGGAACGGGTAGATGATGTCCGTGCGATGTTCGTAGAAATAGCGGGTGCGCTCGCGCGTGAAGCGACTGCCGGCCCAGTCGCCGAAGCGCGTCACGTCCCAGAAGAACACGTCGATGCTCGGCTCGCCTTCGATGATCCATTCGGCGATCACCTTGCCGACGCCGCCGCCCTGGTTGAAGCCGCTCATCACGCCGCAGGCGCAGAAATAGCCCGGCAATCCCGGATACGGACCGAGCAGCGGGCCCAGGTCGGGCGAGAAGATCATGGGTCCGTTGATGATCCGCTTGATGCCGGCAGTCTCCAGGCAGGGCAGCGCCTGCACGGCGCGGGCGATGTTTGCTTCGATCCGGCCGAGATCGTCGGGCAGCAGTTCATGGCTGAAGTCGAGCGGCGTGCCCTGCTCGGCCCAATGCACGCATTTGCTCTCATAGGCGCCGAGCAACAGGCCCTTGCCTTCCTGTCGCGAATAGTAGCCGCCGCTCGGCTCGGAGATGTTGGGGACCTCGCGGTCCATCGCGGCGATCTCCGGGATCGTCTCCGTCACCATGTAGTGGTGCTCGACGGGCTGCAGCGGCAGCTTGATGCCGGCGAGTGCCGCAACCTCGCGCGCCCAGAGACCGGCGGCGTTTACCACATAGTCGGCGCGGATATCGCCCTGCGGCGTGACGACCGTCCAGCCGCCGGCCGGATGCGGCTTGGTGCCCGTCACCGGCGTCTGGCGATAGATCTTGGCGCCCATGTCGCGCGCCGCCTTGGCATAGGCCTGGGTGACGCTGGCCGGATCGCAGTAGCCCTTGAGCGGCTCGTAGAGCACCGCCTTCAGCCCGGCGGTGTTCAGGATCGGGGCCAGGCGCCGCGCCTCGTCGACAGAGATGAATTCCGACTCGATGCCGTTGCGCTTGCCGCGGCTATGGAGGATCTGCAGCGCCGTGAGCTGGTCGTCGGTGCGCGCCAGATGCATGCCACCGACCGGGTGATAGCCGCAGGACTGGCCGCTCTCGGCCTCGAGCTTCGGATAGAGCTCGATCGTGTACTTTTGCAGCACGGCGGCGCTCGACGGATTGGTCAGCGCGAACAGGCTGCCGGCGGCGTGCCAGGTCGACCCCGCGGTCAGCTCCTTGCGCTCGAGCAGGACGACGTCGCGCCAGCCCATCTTGGCGAGGTGATAGAGGATCGCGCAGCCGGTGACACCGCCGCCGATGACTACGACCCGCGCGTGCGTTTCCATTTCAGCCATTTACTGGAGCGTGCCGAATCTGCGCGGCTCCTATCATCCCAGCACCGAAAAGCTGCTGCGCGCATCGGGATCGCGGCGTCGTGAATAGAAGCCTAGGCTCACGGTCCGGCCAATATGCTTCAACCGGTAGGATACCGGATCGGCATCATGATCCCGGCCGTTCTCGCAAGCGGTGATAAGGTCCGACATCATCTCGCCTACGACCGGCGCGTTCTTGAACTGGTTGCCGCTGGTGCCGACCGCCATATAGAAGCCGGGGAGGTCCGATTTGTCATATATCGGGATCCAATCGTCGGACACGTCATAAAGCTCGACGATGCCCTTCATCTTGTTCGGAATCGGCAGTGTGTGGAACCGTTGCGCCATCCGCATCACCTGCACGCGCCACTGGTCGGTGAATTCTCGGTTGAAATCGTCCGGGTCGACCCACTCCCTGGTGTCGCACTCCGGATCCTCGCTGCCGATCAGGATGTGGTTGCCAATCTCCGGCCGGCAGTAGCAGGCCGTGTCCTGGTCGGAGAAGTGGATACCGTCATGCTCGTAGTCGAAGCCGGCCGGCGACGGCACATGCGCCACCTCGTGGCGCAGCGCCTTGGTCTTGATCCGCATGCCCTTCTCGACGTCGGCCATGCGGTTGATCTTGAAGGAATGCGGCCCCGCCACGTTGACGACGACGGGAGCGGCGATCGTCTCGCCTGACGCCAGCGTAACGCCGCCGACCCGGCCCTGCTCCGTCACGATGCCGGTGATCTCGGCGTTGAATTTGAACTGCGCGCCCGCGGCCTCGGCCGCAACCTGCAGGTTATGGGCGGCCAGCTGCGGATCGGTCACGTAGCCCCCCGTCGGGAAGTGCACGGCGCCGGGCAGGTGCTCGCCGCTCGACTGGGCGAATTTCGGATCCTCGGGACGCCGCGGCGGATCGAATGACTCCATGATCACGAAGGGCAGTTTCTGCCTCACCTCTTCCGGGGTCAGCTCGCGGTAGGGACAGCCGATCTGCTGCATCACCTTCAGGACCGGCTCGAGGTATTTGTTGCGGGCGCACTTCACGACCAGGCTGCCGCAATTCACGTAGCGGGCGAGCCCGCGCTCGTCGATCGTCCCGAGGAAGTCAGCCCACTCCTGCCAATAGAAATGGCTCTCATAGGCAAGAGCCGAGCCGTCGACGGTGGAATAGAAGGGCCGCACGATGGCGCAGGAGCCGGAGGTCGAGCCGTACCCCGAGGCCGGCAACTTCTCGATGCAGAGCACGCGTCTTTTGTCCCGCGCCAGCGCCAGTGCCGTCGACGCACCGATGACGCCGGCGCCGATGACGATCGCGTCGTATGCCTTGGCCATGGTCTCTACCTTCTACGATCCTGTCGGCCGCTGCAAACCTCGGGCCGGACTTGCCGGCGTGAGACGGCAATCCCGGTGGCTCGCTCCGCACGACCCTTGGCCGCAGCGACGCGACGCCGCCTTTGGTACATGGGGAAAGGGTCTTTCGCGGCGCGAGTGCGTGATGGACCAGTATAGGGTCCACAGGATACCCTGACTGTTGCGTATGGGACATTGCCTGTCTCGACGAAGCGGGGGCGCGGCGGATCGATGGCGGCTAACCAGGGGCGGACCTTGCGCCGCCCGAGCGGCGATATGGCGGCGCCGACCCAGACCGGGCTGCTGCTGCTGCCGAACTTCTCGCTGCTCGGCGTGATCGCGGCGATCGACGTGATGCGGCATGCCAACCGCCTGTCGCGGAAGAACCTGTACGCCTGGCGCACCTATTCGTCGGACGGCGCCGCGGTGCGTGCCAGCAACGGCCTCGTGCTGAACGCCGAGCGGATTCCGCCCGCCGATGCCGCGCTCGATTCCATTTTCGTCTGCGGCGGGTTCAATCCCGAGCGGTTCAAGGATCCGGCGGTCTTCCGATGGCTCCGAAGCTCCGCCCGCCGGGGCGTCCGCCTCGGCGCCGTCACGACCGCGCCTATGTGCTCGCCCGCGCCGGCCTGCTCGATGGCTATGCCTGCACCATCCACTGGGAGAATGCCGCGAGCTTCGCCGCCGACTTTCCGCATATCGAGCTGCGCAACAACCTCTACGTGATCGACCGCGACCGCTACAGCTGCTCGGGCGCCACGGCGACGCTCGACATGTTCCTGCACATCGTCTCGGAAGACCACGGGGCGGGGCTCGCCATCGGCATCGCCGAGGAGCTGCAGGTGGACCGCATCCGCTCCTCCGTCGACGAGCAGGCGCGGGCCTATCGCGTCGCCGTGCTGCATCGCTCGCAGAAGCTGGCAGCGGCGATCGCCGCCATGGAGGGCAATCTCGATACGCCGCTCGCGGTGAATGAACTCGCCGACCGGGCCGGCTTGACGCGGCGCCAGCTGCATCGTCTCTTTCGCCATCACACGCACATGTCCCCCCGCGAATACTATCGCGACCTCAGGCTGCGCCACGCCCGTCTCATGCTGCTCAACACGATCACGCCGATCCTGGAGATCGCCGTCTCGACCGGCTTCACGACGCATTCGCATTTCACGAAATGCTATCGGCAGCGCTTCGGCGTGTCGCCGCGCGAAGACAGGCTGAGTACCTAGGCGAGACGCATGAAGCTGCTGGTGCACTACGACAAGGCGGAGTCGATCCTGGACATTCTGCGCCGGCGGCATCCGGCGGTGAGCCTCGCTTGCTGCACGGACTATGCCTCGCTGCCGGAGGCGTTGGTGCGCGAGCTGCCTGAGGTGCTGTTCACAGTCCGCTTCGCCGGTACGCCCGGCTTCCCGCGCGCCGCCATCCTTGCTTCGTCGTCGCTGCGCTGGGTATCCGTAGGCGGTTCCGGCACCGACCATCTGGCGCCCTGGGATCCGGCCCGCCTGACCGTCACCAATGCCGCCGGAGTCGCGGCCGATGCCATGGCGCAGTATGTGATCGGCGGCATCCTGCATTTCACGCTCGGCATCGCCAACTTTGCGCGGCATCAGCGCGAGCGGGTCTGGACGGCCGGTTCGGTCACGACGGTGACGAACCACACGATCGCCATCCTCGGCCTCGGCAAGACCGGCCAGGCCGTCGCGAAGCTCGCCAAGGCGCTGGGCATGCAGGTGCTGGGTGTTCGTGCGCGGCCGGCGCCCACCGCCGGCGTCGACAGGGTCGAACCGATCGAGCGTCTGCACAATGTCCTCCGTGCCGCCGACTACCTGGCCGTCTGCCTGCCGCTTACGCCGGCGACGCGCGGCCTGCTCGATGCGGCGGCGTTCGCGGCGCTGAAGCCCGGCGCCATCCTCGTGGACGTGTCGCGCGGCGGCATCGTGCGCCAGGCGGCGCTCCTCGAGGCTCTCCGCGACGGCCGCATCGCCGGCGCAGTGCTCGACGTCTTCGAGACCGAACCGCTACAGTCGGATAGTCCCCTGTGGGACATGGAAAACGTGATCATCACGCCGCACTGCTCCAGCGTCTACGAGGGGTGGGAGCGCCGGGCAGTGGAGATGTTCTGCGGCAACCTCGACCGCTGGCGTCGCGGCGCGCCGCTCGAGAACATCGTCGATCCCGCGAGGGGCTATTGATCGGTCGTCCCATGCGCAACAGAGTCCGGCGCACGGGCGGCAATGGCCGCACCCGCGTCGGATATGATCGTCTGCTGTGACCTGAAGAGATAAGAACATGCGTCCGCTCACCACCTTCGAACGAGTCCGCAGCCTTGTATTCGACCTGGACACTGCCGCCGTTCCCGCCGAGGTCCGGCATTTCGCCGCCCTGCTCCTGCTCGATACCTTGGGCGTCGCCGCGGCATCCCGCGACATGGAGGCCGCGCATATTGCGCGTGAAACCGCGCTCGACCTCTACGGCACCCGTTCCGGCGGTCCCACGGCCCGCATGCTGTTCGACGGCCGCGACGCGAGCGTCGCCGGTGCCGTCTTCGCCGCCGCGGCGCAGATCGACAATCTCGATGCCCATGACGGCTACAATCCGACCAAGGGGCATCTGGGCGTCGTCATCATCCCGGCGCTGCTGACCTTCGCGCAGGACGTGGCGCCCCTCTCCGGCGCCGAGGCGCTCGCCGCCCTCATCGCCGGCTACGAGATCGGCGCCCGCGCCGGCATCGCGCTGCACGCCACCGTTTCCGACTACCACACCTCAGGCGCCTGGAATGCGCTCGGCGTTGCCGCCGTCGGGGCGCGCCTGCGCCGGCTGTCGGCCGCCCAGCTTCGCGAAGCCCTGGGGATCGCCGAATATCACGGGCCCCGCAGCCAGATGATGCGCGTCATCGACACCCCGACCATGCTGCACGACGGATCGGCCTGGGGCGCCCTTGCCGGAGTCACCGCCGTCTTCCTTGCCGAACGCGGATTCACCGGTGCGCCGGCGATCACGGTCGAGGCGCCTGACGTCGCCGACATCTGGCGTGATCTCGGCGAGACCTGGGCCGTCGCGCGGCACTACATCAAGCCCTACCCCGTCTGCCGATGGGTCCATTCGCTGATCGGCGCCGCGCTGGACCTGCGGACCGATCATGCTCTGCGCAGCGCGGATATCGCCGCGATCGAGCTCAGCGCCTTCCGCGAGGCGACACGTCTTTACCGCGAGGTGCCAGATACGACCGCCGTCGCCCAGTACGCCATTTCCTTTCCGGTCGCCGCGGCGCTCGTCCATGGCCGGCTCGGCGTCGCGGAGATCACCGGCGCTGGCCTCACCGATGCGGAGACGAGCCGCCTCGTCCAGGCGACGACGATCCATGAATCACCCGACTACAGCGCCCGCTTTCCGGCCGGCCGCTGGGGCGATGTTGTGCTGATCCTGCGGGATGGCCGGCGACTGTCGTCGGGTCCGCGCGATGCGCGCGGCGGTCCGGAGAATCCCCTGACGGAGGCCGAGATCATCGCCAAGTTCCACGACTATGCCGGTCCGGCGATCGGCAAGCCGCGGGCCCAAGCGCTGGCCGATGCGGTCCGCCGGCTTGCCGAGCCCGACAGCGATTTCGCGCCTGTACTGGAACTGACGTGCCGAGCATGACACGCGGCGCTGGCCGGAGCGCGCATCGGTGAGCGACCGGGCAACATCCCTGCCGAAGCCGCGGCCGCACGTCCTCTCGCTGGCGCCGTTCGCGCTGGCGGAGCGCACCGTCGCGCCGCACCTGCGACCCATCCACCTGGCGCAGAACGAGAATGCGACGCCGCCAGGGAAGGCGGCGCGCGCCGCCCTGCAGGATGCTCTCGCTGATCTGAATCGCTATCCGGAGTCGGACGCCGCCACGCTGCGCGAGGCGATCGCGGGGGCGGAGAATCTTGCCGCCGACCGGATCGTCTGCGGCGCCGGTTCGATGGAGCTGCTGGCATTGTTGGCCCAGGGTTATCTCGGGCCGGAAGACGAAGTCGTCATCAGCCAATACGGCTATATCTTCTTCAGGACCGTTGCGGAGCTGGTCGGGGCGCGATTCGTGCTGGCGCCGGAACAGGACTTCCGCGCCGACGTCGGCGCCATGCTCGCGCGGGTCGGGCCGCGCACGCGCATGCTGTTCCTGGCCAATCCCAACAATCCGACCGGCAGCCTGCTGTCGCGGGCGGAGCTGCTGTCTCTCCGCGCCTCGCTGCGCGGCGACATCATCCTCGTGATCGATGCCGCCTATGCGGAGTACGTGACCGAGCCTGACTACGAGGCAGGCGCCGCGCTCGTCGAGGCCGCCGACAACACGGTCATGATGCGTACCTTCTCCAAGGTGCACGGGCTCGCCGGGTTGCGCGCGGGGTGGGGCTACTTCCCGCCGGCCATCGCCGATGTCGTCAACCGCCTGCGACATCCCAACAACGTCGGCAGCGTCGCCATCGCCGCGGCGGCCGCCGCGATCGCCGATCGCGCCCACGTCGCGGACGTCCGCGCCGCCAATGCGGAGCTGCGATCGTGGTTCTCGCGCGAACTCCGGCAGATCGGCCTCGCTCCGTGCGACAGTCACGGCAACTTCGTGCTGTTGCCGTTCGCTTCGTCCGGCGATGCCGCTGCCGCGAAGGATTTCCTGAGGAGCCGCGGGATTCTGATCCGTCCGATGACCGCCTACGGCCTCGAGCAATGCCTGCGCATAACGCTGGGAACTCGCGACGAGCTGGCGGCCGTCTTGGATGCTTTGCGACTCTGGCGCGGCCGGAACTGATCCACCATGGCAGCATCGGCCCCCATCGAACCCGATCTCGCACTCGCCCGATCCATGTTCGATGAGCTCGCGGCCAACACCCGGGTCGGCCGCGGCATCGTGCGCGACACCTACGGGGCCGGCGAGAACTTTGCGCACGGGCTGGCCGAACGGACGGCAAGGGCGCTCGGGCTGGAGGTCGCCACCGACGCCGCGCGCAATCTCTACATGACCCTGCCGGGACGCCGGCGCGACCTGCCGCGCTTCATCACGGGATCGCACATGGATTCGGTGCCCCAGGGCGGCAACTATGACGGCGCCGCCGGCGTCGTCGCTGGCCTCGCCGCGGTGGCCGGGCTGAAGGCGGCCGGCGTCGTGCCACAACGCGACGTCACCGTCATGGCGATCCGCGCCGAGGAGGCGGCTTGGTTCAACAGCTCCTACATCGGGTCTCATGCAGCCTTCGGAAAGCTTGCCGCCGCGGCTTTCGACGTGCCGCGCTCGGATACACGACGCCCGCTGGCAGACCACATGGCCGGGTCCGGTTGCGATGTCGCCGCGCTCCGCCGCGGCGATGCCTATCTCAAGCCGGAGACCATCGCCGCCTTCATCGAAGTGCATATCGAACAGGGGCCCGTCCTCGAACAGGCCGGCCTGCCGGTCGGCATCGTGACGGGCATTCGCGGGTGCCTGCGCCACGCGGGCGCCCGCTGCTTCGGCGCCTATGCGCATTCCGGCGCCACCCCGCGCCGCATCCGCCGGGACGCGGTCGCCGCGACGGCCGAACTGGTCGTCTGCCTTGGCGAGGCCTGCATCGAGATCGAGAACGCCGGTGGCGATCTCGTCTTCACGGTCGGCCAGTTCAATACCGACGCCGCCGTCGCCGCACCCAGCAAGGTTGCCGGCGAGACGCGCTTCGTCCTCGACTTCCGCGGCCTGGAGGAGACGGTCATGCGCGAGGCCGGCGACATCGCGGCCCGCCTGGCCGGTGAGATCGGTGCGCACCACCGCGTGCGCTTCGATCTCGGCGAGGCCCTCTACAGCTACGCCGCCGTCATGGACGCGTCCTTGCGGGAAAACCTGAGCGCGCTCGCCGCCGAACTCGCGATTCCGTCGATCGAGCTGGCCAGCGGCGCCGGTCACGATGCCGCCGTCTTCGCCACGCTCGGCATACCGACCGGCATGATCTTCATTCGCAACAGCAACGGCAGCCACAATCCCGACGAGGCCATGGACCTTGCGGACTTCGGCCTCGCCGCCCAGCTGCTCGCGACCCACCTCGCACGCGGCGGCGCCTAGGTCTCCGGCGTTGGTCCTTTCCGTACAAGGCCGTTTCGCTGGGATCGCTGTCGCGAGCCGGGCGATCATCTCGAAAACCCACCATTTTCGCCGCTCCAGGAGTGCCGCCCTGGCCGTCCGTCGCGGCAGCGGGCGGGACAGGAACTGTCCCAGGCGCGATAGTGCCGCGCCGAACCCGCATAGTAGGCTTTACGAGGTCTGCCTTTCGGGGAACGGGTCTTGATAGACGCTGGCGAACGCGACTTCTGCGGCTATGGCGCCGAGCCACCCGACCCCCGTTGGCCGG
>Ga0335069_10012883_pt1 | contig 11753 bp, 9 predicted proteins | sample Lox_Sample_11_FD_206714 | JGI IMG/M metagenome (GOLD analysis project Ga0335069, IMG submission 206714) | Soil microbial communities from Loxahatchee National Wildlife Refuge, Florida, United States - Lox_Sample_1.1 | ecosystem: Environmental > Terrestrial > Soil > Wetlands | place: USA: Florida...
GTGGCCCAGAATGGCAGAGCAGTCCAGCCAATTGCCAGAAGTGCAAAGCCGAAGAGTCCCAAAAGCTCTCCTTCCACGAAACCGACGTGGCTAGGAATGAGCTTCAGGGTATAGAACGGGGCCAGGAAATACCATTCTGGCCGAATCCCGGCCGGTGCTGAAGCAAAGGGATCGGCCTTCTCGCCCAATTCCCATGGGAATATGGCTGCCAGCGATCCGAGAACGCCCAACGCGACATACCAGGCCATCAGTTCCCTAAGGAAAAAATTCGGGAAGAATGGCATTTGAGGGATATTTTTTTCTCGGCCTCGATAGAGAGTCTCTACCCAGGGAGGAAGACTGATGCCGAATTTTTGCACCAACCCCAAATGGACCAGCAGCAACAAGGATGTCAACCCCGGCAGAACCGCCACGTGGAACCCGAAGAAGCGAGTCAGAGTGGCGCCACCCACATCCTCCCCCCCTCTCAGGAAGCGAGCCAGATGGGATCCGACGAGCGGGACGCTGGCAGCCATGTCGGTTCCAACTTTGGTGGCAAAATATGACACGGTATTCCAGGGAAGAAGATAGCCACTAAAGCCGAATCCCAGAGCTAAGCCCAGCAACGCGACGCCGCTCAACCACGTCAACTCACGAGGCCTGCGAAAGGCTCGAAGAAACACTACACTGAACATATGGATAAAGGCGGTGAGAATCATCAGGTTGGCTGACCAACTGTGTATCGAACGCACCAGCCAGCCAAATTGGACTCTGGTTACGATGAATTGCACACTCTCATAGGCTTCCGCTGGCGTGGGGCGGTAGTAGAGCAGCAGGAGAACACCGGTCAGTACCTGGATCACAAACAGGAACAAAGTGATCCCCCCGAAATAGTACCAGTAAGTGGCGGAATGGACGGGCACCGTCTTATGGGCGGCAAACTGCCGTATGGAATCGAGGCCCAACCGCTCCTCAAACCATCCACCCACTCGTCTCTTTATCCCTGAGTTGGACACGTGAATTCTTTCCTCCCCTAAGCCCGGCGGGAGATAACCACCTCATCACCGCGTACATGAACCACGAACTCTTCCAGCGGTCTGGGAGGGGGTCCGGAAACCACTTTGCCATTCAGATCGTAAAACCCATTATGGCAAGCACACCAAATCTGTCTAGTCGAGTCGCGGAACTGCACCGTGCAATTCAAATGGGTACAGACGGCTGAAAAGGCGCGCCATTCGGTTTCGTTGAGGCGGATCAACAATGCGGGCCGACTGCCGAATTTCACGATCTTGCCGGAATTCGGTTTCAGATCTTGAACTTTCCCCGCAGTGATCTCATTGGTCGAAGCCTCAGGAACCGACGGCGGATTCATGAACTTGATGGCGGGGTAGAGGAAGGAAATGATAGATGCCGTAAAACCGCTCCCCAACAGCCACCGAATGAGGGTGCGACGATCCTGCGCCATAGATCCTCTCCTTCGAATCTGCGGCCGAATCGTCAGAAACGATCCGGCCTCTTGGCAGATTAATTGAAACTTGCGAGGCCGTTGGAAAACGAGCCAGGAGAGTCAGACTCTTCAATGCAAGCTGAATTCAGTTTCGAATGAGTACAAGAACGCCCTACTCGAACGCACACTCTAGCACACCTCCTCTCAGAAGCGGAAGAGTATTTGCAGTGTCATGTGTGTAATCTGAGTGGCGTTCATAAGGGTTGTTTTCGTCCGAAAACCCGTTTATGATGCCGTGCGGAATGTTTTGACCGCCGTTTTCTTCCAATGAATCGCGCAAAATCCATTCAGAACCAGGAAAGGGGGTAGCTAATGTCATGGCCTATTGCCAGGCGTGATTTCCTCAAAGGGAGTGCCGGACTGGTGTCTGCGGCAGTCGGATTGAACAAGGTATCTGGCGCATCTGGTAAAGCTAATGGACCGAAAGTCGAAGGAAGTGTTGGTTCTTACCCTGTTCGCTGGTACGAGTTTACCAAGCATCCGGAATCAGACACCTGCTGGTCGTTGTCCGTTGGGCCTGACGGCCGTATTTATGCAGCGGCCTGCGCAGAAGGAGTGCCTGGCGGCGTGGTGAAGGTGGTGCGTTACAACGAGAACAAGGATGAGCTAGACTACCTTTTCGCCGTGGACGAAAAAGTCAATGATCCTGGAGACTCAGGACGAGCCACGCAGTGCAAGATCCACTACAGTTTTGCCCCTTCGATGCACGACGGCATTCTCTATATGGCTACCCACCTCTCCGGCCCGCCGATCGATCAGCCGGCTTATTCTCCCTGGCTTTCGTGGCACGATGAGAAGCGATGTTTCCGCGGAAGCGCCCTGCTGGCCTTCGATACTAAAACCGACGAAGTCAAGTGGTGGGACACTCTGATTCCCAAGGAAGGCTGCCGATGTCTGCTACATGACGAGGAGCGGGGACTGCTTTATGCACTCAGTTACCCTCGTGATCATTTCATCATCTATGATCTCAAAAGTCGCAGCCGAAGAGACGTTGGACGCATCGGGTCTGTCAACTCACAGACTTTGTTTTTGGACAAGAAACACCGGGTCTGGACCACCAGTGACTATGGGCACCTGGTCCGCTACACTCCGGAGACCGATCGCCTGGAGTATTCGCCCTCAGTCCTGCCGCACAATCCTGAGTTTCAGACTGGATTCCACAGCGTGTTTTACGATGTGGCTCCGTCTCCCGACCGCACCTGCGTTTACGCGGTCACATGGATTGCCAATTCCTACTTGATGCGGATCTGGCCGGATGAAAGGGACTGGCCTCGAGTCGAAGACTTGGGACCTGCGACTCAAAAGAGGGACCCGACCATTTCTGTTGACACGTTTGTGGATCATTGTGGTGGATTGACTTTTGCCGGCGACGGTCAGCTCTATTACGTGGCATCGCGCTGGCGTGACCCTGTCTACAATCCTATGTCTGCAGAGCACAAAGAACGAGAAGGTGTGGTCTGGCGGTTGAATCCGGCCACCTTGCAGCGTGAGGAAGTCACACGCTTGGAACACCCGAGAGAATTCGCCCAGTACGTGTCACGCGGGGCAGTGGACCACAATGGCGACCTCTTCTTTGGCCATGTTGGTTCCCACCCGTCCGGTATCTTCAAAGTTGAGATGCCTCAAGAGCGTAAGAAAACAAATGCCCATCTACCAATTCGGATGTGGGGATAGGGAGGCGAGACATGAGCGAAAAGAAGAAGAAATTCGATATGAACTCTCCAGGGGCTCAGGCCCTAATGGACGAAATCACCCATGGAACCTTCATGAAGGAAGGAGCCATGGTGGCCTTTCCCACTTGTTTCCCCAGTGCATCGGTTCCGATCACGGCAGACGAGAGCCGGATTACTGCGCTGGATGCTACCCCCGAAGGGATCATTTATGGCGGTACCAGCGGCCATCGAGCCCATGTGTTTGTGGCCATGTTTCATGGTTCGACGGGCATGGTCTTCGATTTGAAAGCAATAGAGGGAGCGACCGAATGCGTTGCCGTTTGCTGCGGCAAGAAAAAGATTCTGGCCTGTGTTAACAATTCACAGGGAGGTGGCCGAATTCTTGCCACCAGGCTCCAACCTCTGCCGTACGACTGCATCCAGGAATGGGGTTTCCAGAGACCCGATTTTGAGGATATGGGAGTTCCCGTAGACGGAGAGCCGATTAAACATGCTGTCGCCACCACGATGAGGGACTCCATGGTGGGGGTGACCTCCCGCCATCTATTTGTTGTCGACCCGGAATCATCGAAGGTTCAAGTAGTTGGGGAGGTACCGGCCTCCGGCCGAATTGCGGCGGCCTCCCGAGGTTCCATTGTTGGTCTCGATGGCCAAGGGCATCTTTGGAGTTATGATCCTAAATCGCGAAGCCTCCGACGTAAGGCATTCCCTCTGCCGAACGGGTCATGGGACCAGGTTCCCCTTACCTGGGCCAGGGAAAAGCAGACAGGCTTGCTCTACACCGCTGACAGTCAGGGGCGAATCTTTTCGTTTGATGAAGAGAAAGGCTTCAGCAAGCTGCTTGGACAGACCCAACTGAAGCCTGTTGGCCCGATGGCCGTGACGTTTGACGGCCGTGTGTTCGGGTTCTGCGGGCCCGAATTGGCCAAAATGTTCTGTTACGACCCTGCTCGCGGAGAGGTCACTAATCTCGGGGTGGCCCTTTCGGTGATCGAGCGGCGACGTTACGGATATGTATTTGGAGATGCGGTAACGGGGCGAGACGGCGAAATCGTTTTCGGAGAGAACGACAACCTGGGGCACCTTTGGCTTTACTTTCCCAGAATCAGAACAGCTCGGACCTAGTAGGATTCTATACCTTTTGGAGGTAGGCGCACACCTCTTGCATTGTGCGGAGTGCGCTGTACCTTCATAAGGGCTGTAATTCCAGTTTTCCCCTCGAGAAGGTAAACGCAGCACAAGAAACCCAGGAAGGGCGTCAGGCCGCTTCCCATTTCTCCCCCGGAGTCCAGAATGAACTTATTGAGAACCTCAACAAGAACTGGCGCAGAGCTTATCGGACTGTCAACATACTGATTTTGAGAAAATTGCCAACCGATCGGCTTCTTGTCGCGCGGGTTGCACTTCTGAAAAGTCCGGTTAGTCACCCCACCATACGCAGCGGCAAGCACCGCTGCATATGGTCACAGACACTGATTACCGGCGTAATTGGGTTGGTCACTGCCCCGGTGCGCGGTAGCTGACACTCTTCTTTGTCGCTTCGTCCATCTCTTCGGGTGTAAACAAAACTGTGGTCTTCAATTTAACTGTCCCGCTGGCGTTAACTGCCAGAGAAGCGGCTGCAGCACTGGCATGGTCCGGGAAGTCCACTATGACGTAGACATCGGACTCCCCGAAAGCATAATAGATGCCTTCGAGTTTCCCGCCAAGGCCCTTCACCAACTTCTGGACTTCGGTTCGCCGCTTGGAACCGCCCTCCTGTAAAAGCCCTTTGGTTCCGTCTGACGTGTAAGACGCCTGCAAGAGATACTTGGGCATAAGCCTCCTTTCCCCATTTGCGGGGAGACACCCGTTGGTTGTCCGCAGCCATAGGTGAATAATGCTGAGAATATCACAGGTTGGGTGGGTCAGAAAAGGGTAGGTTGGAGCCAATGGAGCCAAGTCGGAGACAAGAATCTTATCTCCACTCACCAAGCCCGCAAATCAAGCGATCGCATCGGGTGTTTTCGCAATGACTTGGCCAAATCCACTCGACCACGATTAATCCTGGATTTCACAGTGATGTTCGGGATATTCAAGATGGCTCCTATTTCTCCGTGGCTGAAATTCTCCAGGTCCTTTAATATGACCGCTTCTCGCAGGTCGGGGGAGAGCTGCTGCAGGGCCTTATGAAATAAGGCGATGTTCTCTTCTCGCTCCCATGCTCCTCCAGGACCTGCATGGGAAGGAAGCATTGTGCTCGAACTGATCGGGGCCTTGTCTTCAGTTGCATCTGTTGACACAGGTATTCGGCCGACACGCGCTTGCCGATACTGATCGGCTATGAGGTTTCGAGTGATTCCCACAATCCAGGTCAGGAAGTTTTCCTGTTCCTGGCTATGAGTGGACAGGCGCTTAAAAATTGCAATGAAGGTTTCCCTGGTTATTTCTTCCGCCTGATCCGATCTGCCAACGAAGCGATAGCAAAGATTAAACACTCGCCCGGCATACTGTCTCACCAGGTATCGCCAAGCCAATGGATCGCCATTTCGGACCCGCTTGATGATTGCCGCATCAGATCGGAACATATTGAATGGAATGAATTCTTGCTTTTTGGCTTCAGATTAGTGCCGCTCGCTGGAAAATCAGTGTCATGCTTCTCAGTGCTGCAATCATGAGATGACTGATACCCTTTCTGAGTACTTAGCTCTGAGTGTCGGCTCATGCTGCGGAGAAGCTGCCATCTATTTAGACTCGCAATTATCTCTCCAGTTCACCAGCCTCCAGAACATAGCCGATTCTTATGCAGTTAGCTATTACGTTTTATTTAATTAGCTTGATCTTGGAGGCAGAGTGTTCATTTGTGGGACTTGAGAGTCTCACTTTCGGGACCGGCTCGGCATTTGGCCGGGTTCTCTCCCATTTTAGTCGACATATATTTCGCCCAAGCCCCAAAGTAAATAATGAGGCCAAGGACGATGATCACTACTACTAGCTCCAAAGGACTGAGTCTCTTGATATCCCCACCCTCCTGACCGACCTCGATGGAATCAGCCAGAACGGCGAGAGTTATGTTCAGGAAAAAGTAGGGACTTACCATCCAGAGTCTTCCTCCAACCAGCATCAATAACCTCGGAGTGTCATTTCGAAATCCGAAACTCCTTGGTGGTCCATCGCCACCTTGTACCGCATCCCTGTCGATATTGATATTGCCTAATTACTATCCTTACGGAGATTCTCGTTGGTAAGTTGCAAAATTCGATTTTTCGTTGCACGTCCCAGGCAATGACTGCAGAATCCTGCTTGATTTGTTATTTATGAAGACATGAAGACGAAGGGACTAACTTTGGATACTACGTGCAGATGTCTCCCATCAAAGCCCCTTCATCTTGATGCTCTTTAGATGTCAGCCTTGAAGACTACAGGCGTTGACACTGAAACTCATCCCATGATATAAGTTCAGGATAAGAGGCATGAGGCGGATAACTCTTTGCGAGGCACGGGTGGAGAAGTGTAGCTCCGGCTAACGTATTTGCTGGCTTATCAGACGAGGTTGCGCAAACTCAGATCCACTCTCGCGCTGAAAAGAGGGCTACTTTCGCGAAAGTGGCGGAATTGGCAGACGCGCTGGACTTAGGATCCAGTCCCGCAAGGGGTAGGGGTTCGACTCCCCTCTTTCGCACCATATCTTCCCAGCCGGTTTTCCTCACCCGCAAATAGTCTGGAAGCTTTTTCATTTCACTAAGGTTGAGGTTTGTGCATTGAAGACCGAAGTCAATCATATTAGTTCATGCAAGCGCGAAGTCCTTATTGAGGTTCCTCCCGAGAACCTAAAGGAAGAATACAGCCTGCTCTGTGAGCGCTATCGTCAGAAAGCAAAGGTGCCCGGGTTCAGGCCAGGCAAAGCGCCCCTTTCGGTAGTGTTAAGGCACTATCGACCAGCAATCCGAGAGGATTTCTTGGAGCGAGCCGTTCAAAACCATCTTTTGAAGGCGCTTGAGGCGGAGAACCTGTCTCCTCTCGCTACTCCCAAGGTGCAGGATTTGAAATATGAAGACGGCGGCACATTGAGTTTTACCGCCTCTTTCGAAGTCCTGCCCAAGCTAGAGATTTCAAATTACCGAGGGCTGGAAGTGGAGAAAGTCCATCCGGAGGTCAAGGAAGAGGAAATCGAGAAGACCTTGGAGCAGATGCAGGAACGCCTGGCAGAATTTTCTCCCATTGAGGATCGAGCTATTCAGGATGGAGACTTCGCCGTGGTTGCCTACAAAGGGACATACCTGGATGAAAGTCGCCCCGACTTTGAGTCCAAGGAAACGTACATCGAAGTGGGTGGAGAAGGTACGATTGAGGAATTCACCAGAAACCTCCAAGGGGCCAAGCCCGGCGAAACGAAGACTTTTTCAGTCAGCTATCCTGCCGATTACCCGGGCAGAGAGATGGCAGGCAAACAGGTCCGGTATGTTGTCCAGGTTCAGGCCCTTAAGTCGAAGAAGATTCCCGAATTGAATGATGACTTTGCCAAGAACGTGGGTGACTATAACTCAATCGAGGAACTGCGCCTCAAGATCCGTCAAGATCTTCAAGCCGGCAAAGAGCAGGCGGCCAGGCAGGAGATGCAGGAGAAACTCCTGGAGACCATTCTGGATTTGAGCCTGTTCGAGGTTCCCCAGGCACTGGTGGAGCGTCAAACGGAGGCTCGAATGAACGAGTATGTTCGGGGTTTGATCATGCGAGGAATACACCCCCAGACATTGGGTGCAAATTGGTCTGAAGTGCGACTGAAACAAAAGCAGAGAGCCGAGCACGACGTCCGAGTGTCCCTGCTCCTTGATCATATCGCGGATCGGGAGAAGCTGGAGGTCAGTGATGGGGAAGTGGAGGAGGAGATCGTGAAACGCGCACGGGAAGCGAAACAGAGCGTAGAGGCGTTCAAATCGCGCTTGACAAAGGATGGGGGCGCCGATAGAATCAAAAACAGGATAAGAAACCGGAAGACGATGGATTTGCTATTGAGCCTGGCATCGTTCAAGGATCCTCAAGGAATGATCTTGCAGTCCTGATACCCAAATTTCCTGCACATCCGTTCGAGGCATAGGGTCAGATGTTAGTACCAATGGTAGTTGAGCAGACCAGCAGAGGGGAAAGGGCCTATGACATCTATTCCCGTCTGTTGAAAGACAATATCATTTTCATTGGCACTCCGATTGATGATGGTGTCGCCAATCTTGTTACTGCTCAGCTTCTCTTCCTGGAGGCGGAGGACCCCCAGCGAGACATTTCGCTTTACATTAATAGTCCTGGCGGTTCTATCACTGCGGGGTTGGCGATTTATGACACCATGCAATTCATTCGGCCGGACGTGACGACTATCTGTGTGGGACAGGCCGCCAGTATGGGCGCTTTGTTGCTGACTGCGGGCACTAAAGGGAAACGGTTTGCTTTGCCCAACTCCCGCATCCTGATTCATCAGCCTTCGATGGGAGGACTGTCAGGGCAAGCATCAGACATTAATATTCATGCCAAGGAAATACTGCGGCTGAGGGAAATGACCAGCAAGATCCTGGCTGAGCACACCGGTCAGCTCATCGAGAAGGTTGAGCGGGATGTGGAACGCGACTTCATCATGTCCGCAGAAGAGGCCAGGGACTACGGTCTGGTGGATCAAGTGATCTACCGACACGAGTGACCCGGATTTGAAGGATTCCTGACCGACAGTCTTATTTTTCGCTGAAGAAAATTCCCGCGGTTATCGATATGCCAGATTGGGGCTGGTTGGGCACCATTCTCTGGAAGGAGGTTGCGTGAAAAGAAACAATGGCGAAGAGACTCTGCGGTGTTCGTTCTGCAACAAGAGCCAGAATGATGTCCGAAAGCTGATTGCAGGCCCTACGGTATTCATATGTGACGAGTGCGTCCGTGTATGTAACGACATCATTGAAGATGACCAGACGGTAGAGACAGAAGGGAAGACCCATCCTCTTCCTAAGCCCCATGAAGTTAAGGCCTACCTGGACGAATATGTTATCGGGCAGGAAAAGACCAAGAAGAAACTGGCCGTCGCCGTTTATAATCACTACAAGAGAATTGAGTTATCCAAGCGACGAAACGAGATTGAACTCACCAAGAGCAACATCCTGCTCATCGGCCCCACAGGAACTGGTAAAACCCTTCTGGCCCAGACCTTGGCGCGTCGACTCAGCGTGCCATTTGCCATTGTGGATGCCACGACTCTGACTGAGGCCGGGTATGTAGGAGAAGACGTCGAGAATATCATCCTGAAGCTCCTACAGAATGCAAGCGGCGATGTGGAACGATGCCAGCAAGGGATCATCTACATCGACGAGGTCGACAAGATCTGCCGCAAAGACGAGAATCCTTCTATCACGCGAGATGTTTCTGGAGAGGGTGTACAGCAAGCGCTATTAAAGATTCTGGAAGGTACAGTCGCCAATGTGCCGCCTCAAGGGGGAAGAAAACACCCTCACCAGGAATTCACTCAGGTGGACACAACCAATATATTGTTCATCTGTGGGGGCGCGTTTGTTGGGCTGGAAAAGGTCATCGAGCGCCGCATTGGCAAGAAAACGGTGGGGTTTCGGGCAGAAGTGATGACCATACAGGAACGGAGAAATCTCGAATTGCTCGAGCAGGTCGAGCCTGTGGACCTCATCAAATATGGATTGATTCCGGAATTTGTTGGACGGCTGCCCGTAGTGGGTGCGCTGGGCGATCTCGACAAAGCTGCCCTTGTAGAGATCCTGACAAGACCGAAGAATGCCATTGTCAAGCAATATCAAAAGCTTTTCGAATATGAGGGTGTGAAGCTCCGCTTTGACGAAGAGGCCTTAGAGGCCATTGCCGACCTGGCGCAACAACGCAAAGTAGGTGCCCGTGGATTGCGAATAATCATTGAGGATTTGATGCTGGACTTGATGTATTTTCTCCCTGCCCAACGCAAGTTGAAGGAATTTGTGATGACCAGCGAGATGGTGAGATCCAATCGAATCGACCTTTCCCTCTTGGAAAAAGCGGGATAATTGACTGCCTTCGGAGTTGAAGCCTAACCAGGATGTTTAACAAACCCAAAGAAAAGTCTGATTTTTTCACATTGCCCATGGTGCCGATCCGGGATGTAGTGTTATTCCCCTACATGATGATTCCCTTTGTAATCGGCAGGCCTGCTTCCGTGAAAGCCCTGGAGGTTGCTTTTAATGGCGACAAGCGGATTTTCCTGGCCACCCAGCATGACGCTGCGCTGGATGATCCCAAGCCGAACGAGATCTACTCGGTGGGTACCATAGCCAACATTGTGCAAAGCCTTCGACTTCCCGACGGCAACATCAAGGTGCTCGTGGAGGGTATAGAGCGAGCCAAGGCTGTACAGATCCTGGACGAGGATCGCTACATGAAGGCGGTGTTAAGAACCGTCCCTGCGGCAACTCCGTCCATTCCTGCGTCTGAAACCCTGACCAGTAAGGTAACGGCTCTTTTCGAGCAGTATGTGAAGCTCAGCCAGAATCTGAACTCCGATACGACACTCTCGGCTATCCGGGTCGAAGATGTTGGACGTCTCTCGGATACGATCGCGGCAAACCTCACCATCAGCATCGAGGAGAAGCAGGAATTGCTGGAGATTTTCAACCCGGTGGAACGATTGAACCGACTGTGCGATCTCCTGGACATCGAGATTGAGAAGCTCAACATGGATCGCACGATAAATTCCCGGGTGAAACGCCAGATGGAAAAGGCTCAAAAAGAGTACTACCTGAGCGAAAAGATGAAGGCGATTCAGAAGGAGCTGGGCCGCAACGAAAAATCAGAGATCGACGAATTGAAGAAGAAGATCGAAACCGCCGGGATGCCCAAAGACACGATGGAGAAGGCTCTCCAGGAGCTGAAACGACTGGAAATGATGCCCCCGATGTCGGCGGAATCAACGGTGAGCCGGAACTATATCGACTGGCTATTGGCTGTGCCGTGGAAGAAGCGGTCCAAGGAAATTCACAGTGTCGAGAACGCCGAAAAAGTCCTGGAAACCGACCACTACGGGTTGGAGAAGATCAAAGAACGGATTATCGAATTTCTGGCCGTTCGCCAGCTGGTCAAGAATCCCAAGGGCTCAATTTTGTGTTTTATTGGCCCGCCGGGTGTCGGGAAGACCTCCCTGGCCGCCTCCATTGCTCGAGCCACCGGGCGACGATTTGTGCGGCTCTCCTTGGGTGGGGTTCGAGATGAGGCTGAAATTCGCGGACACCGTCGCACCTATATTGGTGCCTTACCCGGTCAAATCATTCAAATGATGAAAAAAGCAGGGACCAAGAATCCGGTCTTCCTGCTCGATGAAGTCGACAAAATGAGCATGGATTTCAGGGGAGATCCTTCAGCAGCCTTGATGGAAGTCCTTGATCCGGAGCAGAACCACACCTTTGTCGATCACTATCTGGATGTGGAATATGATCTTTCTCAGGTCATGTTTATAGCCACGGCTAATGTGATCCACACGATTCCGCAACCCCTCCAGGACCGAATGGAGATCATCCGGATTTCGGGTTATACCGAACCCGAGAAGCTGGAAATTGCCAAGCGGTTCCTGGTCAAGAAGCAATTGGTTC
>Ga0335069_10012884_pt1 | contig 11752 bp, 5 predicted proteins | sample Lox_Sample_11_FD_206714 | JGI IMG/M metagenome (GOLD analysis project Ga0335069, IMG submission 206714) | Soil microbial communities from Loxahatchee National Wildlife Refuge, Florida, United States - Lox_Sample_1.1 | ecosystem: Environmental > Terrestrial > Soil > Wetlands | place: USA: Florida...
CTTCCCTGTGGATTTCGCGCCCCTCAATGTTTCTGCAAGCCATCCTGACAACAACATCGACTGGTCGCAGTACCTTCCTATCTCCGGTTCGCCGACCATAAACCACAACAACCGCGTTCCCTACGCGGAAGACTACAACCTTTCGCTCCAGCGGCGGTTTGGAAGTGACAGTATCCTGAGTATTTCCTACATCGGGACGCAAGGGCACGCGTTGATAAGCAGTGTCGAGTCCAATCCGGGCAATCCTGCCTTGTGCCTCAGCCTGTCAGGGTGCGGCCCTTACGGCGAGAACGGTGTCTACACGACCGACGAGGGAGCCACCGTCAACAGTACCCGCACGCCATTTGGCGGCAATTTCGGCAGCAACCAGTACTTCACGACAGTCGGGAACTCGGCTTATAACTCACTGCAAGTGAGCCTGCGCCACACCAGTGGACCGCTGGAGTTGCTGGCGGGCTACACCTACAGCAAGTCGATTGATGATGCTTCCGGGTACGAAGACAACCTGAACCCGCTGAATTACCGGCTTTCGCGAGTTCTTTCGGCCTTCGACATGGCACACAACTTTGTCCTGAGTTACCGGTACGAGCTTCCCTTCAGCCGTTTCTTCGGCCGGCACCGCGCCACGGAAGGATGGATTGTGAGCGGCGTCAACCGGTTCTCAACGGGGCTTCCGGTAAGCCTCTCCGAGAATGATGACCATTCCTTGTTGGGCGTTTTCGCCGGGTACTCTGTGGACCTTCCGAATTACACCCCCGGCAACCTCCAGTACAACAATCCCCGGTCAGGGCAGGCCTACTTCAACACCGCTCTGTTCAGCGAGGAAGGCGTGGGAGAATTGGGAACCGCAGCGCGGCGGTTCTTCCATGGGCCGGGACTCAACAATTGGGACATGGCCGTCATGAAGGACACGCACCTCACGGAATCCAAGGTGCTCCAGTTCCGGTTCGAGTTCTTCAACATCTTCAACCACGCACAATTTGGCAATCCGGAAGGGAACATCAGCAACACAAGCTTGTTCGGATACGTCACCACAGCCCGCGACCCGCGCATTGGACAGGTCGCTCTGAAGCTAATATTCTGATTGCGGTACTGCAAGCGCGCGGTCCGCGGGGCGACCCTCCGCGGACAGCGCACGCACCGCAAGTTACCGGCGGAGGGAGTTATGGAGAATCGATCTCGACGGGATTTCCTAGCCACTTCGATTACGGGCGCTTTGGGCCTGGGGGTTGCCGCAAAGGGCTCCCCAGCCTTCTTTGCGTCTCCTTCTGCGGCCGGGTCCCTGGCCATTCGCGGCGGGAAGCCTGTCCGCACGCAACCGTTTCCGTCGTGGCCTATTGTGAAAGCCAACGACGAAACCTCGTGGTCCGACGTACTCCACACCGGGCGCTGGTGCCGCCTGGACGGAACCTACGTCAGCCGCTTCGAGAAGGCATGGGCCGAGCGGTTGGGATCCAAATACTGCCTGGCCACGGCGTCGGGAACCACGGCGCTGCTGACCTCTCTGAACGCGCTGGATATCGGCCCCGGTGATGAAGTGCTCGTGCCGCCGTACACCTTCGTTGCGACGATCAACGTGGTTCTGATGCAGCACGCCCTGCCCGTGTTCGTCGATACCGATCGCGAGACCTTCCAGATTGATGCCACCAAACTGGAAGCCGCGATCACACCGCGCACCAAGTGCATTTTGCCGGTGCATTTGGGCGGCTCTCCCGCCGATTTGGACCCGATCCTCGCGGTGGCCGAAGCCCATAAGCTGGTAGTACTCGAGGATGCCTGCCAAGCGCATCTGGCGGAGTGGAAGCATAAGAAGGTCAGTACGCTCGGTGCACTGGGTTGCTTCAGCTTCCAGGCGTCGAAGAACCTGAATTCCGGGGAGGGTGGCGCCATTCTCACGCAGGATGAAGCCCTCTTCGAGCAATGCAAGAGTTTCTACAATAATGGCCGCGGCGCCGAAAACGCCTCCTTCGAGTATGTCCGCAACGGCCTGAATCACCGCATGACGGAATTTCAGGGTTCTCTGCTTCTGTCGCAAATGGACCGGTTGGAGGCCCAATCGCGAGTTCGCACTCAAAACGCTGAATATCTGACGCACTTGCTGAAGGATACCCCTGGCGTTTACCCCGCCCGCATGTACGACGGCACCACACGGAATGCCTATCATCTCTATATGTTTCGCTACGACCCGGAGCATTTCGCCGGCCTTCCGCGCGATCAGTTCCTGAAAGCCCTGCAGGCGGAGGGCATTCCGTGCGCGGCAGGATACACGCCACTTAACAAGGAACCCTTTATTGAGAACACCTTAAACGCAAGAGCGTTTCAGAAGATCTACTCAGCCCAGGAACTCCAGGGCTATCGGGATAGGAATGCTTGTCCTGAGAACGACCGCCTTTGTGCCGAGGCTGTCTGGTTCGGCCAAACCATGCTTTTGGGCGGCAAGTCAGACATGGACCAGATCGCCGAAGCCATTCGCAAAGTCCAACAACACGCGGCGGAGGTTCCCCGGTCGTAGACCTTCCCAAGACTCCAGCCTTTGCTGAAGGAGGCTCGCTCCGTAGAGGTGAGAGGAAATTCCGACTGAGTGTGTTGCAAAGGCTGTGGAGTCGCGCCGTCACGGAGACTACCATGACCGGGTTCTTGGCCTTCAACCCCGAGGGGAAGCCGGGGTTCGTGCGCGCGCGCAAAGCCCTGCAGTAGCCAACGTCCATTGACGAATACGTGCGGATCTTCCTGGACCAGAATAACGGCGGCTATGCAAACGACTGGCTGTTGGCCGACTATAAGATCGGAGAGATCGCCCCTTTTCTAGGTGGGCCTCAAGCTGCACCAAGTCTGGAGAACGAAAGACGGCTACTTTGCCAGTGCCAATTTCCCGAGCCGCCCGGATTTCATCGAAGCGGAAATGGACTTTGATCCTACGAATCGGGCGAGTTCACCTAACGCTCGCCATACACGGTGGGATGAATTGATGGCGCAATACAAAGGGACCCTCGACGCCGGAGTGGCACAAAGGCTTTTGGCCGACCATCGGGACAGCTGCGAGGGCAGGGAAGACGCCGATGAGCGGTCGCTTTGTGGACACGTTCAGATCTCGCCGGGGGCGTGCCGGAGTGGGAGTGGGAGCCGTTCACGCCTGCAGGTGCCGTGTCCGCCAAGGTGGCGGACAGCATGCTTGTGAAGTCATTTGCCTTTCGGGCTCGTGCGGGGCAACCCTGCGGTCATGACTTTCTTGCCGAGGAGTTCCTTAAGGTGCATCCCGAGTCTCGGTGGCAGATTCCGGTGTTGCGCGATATGAACGGGAATCCGTGGACGGAATTCAAAATAGACGACAAGTAAGCGCCGGAGCGTAGTCGAAGCGGACCTGCGAATTCGTTGCCGGACGCGCGGCGATTCTTGTTATGCTCTTGTCATGTCCAAGAACTGGAAGACCCGCCTTATTCACTCGGACGCGCGCGTGCCGGAGGGATTCCGCTCGCTAGTCCCGCCCGTGTTTCGCGGCTCCACCGTTCTATTTCCCAACGCCGCAGCAGTCAATGAAAGCTGGAACCAGTACGAAGTGGGGTACACCTATGGTCTGTATGGGACCCCCACCGCGCTTGAGCTCGCCGGGCGGGTTTGTGAACTGGAGCACGGCTATCGAACTCTGCTAACACCGGGAGGACAGGCCGCGATATCTCTTGTTGGTCTCGCCTTTCTCAAGGCTGGCGACCATGTGCTGTTGCCCGAAAGTATCTACGGTCCCAACCGCCATTTTGCCAGCAGCGTACTGAAACGGTTTGGGGTCGAAAGCAGCTTTTACGCGCCCACCATCGGCCAGCCGGAAGGGTGCCAGCCCGCCGCTGCGTCCAATTTGGCGGACGCTTCTGGCCCGTCGGCCGGGGGTCCCAACAGCATTCGAGATCTGTTTCGGCCGAACACGCGACTGATCTGGTGTGAGAGTCCGGGGTCGATCACGATGGAAGTTCAAGATGTTCCCGCGATCGTCGCCGCCGCACACAACGCCGGAGCGCTGGTGGCAATCGACAACACCTGGGCGGCCGGAATCTGCTTTGACGCATTCGCGCATGGCGTCGACATTACGGTGCAAGCGCTCACCAAGTATGTCGGCGGGCACAGCGACCTGTTAATGGGCTCCATCACTGTGAACGATGAAGCGTTGTTCGACCGGCTCGGCTCAACGCAGCAATTGCTTGGCTGCGCCGTTTCGCCTGACGATTGCAGCTTGGCACTGCGGGGCATGAAGACTCTGGCGGTTCGTCTCAAGCACATCGAAGCGGCGGCTCTGGAATTGGCGTGTTGGCTCGCCCAGCGCCCGGAGATCGAACGGGTGCTGCACCCGGCCCTTCCTTCCTGTCCGGGATACGTAATCTGGAAGCGCGACTTCACCGGGTCCAGCGGAGTGTTCTCTATTGTCTTCCGGCCGGAATATACCAAAAAGCAGGTGCTGGCATTTGTGGATGCGCTCGAGCTGTTTGAGATTGGATATAGCTGGGCGGGTGTTGCCAGCCTCGCTGTGGCTTACGATTTCGGTTCGAATCCCAGACGCCCCAAGGTCGGCCACCGCATCGTACGGCTGAATATTGGCCTTGAGGATGTCGAAGATCTGAAAGCGGACCTGGAACAGGCACTGAAGCGGATGCCGTCACAGCCGTAGCACAGAACCGCGCCATTCGGCTGGACTCTAGCCGGTGAAGCAGCCCTCACGCAGGGGAGGGAATTCGCGGGCCACGGCTTTGTCCGCCATGAAACCGCTGGAGCATTGAGTCATCGCCACTAATCCACCATCTCGATGGAATGCGGAACGGAAGCTGCTTTCGCTCACCTAACCTGGCAGCTTCCGCTCTGCCGGCCGCGGGGGCGGGAACTTAGCTGGTGTCGTGTCAGCAAACGCTAGGGTGTGAAGTTCGCCGCGTGAGTTGTCAGTGCACGCTGTCCTTGTTCTGCCCGGACGGCGGCCGCCGTCGCCTCGACGAGCTTGACCTCCGACGAAGGTAGGGCGGTTTGCCCAGGGAAGACTCCCACCACCGGGGGCGCCATTATTCCCTGCCATGTTCCATCTAGTCTCGCCTACTGCGGTACCCGTCCTTGCGGGCTGAGTGATGTTTCCGTCCTCTAGATTGTAGCCACGCTTCCTGCTCACAACCGCGGCCGCGATCGGCCGCCGACGGATGCCGGCCGCGCGTTGGGCCAGGGATCTCCCGCACACGCGAAGGAACATCTCTATCGTTTTCTGCCCTCCTCGGAAATACCGGCTGGCGGCGCTACGCCAGTTCTTGACGGGCGCCATCCGGCAGTGGTCTTTCGCCCACGCCTGCATTGCTCGTCGAATCGCTCTTGGTGCGACCCGCTAACTGTTAGTTGGCCGTTAGCTATCTTGACCCGTGAAACGCCGATGCTTCAAATTGCGCGCAGTCTATCACTGACCTCTTGCCGTGTCGGAAAAGCGGGGGAGTGTTGCCACAGCGTCTGGCTAGTCTTGGGAAGGTGGAATCCGACTGAAATCGTCCAACGTTTCGCGGGTTCTCGAACCACACGAAGTTCATCTGAGGAGGCTATTATGAAAGCAGGCCGGCAATTGCGTTGGCCGCGACATTATTGGGTGGCATCCATCCGTTGGGGCCTTGTCGCGGTGAATGTGGCGATCCTTGTTGCTCTCAGTGCGGGGCCAGCGATTGCCCAGTACACGACCGCCAGTTTGGGCGGGACAGTGACGGACCCCGCAGGTGCCGCGGTGCCCGACGCCAGTGTTGTGGTCCGTAACAGGGACACTGCCTTCACGCGGGCTGTACAGACCGCTATTGATGGTGGTTTTGTCTTCTCCAGCCTTCCTTTAGGAACCTACAGCCTTTCCGTTGAGAAGACAGGGTTTGCCAAATACGTACAAGACGGAATCGTGCTAACCCTCAACCAAGCGGCATCGGTATCGGTGACCCTGAAAGTGGGAAGGACAGCCGAACAAGTTACCGTAACGGCAAACGCTGAGCTGGTGAATACCCGTTCGGCCGCAGAAGTGCAGTTGGTAGACCAGAAGCGCATCCTCGACCTGCCGCTGGAGGGCAGGCAGGTACAGTCGCTCGTCTTCCTCGCTGCCGGGACGGTTGATTCCTCAAGCCTAAACTGCGGGCTGAACTGTCACGGGGGAGTCTATCCGGGCGAGCAGCACGTTACGGCGAGCGGAACGGGACCCGGCATGGTTAACTATCAACTCGACGGGGCACCTCACAATGACACCTACATTCAGATAAACCTCCCATTTCCTAACCCCGATTCTATCCAGGAGTTCACTCTCAATAAGGAAAACATGTCGGCAGAGTTTGGCCAAGCGGCTGGCGGAGTGGTCAACATCGTGTCCAAATCGGGAACCAACGAGCTTCACGGTACCGCCTTCGAATTTCTCCGCAATAACGCCCTGAATGCGCGCAACTTCTTTGCACCCTCGCAGGACACGCTCAAACGCAACCAGTTCGGTGGCAGTATTGGCGGCCCGGTCAAGAAGGATCGGCTGTTCTTCTTCGGGACATATCAGGGAACCCGCATCCGGGAGGCGGCCCAAGGCAACATCGCCCAGGTTCCTACGGCCGCAGAGCGCAACGGTGATTTCTCGGACCTCTCCGCTCAGATAACTGATCCGAGGACCGGGATCACCTTCGAGGACAATTACGTTGATCCATCCTTGTTCAGTGCCCCGGCGCTTTACTTTCTCCAGTCGATTCCGACGCCCAACGGTCGAGAGCATCAACTCACCTTCATGGGGCCGAGGATCACTCAGCACGAGGACCAGTGGATGGCCAAAATGGACTACACACGTGGGAGACACCAAATCAGCGGCCGGTACTACTGGACGAACTACTCCGAACCTCCCTTCATTAACAAGGAAAACATTCTGGCGGCGGATGGAAACGGCAACCAGGTGCGGGTCCAGAACATTGGGGTCAACTACACGTTTGCAGTCACTCCGACCTTGCTCCTGAACTCATGGTTTGGATTGGCCCGGCAGAGGGGAGGGTCACTGTCGGGTGCGCCTTTTGGTTTCCCGGACGCCGGCATCAACGTTGCTGCACCGGACATACCGGAACTGGATCTCTCAGTGAGCAACTATTTCAGTATTTCCACCAACCATTGGGGAGATTTTGATCGCGGCGAATGGACGGTTCGGGAGAGCATCGCCTGGATGAAAGGGGCACACGAGATCAAGATGGGTGGGGAAGTGCTGCACATGAAGAAACACCTGGTCAACACTTTCCTGCAATCCGGGAACTTCCGTTTCCGGTACGAGCTCACGGGGGACAACCTCACGGATTTCTTCCTCGGGGATGCACAACGATGGAGGCAGGGAGGTGGGGAATACTCCAGTCTGCACGGATGGGAAGGTGATGCCTACGTGCAGGACAACTGGCGCGCCAGCCGCCGTCTGACCGTTCAGATGGGGCTGCGGTGGGACCCCTTCCTTCCCTACACCGAAGAAAACGGAAAGACTATCTGCTTTAATCCCGGCCAGCAATCCACGCGCTATCCCAATGCTCCTGCTGGCCTGGTTTACGGCGGAAGCAACCACGATGCCGGTTGTCCTGCGTCCGGAATGTACAATTACCTGGGTAACCTCGGTCCGCGACTCGGCCTTGCCTACCGGCTGACCGAAGATGGCAGGACAAGTCTCCGCGCCGGGTTCGGGTACTACTATTCGATCATCCAGACTGCGGCCTTCAACAACATGGTGGACTTGGCGCCGTTTGCTCCTGGGTACATGATCTACAATACGGACTTCGCAGACCCCTGGGGATATGCAGGATGGACGAATCCGTTCCCCAGTCAATTCGGCCCCAAGATTCCTGGCGCCGAGGCGACATTCACGGTGCCGACTAGCCTTCAGCTCTTCTCGAAAGCGTTTCCGCCCGCCAATTTTGCCGTGTGGAGCTTGATCCTTGAGCGGCAAATCGGGAACGACTGGGTGGTGAAAGCCGGCTACGTCGCCAACAAGGGCACCCACCTCAACACGGCGTACGTCAACAAGCACGAGCTTAATCCCACTATCTACCCGACGGGAGAACGTCCCTATCAGAATTTCAGCAACATAGCGGAAGACACGGCGGGGGCCAACTCTCACTATCACGCGCTTCAAATGACCGTCGAGAAGCGCTTCGGCCACGGACTCTCGCTATCGACAAACTACACGTGGGCGAAGACGCTCGATAATCTCGGCTGGACCGATCCTTTCGATGGGCACTTCGACTACGGCAGGGCAGTCGACGACATCGGGCAGTACCTTAAGTTTTCCAATGTCTGGGACATACCTTCCGGCCATCTCACCGGGGTCGCCAAGCGCGTTCTGGGAGGGTGGCAGTTGAACGGCATTTGGGCCTGGAGGGGTGGCCTGCCCATCTCTGTTTACAGCGGCAACGACAACTCCGGCTCTGGTGTTGGTTCCGACCGGGCAGACATCGTCGGAAACGGCACTGCCCAACTGAGCTCGAGTCGCTCGCACGCAGCAATGATTCAGGAGTGGTTCGACACCTCGAGATTCACGCAGAACGCTGCCGGGAGCTTTGGGAACTCAGGCAGGGATATCTTGCGCGGACCGAAGTCCTTCAACATCGATTTGGGTCTTCTCAAGAACACCAAGATCACGGAGAAAACCTCGCTACAATTCCGTTCTGAGTTCTTCAATGCGTTTAACAATGTTAACTTCGGGATGCCGGACAGCTACCAAAACAGCGGCACCTTCGGTCAGATCACCTCAGCCAGTGCTGGACGAATCATCCAGTTTGGCATGAAGTTCATCTTCTGACCTTTTCTGTGAGAGGGTCGAAGACTGCATTAAAGGCGAGGGGTGGTAGCGAGGGCCACCCCTTGCTGGCTCTCTTTCTTGGGTCCCGATCTGTCAGTGAGATTCCGCATATGTTTCCATTCTCCTTGCAGCCGAGGACCAGGATTCCCAGCGCCGTCCTTGGTGTGGCTGTTTTCGCTGGGGTCGTCGGCCTTCTCCCGCAGTTTGTAAGCGCGGTTGAGATGCCTCTGGAATTGCAGATCCCACACTCTCGTGAGAGCGGGCAAGCCCAATCGCGGGGCCTCAACGCCGAGGGGTTGGGGCTGCTGAACTCGGGGCAGGCCGGGAAGGCGATCGCGAAGTTCCGCCAGGCGATTACCGCTGATCCCGACAACGTGGACGCCCTCAATAACTTGGGTATTGCCCTGGGCAAGAAGGGCGATCCGCGCGGCGCGTCCGCAATTTTCCGCCGAGCGTTGCGCTTGGATCCCCGTAACGCCCAGATCCATAGTAACTTGGCACTGGCCTTGCGGCGATCAGGCCAGCCCCATGAGGCCGCCGCTGAGATGCAAGAGGCTCTGTCCCTTAATCCCGAGAGCAACGAGATCCGGAGGAACCTGGGCGTACTTTTGATGGACGTAGGTGAGAACGAGCAGGCCGAGAGGGAATTGCGTACCGTGCTCTCCCAGGATGTTTGTTCCCAAGGAGCGCGCACCGCCTTGGCCAGACTGTTGGCGCGTGAGAAACGAATGGCGGAGGGCGCGGGGGAATATCAAGCGGCGCTGCGCTGCAACCCGCGACAGGCCTCACTGTACTATGAGTTGGGGGGCCTGTATGAGCAGGCAGGAAATTTGCGGAGCGCCGCACAGGAGTTTCGGGAGGCGGTCCGGCTAGATCCACAGAACGCCGAGTTTCACAATGTGCTGGGCTCCGCGGCTCTCAAACAGGATGACCCGGGAACGGCCGAAGCCGAATTCCGGCGTGCTATCCAGATCAATCCTCGCTTGGGGGATGCGCATCGCGATTTGGGGGGGATTTTGCGCCAGCAGGGCAAGCTCGATGAAGCTATCCGCGAGTTCCAGAAGGCTGTCCGTCTCTTGCCAGACGACGCGGGGTGCCGTTACATGCTGGCGCAAGCTCTGAGGAAGGCGGGACGTTCTAACGATGCCGCCGCTCACTTGGCGTCTGCCCAGCTTGAGGCCCGGCAGGAGAAAGACTGCACGTTGGCCAAGAGCTACAACAACGAGGGCACGATGCTCCTCGAAAGTGGCCAATTCGCGGCGGCCGCGGAGCGCCTCCGGCAAGCCACCCGCCTTGATCCTACAGACCCTCTGGCCCAGTTCAACTATGGTCTTGCGCTCCTTATGCGGGACCGGATCGACGACGCCATGGCGCAGTTCCGCATTGTGTTGCGTATGGAGCCGGACGACCCCGACGCGCACTACTACTTGGGACGGGCGCTTTTGGCCAAAGAACAAATCGCAGAGGCCGCCGCGCATTTGCAAACGGCGGCGCGGCTCATGCCGACTGACGCTTATGTACGAAACACATTCGCCGTCGCGTTGTCGAAGGCTAAGGATTTTTCGCGGGCGGCTGCAGAGTTGAAAGCTGCCCTGAGGGTGGGAAGCGACCCTCTCTTTGCCGAAAATCTAGCCTGCGTTGAAAAACGCCTGCAGGGTTGCACCCCTCGGCTCTCGAAGCCGCAGACCGCACAGTCCTTGGACGCGCAGAAATGAATGTCCAAAATCGTCTGCATGAAGGCTGGATTCGTCGTTTCAGGTGCGTCAGCACCTTGCCCGGGCGCAACTGCGCGGCATCGAAAGGGCGGGTCCGGCCGGGAGTTTCCTCTCCATACCGCCTGGGATTGATCGCTTACCGGTATGTGGCCGGATCAGGTCGCGGCAGGCAGGGTTCTGTTTTCTCGAGGTGGGCGGGAAACTCTGCCTCCTGGTCTGCAAGCGCCGGGCCCTCTATCCGGTATAACCTCTTTCATTTCCGGCTCACCCATAATATGTTCAGAGCACGCGGGCGTAACTGCAAATCACGGAGAGAATCCAGATGAGGTCTTTGCTGCTAGTTTTCCTGATGTTTTCTTCTGGTTTTGTTTTCGGCCAGGGACCAGATGGCGATCTTCTGAATTCGCTCGGGCTGGCGCGGCTCAAGGACTACGCAGCCTCGCGGATTTCAAGTGACAACCGGTACGTGTTCAGTAACGACGACAGCAAGCGGATCATGCCGGGCGAAACCCTGGAGATGGCCAGTCTGGAAGGTCCCGGCATGGTGACGCACATCTGGGTTACGGTATCGGACAACGAATACGCGTGGCCGCGTTTGTTACGCCTGCGTGTGTACTATGACGGGGCAAAGACCCCCAGTGTCGACGCTCCGCTAGGCGACTTCTTTGGGGTGGGGCACGGTTATGAGCGCGATCTCAATTCCACAATGGTCAGTGACAGTTCGTTCGGCCGGGCGCGCAATAGCTACTGGCCGATGCCCTACCGGAAGTCCTGCAGAATTACAGTAACCAACGAAGGGAACCGCTGGGTGGGGATGTACTACTACCACGTTGACTATCGAACGTACGCCTCGCTGCCGGAGGATATCGGTTACTTTCACGCTTACTACCGGCAGGAACGCCCCGCCATGGCCGGCCGGAACTATGCTTTCCTCAATATTCGAGGCAAAGGTCATTACGTTGGCACGGTCCTGAACATCATTCAGAGCCAGGTGTCCTGGTTTGGGGAAGGTGATGACCTGTTTTATGTGGACGGTGCAGCACATCCGCAAATCTATGGCACGGGATCGGAGGATTACTTCAATGACGCCTGGGGGCTGAGAGTTTCCTACAGTCCCTGGACGGGTACGCCCATCGCAGAAGGGGAGCGGGTGGGGTCGCGGCTGACCGGGTATCGATGGCACGTTCCTGATCCGATACCCTTCCGCGAATCTCTGTGGGCCGGGATTGAGCATTATGGCTGGACGGCCAAT
>Ga0335069_10012885_pt1 | contig 11752 bp, 5 predicted proteins | sample Lox_Sample_11_FD_206714 | JGI IMG/M metagenome (GOLD analysis project Ga0335069, IMG submission 206714) | Soil microbial communities from Loxahatchee National Wildlife Refuge, Florida, United States - Lox_Sample_1.1 | ecosystem: Environmental > Terrestrial > Soil > Wetlands | place: USA: Florida...
CGCTCTTCGGCAGTTGGAGACCTGCGGCAAGCCTGTCGCGTGCAGCATCGACGGGCGCGCCGTCAGCGAGGGTTTCGAACTGGCCCTCGCATGTCATTTCAGGGTGATGACCCGCCGACCCGCGGCAATGTTGAGCATGCCCAATATTCGTTTTGGAGTGACGCCTGCCGGCGGAGCGAGCCAGCGGCTGCCGCGACTGGCGGGTATCCCGGCGGCATTGAAGATGCTGCTCGAGGGCGAGGCGCTCGATGCCGACCGGGCGCTGCAGATGGGCATTGTCGATCGAGTGGTGGAGGCAGACGGTGCCGCCGCGGCGCGCGAGTGGTTGCTGGGAGATCCTCAGGGACTCGCCCGCTGGGATGTAAAGGGGTTTCGGGTACCCGGGGGAGCCGGTTGTCTCGCACCTCATGCCACCGAGTCGTTTCAGGCAGGGACTTCACGCCAGGCCCGGGCCACGAACCGCAACGATCCCGCGCCCCTCGCGCTTCTCGCTGCTGTGTTCGAAGGAACCCAGCTGCCGATGAACACCGCGCTGCGGATCGAGTCGAAATACCGCGCACGGGTTCTCACGCAACCAGTCGCCGCCAACCGGATCCGCACCGGCCTGGTTCATCGCCGCGCGGCGGAGTCGCTCGAGATCCGCCCCCAGGGCTACCCTTCCGTCCGGGTCCAGCGCCTCGGAATCATTGGCGCCGGATTGATGGGCGCCGGCATAGCACGGGTCGCCGCCGGCAGATCGATCGAAGTGGTATTGCTCGACACGACGCTGGAGGCTGCAGAGCGTGCACGTTCCGGCATCGAGCCGAACGCTCACATCAGGGCAACCGCCGATTTTGACCAGCTTCGCGATTGCGATCTCGTCGTCGAGGCGGTGTTCGAGCAGCGGGATGTCAAGGAGGAAGTGATCCGTCGTGCGGCCAGAATCGTGCCTGCGCGGACGATCCTGGCTACCAACACCTCGACGTTGTCCGTCGGGAGTCTCGCCGCGGCGGCGGGTGATCAGTCGCGCTTCATCGGACTTCATTTCTTCTCGCCCGTGGAGCGAATGCCGCTGGTTGAGATCATCGTGGGCGGATCGACTGGCTTGGGCGCCCTGGCGCGGGCGCTGGACTTCGCCGCCCAGCTGGGCAAGACGCCGATCGTGGTCCGCGACTCGCCCGGCTTCTTCACGAGCCGCGTGTTTGGCACGTATGTAGATGAAGGCATGGCCCTCCTGGCCGAGGGTGTAGAGCCCGCGCTCATCGAGAACGGCGCACGGCTGGCGGGTATGCCGATCGGGCCGCTGGCTGTTTGTGACGAAGTGAGCATACAGCTGCAGCTTGCCGTGCACCGGCAGGCCGTCGCCGATGGCGTCGATGCCCGGTTTCAACGCCTCACCGCTATCGACGTCGTGCGAAAGATGGTGGAGGAGCTGGGGCGCACGGGCAGGCGCGGCGGCGCCGGTTTCTACGAGTATCCGAGCGGCGCGCCGAAGCGGCTCTGGAAGGGACTCAACACCCATTTCCCGGTGATGCGCACTCAGCCGGGCGTTGACGAGATCAAGCGCCGTCTTTTGCACATCCAGGCGTTGGAGAGCGTACGCTGTCTCGAGGAAAAGGTCATCAGCCGGCCGCAGGACGGAGATGTCGCGGCGGTGCTCGGCATCGGTTTCCCCGCCTGGACCGGGGGACCATTCAGTTGGATCGAGATGCTGGGCGCGGGCCGATTCCGGGCGGAGTGTGCAGCCCTCGCGGCAACCGCCGGCGCCCGATTCCAGCCGACCCGAGCGGTGCTCGCGGCGGCACCACCCCATTTCAGTGAGCGACGCGCCTCATGACTTCCAATGTAACAGAGCTGTATCGGGGTCGTTCGCTTTGGGCGTGCGTGGATGGCGACGGTGTCGTGACCTTGCACCTCGATCGTGTTGGCGAGTCCGTCAACAAGCTCGACTCGCTCGCGGTACGGGAGCTTGCGGCAGCGTGTGCAGCCATCGCGGTGTCCCCGGGCGCCCGCGGCCTGCTGGTCATCAGTGACAAGCCCGCGTTCGTCGTGGGCGCCGACATCTTCGAGTTCACCTCGACATTTGCGCAACCGGAGCCGGCCATCCAGGCGTACGTGACGCAGCAGAACCGGGCGTTCACGGCCCTGGATGATCTGGCGATTCCCAGTGTCGCGGTCATCAACGGTCTGGCGCTCGGAGGCGGCTTCGAGCTGGCTCTGGCGTGCAGCTCGCGCGTAATCAGCACCACCGCGGCCGTTGGACTGCCGGAAGTCACGTTGGGATTGTTCCCCGGATTCGGCGGCACGGTACGACTGTCGCGGCTCGTTGGATTGGCCACGGCGATCGAATGGATCACCGGCGGCAGGCAGTACGACGCAGCCAGGTCGCTTGGGGCAGGCGCCGTGGATGAAATCGCACCACCCGATGCACTGTTGAGTGTCGCCTCGCGCCGGTTGCAGAAAATGATCGCCTCCGGTGAGTGGCGCAAGACACGCGAACAGCGCCATGTTCCGGTCGCAGCAGACCGCGCGGCGTTCGAGCGCGCCCGAGACGCGTTGAAGCGGACATCGAGGCATCAACCTGCCGCATTGGCGGCGGTCGATCTGCTGGAGCGCGCCGCGGCTGTCGGCCGAGACCGGGCGCTCGAACTGGAATCAGAGGCGTTCGCACGGATCGCACGGACCCAGGCAGCCGGTGCGATGATCCAGCTGTTCATCGACGATCAGATCGTGCGCCGCAAGGCACGCGCCCACTCAGCAAGTGCCGCCAAGGTTCAGCTCGTCGCCGTCCTCGGTGCGGGAATCATGGGCGGGGGTATCGCTTTCACGGCTGCTTCCCGCGGCGTGCGGGTTCTCATGAAGGACATCGTTCCAGCTCAGCTGGACGCGGGCATGAGCGAGGTGGACCGGCTCCTGGCCCGTCAGTTGCAGGCAGGAAGGACTACGCAGGAAAAGGCGAACGCGCTGCGCGATTCGATTCAACCTACTTTGACGTTCGACGGTTTCAGGGATGTCGATGTGGTCGTCGAGGCCATTGTCGAAAATCTCGACATCAAGAAGCGTGTTCTCGCCGAAGTTGAGAAGACGGTTTCCCCCGGTACCCTGATCGTCTCGAATACCTCTTCCCTGTCCATCACGGAGATGGCGGCGAGCCTCGGGCAGCCGGGACGCTTTGCGGGACTGCACTTCTTCAATCCGGTCCCTGCCATGCCTCTGGTGGAAGTGATCCGCGGTCCGTCGACGGGGGAGCCGTCGCTGGCCACCGCCGTGTCGTTCGCCAGTGCACTGGGCAAAACACCCGTGGTCGTTCGCGACTGCCCGGGCTTTCTGGTCAACCGCATCCTGACACCCTACATGCTCGGATTCCTGCGGGCCGTCGCCGATGGCGCCGATTTCGAGCAGGTGGACCGGGTCATGGAAGGGTTCGGTTGGCCCATGGGACCGGCGTACCTGCAGGATGTGATCGGCATGGATACGCTCGAGCACGTGCTCGAGGTGATCTCGGCCGGCTACCCGCAGCGCATGCGGATGGATTTCAACAACGCGGTAGCCATTTGGGTCCGGCACGGACGGCTGGGTCAGAAGAGCGGGTCGGGTTGGTACCGGTACGAGATCGACTCCGAGGGACGGCGCAACAAGATGCCCGATCCGGCGGCACCTGGGTTGCTCAATTTCACGGCGGCTGCAGCACCGATGCCGGACGAAGTGCTCCTCGACAGGATCATGCTGCCCATGATCCTGGAGGCGGCGCTCTGTCTGCAGGAGAAAGTCGTCGAATCCGCCGCCGAAGTGGATCTGAGCCTCGTGCTGGGACTGGGCTTTCCGCGTCATGTCGGCGGTCCCCTCAACTATGCCGATTGGCTGGGTATCCCCCAGGTATTGAGCCGTTGCGCGGCGCTGGAGCAGCTGGGGCCGCTTTACCAGCCCTGTGAACTGCTGAGCGAGATGGCGCGCAACGGCCGGTCATTTCATTCATCGGAGCCCCGGTGATGAGCGGGGTCGGCGCACAGCGTGCCCGGGAGATCGCCGAACGCGTGGAACGTTTCGTCCGGGACGTCGTCATTCCGTATGAAAAGGATACGCGTCGGAACTCACACGGTCCGACGGAAGGGCTGGTCATAGAGATGCGCGAGAAGGCGCGCGCCGCCGGCGTCCTCACTCCACACATCCTATCCGATGGCAGTCACCTGACTCAGCGGGAAACCGCTCTCGTGCTGCGCAAGTCAGGCCTCTCGCCGCTGGGGCCGCTGGCCGTCAATACTGCCGCGCCGGACGAGGGCAACATGTATCTGCTGGGCAAGGCTGGTACGCCAGAGCAGAAGCGGCATTTCCTGGCACCGCTGGTATCCGGCCGCGCACGCTCTGCTTTCTTCATGACGGAACCGGCCGAGGACGGCGGAGCCGGGTCGGACCCCTCGATGTTGCAAACGACGGCACGCCGGGACGGCCAATATTGGGTGCTCGACGGCCGCAAGGCATTCATCACCGGCGCTGAAGGCGCTTCGGTGGGAATCGTCATGGCACGGTCCGAGGCGGGGGCGTGCCTGTTCCTGGTCGACCTGCCCGATCCGGCGATCCGTATCGAGCGCGTCCTGGATACGATCGACAGCTCGATGCCGGGCGGGCACGCAGTGGTAAGGATCTCGGGCCTCCGCGTCCCGCAGTGGCAGATGTTGGGAAACGACGGTGAAGGTTTCACGCAGGCGCAGGTGAGGCTGTCGCCGGCCCGGCTGTCGCACTGCATGCGATGGCACGGAGCCTGCACCCGGGCGCAGGAGATTGCGAGCGAGTACGCGTGCCGGCGTCATGCCTTCGGCAAACCGCTGATCGATCATGAAGGTGTTGGTTTCATGCTGGCCGACAACATGATCGAGCTGCAGCAGGCCGAGCTGATGATCGACTGGTGCGCGGGAGTGCTGGACGGAGGGTCTCTGGGCACCCGCGAGAGCTCGATGACCAAGGTGGCCGTGGCGGAAGCGCTGTTCAGGATCGCTGACCGCTGCGTACAGGTCATGGGTGGAACCGGGGTGACGCGCGACACCGTCGTGGAGCAGGTATTCCGGGAAGTCCGTGCTTTCCGCATCTACGACGGACCCACGGAGGTGCACAAATGGTCGCTGGCCAAGCACATCAAACGAGAGAGCCGTGTCGAGCCCTGAGGAGCTTCTACCGCAGCTTCGTGCGGAGCACGCCTTCGATCCGCTTGCCCTGGAGGCGTGGCTGCGGGCTCATGTGAAGGGATTCGAGGGTCCCCTGCGGGTGGACCAGTTCAGGGGAGGGCAGTCGAATCCGACCTTTCGTCTGTCGACACCGGGGACCGCTTATGTGTTGCGGCGAAAGCCACCCGGCGCCCTGTTGAAAGGAGCGCATGCCATCGAGCGGGAAGCCCGTGTGATGTCGGCACTGCAGAGTACCGGGTTCCCGGTGCCCCGTGTGCATGCGCTATGCGCCGATCCCGGCCTCATCGGTACGCCGTTCTTCGTCATGGAGCTGGTGCAGGGGCGCATCTTTTGGGATGCGACGTTCCCGCCAGTCGCACGCGAGCAACGGCCCCTTTACTTCGATGCGATGAACGCCACCCTCGCCAGGCTCCATCAGATCGATTTCGCGGCCATCGGACTCGCGGACTTCGGCGCCCAGGGCAACTATTTCGAGCGGCAGATCAGTCGCTGGTCGCGACAGTACCTGCAGGATGAGGCGGCGGGGCGCGATCCAGACATGGACCGGCTCGTCGAATGGCTGCCGCGGCACATCCCCGCGGGTGACGAAGTGAGTCTCATCCACGGGGACTTCCGTTGTGACAACCTGATCTTCCATGCGACCGAACCGCGCATCGTCGGCGTGCTGGACTGGGAACTGTCCACGCTCGGACATCCGCTGGCGGACTTTGCCTATCACTTGATGATGTACCGCGTGCCGCCGCGTGGAGTGGCAGGCCTTCTGGGCGCGGATCTGCGTGCTCTCAACATCCCGAACGAAGCCGAGTACGTAGCCGCGTACTGCGCGCGCACCGGTCGGGCCGGGATCGCCAACCTGAACTTCTACATCGCCTTCAATCTCTTCCGGTTTGCCGCAATTCTCCACGGTATCAAGGGACGGGTGCTGCGCGGAACGGCGGCGGCCGGTAATGCCAGGGAGATGAGCACAACCATGCCGCTCTATGCGCGCAGCGCCTGGCAGGCAGCCCAGGGCTGAACGCAGGCATCGAGGGGGAATTCGTATGAAAGCAGCCGAACGCTTCGGATCGACCGTCTTCTCGTACAAGTTCATAGCGCCGGTACCGTACTCCGGGGCAATCACGCGCAGCGATCTGCTTCAACGGATCGCGGCCTGCACCAGCGCACGCCTGGTCCTGCTGCAGGGCCCGGCCGGACACGGCAAGTCGACCGTGCTGCAACAGTTGAAGGATGTTGCACAAGCCTCGGGTGAATGTACGGGCTGGCTGACCATGGACAGCGGCGACAACGACCCGCGGCGCTTTCTGCTGCACATTCAGTCCCTGGTGATGGCTCTGAGCGCGGAAGGCGGGCAGGCGCCGCTGCCGCTGTCCGACCAGATGGACGGAAGCTGTCACTTTCATCCCGGCTGGCTGCTGGACTGGATCACCCGCCTCGGTCGCCCGGTGGCGCTGTTCTTCGACGAGCTGCAGACCCTCACCGATAAAACCGTCCTGGGTTTCCTGGCAACCCTGTTCGAGCGTGCCCCCGACTGTCTGCGCGTCTATGTCGGTACGCGCTCGCTCCCGGATGTAGGACTGGCGCGTCTCGTCGTCAACAACCGGGCGTTGATTCTGAAGGGAGACGATCTGCGCTTCTCGCCTCAGGAAGTCGCGAATTTCTTCGCCGCGGCCGGCGACCTCGGCATCGACATTGACGAGATCGACGCCATCTATCGCCGCACGGAAGGCTGGCCGGCGGCGCTGCAACTGTTCCGGCTGACGCTGGGCAGCCCCATGGTGCGCCAGTCCCTGGGCAGCGAGTCGGCCCGCGCACCGCGCGATCTGGCCGAATACCTCGCCGAAAACGTACTCGCCCTGCAGCCGCCGCGGATCCAGGATTTCCTGCTGCGTACCTCGCTGTTGACCCGCCTGAGCGCGCCCCTGTGCGACTCCGTGCTCGGTTGCAGCGACTCGCGCGAACTGCTGTTGCATCTGGAGCGCTCCGGCATGTTCCTGCGTTGCATCGACCCACACGCAGGCTGGTTCAAGTATCACAATCTGTTCTCGTCCATTCTCGCGGAGCAGCTCAGGCTGCAACGTCCGGAAGCCGCCCACGAAGTGCATCGCCGTGCGTCGCGCTGGTACATGGAGAACGGCCTGTACGAGGAATCCGTGCGCCACGCTACCCTGTGTCTGGAGTTCTCGACTGCAGCCGATGCGCTGAATGCCTGGTCCTCCCGGCTGGTCGCCGATGCTCAACTGCGCACGGTGGAACACTGGAGCGAGCAGCTGCCCCTCGAGCAGATCACCGCGCGGCCTCAGCTGGCCATCAAATGCGCCTATGCACTTGTATTCCTGAGGCGCCGCCAGCGTGTGCAGCCGCTGCTGGAGTTCCTTGCCAGTCATACCGGGCAGGGGGAAGTGCTGCAAACCACCGATCCAAACATCGTACTGGCCATGGCCGCGATCGCCGCAGACGACATCCAGGGAGCCTGGATCGTCAGTGGGCGAGTCCGCATGGATCAGCGTGACGCTGCGGGCTTCGCTGCGTTCGAGCTGGCTGCTGCCGCCAATCTGCGCGGCTACTGCGCGCTGACCGCTCAGGAGTTCGAGGCGGCGCGCGAGAATCTTGCGCTCGCGCGCGTCTACAATGAGCACGCTGATGCGGCCTTCAGTCGCAGCTATACGCTCGCAGTGGCGGCGGTCGCGGCCCTGATCCAGGGCGAGCTGCAGGAGGCTGTCGAGCGGATCCGCACCGGATTGATCGAGCGCCGGCTGCCGGTGGAGAAGTCATTCGCCTCCGCCGCGCTCTTCTGTGCGTATGTCTGGGCCCTGTACGAATCCGATGAACTGGAAACCGCGGAAGCGGTGTTCCGGCAGAATCAGGAGGCGATCAGCAAGACGGCCCGTACCGATTTCCTGGCGGTGGCCTACCTGTCCATGGCGCGAATCCACGAAGTCCGGGGTCGTCACGGCAAGGCGGACGCCATGCTGAGCGAGGCGGAATCGATAGCGCACAACAGCGGCTGGCCGCGCCTGGTCGGCATCTTCAAGTGGGAGCGCGTGCGCCGACTGCTCAAGCGAGGCCTGATCCAGCAGGCCGCCACCGTTGGCGCTTCGGTAAAGCTCGAATCGACACTGCCTGCGCTGTGGATCCCGTTTGCTCATGACGCGGAAGACGCGGAGCTGGGCGAAATCCGTCTGGCGCTTGCTCAGGGTGAACTTCTTGATGCGCAGACGAGGATTCAGGCGGCGTTGAAACGGCAGCGCGGACGGGTTTTGCGCAAGATCAAGTTACAGCTGCTCTCAGCCGTTTGCAGCGCGAGGATGGGTGAGCAGGGCGCCTCCCGGCGAGACTTGAGGTTGGCACTGCGCCTGGCCCACAACGGGGGATTCATTCGCTGCGTACTCGATGAAGGCGAGCCGGTGTTGGCACTGTTGCGCACCGAGTACCAGACCCTGGTGGACAACCGGGGCGCCAATGCGATCGGCCAGGAACTGCAGTTCATGCACCGGCTCCTTCAGATCTCCGGTGTCAGCGTCACTCAGGTATCGGAACGTAACCGCGTCAATCTGCAGACGCTCACCGACCGGGAGCGCGAGCTGCTGGTCCTGCTTGCGAACGGCACTTCCAACAAGGATGTGGCCAACCGGCTCTTCGTGTCCGAGAACACGGTCAAGTTCCATCTGAAGAACATCTACGCCAAGCTGGCGGTGACTTCCCGGGTGCGCGCCATCACTGCCGCGCGCGAGATCGGACTCATTCAGTGAATCATTTGATGACGATTGGATTCACCGGCGAGCCGGCTGCCTGGACCACCTTCAGCGGGGCAGCCGCGTAGAAGAACTCGTAGCGGCGGTCCTCGTCGCAGTCCCTCGCCAGCTCATCGAGATTGGCGATCTCGGTGAATGCAATGCCCAGGTACGACATCAGGGCGACATGCAAGGGAAGCACTACTCCGGTCACGGGGTCCACCGTGGTTTCGTTGGCCATGGTGTCGGTGACGAGATTGGGTATTTCCATGTCGTTGAACCAGTCGACGAGTTCGCGGCTGAGCGTCAGCCCTGGCTCGAGCCACCCCTTGCCGCTGCCGTAGAAGCGCTCGGCGTCGCGGAAGTAAAGCCCGATCCAGCCTGTACGGATCACGAGAATGTCGTGTTTGCGGATTTCGACACCCTGCCTGCCGGCGGCCGCGAGCACGTCCTGATGGTTGAAGGTTTCGCCGCGGTCGAGGGAGTCCTTGCCGCGGTGGCGCGCCATGTCGATGAGCACGGCGCGCCCGACTATGCCTTTCTCGGCAATGGGCAGCACGCTCGCCCTGGTCATTCCGCCGATGGTGGTACGCGCATCGTAGCCGTTGTAGATCTGATCGCCGTACCAGGCATGTCCCAGCGCATCGTATTGGGTCGAGCACTGCAGATAACAGTGAATCATGTCATCACAGCCTTCGATGCCGCCCGGAGCGACGGGCACTTTGCCGCCCAGAACGTGACCCTTGTCGATCACATTGACCCGTACAGGCTTGCTGCGGCCTCCGGGCCATACCGGGTCACCGGCGGGGTTCGCCATCGGGACCTGCAAGGTGAAGACCTTGCCGGTCCTGATCAGCCTGACCGCGGCGAGCACGTGCTCGGGACCGAGATAGTTGAGTGCGCCGACTTCGTCGTCCGGTCCCCATTTGCCCCAATTCTTCGGATATCCACTGAGCAGCTCACCCAGGGTGGGAACTGCCTTGGCCGCGGTGTTCATGACATGCCTCCGGACATCAGTTGGACGCGCCCATGGGTGCCGTCCACCGTGATTGTATCGCCATCGTGAAAGAGTTCCGTCGCCCGATCGAGTGCCGTGACACACGGCAAGTTGAATTCCCGGCACAGGGAGGCTCCGTGGGCGAGCACTCCGCCGGTCTCCAGCACCAGGCCCGCGATTCGCGCGAACACGGTGCTCCATGCAGGATCGGTCTGCCGGGTGATGAGGATTTCGCCATCCCGCACTTTGGGGAGCTCGCGCGCATCGTAGATGATGCGTGCGGTTCCGGTGACGAGACCTGGGCTGGCGCCGATGCCAATCGCCGCCGTGATATCGGTGCGCCGCGCGCGGTCAGCATACTCAGTATAGCCGAGAAGGAATTTGGGCGATTGAATGCGCAGCGTCTCATGCCAGACTCGCCTGCGCACCTGTACCCGAGCCTGTGCTTCGCGACCGTCGAGCTCGCCTCGAAGCGCCTGTTCGACTTCGGGCGCGCCGAGGTAGAACACATCGTCTCCCGTGCCGAGCACTCCCGAGGCCGCGAGGCGCCTGCCGTAACTTCGATAGATTCTGCGCAGCTGATACCAGACGCGGTCGAAATAGAAGCGATGGTTGTCCCGCTCGCTCATGTAGATCTCGTTATAACGGAACAGCCAGCGAAGCAGCGGGCGCCGCCACGCCGTGAGGCCGGTACACTCGGCGAGGAGGCGCGCCTGGGTCTCGCGTCGGGTCCGGCTCATCCTCAGATTCTGTTCCCGCGGGCTGACCCCACGGCTGTCGAGGTAGCTTCGAACCAGCTCGAGGAGCTGCTCGCGATCATCCCCCCAGCGCGGATAAATCAAGTCCTTGTAAGAGGCTCCCCGATGGCGATGTGAATGCCAGAATCGCTCGAAGTCCACCGCAAAATCCGCATTCGAGCTGCGAAGTTGCTGCGCCAGGCGCCAGATCTGCTCGGATTCCTCGACAGTGATGCTTCCTTCGAGTCCCGATGTAACCAGCGCATACAATTCATCTCCGCTGCCGAACCAACTGTCCAGCAAGCCAGTCAGAATGAAGGTCAGATCGTGTGCGTGGTACGCCACCGCGAATCCGCACGCGGGCGAGACGACCCCGACGACCTTATCCAGCTCGGCGCGGTGTGCAGCGATCTGCTCGAGCGTCATGGAGTCCAGGTCGAGATCGAACCATTCATCGGACTGTCTGATGAAGCCGGGCCACAGGGAGGCCAGCGTCTCGTGGTTGTGGGCCAACGAACGCACGTGGCGCTGCTGCAGTTCGAACAGCAGTGTGCGTCGCAGACGGCCGCGCCACAGCCACTTGTCACGACGTACCGCATCCTGCATGTCCGCGGGGAAGAAGTTCAGAATTCCGGCGATGCGGCTGAAGGGGGGGTGGTAGTCATACTGACGTCGTACCACCGCGACATCCGCATAAGCCGTCGCCTTGTAGTATTTGAAGACGTCCGGCGGCAGCGGTCCCGGATCGCCATGCCAGCGCCAGTATGCCGCGAAGGAAGGAGTCAGATTCTGAATGTTGTAGAACAGCGGGCTCACCGGCGGCGCCCAGATTTCATCGGCGTAGGCTCTCGTCCACAGCCTGTCAGGGTCGTCCGGCCGGGCCCGCTCGCTGGCTCGCCACGGTTCGATATTGCGACTGTAGAAGACATCGGCGACCGTGGTGATGGGCCGGCTCTGCAACATGAACACGCGCTCACCCACCGCCGCCCATTCGATGTCCTGGGGGAACCGAAAGTGGGTACCCGCCGCGAGAGTCATTTCCCAGACCTTGCGCAGGATCGTCCCCGGCAGCGGGGGGGTGTCGGCAGCCGCCTTGCGCGATCGGACCTCTCCGGAGGGGGCGGATAC
>Ga0335069_10012887_pt1 | contig 11751 bp, 14 predicted proteins | sample Lox_Sample_11_FD_206714 | JGI IMG/M metagenome (GOLD analysis project Ga0335069, IMG submission 206714) | Soil microbial communities from Loxahatchee National Wildlife Refuge, Florida, United States - Lox_Sample_1.1 | ecosystem: Environmental > Terrestrial > Soil > Wetlands | place: USA...
GAGATTACCGGTGCATCAAATCTAGTGCATTAGCTAGAACCAGATTCGGTTGCAGCGCCGCCTTACGTTCAGTCAATGAGGGAATACTGTAAAGAACAATAGGGAATTCTAGATTTTTAGGAACACATCATGCCGATAACCAAACAATCGCAAGAGTCTGACCACGAACTCCGTTGGCGTAACTGGAAGGAGAGAGGCAGGCGAGCCGATAAACTGGCCGAGAAGCGGATGACGGTTCTGTTCTCAGTTGTCTGCCTAATTCTCGTGGCTCTGATCTTGTACACGTTGTGGGCCAAGGAATCTCCTGGGCGAGGAAGCCTGCAGAGTGCGTCAGGTCGAACCACATTTCAATCTCACCAAGTGCAAGTCTCGCGCGGAGATGCTAGGGTCCTTGTGATGAGAAGGAAATGGGTACAGATCATCTAAAGGACCGGGTAGCGAATTCGGACGGGTCTTTTGCCCTGCCGATCATATTTACGGTGCTGCAATCGAGGCCACTGAAGGTCCCGACCTCTGCAATCAGCGCTTGCATGATTCGATTGGGACTTGCGCCGATGCAGGTCTCGGGTGACTTCACCTCGCTTAACGCAGCCATAATGACGAGTAGCCGATGGGGATCCCCACATGGTTGCTAGGACCAAGATTACGAGCAGTTAACCAAAGCCTACCGTGGTGGCGTTCACGGGGACCACTTGGAGCCCAAGAACGTGACTACCAGTACGCCACACAGTCGATTAATATTCGAACGGGACGCAGTACGACACCTCACTGTCCTGCCGTCGATATTCTAGGGCATCACTTCCGGAGATCGCGGACAAATTGGTCCAAACTTCGAATACCCATTGATTGGAGGCAGGATTTGCAGCCACCGTTCCGATCCAAGCAGGAGGTCATTATCAACGTCCCGTTGGAAGCGGTGTGGTCATTCAGCATGGATCTGACAAAGATCCCGGTTTTCCATCCTCGCGTGGTGAAGGTTGATCTCCTTTCGGGCAAAGCCCTCCGTGAACCAGGCGCGTCATATAAATGTCATCTTTCCGGCGGCAAGCACACGTGCATCGAGAAGGACATCGAAATTGTCCCGCTTCGGAAGATCGTTACCGTCTTACCAGAGGACACATTCGGCATCAGTAAGATTCTCAGCGATTACACTGTACAGACGACGTTCCAAAAGGTTGGTCATTGGTCCACCAAGGTAGAAATTAGCCACTATTACTCGACAACAACCTTGAGGGCCAAGCTTCTCAACTTGATCGCAAAAGGCAAGATTGCCCGTGAGACAAAGGCTACGTTGAAGGGCGCGAAAGCCGCGATAGAGGCTGCCTGGCGTGCGGACTAGGTTTTGTCAGCTGTCACTAACTCAACCGACAGTACGTCCCTTCTTTGGCCGCCGATGTGTCATGTCGAAGCTTCGAGCGAACAGTACCGTCACGGCATGATCTAATGGTGGGAGCGACGGGACTCGAACCCACGTTTCCTGCGTGACAGGCAGACGTTCTAACCATCTGACTACGCTCTGCATTGAAAACTATTTCTTGCGGTCACCGCAGATTTCTCTGACTGCCCGTTCGTTCCTTAAACTGCCTGAAAATGCCGTGACAGGCGCCGGCGGACGCAACTGGCACCTCTGGAATAGAACCATAACACGAGAATCCCAAGGATAGCGGCAGCGATTCCGAGCAGTCCTGCCTCTGGGCCGAAGCTGCCTCCCGTGAAGAGTAGGCTGCCGGATTGGTTGGTCAGCAGGAAGACCGCTGGTTCTTTGTCTCCGCTGACCGGGAAACCGTAGACGACTCCTTGAAACAGATTCCAGGCAAGATGAAGCCCGATGGGAGCGGCCAGCTGTCCGGTAATGAGGTAGGCCATCCCGAAGAATGTCCCGATGAAGAATATGCCGCCAGTGCTTGCCCAGCTCGAATTGGGATTGGCAAGATGAACCGCACCAAACAGCAGCGCCGACAACAGCAAAGCTGCGGCTTTCCCTGAAGCGTCGCTCATGCCCAGAAACCCATCGAAGCTTTCAGCCAGACCACGCAGGATGAGTCCACGGAAGACGAGTTCTTCGACGATCGCCACGATGACGACCTTCACCAACGAGAACAGCAATGAGACCGAGATCACGTTCTGAGGATTGGTGACGCGAAAGAATCCTTCAATATGTATCCAGCCCGCCAGGTATTCGGCCGCGAAGATCAGCGTCATAAGGCCGCCTGCCAAAGCATTCCCGAACAGAAATTGTCTGATCCACGTTCGCGAGAACGTCATCCCGTAGATAGAGAAGTCTCTGTTCTCGATCCTGCGGGAGCCGAGTTTGAGGCTGAAATAGACAAGCAGGGCGGCAACTGGTGCGACGATCAGGTTGCCTATCTGATCGAAGGTCTCTTTGTTGGTGGAATCTAGGAAACCGTGATGGCGGGCATAGGTCAATAGACTACCGGTACCAACGATTGCAATAAAGGCGCAGAACAGGGTGAACAGCACTTGGATGATTAGTCGGAACAGAGCGCGAAGGCGTTGTTGGGAGAAATCCCAGAAAACATGCAGCACTCGGGTTCTCATGAAGTTTCCGATATCGGGGTAGTGAGGCAAACCGCGAACCAAAGGGAGCGTGGGAACCGGAGGCCAGGTATGCCCGCATGCGCCATTCTAGGGATAGATACGTTGGGGTTCGAGCGATATTTGTACTTGGAAACTGCGGGTGCAACGCATCTACGAAGAGCAGCTCATCTTTCGCTACGACTATCACCGAGATAAGAGATGATCACGCAGCGTCTAGCCCGTAGTGGATTTCGACCACCATGCCCCACTTCTCAAGCAGCTTCTCGGGTACGTAACGGTGATTTCGGTTCTGATGACACCACGCCTTCAATTCCCGCGAAGTGAGATAGCTGCTATCAGGAGTGAGGCCTAGTTGCCTGACGGTTACCTCGAACTCAGTGGCAACAACTGGCATTGGCAACGTTGGCCGACCCCAATTCGGATTTCCTCTTCGACAAGACATTCTCACTCCTTCCGAAGAAAGTTACCTATCAGTTTATGTCACAGGAGAGCGACCTCTATCGGTTGATATCGAATCTCCCACTATCGGATTAATTTGTGTAAACCCAGGGCTACACAAGTGACAACAATGGCAAGAGCGATGAGTACTAGCCGTGTTTTGAAAAGCTTTCGTTGGAGGTCATTCATGTGGCAGTGACACTCCTATCCCTCCCGCAGTGTGCAGACGTCCGGGTAATGAGGAGATTGCACCGTAAGGGTTCTTCATCGCGTTTCACCTTTCATCAACTCGTCTAGGGTCGCCCCTGGCTTTGCTCGCCGAGCTTCCGAATCCCGCGGCGGCGGCGGCAGGGCACGGATCGCTTGCGTGCGAGCCACAGACGCGGAGCGCACCGCGGAGATTTGCCTCGAAGCTTCGAGGATGCCCCAGCCCTGGTCCTTGTCTTTCGAACCGGCAGGAATGATGCCATTCAGATTGGCGTTCCCTGTCTGTTCATTTCTCCTTTGCGTTGCCAATCCTTGATCGTCGCTGGGCAGTTCCGCGAGATATTCTGGCTCACCGACAAGAAAGGCCAACCTCTGTTGGGGAGTCGCACCGCGAAGGTCGTCGCAGAACTTATCGCGTTGACCCGGCCCTTTTTCCATGTTGACCAATACCAAGTCGTACAGCGCCGGTTTCCACCATAAGCGGGCTTCCGCAATGTCGCCGGCGATATCCACCTCAACTCCGAACTTTCGCAAGACTTCTGCACGCAAGTCTCGTTGCGCATGCGATGCGTCGACAAGCAATATCCGCCTTTTCTTAACTCCGCCCGGAATGCAAGCCGAAACCGGCAATGACGATGACGGAATATTCATGCCGATACCGAGCGTGACCGAGTCCGGACTGTCGGATCGACTGCGGTAGGTGTCTTAGCTGCTTGTTGCAGCAGTTCGTGAGTGCGCTTCCGCCGAGCGATTTTCTGTTTTCGATCTCGATTAAATCTGGACTTGTCCCCGTTCCGAGCAGACATGATGAACTCCTGTCATTGAGAATGTTAGCGAGCCTTTGAACCCTTACGACCTGAGGTCGGGCGCCAGAGCCCGATTAAAAGCATGGTGGAGCATTGCTGGCAGAACCAACTGCTATGGGGGTTGCCGCCTCTCGATCTCTCAATCGCGAAGGGCGCGAAATGCTTAGGCGTGACTTCGAGGTTGGTACTAGTAGTATACGCGTTTCGTATCGCATTAGGCGTGAGCCAATAGACTCATGGCAGACGTGCGAAGTCAGAACAGCCTGCTGCAGAGCATATGGGGCATGTCGTCTCTAGGAGCAATTTCCGTGTCGCTCCGGTTTTCACAACCTGCATCATAGCCTGGCTTCTTTCCTTGTGCGGTCAAAAACCGACCCAAAGACAGTGCAGGAGAGACTCCGGCATGCGCGCGCATGCCGGAGTGCACGCCGACGCACACAGGAGCCGAGAAACACCCAGCTTGCTCGCTGCTACAGAAAAACACACAGCAAGCCAGTTCCCAGCAATGTCGTCGCCCAAAGCAGATCGAGGTTGAACCACGTTTTACGCAAGATGCCGAGCCCGACTTTTTCGAACACTACGACTGCAATGATTGCCGTCATCAACAGGTATCCGAGACTATGAACCACAGTCGCAAGGAGCGCATCCGTGAATGTCATCGTTGATCCGCTCATTGCGTGACAGTGAGAGTTCTCCATCGGCATGCTGAGGAACACCGGTACGACCATCAAGCCGGCGCCGTGCGCCGATGCCATCAGGAAGGACCAGAACGTGAGTGCACCTCCGTTCACCCGCATGCTTGCCCACCGTGGATGCCGATGCGTGAACAGCCGGCTTGCGCCAAGAGAGATCAATGTTCCGGCCAGTATCCAATGAAGCCAATTGATCGGAATGACAACTCCGGCGACAACGGCAATCACAACTGCAACGCTCACGGCCAGAGCATGACCTAGCCCCAAGGGCAACAGTGCAGCGAGTGCGGCTGCGCGACGGCGTTCTTGCATTCCGAGCGCCACCGCGAACAGCCATCCCATGCCGGGGTTGATGCCGTGAAAGGCGCCCAACCCCAGCAGCATCATTATGGATGTGCTCGTCCCGCCTTGCATCACTTGCCTCCGGAGTAGCAGTACGAGTCGGAGCTGGCATCGCCGCCTTCCAGATGTACCTGATGCGGGCGCATATGGTCGAACTCTAGGAAGAAATTGCGATCGAGTTGCATTCCGCCGGTCGGCTTGGCATCCAGTTTGGCTAACCAGCCGCCAATCCCGTCAGGGTAGAACTGCTCGTCCCAGGTGCGATACAGCGAATTGGTTAAGTACACGCGCCGGCCATCGCGGCTGATCTGCACCATCTGTGGAGCGCCATTCAGCGGCCGGTCAGGGTGCGCGGGGTGCGCCGTGCGGCGCACCATACCGCCAATCTTGACCGAACCTGTCTCGACCGGATTGAACGGATCCGAGACGTCATACTGCTTAAGCTCGCCCGTGCCCCAGCACGAGACATAGAGGAAACGGTCGTCCAGAGACAGATTGATGTCCGTCACGAGCGGCGGAACCGCGCCGCCGAATCCCTTGAGTAGGGGCGGGAGTTGGTCGGCAGTAGCCGATTCGGTGGGTATTTCGATCACCTTGCGGATCTTCCACGCGCTGGAGGAATCGTTCCCCTCGCGGTACCAGGTCCAGATGGATGACGACAGGTCCTTGAGGCTCGTCACGACGCCGACAAATCCGTACGTCTCGCGCGGATCGTGCGCGGGGCGCAACTCGAGCACCATCTGGTTCTCGGCGCCAAGATCCAGTTTCTGCACATGGCGACGCTTCTGCAGATCCCAAACGTGGAGCGAGTTGCCGTACTTGCCGGCGAGCAGCAATTCGGGATTGACGCCGTTCTCTACCATGGACGGCGTACCCCACTCGCTTGTGATCATCGTGTCGTGGCCAAGGTGCCACCAGAAGTCATACGAGAGGTGCTGCGGCCCCCGGTCTCTCTCCCATGCGCCCTTGATCTCGAACGTCTCGGCATCGAGGACGAAAATGCCGCCCGGCCCATTCCCATTCACGTCGCCTAACGCGTTGAGGTAAATGCCGTCGGGACCACAGTGCGCCGTGTGCGGGCGGCTATAGCCGGTTTTCCGCATCACTTCGTCGGCCTCAATGACCTTCACGATCTGGGGTCGGCGCGGATCAGGTTTGGTATCAAGAATGTGAATGCGCGACGAGCGCATTCCGGGCACAATCAGGTAACGCCGCTCCATGTGCGGGTGTGGCGAATACGGGCACAGGCAAGAACTGCATGCATTCCAGCCAAAGTGGTGAAGTTCGTCGCCGCTGTTGGGCATATTGATCCTATCGATCACAGCGCCGAATGCGGACGACGTCGGGTCGACATCCACGACGCATATAGCATCGGGACGCGACGGATCGGGATTGAGCATGGCCACATAGGCCAGGGTCTCGGCAGGCGCGCTCATCGCCATTTTGGGCGAGGGATAGAAGGTCTGGTCTGGGAGCAGTTGAGGCATTGCATTCATCTCCTTATTGTTTTCTACTGCGGTGCTCACTGCCCCGTTTACAATCAATGGGTGTGGAGATCCGCAATCGACTGCGCTATTACGACGCAGACCGAGGTGCGGCGTCCTTTGGGGGACCTGAAACCTTTTTGAAACTTTTCTGAGGAACGCCATGGCGTCTGCAGCCCCTCCTGTCCGCTGTTATCGGTTTGGTGATTTTCGGCTCGACATTTCCGAACGAAGGCTAACGCGCGACGGCACCGATATCCCTCTCCGACTGAAGGTCTTCGACACGCTCTGCGTGCTCGTGGAAAATTCCGGCCGGCTGCTGACGAAAGATGAATTGCTGCAGGCGATTTGGCCCGGCACCGTTGTCGAAGAGAACAATCTCAACCACAACATTTCGGTGCTGCGAAAGGCATTAAGCGAAAAGCTCACGGGACAGACATATATCGAGACCGTACCTCGCGTTGGTTATCGGTTTGCGGCAGCAGTTCAACCCGATGCTCCGCAACCGGCGCAAGTTCCTGCGTCGCCGCGGTTCCGGCAGGAGATCCGGTATTGCACCACGAGCGACGGCGTACGATTGGCGTATGCAACCATTGGTGACGGTCCGCCACTGGTGAAAGCTTCGAACTGGCTCACCCATCTCGATTACGAATGGGACAGCCCTATCTGGCGGCACTGGTGGTCCGATCTGAGCCGTCACCACCGCGTTATTCGCTATGATGAACGCGGCAACGGAATGTCGCAGCGTGACATCTCTGGTATCAGCTTCGATACTTGGGTACAGGATCTGGAGACGGTGGTCGATGCAGTGGGGTTGGAGCGATTTCCGCTCATCGGCATTTCGCGGGGCGGCCCCATTGCCATTGCATATGCGGTGCGCCACCCTGAACGCGTAACTAAGTTAGTGCTGTACGGTGCCTTTTCGGCGGGCCTGAACCACACCGGATCCCTAGCAGACCTGAAGGGCAGGGCCGCTCTGATCGAACTGATGCGGCTTGGCTGGGGACACAACAACCCAGGATTCTCAAGAACGTTCACTTGCCGGTTCATGCCAAAAGCCACGCCCGAACACGAGCAATGGTTCGATCAGCTGCAGCGCATCTCGACCTCGGCCGAAAACGCGGCTCGCCTGATGGAAACCGATGACAACATCGACGTTCGCAAAATGCTTCCGCAGATCAGCGTGCCCACCCTGGTTCTTCACTGCGATCGCGACAACGTAGTCTTGCCCGAACGTGGGCGGTACATCGCGGCAACTATCCCCGGCGCACGTTACGTGTCGCTGCCCAGCGAAAACCACCTCCTGCTCGAAGATGAACCCGCCTGGCGGAGGTTTCTGGAAGAATTGGGGGAATTTCTGGAATGGGACGTGCACTCAAGTCGTGCAACCTAGCCTTTACGAAGCTGAGCTAATTCGAAGGCAAATCCGGGTGATTTCTCGAAGTTGCCCGTCACAAGCCATAACGCGATCGAGGCAATGTCGGAAGGCGATACACCCACAGTCGCCTCTGACATGTGGGTGTTCGCAGTGTCACGGGGTTATGAATCTCGTGTTATCTCTGCAATCGCGCGGAGAGCGTATAGAACCCAAGGGTAAGTACGTCATCCGCAGCCAATTCCGCGCCGCCGCAAAGTTGCAAGAGGTTCGGCCCTCTCATCAGCGCATAGTCGCCGGGCATGATCACCCATTGGAAGGTTTTCGAGTTGAATGTCCCGTCTTCGGGGCTAAAGGGGGACAGAGATGTCGGTCCATAGAACACGCATGGTCCGCCATTGATTTGAAGTGCCGCGTAGAACGGTGCAGTCGAACGGTAATCGGTGCTGAACGTGACAACGATCGGAACGGGTTTCTCTGGTTCGTTTATAGTTACTTTTCCATCCCATGTTGAGCAGCACAACCCTGTGTGAGTCTCATCCTGGTAGCTGACACGCAATACAGTAGAATGCGGCGAAGCTGGCGTCGACTGAGCCCAGACGGGAGTCATGGTTAACGCCGCAGCCAAAACGCCCAAAATCGCGAAGCTGCGCGTGACGATTGATACATTCTTCATCATGTTCATGTCCTTAGATTTCAGAGATTTCTAGTTCAGAAAAGCGCTTCTCGGCCGAGACACCTGCTTTTCATCTGCGAGCATAGGCTTCCCTCGTCTGCGCGTCCTTGGAGAAGACTGGAATTTTCCTTAAACAATTAGGGAGAAGGGTGTCACCAAAGGGTTACTGCAGAGAGGGCCGTCAGCCCGACTCACAGCCCCGCGTGACCGCGGTTACTGACACAGCCGTCTTGCCGCTGTAAAAGGGCGTTGCAAGATCCAGCTCTCGTATTTTCTTTCTAGCTCGGAGGCGGTCGCGCGACCGAAACCGACCTGCCTGCGACACATCGCTTTTCGGCAGCTGGTGTTCCTGCCCGCCGCGAAAATTACGGAGGATTTTCATGAAAACACGCGAAAACTTTGTGCAATCTAGTTGCGCCTGGCAGATGGCTGGCGCTCTGCTTCTGCTCTGCACTGTGACGGCGATCGCCGCACCGGCGCAGATTTTCACCGAGTTGCTAAATTTCAACGGAACTAACGGCGCTTACCCTTGGGCAAAGCTTATACAAGGCACCGACGGGAACCTTTACGGGACGACGCTCAACGGCGGGAACCTCGGCTGCAACCCACCTAAGGGATGCGGGACTATCTTTAACATCACGCCTGCCGGGAAACTGACTACCGTTTACAGCTTCAACGGCGCCGACGGGGCCTCCCCACATAGCGCGCTCGTTCTTGCGATTGATGGGAACTTCTATGGGACGACCAGTCAAGGGGGAGCCAGTGACGGTGGGACAGCTTTTAAAATCACTTCGGGCGGTGTGCTGACAACTTTGCACAGCTTCTCCGGTGCCGACGGCCTTAGCCCTATGGCGGAACTAGCACAGTCCAGCAACGGAGATTTTTACGGGACGACGTACAGCGGCGGCGCCAATGGTGCCGGGACAGTCTTCAAAATTACCCCGGGAGGGACGTTTACGACCTTGCACAGCTTCCGTCTCGCAGATGGAGCCAACCCCGTGGCAGCGCTCGTTCAGGCCACCGATGGGAACCTTTATGGGACAACATCAGCGGGTGGGCGTACGTTATGCGCTTGCGGCACTGTCTTCAAGATCACGCTAAGTGGCACTTTGACGGTCCTTCATTACTTCGGCGGCTACCGCGAGGGCGCTGTCCCCGGGGCCGGGCTGATTCAAGCGGCGGACGGGTACCTCTACGGGACCACCAACCGTGGCGGGTGCTGTGGTATCGGCACAATTTTCAAGATAACCCTGGCAGGACAGCTAACCAAGCTGTTCGACTGCGACATCAGCCCTCATTGGTGTGGGTGGGCAGTCAACACTCTGACCCAAGGCACTGATGGAAACTTCTACTCCACGAACGGGTGTTGCGGAAGGTACGGGTATGGCTCGGTCTTCGAAGTGACCCCCGATGCCGTGACGGAACTGTACGGATTTGATTTGACCGATGGCAACGACCCACAAGCAGGACTGCTTCAATCAACAGGAGGAAAGTTCTACGGGTCGACTGCCTTTGGTGGTCATGGCAACTGCGACCTCTACTGCGGTACACTGTTTAGATTGGACATGGGCCTCGGGCCGTTCGTCAGTCTGGTGCTGCAGTCAGGCAAGGTCGGGGACAACGCTCAAATCCTCGGCCAAGGCTTCACTGACACTATCGATGTCTCATTCAATGGAGTGCCAGCAACTTTCACCGTTGTCTCTGACACCTATCTGACCGCGACAGTACCCGTCGGGGCGACTACCGGACCTGTTACCGTAACGACGCCGAGCGGCACGTTGATCAGCAACGTGCCGTTCCGCATCGTACCGTAGAGGTTGACCTTTAAACGCAGACAGCGCAGGGCGGAAAAGCGATCTGTTCCGGGACGTTTACGGTCACGCCGTGAGGTTCCCCGCCGTCACAAATCAGAACAAGAAGCCGTCTCTAAGGGCGGCTTCTTTGACACCTCGCGTTCAGGTCGCGAGCCACAAACTCACAGCCCCGCGTGACCCCGGTTACTGACACAGCCGTCTTGCCGCTGTAAAAGGGCGTTGCAAGATCCAGCTCTCATTTTCTTTCTCCCTCGGAGGCAGTTCACGACGCCGGTCCTCCCGCAATACATTGTTTTTCGCCAGCTAGTGCTCCTGCCCGCTGAGAGAATCACGGAGGAATTTCCATGGAAGCACGAAAAATGTTTGAGCGGTTGGGTTGCGGTTGGAAAACGGGCGTCGTGGTGTTTCTGCTCGGTGCGGCGACGGCGATTGCCGCATCCGCACAAACCTTCACTACGTTGGTAGATTTCAATGGAACCAACGGTGCCGGCCCGCTGTTTGATTCCCTGGTTCAAGGTCGGGATGGGAACCTGTACGGCACGACGTCCGGCGGCGGAGTCAAGGGAGATGGCACGGTTTTCAAGATGGCTCCCGACGGCACGCTTACTACGCTGTACAGTTTTTGCTCCCTACCATATTGCGATGATGGAAGGTGGCCTAAGGGAGGGCTGGTTTTGGCCATGAACGGGAATCTTTATGGGACAGCCTACGATGACGGCAACTGCGACGACTGCGAATATTGGACCGGCACCGTCTTCAAAATCACCCCAGAGGGCAAGTTGACTACGCTGTACAGCTTCGGTTTCGGTGACGGAGCGTATCCGACAGCCGCGCTGGTTCAGGGAACTGACGGGAACTTTTACGGGACAACAAGTCAAGGTGGGGACGATGCCTACGATTGGGCACATGGCGAGGTCTTCGGAGTGACTCCGAATGGCGAACTGTGGCAACTGCACGTCTTCCAGGATTACGCATATCCCATTGCGGGGTTGGTTCAAGCCACTAACGGCGACTTCTACGGGACAACCAGTGGGAGCGGGGATTACGATGCTGGCTCGATTTTCAAAATCACTACGGCGGGCACGCTGACGAGACTTTACAGTTTTACCACCCAAGCTAAAGGTGCCGGCGCCTCCCCTCTCGCTGCTCTCGTTCAAGCTAGCGACGGCAACCTCTACGGAACGACAGCAGGTGGCGGAGCCTACAATGATGGCACAGTCTTCAGAATGGCTCCCAAGATCGGACTGACCAAACTACACGACTTCAACGGAACCGACGGCAGTGCTTCGCACGGTCCGCTGCTTCAAGCCACGGACGGGAACTTTTATGGGACCACGTCCACTGGCGGGGCGAACAAT
>Ga0335069_10012888_pt1 | contig 11751 bp, 11 predicted proteins | sample Lox_Sample_11_FD_206714 | JGI IMG/M metagenome (GOLD analysis project Ga0335069, IMG submission 206714) | Soil microbial communities from Loxahatchee National Wildlife Refuge, Florida, United States - Lox_Sample_1.1 | ecosystem: Environmental > Terrestrial > Soil > Wetlands | place: USA...
CGGCACCCCGCCCCCCGCGGCCGACGCGTTGCCATGGACCCATGGCTCGGAATGGGTTACGCCATCGTGTGATGGCGACCAAGGAGGAACTGTTCGACCAGGCCGTCGACCTGATCGCGGACGGCAAGGCCGAGGACGCGGTCGCCGTCTACCGGCAGGCGATCGCGATCGACGCGGCGTTCGCCGACGCGTGGCAGGGGCTGGCGCTGGTGCTGAACGACCTCGGGCGGCATCAGGAGGCGATCGAGGCGGGGAAGCGGCTCTGCGCGCTGACGCCCGACGACGTGCTGGCCCACACTACGCTCTCGCGGCTGTACCAGGCCGCGAACATGGTGCCGGAGGCGGAGGCGGAAGGGGCGAAGGCGCGGGTCCTCGACTGGAAGCGGCAGCTCAAGGAGGGGGGCGGGTGAGCGTCGAGCGCACCGACGACGAGATCCTCGTCCGCCTGATCGAGCGCAGCCGCCTGCTGATCGCGATCGAGGACGAGATTCCTGTCGAGACCAAGCTCCAGACGCAGCCACTGCTGAAGCAGCTCGAGCAGCTGCTCGCGGTCGTCGACGACACGCGCGACGTCGAGCGCATCCGCGCCACGCACTCACTGCTGTACGCCGAGTTGGCGGAGTTCGCGGACCTGGAGGCGTTGCTCTCGGCGATGCAGAACTTCCTGCCGTCGTGAGCGCGCTCCGGGACACCCGCGTCCTCGACATGACGCGCTTCCTCGCCGGGCCGTACTGCACGGCGATCCTGTGCGACCTGGGCGCCGAGGTCGTGAAGATCGAGGCGCCGAAGGGCGGCGACGAGGGTCGCTACGGCTACCCGCCCGCCGACGGCGTGCCGGTGTTCTTCCTGGCGCTCAACCGCGGCAAGAAGGGGATCACCCTCGACCTGCGCAAGGACGAAGGGCGTGCGCTCTTCCGCCGCCTGCTCCCGCACTTCGACGTGCTGGTCGAGAACTTCGCGGGCGGGACGCTGGCGCGCTGGGGCATGGCGCCGGAGGACCTCGTGAAGGCGCACCCGCGGCTCATCGTCGCGAGCCTGTCGGGCTTCGGGCAGACCGGACCGTGGAAGGAGCGACCGTCCTACGACATCATCACGCAGGCCTCGAGCGGCTTCATGTCGCTCACCGGCTTCCCCGACAACCCGCCGACGCGCGGCGGCGGCTCGCTCGGCGACTACGTGCAGGGGCTGTTCGGCGCGATCGCGGTGCTGGCGGCGATCAACGCGCGCCACTTGACCGGCCGCGGCCAGACCGTCGACGTGTCGAGCCAGGACGGCATGTTCTCGATGATCGACTTCTGGCCGACGATGTTCGCGGCGGCCGGGCGGCTGCCGAGGCAGGTCGGGAACCGGCACCTCGGCACCGCGCCCTACGACTGCTACCGCGCGAAGGACGGCTGGGTGGTGATCGCGGTCGCCAGCAACAAGCTCTTCCGGACGCTCGCGGGGGCGATCGGCCGTCCCGAGCTGGGCGACGATCCCCGGTTCCGCGGCGTCACCGGGCGCGTCGAGCGCAGCGACGAGATCAACGGCATCGTCGGCGCGTGGGTGGCCGAGCGGACGGTGGACGAGGTCGTGGAGGCGCTCGGGCCGGACGGCGCCGGGGTGCCGTGCTCGCCGGTCTACACGGCCGACCAGCTCCTCACCCATCCACAGCTGCTGGCGCGCGAGATGATCCAGCGCTTCCCGCACCCGAAGCTCGGCGAGGTGGTCGTGCCGGGCGTGGTCGCGAAGCTCTCGGACACGCCCGGGCGCGTCTCCGGCCTCGGGCCCGAGCTGGGCCAGCACAACGCCGAGGTCTACGGCGCGCTGCTGGGCCTCGGCGCCGACGAGCTCGCCCGCCTGCGCGCCGACCAGGTCATCTGAAACGACACGGGCGCGACGCGGATTCCCGCGTCGCGCCCGTGCACGGTGCCTGGCCCGCCGGCTGCGTTACGGCGTCGCCGCGGCGTCGGGGTGCGCCAGCTTGTTGAGGTTCTTCTGGCACTCCTCGAGGCGGCTCGTCAGCACCGTGATCTTGCCGTCGAGATCGACGCGCTTGTTCTTCATCTCGAGGATCTGCGAGTCCATCTCGACGACCTTGGTCCGGAGCGCCGGCGCGCCTTCGAGCCCCGAGCCCCACTGCACGTAGGCGGCGAAGAACCCCAAGCCGAAGGTCACGGCGAGGACGATGATCCGCTGGATCCACTCCCACGTCGCTTCCTGGACCCGTGCTTTTGCCTCGTCGTATTCGGTGTCGGCCACGCGCTACCCCCCTCTCGAGTAGGGGGCCTGCATAGCCCAAGCACGGGCGAGCGGTAAAGAGGCCGGCCCCGCGGGCGGGCCGGCCTCGTCACGTCAGGGGATCGTGCAGGTGAGCGTGATCTGCTTGTCGGTGGCCGTCTTGGCGGCGCAGAAGGTGCCGTCGAAGACCGTCGTCCGGCCGAAGCGGACCGTCGCGTGCGGCGCGAAGATGCGCGCGGTCATGTGGCCGGAGGGGCCCAGCCGAACGAGCGGCCCGCCGACGTAGATGATCGGCGCGGGCGAGCCGATCGGGAACGGGAACAGGTCGGAGTCGTCGGCGATCTTGAGGCTGCCGGTGATCTCGAGGATCGACTGACCGGTCCCGTTCACCTGGATCGTCACGTGCTTGTTCGTCCGCACCGAGCAGAACGTGTAGTTGCCCGGCGTGAGGATCAGGTTGCCGCTGGAGCCGACGCTGACGTCGCCGTAGACGCCGGGCGTGAGCGTGAGGGTCGCCGCCGGCGCCACGGTGACGGGGTTGCTCGGGTTGCACGGCGACGGGTTGTCCGGCGTCGGGCAGAAGACCGGCACCATCGGGATGACGGGCGCGCCGCGGGAGTTCCGGATGACGGCGCCCGAGCCCATCTTGAGCTTGTTCACAAACACGTCCCAGACGCTCGAGTTGTCGCCCAGCACGACGCTGTCGGCGGTGACGCTCTTGCCGTCGTGGACGAACGCGAACTTCGAGATGCGCACGACGCCCTTCGGCGCGTTCACGCCGACGTTCTCCGCGATGTCCGCGCCGTTGTTGTACTTGGCGCTCTTCTCGACGAAGAACGTGGGCCCGCCGAAGCACGCGCCGTCCCGGCACGTGTCGCCCTGCGTGCAGATGTCGCCGTCGTCGCAGGGGGAGGTGTTGTTGGTGTGGGCGCAGCCGGTGGTGGGGCTGCAGCTGTCGTCGGTGCAGATGTTGCCGTCGTCGCAGCTGTCGAGCGGGTGGACGCAGCCCGCAATCGGGTCGCAGACGTCACGCGTGCAGGTGTTGCCGTCGTCCGCGCAGGTGAGCGGCGGGCCGCTCACGCACGCGCCGGCCGCGCAGTGGTCGCCCGACGTGCAGACGTTGTGGTCGTCGCACGGGTCCGTGTTGTTGGTGTGCGTGCATCCCGTCGAGACGTTGCACGAGTCGTCGGTGCAGGGGTTGCCGTCGTCGCACTCGGGCGGCGGGAGGCCGCGGCAGGTGCCGCTCCGGCACGCGTCCTGCGTCGTGCACGCGTTGCCGTCGTCGCAGGGGTTGGTGTTGAAGTTGTGGAAGCAGCCGGTGACGGGGTTGCAGCCGTCGTCGGTGCAGTCGTTGCCGTCGCTGCAGTTGACGGTCGGGCTGCCGGTGCAGACGCCGCCGCTGCATACGTCGCCCGTCGTGCAGACGTTGTTGTCGTTGCAGGGCGCCGTGTTGTTGGTGAAGACGCAGCCGCTCGACGGGTTGCAGCTGTCGTTCGTGCACGGGTTGTTGTCGTTGCACACGACCGCGGGGCCGCCGACGCACGTCCCGCCGCTGCACGTGTCGTTGGTGGTGCAGGGGTTGCCGTCGTTGCAGGGCGCCGTGTTGTTGGTGTGCGCGCAGCCCGTGGCGGGGTTGCAGGTGTCGTCGGTGCAGGGGTTGTTGTCGTTGCAGTTGGGCGCCGCGCCGCCGACGCAGGCGCCGCCGCTGCACGTGTCGTTGGTGGTGCAGGCGTTGCCGTCGTTGCAGGAGTTCGTGTTGTTGGTGTGCGTGCAGCCGGTGGACGGGCTGCAGCCGTCGTTGGTGCAGGGGTTGTTGTCGTTGCAGTTGGGCGCCGCGCCGCCGACGCAGGCGCTGCCCGAGCAGGTGTCGCCGGTGGTGCAGGCGTTACCGTCGTCGCAGGCGAGGGTGTTGTTGGTGTGCTGGCAGCCGTTCACCGGGTCGCAGGTGTCGGTCGTGCAGGGGTTGTTGTCGTCGCAGCTGACGCCCGTGCCGCCGACGCACGTGCCGCCCGAGCAGACGCTGTTCGTGGTGCAGGCGTTGCCGGTGCTGCACGGGGCGGTGTTGTTGGTGTGCGTACAGCCGCTCGACGGGTTGCAGCCGTCGGTGGTGCAGACGTTCCCGTCGTTGCAGTCGAGCACCGCACCGCCGTGACAGGTGCCGCCGCCGCAGACGTCGCTCGTGGTGCAGGCGTTGCCGTCGTCGCAGGAGGCGGTGTTGTTGGTGAAGACGCAGCCGCTCGACGGGTTGCAGGTGTCGGTGGTGCAGGGGTTGTTGTCGTTGCAGACCAGCGCCGGGCCGCCGACGCAGGCGCCGCCGCTGCAGGTGTCGTTGGTGGTGCAGGCGTTGCCGTCGCTGCAGGACGCGGTGTTGTTGGTGTGGGTGCAGCCGCTCGACGGGTTGCAGGCGTCGTCGGTGCAGGGGTTGTTGTCGTTGCAGTTGGGCGCCGGGCCGCCGACGCAGACGCCGCCGCTGCAGGTGTCGTTGGTGGTGCAGGCGTTGCCGTCGTTGCAGGACACCGTGTTGTTGGTGAAGACGCAGCCGCTCGACGGGTTGCAGGTGTCGGTGGTGCAGGGGTTGTTGTCGTTGCAGGTGGGCGGCGGGCCACCGACGCAGGCGCCGCTGGCGCAGGTGTCGTTGGTGGTGCAGGCGTTGCCGTCGTTGCAGGACGCCGTGTTGTTGGTGTGGATGCAGCCCGACGCCGGGTTGCAGGAGTCGTCGGTGCAGCCGTTGTTGTCGTTGCAGTTGATGGCCGAGCCGCCGCACGTGCCGCCCGAGCAGACGTCGCCGGCCGTGCAGGCGTTGCCGTCGTCGCAGGCGTTCGAGTTGTTGGTGTAGACGCAGCCGGTCGGGCTGCAGGTGTCGGTCGTGCACGGGTTGTTGTCGTTGCAGAGCGACAGCGTGCAGGTGACCTGGAGCGTGACCGAGCAGAGGACCTGCTGGCCTTCGCCGTCGGTCGCCGAGTAGCTGATCACGAAGGAGCCGACCTGGTTGCCGGCCGGCGTCCAGGTGAAGAGGCTCGTCGCCGGGTTGCCGGCGGTCGGCAGCGCGGGGCTCTGGACCGAGCCCGCCGGGAGGCCGGCGCCGTTCAGCGTGACGACGTCACCCGCGTCGGCGTCGTTGGCGGTGACGTTGAACGAGAACGTGCTGCCCGCGGCCTGCGTGATAGTGGTGCCGCAGGTCGGCGAGCTGAACGCGGGCGGATGGTTCACCTTGGGCACGAGCTGGATCAGGAAGTCGACCGGGATGTGGCTCTTGACCGTGCCGCCGGGCGTCAGGTCCTCGACGATGACCTGGGTCGAGTACAACGTGTTGTAGCCCGACGGTCCGAGCGTCGCGCCGTGGGTGTCCCAGGTGTAGAGCCCGGTGTTGGCGTTGATCGTCGCCGCGTTGGTGGCGCTGGGCGGCCCGGGTTGCTTGAAGGCCGTGGTGCTGTTGCTGGCTTCGATCGACGTCGCGAGCCGCCACTTGAGCGTGTCGCCGTCGGGGTCGGTGGCGGGCACGGTGAACGTGCAGATCGAGTCGATGAAGCAGGTGACGATCGGGACGATGTTGCTCACCGGCGAGCTGTTGCCGGCGAAGGTTCCGCCCACCGTCACGATGGCCTGGACGCGGTAGGAGACGTCGGGGTTGTTGATGTGCGCGTTCGGCGAGACCGACGCCGAGATGCGACAGCAGGTGTCGAGGCCGGCGGTGTACGTCCCGTTGTTGGCGTAGGTGTGGCTGATCGTGGTGTCGACGGTGGGGAGCTTGTTCTCGTCGAGCGCCTCGCCGAAGAGCCAGTTGTTCGTCACGTCGACCGAGGTGACCTTGTAGTAGAGACCGTGGTTGCCGGGGGAGCCGATCGAGGTGTTGTCGCCGAAGAAGAAGCGCGTCGGACCGGTGTCCTCCCGGATGATGTCGTTCACCCCGGGGAGCCCGCCGGCGCCGGTGCAAGGGATCTGCGCGTTGGTGCTGACGCTGAAGCAGTTGTCGGCGTTCCGGCGCCAGGCGTTCTTCACCCGGAACTGCACCGTCTTGCCCGACCCGGGGAGCCAGTTGATCGTGCCGTACCGGAAGTGGGTGGCATGGGCCTGCTCCGGAGCGAAGGCGGTCAGCAGCGAGAGCAGCACCGTCGCGAACGCGACGGTCGCGGTCCTACCTCCCGGAATGCGACGCATCTGGATCCTCCCTCGAACGCCGGACGTACACGGGCGGAGGCCCGCACAGGCGAAGGGTTGCATAAGACGGTAGGCTCGCGGGTGTCAACGATTTTTCGCGCGGATCGCCCGGTTCCGCGCACCCGCCACATGGGGCTCGAAGGTCGTGCGGCGATGCGCGGAACGGGCCCACGATCCGGGGACGAATCGGGCAACGCTGCGGGGTCGGAGGGCGCGGCGCTCAGAGGAACTGCGCGGCGCGATCGGTCGTCAGGTATTCCCGGACCAGCGCGGGCGCGCGGCGGAGCGCGTCGTCGAAATTGCGGAAGGCCTCCTCACGGACCCACTCGCCGTGGACCCACGCGTCGAAGGAGGCGTCCTCTCCCAGCCGGATCTCCACCAGACGCTCGCCGACGGGGCTCCCGGTGATGATCGCCCGCAGCGCGGTGCCGGAGTCGATGAGCACGCCACGACCGCCGGGCGGGACGGGCAGCGCGGCCTTCGCGCGCTCGATCCGGCGCTCCGGCACGCGCTCCTTCGGCAGGAGCTGGACGACGCCCCACGCGCCCACCGGTCCGTCGATCTCGTGGAACCACTTGAGGTTCGAGTCGGTGAGACGGCGCTCGGCGCGCTCCTGCTCGAAGCCCGCGCCGGTGTGGAAGAAGCGGCCGCCGAACTTGGCCGGCGGACGTTCGATGACGCGGCCGGAGCCGTCCTTCTGCTGGTCGACCCACCAGCGGTTCTCGACCGTCGGCCGATCGCCCTTGCCGCCCACGGACCGGGAGCGTAGCCGAGCGTTGTCGGCCCGACAAGCATTGGATATGTCCTCGTCCGATGGAGGAGTCGTGGCGGCCGTTCGCGGGTGAGTGGGGGCTGATCCTGGGCGCGTCGAGCGGCTTCGGCGCGGCGACCGCGCGCGAGCTCGGACGGCGCGGCATGGGCGTCCTGGGCGTCCACCTCGACCGCAAGGCCACGCAGCCGCTCGCCGACGCCGTCGGCGACGACGTCCGCGCCGCCGGTGCGCCGGCGGAGCTGTTCAACGTGAACGCGGCCGATCCCGAACGCCGCGCGCACGTCTGCGACCGTGCGCTCGAGCTGACCGGCGGAAAACCGCTCCGCGTGGTCATGCACTCGCTCGCGTTCGGCACGCTCAAGCCGTTCGTCAGCGACGCGCCCGGACAGCAGACCACGCGCGCCCAGCTCGAGATGACGCTCGACGTGATGGCGCACACGCTGGTCTACTGGGTGCAGGAGCTGTGCGCGCGGAAGCTGCTCGCCGCCGGCAGCCGCATCTACGCGATGACGAGCGGCGGCGGCACGCGCGTCATGCCGACGTACGGCGCGGTCTCGGCCGCCAAGGCCGCGCTCGAATCCCACGTGCGCCAGCTCGCGTTCGAGCTGGGCGGCGTCGGCATCGCGGTGAACGCGATCCGGGCCGGCGTCACCGACACGCCGGCGTCGCGCAAGATCCCGATCGCCGAGATGATATTCGCGACCGCGCGACAGCGGAATCCCGGCGGCCGGCTGACGACGCCGGAAGACGTCGCAGGCGCGATCGTCGCGCTGACGCTGCCGGGCGCGGGCTGGATCAGCGGGAACGTGATCGGGGTGGACGGCGGCGAAGACGTAGTCGCGTAGCGCGGCGCTTGCGGGCGGCGCGGCTCGCGAGCGTTCCCGTCTTACCCGTGCTGTTCCGGCCGCTCGCGGCGACACCGCGGATGAAGCGGTACGCGAAGTGGTCAGCCTTCCGCTCGGCGTCGGCCCAGAGCACGTAGTGTCCCATCTCGTGGAAGACGGTGTGCACCCAGCGGCGCTCGGAGTTGTACTTCCGGCCCTTCTTCCAGTTCTCGGGATGGACGAGGTGGATCTTCCCGTTCTCGTACGTGCGCCCGCCGCTCTTGCCCCAATCGAGATACTCGAACCAGTGCACGGTCGGCGTCGGCAGGTTGTAGAAGCGGCTCATCGCGCAGATCGCGCGCCGGAACTCGCCGAGCTGGTACTCGCGGAAGAAGCTCGAGAGCAGCCGGTCTATCGTGCGCCGCTCACGAACGCCGGGGAACATCATGCGCATGGTCGGGACACCTTCGTGGGGCCGGAGGGGAGGGGGCCCCGGGAACGGGGCCGGGAACGTACTGCCGGCCCCCGAACGAGTCAACATGGGGGACTTCGCCATGCGCCAGGTCGGGGCGGAGACGCGGGACGGCCCCGAAAACCCGTGCGTTCCACGGCTGAAACGCCCCTCTGAAGGCACGCGGCGCGGCCCGGCGGCGCCGCCGCGATCGTGGTGGGCTTCGGATCGGGGCCGCGGCCCGGGACGTCTCTCGCGCCCTCGCGTGCGGGCTGCGCAGACGCCGTGTCGGTCGCCGCGTCTCGACGACCCGGAGGACCCGACGGCGGGCGCGGGGGCGCCGCGCCCGCCCACGGACCTCAGGAGACGGAGACCGGGATGCGCCGGGGCTTCGCCTTCTCCGACTTCGGCAGCTTCACCTCGAGCACGCCGTTCACGAGGCGTGCGGAGATCTTCGCGTCGTCGAAGCTCCCGGCCGGCATCGTGAAGCGCCGCACCCAGTTGCCGACGTTGTACTCCGTGTATACCGGCGCGAGCCCATCGTAGTCCTTGGTCGAGACCCGCCCCTCGATCGTGAGCACGTCGTCGTGGACGTCGACGTTCACCTGATCCGGGTCGACGCCCGGCATGTCGGCCCACAGCCAGAGCGCGTCGTCGTCCTCGAGGATGTCGACGTCCTGGACGAACCAGCGACCGGGACGCGTGCCCTCTTCGGCCTTCAGTTCCTGCTTCTCACGCTTCGCGAGATCCTGCGTCGTCATGGATGTCTCCTCCTCCTTCCCGGGGGTCACGCGGCCTGGATAGTGATGTGCCGCGGCTTGGCCTCGGCCATCGGCGGGACCCGGAGGGTCAGTACGCCGTTGCGCCACTGCGCCGTGGCCTTCTCGAGGTCGAGGTCGTCCGGCACCGCGAACGAACGCGAGAACTTTCCGAAGGCCCGCTCGCGTCGATGATACGCGCCACGTCCCTCGTGCTCACGCTTGCGCTCGCCGCTGATCGTCACCCGGCGCCGCTCGAGCGACACCGCGATGTCGTCGGGCGTGAGGCCGGGCAGCTCGGCGCGGATCACGAGGCTGTCGCCCTTCTGGTCGCGGAAGATGTTGATGGGTGGATACACCCCCGCGCCCGACAGGCCGACGAAGGCGCCGCCGCTCGGATTGCGAAGCAGTCGGTCGAGCTCCGTCTGCAGTGCCACCAGTCCGTTGAGTGCGTCGGTTACGAAGTCCATCACGCTACCTCCTTCTCGCGGGGAGGTAAGTGCGGCTCGCGCGCTGTCAAGGGTGGGTGAATGCGTGGTGCGGCGGACGCGGGGGCGCGCGGTCTGCGCTTCGATTCGGCGCCGGCCACAGCCCACGCACGGTTGCGCGTCGCGTGCGGCGCCTGATAGGCGCCGCGGGGCGCGCACGTCCTCGCGTCCGCGGCACCCGCGGGGGTGTAGCCACCCGCGGCGCGCGCGGACACCCTCCCGCCCGCCCCGGGTTGGGGGCAGGAGTGTCGAGACTGCCTAGAGGTAAGTCGCGGACGGCGATCGTCAAGGGCGCATGGCGCCCGTTGCATTCTGTCTCGGCTAGGATGTCGCGCGGGACGACTTGGGGCGGGGGCGCCAGAGGTCGCGGGTTCTGGCGGGACGGACCGTTTCGGCCAGACGGAAGAGGCGGCTGTCGGGCCAGGCGCGGTGGGGGTCTTCGAGCGGGGCGAGCGTGAGGATCTGGAAGGGACCGTCGCCGGATTCGCCGCGCTCGGCCGTGTCGACGCGGCAGAGCGGGCGACAGGGGAGATCGGCGGGGATCACGTAGTCCCCGGGGTGATAGGCCTTCCGCACCGCAGTCCGCCGCATGCCGACGTACGATGCACGCCTCGTGCCGGCGCGGCGCGGCGCATTCGCGCGGCGGACCGCCAGGGTGGGCGTCACGGCGCCGTCGCGGCTGCCGGCGGGACGTCGGCGGACGTGGGTTGCCCTTGGCGTTCCGGGGACGGGCGTCTAGGATGCGCGCCTCCATGCGACTCGCTCTCGTCCTCGTCATGGTGCTTGCGTGCGCCGGTCCCGTGACGGCGGACTCGATCTTCTTCGACATCCTGCCGCCCGGACAGGACGGGCTCGTGCCGGTGGGCGGCACCCAGGGCCCGCACTCGCTCGATCAGGTCTGCATGTACGCCAACCTGATCCTCGCGACGCCCGGCGTGCCGGTGTCGGCGCTGCGCTGCGCGGGACCGCCGGTGCTGCCCGGACCGGGCAAGACGTGCGCGACCGCCGTCCCGCAGGCGGGCTGCTACTACAAGGAAGCGGTCATCGACCCGCCCGGCAATCCGGAGCGCGTCGAGCAGCCGCGCGCCGGCGTGACGATCTCGCGCGATGCGTGGGGCGTGCCGCACGTCGTCGGGCAGACGCGCGGCGACGTGTTCTTCGGCGCCGGCTACGCCACGGCGGAAGACCGCCTCTTCCTCACCGACATCTTCCGCCACGTCGGCCGCGGGCGGCTCTCGGAGTTCCTGGGCGGACTCCTCGGGCTCGACGCGACGCTCGCCATGGACAGGAGCATCTACGGGCTCGCCGGGTACTCCGAAGACGAGCTCCAGGCCCAGGTCGACGCGTTCCCGGCGGCCTTCCCCGAATTCGGCGCCGACGTGATGAACGACATCACCGAGTTCACCGCCGGCATGAACGCCTACATCGCCGAGGCCCGCGCGACGCCCGCGAAGATGCCGGCCGAGTACGGCCTCTTCGGCCTGTCGCTCGAGGACTGGCAGGTGCGCGACGTGGTCGCGATCAGCGTGCTCTTCAACTCGACCTTCGGGTTTGGCGGCGGCGGAGAGCAGCGCAACGTCATCCTCCAGCAGGCGCTCACCGCGCGCTTCGGCGCGACGCAGGGCTTCCACCTCTGGCAGGACCTGCGCGAAGCCGACGATCCCGACGCGCCGACCACGATCCGCCGCCAGTTCCCGTACCTCACGCAGGGCCGCATCGACCCGGCGGCGGTCGCGATCCCGGATCCCGGCTCGATCACCGCGCTGGACCCGATCACGCAGATGGCGGTCGCGCGGAAGGCGCTCGGCATCCCCGAAGGCATGAGCAACTTCCTCGCGGTCGGCGGCTCGCGGGCGAGCGGCGGGCGCCCGATCGGGGTCATGGGCCCGCAGACGGGCTATCGCTCGCCCGAGATCCTGATCGAGCTCGCACTGAAGGGCGGCGGCGTCGACGTGCGCGGCGCGACCTTCCCGGGCGTGCCGTACGTGGCGCTCGGCCACACGCCGCGCTACGCGTGGAGCGCCACGTCGGGCGGCTCGGACCTGGCCGACGTCCGGGTCGAGAAGCTGTGCGACCCGCC
>Ga0335069_10012889_pt1 | contig 11751 bp, 17 predicted proteins | sample Lox_Sample_11_FD_206714 | JGI IMG/M metagenome (GOLD analysis project Ga0335069, IMG submission 206714) | Soil microbial communities from Loxahatchee National Wildlife Refuge, Florida, United States - Lox_Sample_1.1 | ecosystem: Environmental > Terrestrial > Soil > Wetlands | place: USA...
TCCGGGAGATCATGTCAAGGTCTAAGTTTTCCGCCTAGTGCCGAAACGCATGAAAAAGGCGATTTCCCGAAATGAGAAATCGCCTTTGTTTTATTGGTGATATTTGGTAGGGGCGGTGGGGATCGAAATTTAATCCCTACTTCACAAAGACCTGCACGGCAATGACTTAGTGCCACTGCCCCACTTTCAATTGTTGTTAAATGTTGTCAGATGCCGTTGCAGCAGACTCCGATTTTGTACATTGAGAGTAAACGGAGGTAATAGTAGACTCTCCAAAATGGTTGACCAGCAGGAAACAGAATCTCAGTCCCAACGCTCACCACTTCGCGCCGCAGTCTCCATACTTGCAATCGCAGCAGCGGCAGTTATAGGCGCAGTGCTACTTTTCGCCGCGTCAAAAGATATACTTAACAGTGCAGCATGGCTACAAATCGCACATGACCATTTTGCTGCCACAATTGGTCTTCCGGCATCTGCCTTTGCTTCCCTTTTTGTAGTTCTTTTTCTGGAGGTTAAATCAGGTAGGGTGGAATTTGAGGCTTGGGGTCTGAAGTTCAAAGGCGCTTCTGGTGAAGTGGTTCTTTTTGTTTTCGTCTTCCTTGCCATCGCCATCGCGATAAAAGTGCTGTGGTAAACGGCAATGACTTAGTGCCACTGCCCAATTCCAATTGTTGTTAAATGTTGTCAACTCGCTGAAGTAGGCGAGTTTTCTGGTTCCTCAGGTTCCAACTTTACCCCTTCCCTGATCTTGCCAAGCCCGGAAGAGGTGAGCATTTCGACGTAGCCACGAGCTGATGTATCTATATTTTTGCGGGTGAGTCTCTGAAGCTCGTGCAACTGCTCTTTTGTGAATGTTCCTTTGTGAAGAAGTTGCTGAAAGTGAAAGCTTGTTAGCAAAGCGAAAGCACCATCGGGCCGTAGTTCAAGAGGGTCAAGTTCCACCGCTTGCAACGCTCGCGAAAATGCCGCGTAGGATTGAAGAACGGTATTAGCCTGCTGAAGCAGGGCATCTCTAATGAGCTTCTCCTTTTTGTATAGCCTTTCAAATAGCCATTCGGCTCTAAGGATTCCGCCTACCCCAACGAGTATGGCAATGATCGCCAAGCCGCGATCAGAACTTACGAAAGACCAAATATGTACGAACAAACTACACATTGTTCCCCTTCTGCTCACCGTTGTGCTCTGTTGCCACGGCTGCGTAAACCCGGAAGACCGTCCTGTCTGCAAGCTCGCGATAACGCATCATGCGACGCCATGAGAGCAGCGCAATAATCGCGAGGATTGCAAGTTCCCCTAGCGCAAGGTCGATTGAACGACAGATCGGGCTGACCTGCCAAAATGCTATCTTGGCTGCTGGGGCTAAGGCGAGAAAACACATAGCCACGAATGATCTACTCAAATCGGCGGTAGCTATGAAGATGTCTCTTTTTTCAAAGCGGCCATGGATTTTCGTCAGGCAGAAATCATAAGCATCGTCAACATTGGTCAATTCATGTCCAACTTGCTTTTTAATTAGACTCTTAACCGCATTAGACTCTTCGCCATGCCAAAAACTGTCCCGCCCACGGTAAATGTACCTAGAGCCTTTTGCCCACCGAATCGCCGCATCTGAGAGTTCCTGCACGAGGTGGCCAATTCCAAAGGCAAAGACAAGCAACAAGGTGAGACTGGTACCCTTGATGTTGCTCATAGACTGAATGAAAGCGGCCCACCCACGTAGAAAAACCCACCCTGCCGCAACAGCCACGAGTCCGGGCAGGATGATTCCCAGAAAGTCATAAACGTCCAATTTGAACTTTGATAGGTCCACGGGGCGCTCGTTAGAACCCTAACGCCTTCAAATAGCTCGTAACGTATTTAGATTCGATGTTATCCGGCAAATGCTCATGGGACACCACCGTATGGCCAGTTGGGTCTGTGTTAAGGAAGATGCTGCCGTGGGTTCGTGTCGTCAGAGTGTAACGAACATCACCCGGCCCAAAACTGAGTCCCCCTGAATTGCTGGAATAACGGCTATTGTCTACTGATTCGTCCTTCGTAGTCACAGAAATCAGATTCAAATGTGGCTTCGTGCCCATTGCATCAAATAGCGCGGAAGAAAAACCAGAAGCATGACCGTGGTGAGAGGCAAAATAGAACGTAGTGCCAGCTAGTTCGGCTTTAAACTGCGGGTTGGCTTCCAGCAAAGACTCCCAACCGCTAGTTTCCATGTCACCGCCAAAAAGCAGCTTCTGCTTCCACTTCGACCCGGCAAAAGTCACGATGACTGCATAGCTGGAGTTGTTCACTGCTTTAGAATTGTCTGCGCCTGCCACCAGACTCTGAGTGAGACTAAACGGCCGAATGTGCATCTGGCCCCAGTTTGGTTGAATGGTTGGCGCGGCGTTGTATTTATCCTGCCACGGTATGTAGGTATTCAGACTCTCATAGTCCGATTCATTGCTGCCCGGAGCCTTAACGTCTTTCCAGTTGAATTTTGCTCGCAGAAGCAGGTAAGGGGGAAGCTCGCTGATGACACGATCGATGTCTTTAATATGGTCGTCGTGTGGGTGCGTAATGATCAACTTAGTTAGATATTTGCCTCCAATGGGTGCCACGTCGCTAAGTTCATTTTCCCGGATGTACTTAATTGGGGAAAAAGTCTCGCTACAACCGCAGTCAATGAGAAGGGTGCAGCCAGTAGAGGATTTCAGAAAAGCACAGAAGCCATGACCAACGTCAAACAGAATTACCCGCACAGAACGGTCCCTCTGGTACGCTGGGGCGGGGAGCGTCCTAGGTACCGATTAATTTATTAGCATCCGTCCGATACCCCCGTAGATTTGGCCCGTAAAGCTTTCTGCGTTTGATTCGGACCCATGCTTATTACAAGGGCATATTACTTCCAGCCAGTAATAGTTGTCCAATCAAAAGTTTTGCTTTTTCTTTGCTATTATTTCGATTAAGGGCAGAACCACTTAACACACACACCCAGTATGTGTTACGCACTAATAGTACTATTGCGTAAACAATGGCAGCTTGGCATTCTCTCTTCGCACGATGAATCCAAAACAAGGGAGTGACCATGCTGAATGCAGATCAGATTCTTGAAAACATTGAACAGGTGAACTTTTGCCGGGTGTGCCTTCGTGACATTGACCCCAAAACGGACAGCTACACCCGGTGCTACGCCTGTGACGCCATAACGTGCGCGACCTGCCGCCCTTGCCATGACGAAGGGTGAGAAGCCTAGGTTTACTGTCTTGCAACAATGTCTGTAACGCGGTTTTCTAGTTACCCTATTGACAATGGGGCCAAAATATGAGAAAATATTTATATCATCGAATTAGGCCAAGAAAGGCTAATTCATCAACCCTTGGGTGGTGCCCTTATAGCACCCGCCCGGCCTGCGTGACTGTATCTTGGGCCAGCCGAACGGTCTTCACCGTTTCCGAATTAGTCTGACGAAACCAGACAACTAAACGAACCACGCTTCCGTTACAGGGAATGTCTGCATTGGTGTGCGTGGTGATCTGCACGAAGCGCAGATCGGAGAGGAAGCGGTGCGTCTGATGGCAATAAAGAAGACGGTTGAGTTAGTGCTTGACCCTAATGGGAAAAAGAAGGTGATGAGGTGCAGCGTGTGTGGCAAGACCCACAAGACTGACAGCTACGTGCGCACAACCTGCGTGAACGGCTGCGTTTACAGAACTGAGGAAGAGGTCGCAGCCATCCAAAAGCTGAGGCTGTCCCTCACCGGTGCCCAAGTTGAAAAAGAGACGGCTGCCAAACTGGTGTCTTTGATCGAACGGCTGCAAGAGGAAGACCTGCTTGGCCCGGAAATCTGCGTGATAGGTGCCGAACTGATAGAGATTCAGCGGCAGATTGATGAAGCAGCGAAGAAACGTAACCGTGATGTTGTAGCAGAGATGTGTGCCAGCGTGTTGCGGGTTGAAAGGGTTGCGTGATGGCAGAAGAGACGAAGTTGCGACTGAACGTGGTACGTCTGAGTGACGTGACCGCTGAAGAAGTGCAGTGGCTGTGGAAGCCATATCTTCCGATTGGCAAGGTGAGCATTCTTGAGGGTGACCCAGAATCAGGCAAGAGCTACCTGTCTCTTGCAATTGCCGCGCAAGTGACCCGTGGGGCTGGTCTGCCTGCCTACGGTACGCAGCCACCGGAGAAGCGGGAACCTCGCAACGTTTTGCTGCTGACTGGCGAAGATGGAACAGCAGACACCGTGGTGCCGCGTTTGTTGAAGGTTGGTGGTGACGCTGACCGTGTGTTCCAGTTGGCGGGAATAGTCCAGACCAACAAAGAAGGCAAAGATGTTGAACTGGCGATCACTCTTGACGCGGTGGCGCATATTGAGGAAGCCCTAAAACAGTTCCAGCCAGAGCTTGTGGTGGTAGACCCATTTCAAAGCTTTCTGGGCACCCATGTTGACATGCACAGAGCCAACGAAATCAGACCCGTGCTTGACGGTCTTGGGAAGCTGGCCACCAAGTACGGCTGCGCGTTTCTGCTCATTCGCCATTTGAAGAAAGACACCACTGGTGGCGCGAACTACCGTGGCCTTGGTTCGATTGACATCTATGCTGCTGCACGCAGTGTCCTTCTGGCAGGAAAGAACCCGATGCCACCAAGCACGGCAGAACTGCTCAGCGTTGACAAGAACGGAAAGCTTGCTGATGAGAAGACCCGGTGTGTGTTCGCTCAATCAAAGTGTTCGTTGACGAAGAGCGGCCCAACCATTGCGTATGAGATTGACGAACGCGGCCTGAAACTGGGTGGCCCTGTGACCGTCACTGCTGATGACATCTTGCAAGTTGTTCCCAAACTAACAGACCGGCCTGACATTGAAGAGTGGCTGATGCAGTTCTTGGCAGATGGCCAGAAGACTGCAAACGAAGTAAAGCAAGCTGGAAAACCACAAGGCTTCAGTGAGAGGCAGCTTGGCAGAGCGGCAGATCGGCTGGGAGTGGAACGCAAGCCCGGTGGGTTCGGTAAGGGGTGGTTCTGGGTTCTGCCTGCCCCAGCATCGGAGTCAGCGGCTTAGTCTGGGCAGGCTTGCCTGCTGCTGTCTGTCCAGATTCGGCAGACTGCGCACACACAAAAAGACTGCAAAACTGACAAGACTGCTGAATCTTACAACCAAAGAAATTTTTACATTTCTTTCTTTTTTGAGAGAGTTTTGTCAGTTTTGACAGTCTTGCAGTCTTTTTTGGAGAGAAAAGTCTGAGGAAACTGAGGCAGAAACAGCGCACGTAAGTGCGCAAAGCTAACCCGATGCAGGGTTGGCGAAATCTGAGAGGAACGATGAGGAAGCTATACGAAGAACAACTTGGCGACGTGCTCTGGGAAGTTGAGAATGCACGCACGCGCAGACCGTACAAGCGTGTGGTGGTGAAGACGCGCACGCGCAAGAAGAACCGGAAGAACGGCAGACCGATGACCCGTGAGTCTCTGTATGCAGGTTGGAACGAAGCGGCAGACGCGTATTACCGTAAGAACCCGGTGACCAACACTGTCAGACGGCCCATCATCACGCCTGAACAGTACGAACAGATTCACCAGAACACGCTACTGCGTGCGAAGCGTACGTTGAACCAACCACCGAAGCCCACAGATGACTTGCGTGGCCTTGAGTTCGGCCTGCTGCTGGCGTGGAACCTGTCTGCTGACACCACTGCTGGCATCTTGCGGTATCACTGCCTTTGCGCGTGCGGGAAACCTTGCCAGAAGTCTGCTGGTGGTCTAGTCAACGGCAGGCACAAAGATTGCGGCCACCGTCTAAGGGACAAGAGACGGCAGGAACGCAAGCGCAAGCGGCAGCGGCTGACCCGGTTGGGTAGGCAACGCACATTCAGGAAGAAGCACTGGGGCATGATTTGACGGTGACGCAAAGTGTCAAAAGACAAGGGTGTGACGAAAAAAGGGGTGAATACCCGCATAAACACGGCACAATTCTCATTTTAGGGGTGTGTGTTATCCTGAAAGAGTAAGCGATTGACGGGCGAGGAAGACTGCCTCACCGTGTAGGCGTACTGCGTGCGCCAGTTTGACCCGGTAGCACCCCCAACGTATTAAGATCAGCCCGGCACCACCGCCCGGCTTGCACTGGCAACAGCCGCACCACGGCTGTGACCCCGGCACCCAGTCCACAGACTGGCCCCAGCCATACCAGTGCCACACCAAGACATTTTGATTTGATTTTGAACTGATGCGCCATTCGTGAACCGTGGCTAATTTTCTTTGCGCAGCAGTTCCGTGGGGCTGCGTTCGCTCATCACGTGGCCCCCTTCTCCTTTGATTTCCTCTTCAGTTCCGTCAGCACTGAAGAGCGCGGCCTGCTGCGTGTTGCAGCGTGGCAGGCTGCCTTTGGTTTGATCTTTCGTTTGCGTTGGGCGGGTACCCCTGCGAACGAACGCGGCAGCCAGTCCTGAAGAAACTGCTTGCCGCACCTATTTTGCAAAGTTCCCCGGTGCGTTTCTAACTTTCACGTTTTCGCATCGGGCTGGGGCTGACTGCCATCGGCCCCCCAATTTTGCGTGCTGCATTTCCAAACACCATTGGGAATCCGGTGACGCGGCCCGTGCTCTGTGTCTCAGCAACGCAGAGCACGCGGCCTGCAATTTTCTTTTTGAAAGTTGAGTGTGATCAGATGCCCTATTACATCGGCGTCAGAAATATAAAGACTGATCGTGACACGCGGTGGGAAGCTCGCGTCGGACGCGGTGTCACTTCGCGGCTACTGGGATTCTTTGACAGTGCTGAGGAAGCGGCAAGAGTTTACAACAAGCACGCTGCACCGCTGGGTCTGGAACTGAACACAGACATTGACCCGGTGTTCAGACGCATTCGCGCAATTGACGGTGAATTGACGCTGCTATGCAAGTGTGGCACGTGTGGCAAAGATAATCGAATGCCAAAGATCGGCCCAATGATCTGCTGCGGCAGAACCTACCAGCGGCCAGACGATGTAGACAACCTGCCGATAGAACGCAGCGAAGCGCAAGCTAAGAAGTTGCGAAAGATGCGTAGACAGCTTGACCACATTATGCGCGAAGAACAGCAAGACAAGCTAAGCAGAAAAACTTTGTTTGCAGATGCTGCGCGATGATTCACACAGCACCTGAAGGAATCGCAAATGCCAGTTGCAGTGAAGAAACCATGCGCACACGGGCAGTGCCCGGCACTGGTCAACAGACCTGACAGGTATTGCCCAAAGCACGCACCCAAAGAAAAGCAGCGGCAGTACGAAGCCAAGAAGCAAGACCCGGTGTGGATGATGTACCACACAACAGAGTGGAAGAAGTTCCGTGCGTGGTTTCTTCGCCTGAACCCACTTTGTATGCGCGTGATTGACGGTCAGCAGTGTTGCCGAATAGCAACGCTAGTTCACCACCGAATAAGCCCACGTAAACGGCCTGATCTTTTCCGATGTGCCGATAACGTGAAGAGTCTGTGTGCGGAACACCACGCACCCACAGAAGGTGACGTTGGTGACGAAGTATACACAGAGTCTGACACGAAATACTCACTTGAAGAGAGCACACATGACGTTGACGCAATTTGAGCAGCACTGCCACAAAGTCTTCAGTGATCGGCTGCTGACCATACGTGACGCCAGTGACGCTGATGCACAGCGGCTAACCGCTGATCTGTTCAACGAACTTGACGCGGTGGCCATCGGTACTGGCGTTGAAGTCTGTGCGCGTGGTGCCTACTTGCTGACACTGGCACTGTATGACCTGCACTTGGGTGGGCACGCTGACGTGTTGGGTGTGCCTGATGACTACTTCACCAGCGAAGACAGACACTCAGAAGAAGAAGCACTTGCGTACCTGCATGATCGGCGTTGTGGTGAACCAGCCCGGCAATTCATCACCGTGCACTGACCACATTCTAAAAGGGTAGGGGGTAGGCGAATTTTCTGTAGGTGTGTTTCCCAGCACCGCAGCGCAGTCAAAGTTCCACGCAGGCAGTATTTTTGCGTTTCTTAGCTCTTCATTTCTGGCATTTGTGGGTGTTTTGTGCATGTTTCTGCCGTGTTTGACGGCAAGAGAATTAAATTTCGGAGTGATTTTGATGCGAAAAAGATACGAAAAGAGAGCAAAGCGGCCCATCGGCCCGATGCAGCTTGAACGCACAGTACAGACAATGCCTAGCTTCCAGAGGGTTGTAATGAGGTTCGGATTCATCGGCGATTTGAACGCAACCGATGCGGCCCACTCCTGTTACCAGTGGCTGAAGATCCAGCCCGAAGTTATCAAGCAGATGGCCAAGACCACGGTTCACAGAAAAGCAGACACAATGCAGGAAGTCAGGAAGTTGGAAGTGGCGTTGACTGAGATGTCTGTGAACTGGGATGCAGTAGCCCGGTTGCGTTTGCGCTGGTCAATGCACTCAGCTTTGAACTAACACGTTTTACACAACAAGTTTCCTGTGAGGGAAAGATAAGGGGACAAGGTGGGGTTGTCCCCTTTTTCATTTCAAGAAAGGAGCGAACGCAATGTCAAAAGTAGAAATCGCAGAGATGCGGAAATTCTTGCAAGAGACAACGGTGCGGCCTATCGGTGCCAATCGTGAGAAGAGCAACACATTCACGAATGCGCCTGACTGGGTTGTGCGAAGGCTTTACGAAATTCGCAACAACTTGCCGCTGACTGCCTTGCCTGACGCTGCTTACAAAACTGTGAGCAAAGCGCAGCGTGGCGCGAAGTTGACTGAGCAAGAACGCATGAAGCTTCAGCTAATCGTTGTTGGCTTGGCGTAAGACACCCAGCGCACCGGGGTGAGCAGTGATGGTGCGAACGCGGCCAGAGCGGTGATGGTCTGGCAGGAAAAACCCAATTCGGAAAAGGAAACATTGAAATGACTGTTGAAAGTATCAATCTGGAGCTGCGTAGTCTGGGGAATGAAGCAGACGCCATCTCCAAAAAGGCCAATGTGACGGCCCAAGACAAAACGCGATTTGATTTCATTCTCAGCCGTGTGGCTACTCTGCGCAGCCAACTGAAGACCTTGACTACTTCGGATGAAGAGCGACGTTCGCGTGCAGTGGAGAATGCGTTGAAATACGTTGGCCCTGACGCATTGCTCAGCAAAGAAGAGAAAAACAGCGTGCGCAGCTTACTGCTGAGTGCAGGCGGTGAGCAGCGCACGTACACGGGCATGAGCGTGGGTACGGACTCTGCCGGGGGCAGCTTCGTTCCGCAAGATTTTTTCTCCAAGCTCACTTTTGCGTTGAAGAAGTCTGACGCGTTGTTTGATGACAGCGTGATTACTGTCTGGAAGACAGAAGCCGGAAACGCTGCACAGGCGGCGTTTGTTGACGATACTTCGGCAGCGGCCAGCATCGTGACTGAGAACACGAACGGCACTGAAAACGAAGTTGGCGTCATTGACCGCCTTTCTTTTGGGAAGACCCCAACTTGGCGCAGCGGGAAACTTTTTGCCTCATTAGAGTTGCTTTCCGATGCGGCATACCCCGTTGAAGATGCGTTGATTGTGCCTGCAATGACAAAGCGTTTCCAGCGCGGAATTGGCAGCGCAAACGTTACAACACTACTTTCCAGCATCACGTCCGGAGCAACGTCTGAAACCACCGGCACGGTCACCATTGATGATTGCCTTGCGTTGCTTGAGAGTGTTGACCCCGAATATTTGGAAAGCTCCAAGGCATTTTTCGGAATGAACTTCAAAACGATGGCCACACTTCTGCGGCAGACCAGCACCACTGGGTCACTCATCTGGAAGCCCAAGTATGACAGCAACGGCAGACCGCTGTTGGCCAACATTCCCGTGGTCATTCTGCCTTCGCTTGCCAACGTTGCCACGGGCAGCAAGAGCGTGGTCTGCGGTGACTTTTCGCGCTGCATTCGCAGGCAGGTTCAAAACGTGCGCGTGATTCGCTACGAACAAGCACCGAACTTGGTAGAAAACGGAATTGTGGGATACCAAGGCTTTCTGCGCAGTGACTTTGGCGTCCTGACTTCTGCTTCATCCGACAGTCCGATTAAATTCTTGACAACCAAGTAAAAACACTCCCACGGGCAGGCTCTTCACCGGGCTTGTCCGTGGCTTTTTGCAGGAACCAAGGGTTTGCATATTATGATTAGTATTAATATGCTTACGCTGAATCAACTGGGAGTGAAAATGCCTCAAACTTCCTGTTTCTTTCGGCCATTGTTGCTTCTCCTCACGGTATCCATTCTAGGAATCATTAGTTACGCCACCGCTCAGGCAGTGGAATTCACACTGACGATTGAACAAGTAATGACGCCGAACGAACTGAAAGAAACTGGCGTAGCTACACTGACCCCGTCTCAGCGTACAGCATTGAATAGCTGGTTGAACAAATACACTGAGCGCATTTTGAGAGTTGCACCTGAGTCAACAGATTCAGGCCACTATGGTGGTGTGGGCGGCGGCCATTGGATCAAGGATGTGGCGGGGAACGGAGCGTATATTACGCTTGAGGACGGCTCACTTTGGGAAGTAAATGAAATAGACAGAGTTGACACGTCTATCTGGCTGGCAATAACAAATATCACGGTTTTAACCAGCAAGGAACCGATTGGCCAATTCCGATATGAACTATTGAACACCGATGATGGAGAAAAGGCACTCGCACGATATTTAGGGAAACACTAAGCATTTGGAGGTTCATGCAATGCGCAGGAAATTCTTCCTTTGTTTGTCGCTCTTCTTAGGCGTTTCCATTCCATGTTTTGCGCAGCAAAAGCTCTCTGCACGGGAAGCAAAAGACCACGTGGGAGAGAAAGCGACTGTTTGTGGGACGGTGGCAAGCGAACATTTTGCAGCCAGTACGAAAGGGCAGCCAACCTTTATCAATCTGGATGAGCCTTATCCAAAGCAGATTTTCACCGTACTGATCTGGGGTTCAGATCGGCCTGCATTCGGGAAGATTCCTACAAAGCTATGCGTCACTGGAACGATTTCTTCCTATCGTGGTGTTCCTGAGATTATTGCCCGAACACCTAGTCAGATACGGCCAGAATGATGAAGAGCAGGCCATGTAAGAAAGCCTTGAAACACCGCGAGGTTAATTTGGGATTGGGAGAACACACCATGAAAAGTAGCTTACTTTTCGGCACCTTACTGGTGTGCGCGGTAGTTGCGGGATACGCCCGGCAGACACCTACAAAGCCAAAACGCATTCCCATCAGTTTCGCAGTTGAATCAGAAGGGCCGCAAGGAGACTGGGCACAGTCTGCTCAAGACCTAACGAATCCTCAGTTGCAGAAGCTTGGAGCACTTATTAGAGAGGAGCTTTCAAAACAGGAGAACTTGACACTTGTGGACGCGAATGATCCAAAGAATCATTTACACGTTGCCGTGGTTGCGGCGCAAGTTAAGAATCAAGGCGCAAGCAAGTGGGTGATTGTAAGCAGCGTGCTGACTATGGCCGATGAGAAGGGGAACGATTTACTGGTCACTCACGATGTCATAGCTGGCCCTGACCTTCTCTCTGTGGCGCACACGGTTGGGTTTCAAGTTGCGAGTGCGGTTTTGCATCTCCTTACTGGCATGAAATGAGAATCCGTTTGGAGTTAAGCAGCTAACAGGCATGAAGAATTGGGGATTGATCACGCATGCTTTGATTTGCGAGGAAAATACATGAGGAAATTCTTCTGGCTTTTTCATGGGATTCTCCTGTTCAGCCTATTTATGCCTGATGCGGCTTTCTGTCAGAGTCAAGCCAACTGCCCTGTTCTCGCTACGCTCGCTTCTTCCAAGCATGCA
>Ga0335069_10012890_pt1 | contig 11751 bp, 10 predicted proteins | sample Lox_Sample_11_FD_206714 | JGI IMG/M metagenome (GOLD analysis project Ga0335069, IMG submission 206714) | Soil microbial communities from Loxahatchee National Wildlife Refuge, Florida, United States - Lox_Sample_1.1 | ecosystem: Environmental > Terrestrial > Soil > Wetlands | place: USA...
CCACGTTGAGTTATTGATTACCACTGTGCGCGCTGCTCCGGGCAAGTCCTCACCGGCATGAAAGTCGCGGCCTAAGACCGGCGTGACGCCGAGTGTGCGAAAGAATCCAGCGCTGACAGGCAGTCCGTAGACCGGCTCTGAACCGCTCGCAGTGGTCAGCCTGAGCCCATTCTGCTCTCCATACACCTCGAGAGAGCCCAGCGTTTTGTTGAGTTTCTTCAAGTCCTGGTAATCGAAATACGCGAGATCGCAATGCGGACAGCCCGGAATGCTGCCAAATACCCCGACGAGCCGCGATGGATCGCGATAGGGCAGAGGCTTGAGAAGCGCCGCGTCCACAAAAGCGAAGATTGCGATGCTGGCACACATCCCAAGCGCCAGGATCAGGATAGCCGTGGTCGTGAAACCGGCATTCTTGCCAAGCTGGCGGATCGTGTAGCGCAGATCCTGGGTTAGATTGTCGATGAAATTCCATCCCCGCAGGTCGCGGCACTCCTCTTTCCTCTGTTCAAAATCTTGAAAACTCCGAAGAGCGGCTTGGCGCGCCGCTTCGGGGCTCATGCCTTGGGCGATCTCTTCCTCGATTTGCCGCTCCAGGTGATAGCGAAGCTCTTCATCGAGATCCTGCTCGACTGCGGCTCGCGAGAATAGTGTGCGAAGCCGGATTCGAACGGCTCTGAGAAAGCGCATCATCTAAGTTGTCCGGACGACCAATGAAATCGCAGCCGAAAGCCGTTCCCACTGGGCGGCTTCCTTTTCGAGAATCTTGCGTCCTTCCCGCGATATCGTGTAGTACTTGGCCCGGCGATTGTTGTCGCTGACGGCCCATTTCGAAGTGATCCAGCCGTTTTGTTCCAGCTTGTGCAGCGCAGGGTAGAGCGCGCCCTGCCCCACTTGCAGCACATCGCCGGACATCTGCCGGATGCGCTGCGCAATCGCCCAGCCATGCATCGGTTCCAGCGCGATGACTTTGAGCACTAGCAGGTCGAGAGTGCCTTGCACGAGATCGGTCGGCTTGCTCACAGCTGGCGAAGTTCCTCTCAGTAACTGACAACAGAATACGCGTGTCTCGCGAGAAAGTCAATGAGAGCGCCACTGATGCTCGGCTTCGCGGCGAACACCGGACAGCAGGAACAGCCGGATCAGCAAGATGCCAATGCTGAAAATGCGCCAATAACTCTGGAATTTCGCGCGTGCCTGCGCGTCGGTGGCGAGAACACGCGTTTCGGTCGAAAAGCGGGTTTGTTCTGGACCAATCGATTCGGTTTCCAGCGTCCAGACGATTTTCACCCGGTCCGGCTCCGCAAATGCAGCGAAGTTCTCGGCAGCGATCGGTGAAAAAACAACGTCGGCAAGCCAAGGCTGACAAGCCGCTCCCGCGATGAACAAGTGACTCTCATCGACCAGGCGTCCCCAACCCAGCCGTAGCATGTCAGAAATGAAGCCCGTTGAAGGGCTTTCGTGCGCCGGGCGTCCGCCGAGCAGTCGCGCGCGAAGCCAAAAAAGCGCGCGAATCATTGCTATCGAACGAAAGTCAAAATTCCGCGCGACCTTCATAACCAAATCCGCAGGCGCATGAATCAGAATTTCATGCCTCTTTGCCACGTCCGGACGAGGCATGAATCGATCGAGCGCGGCGGGCATATGAGCTAGCATTGCACGGCGTATGCGAACCTTGGATGATTCGGCTTCTTACCATGACGCAGCTCTACACGAAATGGGCGCAGGTCTACCATCGAGTCTACGACTCGATATTCGACTACGAGAAGGACTTCCGCAGCTTCAAAAGAATCCTCGATCAAAACAAATGCAAGAGCTTGCTGGAGCTGGGCTGCGGAGGCGGTCGACTGGCGCACTACTTTATCTCTGCCGGATATCACTACGCCGGACTCGACAGGTCGAAACAAATGATTGCAATTGCGAGGCAGGAGAACCCTGGCGCAAAGTTCATTCAGGCGGACATGAGGCAATTCTCTGTGCGCGCGAAATTCGACGCCGCGCTGGTCGCGGGCAGAAGTTTTACGTACATGACTAGCAACCAGGACGTGCTGGCTGCACTGTCCTCGATTCACAAGGCGCTGCGGCCGGGCGGGATTCTCATATTCGACAACTTTGACGCCCGAGTGATCTTCCGCAGTTTTCAAAAGCGGCCGACGGAAGACATTCGGCTGAACGGGACGAGATTCGTCCGTCGATCCAGGAACTCGCCCAATCTCCAGATTGGCTGGACGTGGAACTGGGATGCCATTTACGAAATCACCGATGGTGTCAGAAAACAATCGTTTCGCGACCGAGCCATCCTGCGGGCGTTTACGCCCGACGAACTGCGGCTGTTTTTGACCTTGGCCGGTTTCGAGAGCCGCCGCATTTCCCGGCAAGGCGCCGTTATTCTGGTAGTGGCGCAGAAATCACCGCAGCCAGCACGCGTATGAAACTGGAACCTCTTCCATTCGATGCGGAGGCCGCGCTCTATCAGGAGCAGGCTGCAGCGTTACTGGAAGCCTACCGTGCTGGCGATCCGGTAGCGATTCGCTACATCCAGCAGCGCCACTCCAAGTTCACGGACACCGAGGCCGATGCTCAGCTGGTCCTTGCGCGCTGGTACGAATTCCGCGATTGGCCGGCACTTACGCAGTACACGGAGGCCGCCAGCCAGCAGGGTTCTCCAACCTGGATTTTCGAGTCGGCCTCGGAGGCGGTGATCAACGGCGATGCCACTGCCCTCGACGCAATGCTGCGAGACTATCCAGAACTGGTGAGAGCACGGTCTTCGCGCATTATGAGTTTCGATCCGCCCGCCCATCGTGCGACCCTGTTGCACTACGTTGCCGCCAATGGTGTGGAAGGCTATCGCCAGCGAACGCCCAAGAACGCGGTCGATATCGCCAAGACGCTGTTGCGCTCCGGATCCGATCCCGATGCGCTCGCTGATATGTATGGCGGCAAGTGTACAACCCTGAGCATGTTAGTTTCCAGTTGTCATCCGCACGAGGCTGGACTTCAATCGCAATTGGCCGACACGTTATTGGATTTCGGCGCGTCGGTTGAAGCGCTCGGGGAAGGGAATTGGACCTCTCCACTCATGACCGCTCTGGCCTTCGGCTATCAAGAGACGGCCCAAACGCTGGTTCGCCGGGGAGCACGAGTGGACAACATTGCAGCAGCGGCGGGACTGGGACGATTGGACGACGCTAAAAGAATGCTCTCGTCCGCGGATGCCTTAAGCCGCCAGCGTGCGCTCGCCTTGGCAGCACAACACGGGCAAGTAGACGTTGTCCGTCTTCTTCTCGACGCCGGCGAAGATCCCAATCAGTACAATCCCGAGGGCAACCACTCGCATTCTACGCCGCTGCATCAAGCGGTGTGGTCCGAACATTTGGACGTGGTTCGGTTGTTAATAGAGCGAAGCGCCAGCCTGACGATGCGAGACAAGGCCTTTGATGGTACGCCGCTCGATTGGGCGCTCCATGGAAAGAAAACTGCGATGGAGGATTACCTGCGGTCGCAAGGCGCGAAGACTTCTACCGAACTCGATAACCAGTCAGATTGATCCCATTCGCAGCGTCCATGGGGCGATCTTCGTAACGCGTAGAGTGCCACTTTTGCTCCAGGGATCTTGCTGGAGGCGATCCAGAATTTCCTCCGCACTCCCCGCGCGAAAAATCAGTAGTGCCTCCGAAGCTCCTTCCAACGGACCACCTAAAAGAACGAATCCTTCGTTTTCCAGGGTTGTCATGAACGAAGCGTGCTCGGCCCACTCCTGCTGCTGCTCGAGAGGAAGCGAGGGATTCCACGCACCACCGAAAGTGCGGATCACCGCGAACAGCTTCATCTATTCAGCCCTTTTGAACCATTACTTCGGTGGACTTAATGACCGCACGAACCGAATCGCCTTTCTCCAGGAGAAGTTCCTCAGCGCTGTTACGCGTGATGATGCTTTCGATCAGGTTATCGCCGATTTTCACTACCACGTGGGCCATGATGTCGCCGATTTGCAGTTCGACAATCGTACCAGGAAGTTGATTTCTTGCGGATAGTGGCATAAGTCTCCTTTGCTACCAGGGATTGCTGAATCGAGCATCGTGCAGCACCGTTTCATCAGTTAAGGATTGCAGAAACGCAACGAGGTCAGAGCGGTCCTGTTGGGTCATCGAAAAGCCGGCGATGAGAGGATCCTTGTTCGGATTATCGTGGCCAGACCCGCGGCCTCCCGCGGCGTAATGATCGAGCACGTCTTCCAAGGTCTTGAAGCTTCCGTCGTGCATGTAGGGCGCCGTCACGGCGATGTTTCGCAAGGTTGGCGTCTTGAAGGTCCCATCCCCGTTGGGAAGACCATTATTGTGAAATTCCAACGCTCGGGCCGAATTCCGGGCCGAAATGGTGGCATCGCTGAAATTGAAACCGCCGTGGCAGCGGAAACATGACAGAGGCTGACTGAAAAACAGGACCTCGCCGCGCTTGGCGGATTCCGAGACGGCCGAATCGTCGCGATCGTAATGGTATTGATCGTACGGGGAGCGGGCCGAGATGATGCTGCGTTCGAAGCAGGCCAGCGCTTTCACTACATTGCTTACAGTGAAAGCATCGCCGTTTCCCGGGAAGGAGCGCTCGAAGAGAGCTTTGTATTTCGGATCGGCGCGGAGAGGCGTGAGAAATCCGCTGTCCTCGCCCAATCCAAGCTCGATCGGGTGTGCACCGAACATCGGAACCCGCGCCTGATCTTCGAGCGTCTTCATTTTCGGATTGTTCCACGTCAGCGCACCGCTGTAAGCCACATTGACCAGGCTCATTGCCCCGCGCGGATGGAGTTGTCCGGTGGAGCCCACGGCAACGGCACGGCCATCGCTGAATGCAAGCTCTTGCTTGTGACAGGTCGCGCACGATTGCATTCGATTGCCGGAGAGGCGCGTGTCGTAGAAGAGAAACCTGCCGAGTTCTACTTTGGCTGCGGTCATGGGATTGTCTGCGGGCACGTAGGGCTTCGGAAAGCTTTTGGGAAGATGCCAGGCGTATTCTTCCGTGGCATCGGTTCCGGCACGGGTTCTGCCGTCAGTCAAGACCGTCAGCGACGCGAGACAAAGAAGAGCCTTGTGCTTTCGCCCGATCATTTCTTTAGTTGGACGAATTCGATACTCTCGAGCATGCGTACCGATCGCGCACCCGCCTTGTCATTTGGGCAAATGAGCCGAAAAGGGCCTTGATACCCGAATAGAGGCTTGCCGTCGCGTTTATCGGCCACGACGATCGGTTCGTCGGCGAACTCGGGTTCCATTTCCGCGAGCGTGAACACAACCTGGTACCCGTCGTGAGCTTTCGCAAGAATGTAACTGGCTAACGCCTTGCCGCGCAATTGCTTTTCCGCAGGTGCTCCCGCGCGTTTCAAGATGTCGCGAAGCGGCACCCCTTCGTAAGCGACTTTCGTTCCATCCGGATCCGGGATGGTGACTGTCATACGAGGCATTTTGGCAAGGTCGTCTGCGTCTAACTCTAGCCGGCTTGCAACATCGCCCAAAATGGTCAATCGAGCGGGAGCGGCCTGCTCAGTGGTTTGACCGTGGGCGGCAAGCACGAGGAACAGGCAGGGCACGAGAGACTTGAGGAACGCCGGCGGCTTCACTTGCCCTCCTTAAAAGACACTGTATAGTATAGCGGACACTCGGAGAATGCGCGGCTAACCCCGTCGCCGTTCTGCCGTCTAAATCGGATGCAAACGCTTCTCGACGACGTCCGGTATTCCATTCGTATTCTTATCAAATCGCCAGCATTCGCCTTGGCGGTGATCCTGGTGCTCGCGCTCGGAATCGGAGCGAATTCGGCGATTTTCTCCGTGCTGGACAAGACCGTGATCCGGCCGCTGCCGTATGCCGACCCGGACCGGCTGACGATGCTGTGGGAGGATTTCTCGGCGTTTGGCACAGCCAAGAATCGTGTTTCCCCCGGCACATTCTTCGACTGGCGAAAGCGGACCCAAACCTTTGACGCGCTCGCCGCATACTCGGGACCACGGGATATGGACCTGTCCGGGCAAGGCGCGCCGGAGGACGTGCTCGGGCTAGCGGTCACCGCGAACTTGCTGCCAATGCTGGGAGTCTCGCCGTTCATCGGAAGAACATTCACACCCGAAGAAGAAACGCCCGCGACCAAAGCTGTCGTCTTGAGCGACCGGTTATGGCAGCGGCGCTTCGGCGGCGACCGCGATCTAATCGGCAACTCCATCCGCATGAACGGCGAATTGTACTCGGTGATTGGCGTAATGCCGCCAGGCTTCCAATTCCCGGACCGGAAGACGGAGATGTGGTTGCCGCTGGGTCTCGCGCCGCAAGTTCGCGCGCGACGCAACAGCCATTTTTTGAAAGTGGTCGGGCGCTTAAGTCGCAACCGCGATATACGGCAGGCGCAGTCCGACATGAGTGCTGTCGCGCGTGCCCTAGCGGTGGAATTTCCAGCGACAAACTCGAAAATCGGAATCACAGTAGCCCCACTGAAAGACGAATTCCTCGGCGAGAGCCGTTCCGCGTTTATATTGCTGATGTCTGCGGCGGGCTGTGTGCTCTTGATCGCCTGCGCCAACGTCGGAAATTTGCTCTTGGCGCGCGCATCGAGCCGACGGAACGACGTCGCAGTCCGCACCGCGTTGGGCGCGTCGCGTTTCCGCCTGATCCGTCAGGCGCTGACGGAAAATTTGCTGCTCGCGGGATCGGGCGGCCTGTTGGGACTACTTGTTGCGCGCTGGACCACGATGTTGCTCGACAACATGTTACCGGCGGCTTGGGCTGGGGCGATCGACCTTGCACCTGATTCGAGAGTCATGGCATTCACTCTCGCCGTGACACTTGCTACTGCGCTGCTGTTCGGAGTTGCGCCCGCTTTACAGTTGTCGCGCATATCGATGGCAGCTCGGGGAAGCGTGAGTTCCGGAGGCCGCCGCCTGCGCGATGCACTTGTCGTTGCCGAAGTAGCGATTGCGCTGATCCTCGTGATTGGAGCCTCGTTGCTGATTGAGACTTTAGCCCGCTTGCGCGCTGTCAACCCGGGCTTCAGCGCATCCGGCATTTTGACAGCAGATGTCACCGTTCCGATCGCGCGATATTCAGACAGCGCGAAGCGGCACCGCTTCTATCAAGATGTGCTTGATCGCGTGCGGGCAATTCCTGGCGTAAGGTCGGTGGGCGCTACATCGGATCTGCCCTATACTTCGCGGGGAAACACGATGTCGTTGGCCGTAGAAGGCCGTCCCGTTCAGCCGAGTCTCCAGCAAGACGCGCTCTTTCGGTTGGTGAGCGCCGGGTATCTTGAAACAATCGGTGCGCGGTTGAAAGAAGGACGGTTCATCGACTCTTCAGACGGCGAGGATCGTCTGCCGGTGGTGGTCATCAACGAAACTTTGGCGCGGCAGTACTGGCCGAACGAAACCGCTCTGGGTCAGCGCATCGATACGGGAACCGGCGATGGCAATCCGAAATGGATGACTGTCGTCGGCGTGGTCAAGGACATTCGCGAGCGGGGTATCGATTGGGCTGTGCGGCCGGCGGTCTACGTTCCATTCCCACAAACGACGATCAGCTTCTTCCTTCCTTCGGAAATTGCGGTGCAGACATCGCGGGAGCCGTTGAGTGTTGCAAAGGCATTGCAGCGCGCGGTTTGGTCGGTGGACGCAGAGCAACCGATTTCGAATATCCGTACGATGGATTCCATCGTCGACGATGAACTAGCCCAACGGGCGCAAATCCTGCGATTGCTCGGCGCATTCGCGGGATTAGCTCTGTTGCTGGCTGCTTTGGGCATTCATGGCGTGCTGTCGTATATTGTTTCGCAACGCACGCGCGAGATCGGGCTGCGGATGGCAATCGGCGCGTCACGCAGGGACATCGTCCGGGCGATTCTGGGCGTATCGGTGCGATTGACTGGCGCCGGCCTGGTAATCGGCGTCGCCGGCGCGATGGCGGCAACTCGGTTGCTCGCGACATTTCTGTTTGGTGTGTCGGCTCTCGATCCAAAGATCTTCGCGGTCGTGTCGGCGCTGCTCGGGGCAATCGCGCTGGTCGCTTCCTACTTGCCAACGCGACGCGCGGCGTCAGTAGATCCGCTGGTCGCACTGCGCGAGGAATAGATTTGCATGCCAAGAACGGGTGTCTGCGCGCTTCGCATCGCGCCTGGACAAGCCAGAGGCTTGCGAAAGAATCCAACGAGCCGCCGGCAAACATCTGGGCAACGGAAACGCAGCCGCAACCTGTAGCGTGTGACTGCGGCTTGCGTTTGTGTGCGCAAGCGCGGGAGTCAGCTCGATTCGGCGATCCCGCACGCTAACATCTTTGCGCACTTCGTACCGCGCCTGGACAAGCCAGAGGCTTATCCAACTCGGGTGCGCATGCCTCCGGCTTGCGCGGGCGGGCTCAAGAACTAAATTTAGGCCACAATATCGTGCACGACGCTACCGCCCTGCGGGCCGATCAAGCGCACATCCAAGCCTTGGTATTTCACAGCTAGCTTTGCCGCGTCGATGCCGAGCAAGGAGAGCAATGTAGCGTGAAAGTCGTGAACCGAGACCGGATTTTCGACGGCCGCATAGCCGAGATCGTCGGTAGTTCCATAGGTGATGCCAGGCTTGACGCCTCCTCCGGCGAGCATGTAGGAGAACGCCTTGATATGGTGATCGCGGCCGTCGCCGCCTTGCGACATCGGCGTGCGGCCGAACTCTCCGCCGAAAACCACCAGAGTATCGTTCAGCATTCCGCGCTGCTTCAGATCAGTGATGAGCGCAGACGTGGCCCGATCGACCTCCTCGGCTTTGAATTCGATTCCCTCTTTCAGACCGCTGTGGTGATCCCAATCGCGATGGTATAGCTGGACGAACCGCACGCCGCGCTCGACGAGCCGGCGCGCCAACAAGCAATTCGATGCGAACGAACCGTCGCCCGGTTTTGCGCCGTACAGATCGAGAACGCTTTTCGGCTCGCTGCCCATGTCCATCAAGCCTGGCACGCTCGCCTGCATCTTGAACGCCATTTCATATTGAGAGATGCGCGTTTGAATCTCGGGATCGTGCAGCCTCTTGTCTTCGATCCTGTTCAGCGCGTTGATAGCGTCCACAGAATCGCGCTGCACAGCGTTGCTGAGCCCGTGAGGATTTTGAATGTACAACACGGGATCGCCGGCAGAATTGAACTTGACGCCTTGGAATTTGCTCGGCAGGATTCCGGCGGACCATTGTCGCGCAGCGATCGGTTGATTCTGCCCGCCTTTGCCGGATGAAATCAGCACCACGAAACCCGGCAGATCCTCCGCTTCCGAACCGAGTCCGTAGAGTACCCACGATCCGATACTGGGCCGGCCGGTGATGATCGACCCGGTGTTCATGATCGTGTGGGCAGGGTCGTGATTGATCTGCTCGGTGGTCATGGACCGAACGATACAAATGTCGTCCGCGATGCCGCCGATGTGCGGAAACAGTTCGCAAATTTGCTGGCCGGACTTACCAAACGTTTTGAATCCGTGCTGCGGAGCGAAGCAAATCAACTCGCGGCCTTGCAGTTGGGCGATCTGCTGGCCTTTGGTCATCGACTCCGGCATCGGCTTGCCGCTCATTTCCAGCAGCTTGGGCTTGAAGTCGAATGTCTCCAGATGCGAGGGCCCGCCCGCTTGGTAGAGGAAAATGACGCGCTTGGCTTTCGGCGGAAAATCGAGCGGATTGACTACTCCGCGTGCTTGTGCCGCCAGAAGACGCGGGTTCAGTAGCGATTGGAGCGCGACGAGCCCAACACCGGTCGCGGTACGGCCCAGGAACGCACGTCGTGCAATGATTTCGTCAGGCCACATAAGCGTTGTTATTGGGGCTGCAGTCCAGGGGGACGGCGCCACATCGAGTCCTAGTGGGGCAGACGCCCTCGTCTGCGCCGGACCCCCAGGTCCGCCATGTTCGGTCAGTTTGGGTTGTCACTAATTCCTCGTTATCGTCTCGTGCAGATTCAATACTGCGCGCGTTACTGTCGTCATCGCGGCAAGCTGCGCAACGCTCTTCGATACCGGCGCTGCCAACTCGCCCACATGAACAAACTCTTGAGCCTCTGTCGGTGCAGCATTGAACCGCTGCAAATTCTTGCGATAAAGCTCCTGCAAGATCCGTTGCTCCTCCGCGATCGGCGCCCGACCCAACGCTCTCTCAAAAATCCAGTTCAACTGCTGATCGAATGACGTCTTACCACTCTTCAACGCATTCTCGGCGAACGTCCGCGCCGCTTCGGTGTAAACCGGATCGTTCAACAGGACCAGCGCCTGCAGCGGCGTGTTCGAAACGACCCGATTGACGACGCACTCTTCACGGGTGGGCGCGTCAAAAGTCAGCAGGCTTGGATACAGGAATGTCCGCCGCCACACTGTGTATAGACCACGCCTGTAAAGATCATCGCCGCGATCGGCCGAATATTCGCGTTTCGGGAAATTTAGCGTCGCGAGATAGCCATCCGGTTCGATCGGACTCACGCTCGGTCCACCGAATTTCTCTTTGAGCAATCCCGAGACCGACAATGCGATGTCGCGAACCAGTTCGGCATCTACACGCATGTGTGTCTGATGCGCGAGCAAGCGGTTCTCCGGATCTTTCGCTTCGCTTTCCGGCGATCCGATAGACGACTGCCGGTAGGTCTGGCTCAGAACGATCGTTCGCACCAGGTGCCGCATGTCCCAATCGTGTGTTCCTACCGCCTGCCATTCCGGATGCATGAACTCGGAAGCGAGCCAGTCCAGCAAGTCCGGATGTGTCGGCCACTCGCCTTGCGAGCCCAAATCATCGAGCGCTTTTGAAATCCCGGTTCCGAAGAAGCGCCGCCAAACGCGATTCACGTAGACCCGTGCCGTCAGAGGATTCGCGGGGGAAGTCAGCCAGTTGGCCAGATCCAGCCGCGTCGCTCGCTTGCCGCCCGTGTCCAGCTTGCCGAACATTTCGGGGATTGCGGGCTCCACAACCGGCGCCGAATCGTCCATCCAGTTTCCGCGCGGAAGAATGCGCGTCTCACGGGGCTTTTCCGACACTGCTGTGACAACGGTCGGAATGGACGACTGCAGCACGTTTCGCTTTGCCTCGACGGTCTCCAGTTCCGATCTTGCGCAGGTGAGCGACGGCGAAGCCCATGCGAAATATTCCGCAAGGGCGCGCCTCTGATTCTCACTTCGCTTATCATGGGCGGTTTGTAGCGCCGCGATGACGTCGCGCGAGAGACCGCTCGCCCAGCCGTAGCGTTCCTTGCTCTCGAATCGTCTGCCCTCATCGCCTTCGCCCGGCCACGAGTACTCGCCCGTGGATAGTGCCAGCCGGAATCTGCCGATGACGGCTCGGCGGGATTTCGTCGAATCGTGACGTAGCGTGACGACAAGTCTAGAATTCGCATCCGTCGTCAGCTTTTCGGCGAAGCGCAACGCCAAGAAAGGCGCGTCCGACTCACCCAGCGCCACGCCCCAGCCCGTTTGCGGATCGTTGTCCAGCACCGCCATCGCCGGCATGCCGTTCGGAGTCGATTCATTCCCGGTAGCCAAAGAAAAGTTCAGCTTGCGCGGCGAATGTCCCGGATCTTCGAGAACTGCTTCGACGGCGGTCAGCAGAAAATGATCCGCGCCGCGGGAAATGCGGCTGCCAGGAAGGCTGTCATCCTGTTCCACATCGAGTCCAAGTTCCGTCCAGTTCCCAACACCGGGCTGCAGCGTGACGATGTACGTTTCATTGTCGGGATTGGGGCCGCGGGCGACGACCAGTCCATA
>Ga0335069_10012891_pt1 | contig 11751 bp, 13 predicted proteins | sample Lox_Sample_11_FD_206714 | JGI IMG/M metagenome (GOLD analysis project Ga0335069, IMG submission 206714) | Soil microbial communities from Loxahatchee National Wildlife Refuge, Florida, United States - Lox_Sample_1.1 | ecosystem: Environmental > Terrestrial > Soil > Wetlands | place: USA...
CAGCTCGCCGGGCACGCGCCCGGCGAGCTCGTCCTTCCGGACGGCGTCGACGCGCTCGAAGGGGCCCCGCACGTTCCCGGCCGCGGCGTCGGGATCGTCGTGTCCCGGTTCAACGGCGACGTCACGAACCGGCTGCTCGACTCGGCGCTCGCCGAGCTCGACCGGATCGGGGTCCCGCGGGAGCGGGTGACGGTGATGCCGGTGCCGGGCGCGTTCGAGCTTCCGCTCGGTGCGATGGCGCTGGCGAAGACGCGGCGCTTCGCGTGCATCGTCGCTCTCGGCTGCGTGATCCGCGGGGAGACCTCGCACTTCGAGTACGTCGCGGGCGAGGCGGCATCGGGGCTGCAGCTGGCGGGGTTGGAGACCGGGGTTCCGGTGTCGTTCGGTGTCCTCACCGTCGACACGCTCGAGCAGGCGGAGGCGCGGGCCGACCGCGGCGCCGATGCCGTCCGCTCCGCGCTCGAGATGGCCGACCTCTTCCAGCAGATCCGCGCCCAGGCGAAATAGGTCTCAGCGTCGGCGGGAAGGAGCCGTCGGCCGTGGCGCCTCGGGTCCTTGCGGCCGTGCCGCACCGCCGCTTCGAGCGTCGTGCCCCGGCAGTCGAGCGGGAGCTCGCGGTGGAGTCGTTTTCGACCGACGGTTCGTGCCGCGCCGCCGCCGGAGCCTCGCCCGCGTCCGCGAGCTCGGACGCGCCTTCCCGACGGGCGACTTCCCGCCGATCGAGGTGCTGCCGCGCCCGCCGCGGCATTCCACGTCCACTCCCGGTTCGGCTACACTCCGCCGCCGATGTCCAAGGTGTGCGCAGTCTGCGGCAAGAAGCCGGGCTTCGGGAATCACCGGAGTCATTCGATGGTCGCGACCAAGCGGCGCTTCGATCCGAACCTGCAGCGCGTCCGCGTGTTCCTGAACGGCAAGGCCACGCGCGCCTACGTCTGCACGCGCTGCCTCAAGGCCGGCAAGGTCACGAAGGCGCTGTAGCTCCCCCGCCCCGGAGCGGCGATCGTGCGCTGACCCTGGCGCGCGCGAAGGAGCTCGCCGCCGCGCTCGGCTGAGACGCTCCGTGTGGCACGCTCCGGCGCGTGGATCTCTTCGGGCGCTACCGGGAGTGGCGGATCGACCGGCTGACCGACCGGATGGCGCGCAGGCCGTACGGGAAGCGGGCTCGCGAAGTCTACGGCGCCGACGACGCGCACTCGTTCCTCTGGGGGCCGGTGCTCGCGGCGCTCGACCTCACGCCCGCCGACCGCCTTCTCGACGTCGGTTGCGGCGGAGGCGCCTTCCTCCGCCACGTGCTCGCCACCGTCGGCTGCGAGGTCTCGGGGCTCGACCACAGCCGCGAGATGGTTCGCCTCACGGCCGCAAAGACTCCCGGGCTGCGCGTCGTGCAGGCGGACGCAACCGCGACGCCCTTCGCGGACGGCGAGTTCACAGCCGTCTCCTGCCTGGTCGCGTTCTTCTTCTTCGCCGACCCGGTGTCGGCGCTGCGGGAGATGGCGCGCCTCCTCGACCCGGCGCGGGGCCGCCTCGCGGTCATGACCACGGCGCCCGAGGCGAGAGGGACCGCGGCAGCGCCGTACCCGCTGGCGACGCGCGGCCATTTCCATTCCGACTCGGACCTGCTCGCCCTCGCCCGTCAGGCGGGCCTCTCTGAGGCGCGGATCGCGTACCGTGAGCCGTGGGCGCAACTGCTGTCCGCACGGCCCCGCTCGCCCGCGGCCGCGCAACCGTAATCCGCCCTCGGTGGTCCAATACGTGCGATGGAAGCCGGGCATGCGCTCCCGTCCCCGCTCGGCCGGATCACGATCTCGAGCGAGGTGATCGCGCAGGTCGTCGGGGAGACGGCTCTCGAGTGCTACGGCGTTGTCGGCATGGTGCCTCGCAATCCCGTCAAGCGGCCGGTGCGCCGCCTGCTCGGCCGCGATCGCACGCAGGGGATCACCATCGGCCGCGACGGAGACGCGGTGACGATCGACCTCCGGGTCGTCGTCGAGTACGGGCTCAACCTGGCGGAGGTCGCGTCGACCGTCCGGAACCGGGTCACCTACGAGGTGCAGCGCCTCACGGGGCTGGCGGTCGGCGCGGTCGAGGTCCACATCGAGGGCGCGCGGAGGAGCGAGTGAGCCCGGACGGGGATCGCGAGACGGTCGGGACGATCGTCGCCGCCGCGCTTGCGTCGCTCGAGGCGAGCCGGGGCCGCATCGACGACCTCAACGTCTATCCCGTCCCGGACGGGGATACGGGGACGAACCTGACGCTGACCGTCCGCGCAGTCGCGCAGGCCGTCGCCGAGTCGGAAGCAGGAGACCGTCAGGCGCTCGCGCGCGACGTTGCCCGCGGCGCGCTGATGGGGGCGCGTGGCAACTCCGGGGTCATCCTCTCCCAGATCGTCCGGGGTGCGGCAGACGTGCTCGCGCAATCGTCGAACGGGATCGAGCCGCTGCTGGCCGCCCGGGCCCTGCGCGGAGCCTCCGATGCCGCGTACCGCGCCGTCCGCCGACCGGTCGAAGGGACGATGCTCTCCGTCATCCGCGAGCTCGCCGAGGAGGCCGAGGGGCGTGCGGCAGACGAGGCAGGGCTCGGCGGGCTGCTCGTCGAGCTCGTGCGTCGCGGCGAGGACGCGGTCGCCCGGACGCCGCAGCAGCTCGACGTGCTGCGCGAGGCGGGTGTCGTCGACGCGGGAGGAGCCGGCCTGCTCGAGCTCGTTCGCGGTGTTGCGGCAGCTGTCAGCGGCGAAGAGGTCCCGGCAGCCGCCGCGGTGGACGAGCCCCTGACCGTCGAGGCGATCCACCAGGAGCTCTCGCGCTACCGCTATTGCACCGTCTTCCTCGTCGAGGGGACGAGCCTCGACCGTCAGCGCCTCGAGAGCGAGCTCGACGCCCTCGGCGACTCGCTGCTCGTCGTCGGCGACGAGTCGGCGCTCAAGGTGCACGTCCACACCGACGACCCCGGCGCGGCGCTCTCCCTCGGCACCACAGCGGGGACGGTCGATCGCATCGAGATCGCGAACATGCACCAGCAGACCCATCAGCGCGAGGAGCGTCTGCTCGCCGTCGTTCCCGGGCCGCCCGCCGAGCGCTCGCGGAGCGGGGTCGTCGCCGTGGTCGCCGGCGACGGAAACCGCCGCCTGTTCGAGAGCCTCGCCGCGCCCGTCGGCCCCATCCGGCTCGTCGAGGGCGGGCAGACGATGAACCCCTCGACCGCCGATCTGCTCGCCGCGGTGGAGGAGCTCGACGCGAACGAGGCGCTCCTGCTGCCGAACAACGCGAACGTCCTGCTCGCAGCCGAGCAGGCTGCGCTGCACGCGGAACGACCGGTCCAGGTCGTCCCGTCCGACTCGATCCCGGCCGGCCTCGTGGCGCTCGTCGCCTTCGACGGCGCCCGCAGCGCGGCGGAGAACGCCGCCGAGATGCGCGAGGCGGTGGCGGCGCTCACGACGGGAGAGGTCACGATCGCCTCCCGCGACGTCCAGCTCAACGGCGTCTCCATCCGGTCGGGCGACTGGCTCGGCCTCGTCGACGGCGAGCCGGTCGCCGGCGGCGCCGACTTCGTCGATGTCGCCTCGTCCGTCGTCGACCGGCTCTGCTCGGAGCCACGCGAGCTGCTGACCCTCGTCACCGGTGCGGAGCGGCAGCCGCTCGACGGGCTGCTCGACCGCATCGCGGCCACGCATCCGGACGTCGAGATCGAGGTCCAGGACGGCGGCCAGCCGCACTACCCGCTCCTGCTCGCGGCGGAATAGGGTTCCGGTGGTGCCCCGGCACGTCCGGATCGTCCTCGTCGAGGACAACGAGATCTTCCGCGAGACGCTCGAGCTGGTGCTCCCGACGAGACCGGACGTCGAGATCGAGATAGTCGCGTCGGTGGGCGACGGCAGCGAGGCCGTGGCCGCCGCGCTGGAGCACCGGCCGGACGTCGTGCTGATGGACTATCGGCTCCCGGGGCTCGATGGGGTGCAGGCGACGGCGGCCGTGCTCGAGGCCCTGCCCGGCGTCGCCGTCGTGGCGCTCACCGCGTCCGTGAGTGAGCGTGAGACCGAGGCGCTGCTTGCCGCCGGCGCCTCTGCCTGCCTGACGAAGGATCGCGGGCGGGACGAGATCGTGGAGGCGATCCTCGGGGCGGTGGCGCGGTGAACCTGACGAGCGAGAACACCGCCATCGTCCTCGACTCGACGGCGGACTTCCCCGATGCCGCCGAGCGGTTCCCGAACTGGCGCGTCGTGCCCCTCTACGTCGCCTTCGGCGACGAGAGCTACCGCGACGGCGTCGACCTGACCGGTCCCGAGTTCTACGAGCTCCTGCGCGCCACGACGACGCTGCCGACCACGTCGCAGCCGACGCCCGCCGACTTCCTGGAGTGCTACGAGAGCCTCGGCGCGTACGAGCGCGTCTTCTCGCTCCACATCGCGGCCGGGCTGTCGGGCACGGTGCAGAGCGCGGGCACCGCGGCGGCCGAGCTCGCCGACGGGCGGGTCCGGACGATCGACTCCGGAGCGGCGTCGGCGGCGATCGCGATGCTCGGCTTCGCGATCCAGCGGCGCCTCGAGCGCGGGACGACCGACGAGGAGGTGGATGAGCTCGTCGCTCGCTACCGGCGTGAGCGCGTGCTGCTCTTCACCGTCGACACGCTCGAGTTCCTGGCACGCGGTGGGCGGATCGGCCGGGCGAGGTCGTTCGCCGGCGACCTGATGCACGTGAAGCCGATCCTCACCATCACCGGGGGCGAGGTGGTGCCGGTGAAGCGGGTGCGCGGCAACCGCCGCGCCGTGCAGGCCTTCGCCGATGCGTTCGCAGAGCAGGCGCGCGACGGCCCCGACCTGCGCGTCGGGATCGCGCATGCCGATGCGCCCGAGCGGGCCGCGGAGATCGAGAAGCTCGTGCGCCACCTGCGTCCGCGGGCGACGATCGAGGTCGTGACGGGCCTCGGGGCCGTGATCGGCGCCCACGGTGGCCCCGGCACCACCGGCTTCTTCTGGTTCTTCGACGACTGACGCCGCGCAGTCGTCGCGGGGCGGCCGCGTCGGCTGCAGCCCGACGTCCGTCGCGGCGGGGATACTGCTCTCCGCCGCGGTGGCACCGACGATGACACTCGCCCGTCGACAGACGGTCTTCGCAGGTCTGGACCAGCCCCCCGACTGGCCGAGGACACCGGGAGCGCCCCGTCCGGAGCTGCTCGACGCATCGCTCGACACGCTCCCCGGCGTCGGACCGACGCTGCGCCGCAAGCTCGCGACCCTGGGCCTCGAGAGCATCCGGGACATCCTCGAGCACCGGCCGCGCCGCTACGAGACCGCGGCCGACGAGCTGGCGATCGCCGCTCTCCGCCCCGACGAAGAGGTCGTGATCGCCGGTGAGGTCCTGAACGTCGAGAAGCGGCCCCTGCGAGGGCGGCGCACCCGCGTCACCGCTCGGGTCTCCGACGGGACGGCGGCGGTCACGGCATCGTGGTTCAACCAGCCCTGGCTCGCCGACCAGCTCCGGCCAGGCACCCGGGTCCGCCTCCGCGGCAGGCTCGGCCGCTTCGGCTTCGACGTCAAGTCGTACGACCTCGGCGAGGCCCGCGCGACCGCCGACTTCGCCCCGGTCTACCCGGCTGCGGAGGAGATCGCCGCAAAGACCGTCCGCCGCGTCGTGGACGCGGCGCTCCCCTATGCGCTGCACGTTCCCGATCCGCTGCCGGCGGAGCTCCGCCAGCGGGAGGGCCTTCCCTTGAAGCGCGACGCGCTCACGGCGGTGCACCGCCCCCGGAGCGCGGACGAGGCGGAGACGGGGCGCCGGCGGCTCGCCTTCGACGAGCTGCTCGTGCTCCAGGTCGGCATTGCACGCCGCGCCGCCGAGCGCGAGCGCACCGTCGCAACCGGCCTCGGGGAACCGGGCGACCTGATCCGCCGCTACCGCGAGGCGCTGCCGTTCGTTCTCACGCCGTACCAGGAGCACGCGATCCGGGAGCTCGACGCCGACCTCGCGCGCACCGCCCCGATGCAGCGCCTGCTCCAGGGCGACGTCGGCTCGGGCAAGACCGTCGTCGCGCTCTACGCGCTTCTGCGCGCGGTCGAGAACGGACGCCAGGCCGCGCTGATGGCACCGACCGAGACGCTGGCCGAGCAGCACTTCCTCACCATCGCGGATCTCTGCCACGAGCTCGGCGTGCGCTGCGAGCTGCTCACGAGCGCGCTGCCGAGCCGCGAGCACGCGTCCGTGCGGGGCCGCATCGCGAGCGGCGAGGCGCAGATCGCGGTCGGCACGCACGCACTGATCCAGCGCGAGGTGGATTTCTCCGACCTCGCGGTGGCGGTCGTCGACGAGCAGCACCGCTTCGGCGTCGAGCAGCGCTCGGCACTCGCAGAGGGGCGGGCGCCCCACGTGCTCCACATGACTGCGACGCCGATCCCGCGCACGCTGGCGCTCACGGTCTACGGCGACCTCGCCGTCTCGGAGATCGCGAAGCCGCCTGCTTCGAGAAAGCCGATCGTGACCAGCTGGATCACGGAGGACCGCTCGTCCGAGGCGTACACGCGCCTGACGCGATTGCTCCGCGACGGCCGCCAGGCGTACGTCGTCTGCCCGCTCGTCGCCGCCTCGGAGACGACGCTCGCGCGCGCGGCCGAGGAGGAGGCCGAACGTCTACGGCGTAGCGAGCTGCATGACTTTCGCGTCGGATGCCTCCACGGACGCCTCAGGCCGGCCGAGCGGCGCGACGTGATGGCCCGCTTCACCGCCCGGGAGCTCGACGTCCTCGTCGCCACGACCGTGATCGAGGTCGGCGTCGACGTCCCCAACGCGACCGTGATGATCGTCCAGGAGGCCGACCGTTTCGGCCTCGCCCAGCTGCACCAGCTGCGCGGGCGAGTCGGGCGGGGAGCCGAGCAGTCGTACTGCCTGCTCGTCTCCCGCGCGCGCGACGAGCTGAGCGAGACGGCGCAGGCGCGCCTGCAGGCGCTCTGCGACACGACCGACGGGTTCGAGCTCGCCGAGATCGATCTCGACCTGCGCGGCGGCGGCGCGCTGCTCGGGACGCGCCAGTCCGGCGCCTCCGATCTCCGCTTCGCGCACATCCGTCGCGACAGGGAGCTGCTCGAGCAGGCCCGCGCAGCCGCAGCCGACATCGGGCCGGGGCCGCTGCTCGATGTGGCCGATCACCTGTTCGCCCAGGTCGAGCCGGAGGCGCTCGCGTGAGGCGCCTGCTCGCACTCGTCCTGAGCCGCCCTCGTCGCCGCCGTCCGCCGGCCCCTGACGATCCCGACCGGCTCCTCCGCGTCTACCGCGAGACCGCCGCCGAGGTCGAACGGCTCCGCCGCGCCGCCTGAGCCCAGAACCGCCCGCGGTAGGTCTGCGTGAAGGGCATCGACGCGTAGAGGGCGTTCGCGGGATCGGCGTCCCCGGTCCCCACGTCGATCACCTCGGCGCCGAGCTCTGCTGCGCGCCGCATCCCCTCCAGCATCAGCGCCTTCGCGAGTCCGCGCTGCCGGTGCCCGGGATGGGTGCACACGGGCTCGAAGATCGCGTGCCGGTTACAGGTGTCCCAGCAGACTGCCGCGTAGGCGGCGAGGCGGCCGTCCGGCGCCTCTGCGACGAGGTCGGTCTCGCGCCGGAACGACGGCGCCGAACGCGTGAAGGTGGCGAGCTCCGCCCCGACGTGGCCCGTCCGGCCGAATGCGGCGTTCAGGAGCTCCGCGACCGCGTCGTGGTCTCGCGGATCGTCGCGGGTCGTGCGCAGCAGGTACCCGTCCGGCAACGGCGGTACCGGCGGTAGCGGCTCCCCGACGCGGAGCGAGCGGACGATCTCCCAGGCGTCCGTGGCGCGGTAGCCGCGGCCCAGGGCGATCCGATGGGTCGCCTCGTCATGGTCCCAGACATGGAGGAGCACGTCCTCTTCGCCGGAGGCGAACCCCGCCTCCTCTGCCCACGCGACGACCTCCTCGAGCAGTTTGCCCGCCTCGGGAAGACGTGGGGATGGATCTGCGGGCCACCTTCGCTCAGCGTCGCGGCGACGATCCTGCCGGCGTCCGTGACCCAGAGTCGGCTGCGGGCGGCACGCTCCGGCGCGAGGCCCGGCTCGGGGTTGTGGAAGATCGAGCCATCCCAGCGGCGCACCTCCCAGACGGTCGCCGGCGGTGCGACGCGGTAGAGCTCGACGAGGAAGTCGCGCACGGGCCACACGTCGCGCGGGATCTCGATCGGCCTGTCGTGAACCACAGGACCATCCTGGCGGCGACCTTGCGTCGGGACGACGGGGAGCTCGCGGATCCCGCCGAAAGCGTACGCTCGTCTCGTGCGCCTTCCGACCGTCCTCGTGATCGACGTCCAGCGGGCCTTCGACGATCCGTCGTGGCCCGAGCGCAACAACCCGGACGCCGAGGCGCACGTCGCCGAGCTGCTCGCGGCATGGCGTGCCGCCGACGCTCCGCTCTTCCACGTCCGGCACGAGAGCACCGAGGCTGACGGGCTCTTCCGCAGGGGAAGCGACTCGTTCGAGTTCAAGCCTGAGGCGGAGCCCCTTCCCGGCGAGCCGGTCGTCGAGAAGCTCGTCAACAGCGCCTTCATCGGCACCGACCTCGAGCAGCGGCTGCACGAGGCGGGCGCGGAGACGGTCGTCATCGCGGGGCTCACGACCGATCACTGCTGCTCGACGTCGGCCCGCATGGCGGGAAACCTCGGCTTCGAGACCTGGTTCGTCTCGGATGCGACCGCGACGCATGCGCGGGGCGGGTTCGACGCGGAGACGATCCACCTGACCGCGCTTGCGAGCATCGACGAGGAGTTCTGCGAGGTGATCGACACGCGAGAGGCGATCCGTCGCCTCCAGGTCGCCTCGAGCCCGGCAACCAAGTGACAGACTGTTACTTGGGCTTCAGGCGAGCGAGTCGAGCAGCGACGCCAGCTCGCTCGGGTGCGAGAGCAGCGGGCTGTGGCCGGCGTCGAGCTCGACCGGCTCGACGGCGAGCACGTTGCGGGCGAGGTGTCGCTGCCACTCCGGCCTGATGGTTGCGTCGCGGGCGCAGACGACGTAGACGATCCGGCCGTCGAGGACCGGGAGCTCCGCCTCGAGCGGTGCCTGGCGCCGGAGCCGCTCCGCAAGCGACACGTGCCCGGGCGGATACTGGAGCTCGCGCGCCGCGGCGGCGGGCTCCGGGTAGTACGAGCGTCCGAGCTCGTCCCGGACCCGTGCGTCGCCGAAGCCGGGGACGAAGACGTCCCGCCATCCCGTTCCGCCGACGAGCGCGCCGACGAAGACGCGCGTCGCCGCCTCGACGAGCGGGATCACGAGCCCGCCGAGCGAGTGCCTCACCACGACGTCCGCGGGCGGCACGACCGCCGCGTATTCCCCGACGCGGGCCTCGACGTCCTCGCAGGGGAGATCGGGCGCGTGCACGATGTGGCCGCGGGCCTCGAGCTCGGTGCGGACGTCGTTCCAGCACCAGCCGCCGTGCCACGCCCCGTGCACGAGCGAGAACGTGGCCATGCGACCATCCTCTCATGCGCGTGATCGCGGGCAGCCGGAAGGGCCACACGATCGCGGCCCCACACGGGCTCGACACGCGACCGACGTCCGACCGCGTACGCGAGAGCATCTTCAACCTCGTCGGCCCGGTCGACGGAGCGAGCGCGCTCGACCTCTACGCCGGTTCGGGCGCGCTCGGGATCGAGGCGCTCTCGCGCGGAGCCCGCCGAGCCGTCTTCGTCGAGCGCGACGTGGACGCGGCCCGGACGATCGAGCGCAATCTCGATCGGTTGCGGCTGACGGGAGCCCGCGTGGTCCGGGGCGACGCGCTCGCGACGCTGGCCCAGGAAGCCGCAGCGGCGAGGAAGTACGATCTCGTGCTGGTCGACCCCCCGTACGGGATGTATCCGAGCCTCCAGTCGCAGCTCGCCCGCCTCCTGCCGCCCGTGCTCGGGGCGGACGGCCTACTCGTGGTCGAGACCGACGCACGGGTCGAGCCGGAGCTCCCGCTCACGCTGCGGACGAGCCGGCGGTACGGGTCCGTGCGGGTCACCCTGTTCGAAGGGATGCCGTGATCACGGCGATCTGCCCTGGGTCGTACGACCCGGTCACGAACGGCCACGTGGATGTGATCACGCGCGCCGCCGGGATCTTCGACCGCGTCGTCGTGGGCGTCGTCGGCACGCCGCACCACAAGCAGCCGATGTTCACCGTCGAGGAGCGCGTCGCCTTCCTGCAGGACGCGCTCAGGAGCCTCGACAACGTCGAGATCGACGTCTTCCGCGAGCTCGTCGTCGAGTTCGCGCGCAAGTGGCAGGCGAAGGCGATCGTCAAGGGGCTGCGGGTGATCTCGGACTTCGAGTGGGAGTTCCAGATGAACCAGCTCAACAGGCACCTGGCGCCCGACGTCGAGACCGTCTACGTCATGGCGAGCCCGCAGGTGAGTTTCGTCTCCTCGAGCGGCGTCAAGGAGATCGCGGCCTTCGGGGGCGACGTGTCGGAGCTCGTCCCCGAGCCGGTCGCGCGCAGGCTCGAGGAGATGTTCCCCAACGGCCGGCCCGGCACGCCCGAGAACCCGGGCGACTGACGGCCCGGAGCCCGGCGGACTTTCGCTTCGACCGCCGGATCCGGCGTTACACTTGTACGCCATGGACGTCCTCGTTTTGATCGACAAGCTCGACGACCTCGTGCACAACGCGAAGGCCGTCCCTCTCACCGACCAGGTTCGGATCGACCGCGAGGAGATCTACGACATCCTCGACCAGATGCGGGCGACCATTCCGGAAGAGATCAAGCAGGCCCGCTGGATCGTGAAGGAACGCCAGGAGATGCTGGCCGAGGCGAAGCGCGAGGTCGACAGGCTGCTCGCCGAGGCCCGCGAGCAGGCCGTCCGCGAGGCGTCCCAGACCGAGATCGTCAAGATCGCGGAGCGCCAGGCCGAAGACATCGTCGACGACGCGCGGCGCCAGGCGCGTGAGATGCGGCTCGAGATGGAGGACTGGGCCGACAACAACCTCGCGTCGCTCGAGGCCAACCTCGAGCGTTTCCTCACGGCTGTCAGGCGGGGTCGCGAGCGCCTGCACGAGCGTTCGCAGGAGACCGTTGTCGCGGGCATCGGACCGAACGGCGACGTCGCCGTCGCCGAGAGCGACGACGGCGGCGGATTCTCGTAGTAACCCGCGCGGGGGTGCGGCTTCTCGGAGTGAGAAACCACCGATGCCGAACCCGTACGACCGCGCTTGGATGAACGCCGTCCCTGCGGCGAAGAAGGTCGTCCTGTGGCAGTCCCGCGCTGTCCGCGGCATCCGAAGAGCAAGGTCTGGCTCGACGGCAGCTATGGCCGTCCCGGTCATCGGCGTCCGCGCTTCCGCTGCGTCGAGGGTCATCACCGCTTCACCGAGCCGCTGCCGCGTCAGCGCACGCAGACGGGTGAGTGCGAGCACTGCGAGCGGCCGCTTGCAAGCTACGAGGGCGCTCCGGCGCCGCGTCGGCAGCAGTTCACGACGCGCGAGATCGCGTCGACGCTGATCCGGGTCGGCTCCGGCATCGGCTACCGCGCCGCCGCCCGGCAGGTGCGGATCGCAGCGCATCGCACGCGGCTCAGCCGCGACAGCAGCCTGGTCGAGGACTGGATCGAGATTTACGCGCCCGTGTTGAGCGCCGCGCTTGCGCCGCAGGAGTGGCCGGACGTGCTGCTGCTCGATGACAGCCCGTTCTTCATCCGCACGACCGGGCAGCGCGCGCGGCGCCGCGCACTCGCAGCCGATCCGCACTCGCGCCCGGCGCCCGACCGCGTCGGCAAGGCGTGCGTCT
>Ga0335069_10012892_pt1 | contig 11750 bp, 16 predicted proteins | sample Lox_Sample_11_FD_206714 | JGI IMG/M metagenome (GOLD analysis project Ga0335069, IMG submission 206714) | Soil microbial communities from Loxahatchee National Wildlife Refuge, Florida, United States - Lox_Sample_1.1 | ecosystem: Environmental > Terrestrial > Soil > Wetlands | place: USA...
GAAGGGCGCTCGGCGGAGAGACCCTCGGCCTGAGCCTGCTGACGCTCGCGCCCGGCTTCCGCATCCCGTTCGGCCACAGGCACGAGAGCCAGGAGGAGGTCTACGTCGTGGTTCGCGGGTCGGCGAGGGTCAAGGTCGAGGACGAGATCGTCGAGCTCGGCGAGTGGGACGCGATCCGGTTCGACGGGGGCACGATGCGTGCCGTCGAGGCGGGCCCCGACGGGGTGGAGTACCTCGCGTTCGGAGCCGGCGACGACCCGCTCGACGCCGAGACCGTCCAGGGCTGGTGGAGCGACTAGGCCTCGACGTGCAGGTCACTCGTTTCGATGCAGAGGGGTTCCTGCGCTCGGCGGGTGACTTCCTCGCCGCGCGCGAGGCCGAGCACAACCTGCTGCTCGGGCTCACGGGGCGCCTTCGCGCGAACCCGCACACCTACGGCGAGGCCGATCCGTACTTCGCCGTCGTCGAGCACGGAGGCGCCGTCGTCGCCGCCGCGCTGCGAACGCCGCCGCACAACCTGATCCTGTCCGAGACCGGGGAGGCGGCCGCCGGCGCCGCGCTCGCGGAGGACGCGCACGACGCCTTCGCCGATCTCTCCGGCGTCAGCGGCCCCGCCTCGGCGATCGGAACCTTCCTCTCCGCGTGGAGGGCGCTGACGGGCGAGGACGCGCACCTCGTGATGTCGCAGGGGATCTACGCGGCCACCGAGGTCGTCGGGCCACGCGAGGTCGGCGGCCGGATGCGCGAGGCCTCGGTGCACGATCGCGAGCTCGTCCTCGACTGGCTCGGTGCGTTCATGCGGGAGGCGATTCCCGGCGACAGCTCCGAGAAGGCCGCCGCGTCCCTGGAGCACAACGAGGCGGATCCCGACGGACGGATCGTGCTGTGGGAGGACGGCGGGCCCGTCTCGCTCGCCGCGTGCCAGTCGCGGACCCCGCACGGGATCCGGATCGGCCCGGTCTACACGCCGCCGGAGCTCCGCCGCCGCGGCTACGCGAGCGCGCTCACCGCCGAGCTGACCGGGCAGCTGCTCTCGGGCGGGTACGACTTCTGCTTCCTCTACACCGATCTCGCGAATCCGACCGCGAACTCGATCTACCGGCAGATCGGCTACCGGCCGGTCACCGAGGTCGAGCAGTGGGGATTTCAGCGGTAGAGCTCCAGCGCTGCTCGATCCGGCGCGTCTTCCAGATCAGCGCGGACGCGGCCCAGGTGAGGACGAAGAAGCCCACGATCGCGTAGCCGAGCGTGCCGAAGTCGAGCTCGTTCAGGTATCGCCAGAACCCGCCCTCGAGCCCGAGCCTGCCCGCGGCGACCTGGAGCAGCTCGATCGTGCCGATCACCAGCGCGACCGCGACGGAGAGGCTCGTGACCGTGAGGTTGTAGTAGACCTTGCGGAGCGGGTTGGAGAAGGCCCAGCCGTACGCCTGGCTCATGAAGAGGCCGTCGGCGGTGTCCATCAGGCTCATGCCCGCTGCGAACAGGAGCGGCAGCGAGATCACCGCCGGGAACGGCACGTGGTGGGTGGCGACACCGGCGGCGAGCGCGAGCAGGCCGACCTCCGAGGCGGTGTCGAAGCCGAGCCCGAAGAGGATTCCGAGCGGGTACATCTGCCAGCTCGCGCGGATCCGGGCGGCCTGGCGGCCGAGGAAGAACCGGTTCATGAAACCGCGGTCGAGCAGCCGCTGCTCGAGCTGGTCCTGGTCGCAGGAGCCGTGCCGCATCGCGCGGAAGATGCGCACGATCTCGACGAGGACGAGCAGGTTGACGATGCCGATCGCCCAGAGGAAGGTGCCCGAGACTCCGGCGCCGAGCGAGCCGCCGTACGCCTGGAGGCCCGGGACCGCCGAGCTGACGCTCCCGGCGGCGAGTGCGAGCGCCGCGGCGAGCGAGAAGACGATCGTCGAGTGGCCGAGCGAGAAGAAGAAGCCGACCCCGAGCGGGCGTCCGCCGTCCTGGAGGAGCTTGCGGGTCGTGTTGTCGATCGCCGCGATGTGGTCGGCGTCGAACGCGTGGCGCAGGCCGAAGCTGTAGGCGAGCGCGCCGAGCCCGGCCAGGGCCCGGTCGTCGCCGGAGTAGGCGAGGAACAGCCCCCAGCCCGCGACGTGCAGGAGCAGCACCGCGCCCGTGAAGCCGGAGAGGCGCAGCCACTCCGACCGCGTCAATCTCTTCGTCGGGCGGGTCACGCTCCCAGCCTCGCGGATCGCGCCCGCACCGGGATCGGCGAAGACGCGGATGCCGCTGCGGCGAACTACGTCGCTAGAGCGCCTTCCAGTAGTAGGTCGTGTCGCAGGGCCGGCCGTCGGGATAGAGCGCGAAGCCGGGGACGACGCCGACCGTGCTCCAGCCCACGCGCTCGTACAGCCGCGCCGCGTCGCCGCCCGTGACGGCATCCAGCACGAGGAGCGTCTTCCCCTCGGCACGCGCCTCCTCCTCGGCCTGCTCCATCAGGCGCTCGGCGATCCCGCGCCTGCGTGCCGAGCGGTGGACGAGGAGCTTGGCGATCTCGCCGCGGTGCGGCTGGTTCGGCATCAGCGCGAGAATCACCTGAACCGTGCCGACGAGGTAGCCGTTGACGAACGCGCCCAGGATCAGCCGGCGGCCCGCCCCGGCCTCGTCGGCCCAGCCCTCGAACCACTCCCGCGCCTGCTCGTGCGAGAACGGCGCCATGAAGCCGACCGAGGCTCCTCCCGCGACGCAGTCGAAGAGGACGGCCGCGAGCGCGTCGAGCTGCGCGCGCACCTCGGCCGGGTCGAGCCGCCGGATCTCGATCTGCTCGCTCACGGGCGCCGGGCGACGAACACGTACTCCCCGCTCTCGTCGTCGAGCGGCCGCCGGTCGAAGCCGCCGTAGAGCGCTTCGACCTCGAGCCCGGCGACGTCGACGAGCCCGAGCCACTCGTTCCTCGTCGCCCACCACAGCGAGCTCGTCCCGTCGCCGTCGAGGGCGATGTCGATCCGGTTGTCGCCGACCGCGTAGCGAACCGTGTGCGGCACGGGCTCCTCCTGGTGGTGCCCGTCGAGGCGCGCCGCCACGCGGTGGTTGAACGCGAACGCGTTCCACGCGAATCTCCCGCCCGGCCGGAGCGAGGCGGCGACGCGCTCGAAGGTCCGCCGCCGGTCGGCCCACGTCGGGAGGTGGAGGAGGGCGCGGAACGGGCAGTAGATCAGCGCGGCCGGCTCCTCCAGCGCGAGGTCTCGCATGTCTCCCTCCCGGAGCTCGAGCTCGACGCCGGCAACGGCCGCGCCCGCGCGCGCGAGCTCGAGCATCGCCGGCGAGGAGTCGATCCCGACGACGCGCCGTCCCGTTGCGCGCGCGACCGGGATCGCGACGCGGCCGTTGCCGACGGCGAGCTCGACGAGCGGCCCGTCCGCCTCGAGCGCGAGCTCGACGTAGAACGGCACGTCCTCGGTCATGTGCGCCGACCAGTCCTCGTACCGGCTCGCGAATGCCTCCGACCAGGTCATCCGCGCGATGCTACGCACGCTGCGCCCTCGTTGCACAATACCGTGATGCTCGAGCTCCGCCCGAACTGTGAGCTGTGCGACAGGGACCTGCCGCCCGACGCTGCCGACGCGCGGATCTGCAGCTATGAGTGCACGTTCTGCGCGACCTGCGTCGAGGAGGTGCTCCACGACGTGTGCCCCAACTGCGGCGGCGGCTTCCAGGTGCGGCCGATCCGCCCGGCACAGGCATGGCGGGAAGGAACGGGGCTCGGCAACGACCCGCCGGGCGAGCGGCGGCGCCGCGCGCGCTACAGCCGTGAGGAGATCGAGGCCTTCTCGGAGACGCTGCGCGCGGTCCCGCCCGCCGAGCGCTGACCGGCACTACTACGCGGCACGTAGTATGCTATGGGCATGGCGACGAGCGACCCGCCGCTCCTGATCCTCACCAGCCTCGCATCCGGCCCCAAGCACGGGCACGCGCTGATGCTCGACATCGAGTCGTTCTCGAGCACGCGGCTCGGCCCGGGGACGCTGTACGGGGCGATCACGCGACTCGAGCAGCGTGGGCTGATCGAGCCCCTCCACTCGGACGACCGCCGCCGCCCCTACCGGATCACCGCGGCGGGCTCCCGGTTCCTCGACGCGGCGCTCGCCGACCTCAAGCGGATCGTGGACGAGGGCACGGCACGCACCCGTCGGGCGGCGCCGAGCCCGGTGCCGTCGTGAGCCGGCGGCTGCTCCTCTTCTATCCGCGCCGTTGGCGTGAACGGTACGGGGACGAGCTGCTCGCGGTCGTCGAGGCCGCCTCCGGCGGAGGTCGCGTTCCGCTTCGGATCAGGCTCGACCTGATCCGTGCGGGCCTCTCGCAGCGGCTGCGCAGCTCCGGCCTCGCCGGCGACGAGGTGCCCCGGGAGGCGCGCGCGAAGGCCGGCCTCGGGCTCGTGCTCTGGGCCTGGGCGCTCTTCGTGCTCGCCGGAATCGGCCTCCAGAAGACGTCAGAGCACTGGCAGGCGGTCACGCCCCACAGCGAGCAGGCCGTCCCCGCGGCGGCGTTCGACGGCGTCGTCGCCGCGGCCGTGCTCGGGAGCGCGTTCGTCGTGCTCGGGGTCGCGCTCGCGGCGGGGCCGCTGCGGGCCTTCCTCCGCTCGGGCGGGTGGCGCCGGGCGCGTCCCGCCGCCCTGCTCACTGTGGTCACGGCCGCCGCGCTCGTCCCGGTCGTCGCCTGGGCGCATCACCTGAACGCAGCGCAGCGAAACGGCGGCGACCGGCTCTACGAGCTCGCCTTCGTGCTGCTGGCAGCGTGTGCCGTCGCCTCGCTCGCCGCCTGGACGCACCTGGGGGCCACCACTGCGAGGAGGTTGCGCCTCGAGCCGAGGACTCTCCGGCTCGAGGCGCGGATCGCGGCGGTCGTGACCTGGACGATGGCTGCGATGACCTGCGCGACGGTGATCTGGTGGGCCTCGGTCGCGAGTGCAGCCGCGCCCGCGCCGAGGATGGCGGTCGTTGCACTGGCGATGCTCTGCGCGACCGGCCTTGCGAGCGCCGGCACCGTCCGCGCGCTGCGCGAGGCGGACTAGGCGATCTGTTGCACAATCCCCGTGTGGCCACCAACTTCGAGCGTGCGTTCGCGGAGCGGCCGGAGGTGTTCGCCGCCTGGCAGGCGCTGAACGGCGCGATCAAGGCGGGGATGGACCTGCGCCGCTACGAGCTCGCGACACTCGCAGCCGCGCGGCGGCTCCACTCGAGCTACTGCTGCCTCGCGCACGGCACGGTCCTGCTGGAGCAGTTCGGCGAGCCCGTGCGCGAGATCGCGCTCGACCACCGGGCCGCCGGGCTCGACGACGTCGACGTCGCGGTGATGGACCTCGCCGAGCGCGTCGTCGACGACGCGACCTCGATCGGCGACGCGGAGCTGCGGCCGCTCCGCGAGCTCGGTCTCTCGGAGACGGAGATCATGGACGTCGTCCTCGCCGCCGCCGCACGCTGCTTCTTCTCGAAGACCCTCGACGCGCTCGGCGTGCTCCCCGACGCGCACTATCGCGAGCTCGACCCGGAGCTGCTCGACGCGCTCGTCGTCGGCAGGCCGATCGCCGACAGCGCATGACCGAAGGAGGACGCATGTCGCCCGTGACACACGTCGGCAGGGTGATGGTGCCCGTGGCCGCCGCCGGGCGGCGGTGCCGCGCTCGCCCTCGTGCCGTCGCGCGGCGAGTACCAGGCGGGCCGCATGACCGGGATCGCGCTCGCGACGGCCGACGCCCGCGCCGTCCACGAGGAGCTGAAGGCAAAAGGCGTCGACGTCGACGCGGAGACGATGGGCGGTGACGGCACGGTGCCGCTGCTGTTCTTCTTCCGCGACCAGGACGCCAACTCGCTGATGGTCGTCGAGAGCAGGTGAGCTGGGGGCCGGCTCGACGGGCCGTCGGCCCTAGAGCAGCGGCTTCTCCCAGACCGAGACGTGCTGCCGGCTCTCGCTCGTGAACGGGTCACGCGTCCACCCGTCCCAGCGCTCGCGCAGCCGCATCCCGGCCAGCTGCGCCATCAGGTCGAGCTCCGACGGCCATACGTAGCGGAAGGGCATCGAGACCTGCTCGGCCCGTCCGTCGACGATCTCGAAGTGATGCGAGACGAGGCCCTGCCTCGCGACGTCGTACTCGTCGATCCCCCAGCTCGTCTTGGAGGCGTGGAAGACGCGGAAGGTCTCGCCGGGCGGGAGACGCCGGAGCTCGGGGATCTCCACCTCGACCACGAAGCAGCCGCCGGGGACGAGGTGCGCCGCGACGTTGCGGAAGCACGCGACCTGCGCCTCCTGCGTCGTCAGGTTCTCGATCGTGTTGAAGACGACGTAGGCGACGGAGAACGTCGCGTCGACCGTCGTGGTCGCGAAGTCGCCGATCGTGACGCCGATCTCCTCGCCGCCAGGCTTTGCGCGCAGCCGCGCGGCCATCGCGTTCGAAAGCTCGATCCCGTGGACCGGCACTCCGCGGCGGGCCAGCGGCAGCGCGATCCGTCCGGTCCCGATCCCAAGCTCGAGCGCCCGCCCGTTCCCGGCGAGACCCGCGATGAAGTCGACGGCCGGGTCGATCACGGCCGGGTCGAACATCTCCGCCGCGGACTCGTCGTACCTCGCCGCGACGCGCTCGTCGAAGTAGCCGTCGTCGTGCACCGGCCGGAATCTACCCGGCCGGCCGCCCGGACGAGAGGGCGCGCATGAGCTCGAGCTCCGGCTCGTACACGTGCGCGGACTTGGCATGGATCACGAGCCGGCCGACGGGGACGCCGACCGCGCCGGCCACCTCGTGCTGCAGGCGCGCCAGCTCGACGAGGTTGCCGTACGCCTTCTTGCCGAAGTCCAGCGAGTGGGCGTAGACGACGAGCTCGAGCGGCCCGTCGACGCGCCAGAAGTCGAGCATCGAGACGCACGGGACATAGCTGGTGTCGGTGAGCGGCTGCAGGGTCGTGATCGTGGCGGAGCGGGCGGCCGGGTCGGCCCGAAGGCGCTCGATCACCCACGCCACCTGGTCACGCCCCTCGTAGTCGCGCAGGCGGCGCGCGTACGAGCGGGCGCCCCCGAGCTCGGCGACGTCGTCGGGCTCCGTGAAGTTCCGCTCCATCCAGTCGAGCCAGTCGGGGTCGGCGAGCTCGGCGATCAGCTCGTCGTCCGGGTCGGGCTCGGCGACAGCGAGCGTGAGCAGCGCGAGCTCCTTCGTGGCGATGCCGTCGTAGGTCTCGTCGGCGCCGTCGGCGAGGATCCGCCTGCAGGTCTCGAGCCAGCCGAGGCCGAGCGTCCGCTCTTCGATCAGGATCACGGCGCCGATGCTAGTCAGGGCAGCGGAACGGCGCCGGCGCCCGCCAGGCAGTCGGCGAGGTAGAGCGCCGTCCCCGGGTCGCCCGTCCACAGCGTGTAGCGGCCGCGGCCGAGCTTCGCACGCGCGCGCTCGACCTGGGCGGCCGCATGCATCGCGAAGGCACGAGCCCGCTCCAGCCACAGCTCGTCTCCCGTGCGCTCGAAGAGCGCCAGGAACGCGTACCCGTTGCCGGCCGTGCCGTGGCACAGGTTCGCTCCCTTCGCCAGCGGGCCGGCGAGCCAGGTGAGCTCGCCGCCCGCGAGCAGCAGGCGCTCGTGCTCGTCGTCGCCCGGCGCGATGTGGGCGAGCGACGCCACCATCCCGGGCGACCCGTGGCACCACTGGACACGGATCGAACCGTCCCCGTTGGCACGGAGGCTCTCCATCGACGCGACCGGGAGCCAGTTCGCGAGGCCGGCGTCCTCGATGGCGTGGCGGCGCATCGCCTCCGCCGCCCGCCGGTGGAGCTCGTCGTCGGGCTCGACCGACAGGGCGAGCACGCAGCCCGCGAACCCGTGCGCAGGCCCGATGAACTGCCGGACCCGGCCGTAGAGGTGCTGCGTCCAGAGGCCGGTCTCGGAGTCCCACCGGCCGCGGAGCCACGCAGCGCTCTCGCGCCAGAGCTCCAGCCACCGCTCCTCGCCGGTCAGGTCGTACATCGCAGCGGCGGCCAGCATCGTGCCCGGGCTGCCCCACATCACCTCGCAACGCTCGTCCTCGGCGTTGCCCGCAATCAACTCGGCCAGCCGGTCCGCGTTCCCGGCGGACGGTGACAGGCGCTGCAGCGCGAGCCGGATCCCGGTCTCGCCCATCCAGAGGCTCCGCTCGTGCTCCCAGTCGAAGAAGTCCTGCTCGTACGGGCGCTCGAGATAGGGCACGTAGTCGCGGCGGAGGTCGACGAGCCCGCGGCGTTGCAGCGTGTCGAGCGCCTGGACGACGCCCGCGCCCCCGAGGTAGACCGTGCTGAACGGCCGCTCCCGGTCGTCGTCCTGCGGATGGTTGGGCCAGCCTTCGTCGAAGGCCGCCTCCGCGTCCGCGGCGATCGCCCGGATCGCCGCCGCGACACGGGAGGGGTCCCAGGCGTCACCGACCAGCGGCTCGTGGGCGAGAGGGTCGTACAGCTCGGTCAAGAGAGCCCGATCGGCATCGAACTGCGATCCTGCGCAGCCGCGGCCGCTGCGATCTCCCGCGCCTGGATCCCGAGCTCCCGGAGGTTGCCAGAGATCGGGTTCGTGAAGCCGATGAAGTGGAGGGCCGGCGCGCCCGGGTGCGTCTTCGCGCCGTGGACGACCGGCCGGCCGCCCGGCCCGAGTACGCCCAGGTGGCCGACCAGCGGCTCCAGATCCCGGCGGTAGCCGGTGGCGGCGATCACCGCATCGGCACGGATGCGGTTGCCGTCGGAGAGGACGACCGTGTCGCCGACGAACGCCTCGAGCGCGGCGACGACCTCGACCTCGCGCCGCTTCAGGGCCTTGACCAACCCGACGTCGAGGATCGGGATCGCGTCGCGGCGGAGGTAGTCGCTGTAGGGCCGGGGCTCGGCGCGGGGCATCCCGAACCGCGAGAGATCGCCCACGAACACGCGCTGCAGCAGCCCGAGCAGGCGGTCGCCCACGGCGACGGGCAGATGCGGGACGCAGATCCCGATCGCCTGGGACGGCACCCCGAGCGCCTGTCTCGGAAAGACCTGCGGCGGCGTCCGCACGGACAGGCGCACGCGGGCCGCCCCGCCCTCCACGAGGTCGACGGCGATCTCTGCGCCCGAGTTCCCCGTGCCGACGACGAGCGCGTCCTTCCCGCGGTAGGGCGCGGGGCTCCGGTAGGACGAGGAGTGGACGAGCTCGCCGGCGAAGGTCTCACGTCCTTCCCACTCGGGCAGGAACGGGCGGCGGTTGTAGCCAGTCGCGATCACGACGCGGTCGACCTCGATCGGCTCGCCCTCTGTGCGAAGGAGCCAGCGGCCGTCGTGGGGCTCCACCCGTTCGACGGTCGTGCCGAGACGGATCTCGATCGCGTGATGCCGCGCGTAGTCCTCGAGGTACGAGACGACGCCGTCGCGAGGGACCCAGCGCCCGTACCGGCGCGGAATCGCCAGTCCCGGGAGATCCGACAGGGTCCGCGCCGTGTGGAGGTGGAGCCTGTCGTACTGGTCCCGCCAACTCGACCCGACGCGCGCGCTCTGCTCGAGCACGACGAAAGGAACGCCCCTGGCCTTGAGCATCGCCGCGGCCGCGAGCCCTGCCGGCCCGGCCCCCACGACTCCAACCGCTGCGCTCGGCACCGGGCCATTATCCGCCGTTCCCTGCGGCTGGAGCGACTGCGTCCGCCATCCGTAGATTGCGGCAGCCCCGGATGCGGGACGCCGCTGATGCGGACGGCGCCGACGTGTGGAACGCTCGGTGGGAAGGAAGGAGGTAGCGAGATGGCGAGCGTTTCGCATGGACCCGTCGGGTATTCGAGCGAGCGACCGCAGTGGGCCGAGTTCCTGAGGATCCCCGAGATGTGGGGCTCTCTCGGGATCGTCACGATCTGGCTCGCGGTGCTCTTCGATGCCGTGTACGGACCGAGCTTCGTGAGTACGAGTGGAGGGTCCCTCGGGAGCAGCACGACTATCCCGTCGGCGGTCTTCGTCGCGTTCTTCGCGTTCCTGGCCACCGCGGCACTGGCGAAGTACGCGTTCCGTCGCGACGAGCACTCATAGGCCGTCCGCGGAGACTCGCACCACGGTGATCTCGAGCGAGGTCTCGCGGGCCTCGCCGGGCTGCAGGATCGGAAGCCTCCCGGCGGAGGCGTCGAACGTGCGGCCCCGGACCGAGCAGTTCGCCGGCTCGATGCCCAGGACTCCGCGTTCGGGAGAGACCCACTGCCAGAGGCGCGGCAGGCTCGACCGGATCTCGACCGACAACTCGCCGATCCGGACGCGGGCGCACCGGGCGCCGAGGTGCTCGTAGACCCGCTCGGGGCCTGCTCCGAGGATCCGCCAGTCCCCGGCCGCCGACGCGGCGTCGCGGGGCTCGACCGCCTCGGAGTCGATCTCGACGGCGCCCCAGAGCAGGTTGCAGTGGTAGAGCAGCGGTGCGGGCTGCGGCTCGGCGCCGGTGTTCTTGGTCACGTCGGTGAGGCGAAGCCGGCCGCGGTCGAGGTCGTTGACGATCCGCCGGTGGAGGACGACGCCGCGCGCGTCGGTCACGGTGCCCGAGACGCGGTTCCCGTCGGCCTCGACCGACTGCGCGGGCAGGTAGGTGTACGTCCCGTGGAGCGGCAGTCCGTCGGCCGGCTCGCCGACATTGTCCAGGCCGCAGGTCGTCATCAGGCCGCCGCCCCACGACGCCCACCAGTCGCCGGGGATCGCCGGGGCGTCCTCGGCCAGCGGCGTGAGCCACGCGAACGGCTGCCCCTCGAAGGACGCCGCTCCGAGGTCGAGCCCGCGGTGCAGGCGGACGACGACGTCGATGGCTCCGGCGAGCTTCGTCATCGGGCCGCTCGCGCCCAGCATACGCCCAGACTTTGATACCCGTGCCGGCTCGCGGGGACGCCGGGAACGTCACCCGAGCGGTCTCCGACCCGTTTACGAAACACGTACGCTCGTTCGCTCTGACATCTGAGAGGAGGACACGTGGCCGCGTTCATCATCACTCGCATCCAGACCGGTGATTACGACAGGTGGCGCCCGATGTTCGACCAGGATCAGCCGCGCGCACGAGAGAAGGCACAGGCTCAGCGAGTCCTGCGAAGCGTCGACGACCCGAACGAGATCTTCATCTACCTCGAGTACTCAAGCGTCGAAGATGCCAACGAGGCGCGTGAGCGCCTCGTGTCCTCCGGCGTGCTGCACCGCTTCGAAGACACCCATGGACCCGACGTGCTTGTCGACGCCGGCTGATGGTCGTGGTGCGTCGTCATTCCCGTGCGCCCGATGCGTGGTCGGGGCGGCGCCGGCTGCGGGGGCCGGCGATCAGGCGTTCTCGGTCGAAGAGCCCTGAGACGACGCGCCAGGCGACGATGTCGACGGCGAGGAGCGCGAGGGCGAGCCCGATCGCGAGGGGTACGGACGATCTGATCAGCTGGAACGAGATGAGCGAGGTGAAGGCGAGCAGCGGCAGGCTCGCGAGGGTCGCGAGTTGCTGTGCGACGCGGACATCGCTGGCGCGGGTGGAGATGCCGATGCCGACCCAGATCGCCCACGAGGCGAGCAGCGGCGTGAACAGGATCTGAGCGATCAGCTGGGGCGAGTGCCAGACGACGGCGCTCACGACATGGGCGGCGCCGATGCGGATGCTGATCGCGGCGATGAAATAGATGGCGTAGGCGATCCCGACCGAGGGCACGAACGCGGCTGCGGCCTTGCCCAGCAGCAGCTCGGAAGCGGTCAGCGGCGCGGTCAGGACCGGTTCGAGTGTTCCCTGGTCGCGCTCACCGACGACCGAGTAGGCGGCGATCACCGGCGGGATCACGA
>Ga0335069_10012893_pt1 | contig 11749 bp, 12 predicted proteins | sample Lox_Sample_11_FD_206714 | JGI IMG/M metagenome (GOLD analysis project Ga0335069, IMG submission 206714) | Soil microbial communities from Loxahatchee National Wildlife Refuge, Florida, United States - Lox_Sample_1.1 | ecosystem: Environmental > Terrestrial > Soil > Wetlands | place: USA...
GGGGCCTCGCCAACCGGATCGTGCCGAAGGGACAGAGCCGCCAGGCCGCCGAAGAGCTGGCGCTGGAGATCTCGCGCTTCCCCGAGGTCTGCATGAAGGGCGACCGGCTCTCGGTTCACGAGCAGTGGGACCACGATCACCACCACGCCATGATCCAGGAGTTCAAACTGGGACTCTCGACGCTGCAGACCGGCGAGGCGCGCGCCGGGGCCGCGCGCTTCGCTTCGGGCCGCGGCCGCGGCGGCCGCTTCGACGACCTCTAGTCCGGATCGCCGGGGGCGGCGTCCCAAAATCGCCCCATTCGCCTGTTAGCGGGATCATGGGGAGCGCCTGACAGCGAGCATGCGCTCGGGGCGCCGCAATTGAAGCAAGAAGGCACTATGCCCAGGAGCGGGATTCTTTTCGCTTTCGTCGCGATGCTGGCGTGCGCCGGGAGCCTGGCCTACGCGCAGGAGAGCCTCGGCGCGCGGCTGATGATGGACCGCCTCGGCGACATCCAGACCGGCGCGTTCACCGCCGGCGACACCGTGCGCTTCACCCTCTCCCACTATGCCGAGAATTACCTGATGCGCTTCGACGGCGATCCGGAGATCTACGTGCTCTACGCCGACCACGGTTCGCTCGGCGGCCGGCTGCTGCGCTACGATTCCGGCGGCACCGCGCTCGCCGTGTCCGGCTGGGGTGCGATGACGATCTACACCGATGCGGCGCCCGGCGGTCTTCCTGCCGAACGCAGCGGCGACGCCACGATGCCGGTCCTGCCCCAGGTCTCGCTCGCCGCCGTGCAGGAGGCCGCCGACGACGAGGGCCAGCACCTCGCCTATATGCGCGGCATCCGTCTCAGCTTCGCCGCCGACTGGGCTCAGCTCGCGACCGATGCCGGCCTGCGCATGATGACGTTCGATGCATTGCAGAACGCGGCGCGCGGCATTGAACGCTTCGTCGCGAGCGCCAAGGCGCGCGCCGCGCTTGCCGCGAAGATGGATTCGGTCGAGATCGTGACGGGCGGCAGGCCCACCATCGCGCTGCACGGCCGCACCCTGCTCGTGACCTTCGTGCCGTCGCGCGGCTTCGCCGGCCGGGCCTCCTCGCATGGCATTGCGCGGGCGCTTGGCCAGCTCCTCTCCGTCCCTACCGCGGGATAGTAGCGGAGCGTCAGCCGGGCTCGAACCCGGACGGCGCGATCTCGAAGGTTTCGTAGTCGAAACCCGGCGCGACCGTGCAGCCGACCAGCGTGTAGGCGCCGAGCGACTTCGCGCTCTGCCATGTGCTCGGCGGCACGACGATCTGCGGCCGCTGACCGCCACTGATGTCGTTGCCGAGGACATGATGCACCGCCGGCCCGTTTCGCGGCGCGATCGACAATTGCAGCGGGCTGCCGCGATAGAAGTGCCAGACCTCGGTCGCGTCGATGCGATGCCAGCGCGAGATTTCGCCCGTGCGGAGGATGAAATAGATGCCGGTCGAATGCGCCCGGCCGCGCCCGCCCGGCGGGTTGTCGCGAAACACCTCGCGGTAGTGCCCGCCCTCGGGATGCGGGCGCATGTTGAGCAGACGGATGAGCTCGGCGGCTTCGTCGTTCACGGGACTAGCGCTCGATCGCCACGTATTGCGGATAGAACGCGAGGTGATCCTTGATCGCCGCCATCGCCGGGAACGGCGTTTCGTAGCTCCACACCGCGTTGTGCGCCGAAGCACCGCCGCCTTTCAGGTCGAAATAGCTCGCGTCGCCCTTGTAGGGACAGTGCGTGCTGTGGGCCGTCCGCGTGTAGTGCGACAGGACCGCATCGGCGCGCGGGACATAGAGCACGGGCTTGTAGCTGGCCTCGCGCAGCTCCAGCGCCTGCGCCGTATCGGCGATCACTTCGCCGTGGAAGCGAACGATCACGCGGCCGGACACGGGCGCGATGGTGATCGGATGATCGGGACCGGGGAGCTTCATCCGGCAAATATAGGGATGCGCGGCTGTCAGGCAAACAGGCTGGGCGCGCCGCGCGCCGTCAGGACTTTCATCCCTGCCCGGACCGAAAGGCAGTCGGCGAGCGCATTGTGCCTGTGGCCGTCGAGCGGGACGCCGAGCCGCGGGCCGACGTCGCAGGAATGGACGCCGCGCGTGTCGAAACCGTTGGCGCGGAACCACGGCCGCGAATCGCGGAACTCCGGCGTGTTCGAGGGTCTCGCGATTCCGTAGAGCCTGAGGTTCTCCTCGAGGACGAGCTCGTCGCGTCCGAATGCCGACGTCACCGCCCCGCCGGCGAAGGCGAGGAAGTCCGCATACGCCTCGGCGAAATCGCGGCCGCGTGCCCTCACCTCCGCATTGCAGATGCCCGTGAGGCGCTCGAGATAGGGCGAAAGGCAGGAATTGATCCGTGGACGGACGAGGACGTCGAAGCTTGCGATCACGTCGAGCGTCTCGGCATCGACCTTCACTGCGCCGATCTGCACGACCTCCTTGAACTCGCCGGGGCGCAGCCAGCCGTGCGCCATCGAACCCTCCCAGGCGGTGAATTCCAGGTCGAAGAGGATGGCCTGCCGCATGGAGCCGGCGTTCCCTGCAAAGGACCGGTGGCGCGAAAGGCACCGAATCGGAGTGTTCGGCATAATTAATACAATCTTAAGACCCGCGGCCGACCCTCGGGGCGGAGCAAATTCCTCGCGGAGCCGAGCATGGCCGGGCGCCCCAGCCTTGTGGTCCAGAACGCTTCGCCGGCACCCGATGCCGGCGCCGCGGCCGAGCTGCCGGTCGCGCATCTCGCAAGGATGCATGCGGAGGCGATCGAAACCGCCCGTCTCGCAAACCTTCTCGGCCGGGCCCTGTACGTCGCGATCGCCCTGCCGCTGATGGCGGTGCTCACCGTCGTCCTTGCCGGCGGCACCGGCGTGCCCGCAACCGTCGCCTGGGCCATTCTGATCGCAGTCGCGAGTCTCGCGGTCGCGCGTGCCTATGCCCACGCCATCGGCCAGCCCTTCGAGCGCGCCGTGCTGAGGGCTTTCGCGCAGGACCTCAATGCCTGCCTCCTGTACGCGGGCTGTTCGTGGGGCGCGGGTGCGTTCCTTGCCATCGCCCACGGCGCGCCTTCGGGTGTCGCGCTTCTCTTCGCGAGCGTGCCGGCGGTCGTCGTCATGGCATTGTTGCGCGAGCGCCAGTCGGTGCTTCTGTTTCTTGCGCCGGTCGCGGCGCTGACGTCATTGGCTTGCCTGGTGCGGCCCTTTGCGTCGGGCGCGCTCACCGCCGCCCTCGTCCTCGTCGCCTGCGCCGTCGTCGCAGCCGTGATCGCCCTCGTGTCGCGGCGCGCCGAGAGGCAGCGCGAGGCCGGCCTGCCGCACGGCCTCTTCGCCTCGTAGATATCGCCGCCGAAGGGTTTTCCGGCCCGCGGCCGGGAGATAGTCTCGACCCGCGATTCAAGTTCGGTTGCGCGATCGTTGCATGGCCGGGGCAAGATCGGCCGTTGCGCTTCCTCCCGCCGAGGCACCCATGTCCCTTGCCATAGCCAACGCCGACGACGCCGCCCACGTAACCCGCCGCAGCGAGGCCGATGCCGAGGAGCGCCTCGCCAATGCCGCAAAGATCGTGCGCGAGCCCGGGCTGGCGGTCTTCTTCGAAGCGCTCTACCGCGGCGCGGCGCCCGATGACGTGAACCGCTATACGCCCGATGGTCTCGCAGCGTTGGCGCGGCTCGTCTTCGCCCGGGTCACCGCGCACCAGCAGGGCGCGAGCGACGTGACGCTGTTCTGCGCCCGTGATGAGGACAAGGCCTATGACGAAAACGACTACGTCCTCGTCGCCGTCAACGACGACAAGCCGTTCCTCTTCGACTCGCTGATCGCCGAAGTGACGGCAGGCGGCGGCCGCCTGCGCGCCGTGTTCCATCCGATCGTGCAGCAGGGCGGCCGGACGGTCAGCGTGATCGTGCTCGTGCTCGAGCCGATCCTGAGCGAGGTCCGCCGCGCCGCCATCGTCCACGGCGCAAAGGCGACCTTTGCGCAGGTCGCCGTCGCGGTGCGCGACTGGCGCGCGATGCTGATCCGGCTGCGCGACGCGATCGCCGGGCTCAAGAACGGCCCGCCGCAAGTCAGCGCCGAGGAGCTCGGCGAAAGCCTCGCGCTGCTCGAATGGCTGGGCGACAACCACTTCACCTTCCTGGGGGCGCGCGACTACCGGTTCGTGCCGGAGGGCGAGGGCGCGCTCGAACCGGTGTTCGAGACCGGCCTCGGCGTGCTCTCCGACAGCGAGGCGCGCGTGATCCGCCGCGGTCCCGACCGCGCGGCCCTGACGCCCGAAGTGCGCGCGTTCCTCACCCAGCCTTCGCCGCTGATCATCACCAAGTCGAACGAGCGCAGCCTCGTCCACCGCCGCGTCCACATGGACTATGTCGGGGTCAAGACTTTCGACAAGGACGGCAGGCTGACCGGCGAGCACCGCTTTGTCGGGCTCTTCACCTCCGGCGCCTACAGCTCCCGCCCGGCCGACATTCCGCTGCTTCGCCGCAAGGTCGCGAACGTGATCGCGCGTGCCGGCCTCCCGCCGGCGAGCCATGACGGCAAGGCCCTCGCGCATATCCTCGATACCTATCCGCGCGACGACATGTTCCAGATCTCGGAGGACGATCTGTTCGCGATCTCGCAAGGCATCCTGCGCCTTGGCGAACGCCCGACCGTGCGCCTGTTCCTGCGTTTCGACCGGTTCGACCGCTTCGTCTCGGCGCTCGTGTTCGTGCCGCGAGACCGCTACGACACGCATGCGCGCGAGCGCATCCACCAGATTCTGGCCAAGGCGCTCAACGGGCGAATGTCGGCCTCGATCCCGACCATCGACGAGTCCGTGCTCGCGCGCGTGCACTACATCATCGGCCGCAACGAGGGGGCGCGGCCGCATGTCAGCGTCCAGCATCTCGAGGAAGCGATCCGCCACGCGATCCGCACCTGGGACGACGGCTTCGCCGACGCGATGTCGCACGTGCATGGCGAGACCGAGGGCATGCGCCTGTTGCAGGAGCGCCAGGCGCAATTCTCGCCCGGCTACCGCGGCATCTTTTCGCCGATGGAGGCGGTGCACGACCTCGACGCGGTTGCCGAGCTTGCGGCGCAGGAGCACGGCCTGCGGCTGCGCGCCTCCGTCTATCGCAAGTCCACCGATGCGCACAGCGCGGTACGACTGAAGCTCTACATCGTCGGCGAAGTGATGCCGCTGTCGGCGTCGCTGCCGATCTTCGAGAATCTCGGCCTGCGCGTCATCGCGGAGGATTCTTTCCCCCTGACGCTGCGGACCGGCGACGGCTGGACGCACCAGGCGAACGTGCTCGACTTCCAGATGGAACGCGCCGACGAAGGCGCCGCCGACCTCGCGATCGTCAAGCAGCCGCTCGAGGACGCGTTTCACGCCGTGATCGCCGGCCGGGCGGAAAGCGACGGCTTCAACCGCCTGGTGCTGGGCGCCGGCCTTGCCTGGCGCGACGTGACGATCCTGCGAACGGTTGCGAAGTTCCTGCGCCAGGCCGGCTTTTCGTTCAGCCAGGACTATGTCGAGCATGCGCTGGCGCGCAACCCCGACCTCGCGGGGCTGTTGGTCGAGCTCTTTCACACCGAGAACCAGCCCGGCGTCCCGCGGCGCGAGGAAGCCGTGCAGAAGGTTGCCGAGCGCATCGAGGCCGCGCTCAACGACGTTCAGAGCCTGGATGACGACCGCATCATCCGCCGCCTGCGCAACGTGATCGCGAACGTGCTGCGCACGAACTTCTATCAGCGCGATGCCGCCGGCGAGCCCAAGCCCTATGTCGCGGTCAAGCTGAACAGCCAGGCGCTCGACGAGCTCCCCTTGCCCCGCCCGCATGTCGAGATCTTCGTTTATTCGCCCGAGGTCGAGGGCGTCCACCTGCGCTTCGGCAAGGTGGCGCGCGGCGGCATCCGCTGGTCCGACCGCCGCGAGGACTTCCGCACCGAGATCCTCGGCCTCGTGAAGGCGCAACAGGTGAAGAACGCCGTGATCGTGCCGGTCGGCGCCAAGGGCGGGTTCTATCCCAAGCAGTTGCCGGTCAACGCGACGCGCGAGGCGGTGCAGGAGGCCGGCATCTCGGCCTACAAGGTCCTGATCAACGCGCTGCTCGACGTGACCGACAACCTGCACGCCGACGGCAGCGTGGTGCCGCCGGCCGACGTCGTGCGCCACGACGACGACGATCCCTATCTCGTCGTCGCCGCCGACAAGGGCACCGCGACATTCTCCGACATCGCCAACGGCATCGCGGAAGCGCGCGGCTTCTGGCTCGGCGACGCTTTCGCGTCCGGCGGCAGCCACGGCTACGACCACAAGAAGATGGGGATCACCGCCAAGGGCGCATGGGAGGCGGTCAAGCGCCACTTCCGCGAGCTCGGCCGCGACATCCAGACGGAGCCGTTCACCTGCGTCGGCGTCGGCGACATGTCGGGCGACGTGTTCGGCAACGGCATGCTGCTTTCGAAGCAGACGAAGCTGATCGCCGCCTTCGACCACCGCCACATCTTCCTCGACCCTTCGCCCGATCCGGCTTCGAGCTGGACCGAACGCAGCCGGCTGTTCGAGCTGCCGCGCTCGAGCTGGGCCGACTACAACAAGTCGCTGATCTCGCCCGGCGGCGGCATCTTCGCCCGCACGCTCAAGGAGATCCCGCTGACTCCCGAGGTGAAGGCGATGCTCGGCGTCGCCGTCGACCGTCTGTCGCCGCCGGAGTTGATCAAGCTCCTGCTCAAGGCGGGCGTCGATCTTCTCTTCTTCGGGGGCATCGGCACCTTCATCAAGGCGACGGGCCAGTCGAACCTCGACGTCGGCGACCGCGCCAACGACGCGGTGCGCGTCAATGGCAGCGAGGTGCGCGCCAAGGTGGTCGGCGAGGGCGCCAATCTCGGCGTGACCCAGCTCGGGCGGATCGAGTACGCGCGCAGCGGGGGCCGCATCAACACCGACGCCATCGACAACTCGGCCGGCGTCGACACCTCCGACCACGAGGTGAACCTCAAGATCCTGCTCGGCTATCCGCAGCGCCGCGGCGAGCTCAGCGCCGGCGCGCGCGACGATCTGCTCAACGCGATGACCGACGATGTCGCCGCGCATGTGCTGAAGGACAACTACGACCAGACGCTGGCGCTGAGCGTCGCGCAGGGCCGCGCGGTCAAGGACCTCGACGCCCACGGCCGCTACATGCGCGACCTCGAGCTGCGCGGCCGGCTCGACCGCGCCGTCGAGTTCCTGCCGACCGACGTCGACCTCCAGAAGCTCGAGAACGAGAACAAGGGCCTGACGCGGCCCGAGCTCGCGGTGCTGCTCGCCTACGCCAAGCTCGATCTCGACGCCGAGATCGTGGCGAGCGGGCTGCCCGACGATCCGACGTTCAAGTCGGTGCTCGCGGGCTACTTCCCGCCGGCAGCGGTGGAGCGCTTCCCGGCCGCGCTCGAGCAGCATCGCCTGCGCCGCGAGATCGTCTCGACCGCGCTCGCCAACCGCATCGTCAACCTCGCCGGTCCGGTCTTCGTCGCGCGCATGAAGGAGATGTCGGGCGCGACCGGTGCGCAGGTGGCGCGCGCCTTCGTCGTGGCGGAGGGCGCCTTCGGCCTCGGCGCGCTCAAGGCCCGAATCGACGCGCTGGACGGCAAGATCGACGCCAATGTGCAGACCGGCATGTACACCGACATCGCCGAGATCCTGCGCCGGCTCGGCCTCTGGTTCATCACCAACGTGCCGGCGAATGCCGACCTCGCCGCGACGATCGCGCTCTACCGCGCCGGCGTGGAGGAGCTGCGCGGCACCTTCCACTCGCTGGTCAGCGCCTACGAGGCGCAGGACACCGAGGGCCGCATCAAGCAGCTGCAGGATTCGGGCGCGCCGCTCGACGTCGCCGAGGACGTCGCGGTGCTGCCGCTGATGAGCAGCGCCCCTGAAATCGCGCAACTCGCCCGCGCGCGCGGCCTTCCGGTCGACCTCGTCGCCGGCGCCTATTTCGCGATGGGGGCGACGGTCGGCATCGACCGCCTGCGCGGCCTGAGCAGCCGGATCGCCGCGACGCAGCATTGGGACCGCCTCGCGATCCGCCGCATCGCCGACGATCTCTTTGCCGGCCAGCGCGCGCTCACCGCCGAGGCGCTCGACGGCGCGAAGACCGGCGGCAAGCGCGGCGACGGCGCCGCCGCAGTGCGGGCATGGGCGGAGAAGCGCGGCGAGACGCTCGCGCGCGCCAAGGCATTCCTCGACGCGCTCGAACACAGCGGCGATCTCTCGATCGCGAAGCTGACGCTGGCGAACAGCCAGATCCGCGAGCTCGCGGCGCGCTGAGACCCGCCCCGCCTCGGGAAGCGCCTATTTCGGCGTCTGGCTCATGCGCCGCGGAATCTCGACCGCGAACACCCAGGTGTTGCCGATGGAAAGGTAGAGGCAGGCGATCTCGGCCGGGATCAGCAGGTAGAGCGCCAGCGGCCAGCGGATGAGGAGTCCGACGCCCGCGCCCACGGGAAGCAGCATCGCGAGCCAGGCGAGCGCACGGCGTACGGTGCGCGGGCCGGTCGAGCCCAGGACGGCGCTCGGATCCTCGGGAAAGTTGTAGCCGAAGACCGACGTGCCGGCGAGGATCGCGAGGCCGGTGAGAATGAACTCGCCGCCCACCGCCCAGGCCGGCTGGCCGGGGACGATGCCGAAGATGGCGATGATCAGCATCTCGAACTGGAGAAACAGCGCGACGAAGGCGCGGTTCAAGTAGCCCGCGCTGCTCAGCACATAGCCGAGCGAGATCGTGAGGCCGACGAAGAGAAGACCGGCCAGCGTCGCGCTGACCTGCGCGATGGTGACGAAGTAGTTGTTCCAGGCAGCGATCGCCGCTTCGGTCATGGCCGCGACTGTAGCGCGGCCATGACCGGTGGCAATGAGGGGGACCTGGCGCGGCCTGTATGCGCCCTGCCGCGCGTCAGCGCGGCTGCATACGGATGCCGCCGTCGAGGCGGATGCATTCGCCGTTGAGATAGGGGTTCGAGAGCATCTCGAGCGCCATCGAGGCGTATTCCGGCGGGTTGCCGAGGCGCGGCGGGAACAGCACCTGGGCGCCGAGCTTCTGCTTTACCTCTTCCGGCGCGGCGCCGAGCAGTGGGGTGTTGAACAGACCCGGCATGATCGTGTTGCAGCGGATGCCCTCCTGCGCGAGGTCGCGCGCCACGACCAGGGTCAGGCCGTTCACGCCGGCCTTGGACGCGGTGTAGGCGGCCTGGCCGATCTGGCCGTCCTGTGCCGCGACCGAGGCGGTGTTGACGATCGCGCCGCGCTCGCCGGTCGGAAGCGGATCGAGGCTCAGCATGCCCTGCGCGCTGATCGCGATGCAGCGGAAGGTCCCGACGAGATTGATCTGGATGATGAAGTTGAAGGCATCGGTCGGGAAGCGGCGGGTCTCGCCGGTCTTGCGGTCGCGCGATGCGGTCTTGATCGCGTTGCCGGTGCCGGCGCAGTTGACGAGGATGCGCTCCTGGCCGTTGGCCTTGCGCGCCTTCTCGAATGCGGCGAGCACGCTCTCCTCGCTGGTGACGTTGGCTTCGCAGAACGTCGCGCCGATCTCGGACGCCAGCGCCTCGCCCTTGGTCTTGTTCATGTCGAGCAGCGCGACCTTGACGCCCTTGGCGCGCAGCGCCCGCGCCGTCGCCTCGCCGAGGCCCGATGCGCCGCCGGTGATCACGGCCGAAATCGAGGAATTCAGTTCCATGGGAGTGCCCTTCCTTTTGGCTGGGCGGACTCATAGAGCGCAATCCGGTCAAGGGGAAGCGGCATTCGGGGACGGTCGCCGCGCGGCGAAAAAGCCGACGCTACGGAAGCAGGATCATCTGCGTCTGGGTCACGATCGCCACGAGTTTTCCGTCGTCGCGCGTGATCTTCGTCTGCCACACCGAGGTGCGCTTGCCGACATGCACCGGGGTGCATTCGGCGCTGACGGTCGAGCCTTCCTTCGCCGCGCCGATGAAGTTGGTCTTGCTCTCGAGCGTCGTGGTGTTGGCCTCGCGCGGCATGTTCAGCACCGCGCCGATCGCGCCCAGCGTGTCGGCGAAGGCCATGATCGCACCGCCATGCATGATGCGGCCGGCGGTGCAGAGATCGGGGCGCACGACGAGACGGGCACGGACCATCTGCGGCTCGGCGCTCACCACCTCGACGCCCATGAGGGTCGGAAAGGGCTGGTTGCCCACGATCCGCTTGCCGATGTCCATCACATCACCCCTTTTTTCGCCACTTTTGCCTCACATATATTAGCGCAATGACGACCGAAGCTCCCAACCTGCAGCTTCCCGTGCCGCTGCCCGCGGACGAGAAGACCGTCGACCGCGACTTCTGGAAGAAGCTGCTCAAGGTCGCGGGCAGGATTCCGTTCGCCGAGGACGCCGCCGCGGCCTATTTCTGCGCCACCGACCCCGCCACGCCGTCCAAGGTAAAGGCGACGCTGTTCGCCGCCCTCGCCTATTTCGTCATGCCGTTCGACGTCGTCCCCGACTTCCTCGCCGGCGTCGGCTTCACCGACGACGCTGCGGTGATCGCGCTCGCGCTCGGCATGGTGGCGCGCGAGATCAAGGACGAGCATCGCGCAAAGGCCCGCGCCGCGCTCCACATCGCCGAGCCCGCCAGGGCCTAGAAGATCCGCTATCGTGGGTCCCCGAGGGGGTCGCGATGCCATATGACCAGGTCACCAAGCATCTGCTTTCGCTGCCCGGCGCGACGCTGTCGATCCAGTGGGGCGACGATCACATCTTCAAGGTCGGCGGCAAGATGTTCGCCGGCATGGGCCCGAAGTCGCGCAAGCCGCACGGCATCTCGTTCAAGGCCGACGATCTCGGCTTCGAGGTCCTGACCAAGAAGCGCGGAATCACGCCGGCGCGCTATCTTGCGCGGGCGAGATGGGTGAGTCTCGACCGTCTCGACCGCCTGCCGGCCGGCCAGCTCCTGGCCTATCTCACGCGCGCCCACGCGATCGTCGTCTCCGGCCTGCCGAGGAAGACCCGGAAGGCGCTGGGGCTCGCGCATGAAGCCTGAACGCATCGCGGTCGTCGGCATCAGTGGCTCGGGCAAGAGCAGCTTCGCGCGCGCGCTCGCCGCGCGCACCGGCCTTCCGCTGCTGCATGGCGACCTGCTCGACTGGCTGCCCGGCTGGGGCGTGCGGCCGCCGGCAGAGCTCGACGCGATGCACCGCGAGTGGATCGCGCGGCCGCGCTGGATCATCGAAGGCTGGATCGAGCCGGAACGCGTCGCGCGACTCGACGCCGCCGATCTCGTGATCGATCTGGATCTCTCGCGCTGGCGTTGCACCTGGCGCGTGCTGCGGCGGATGCTGCGCCGGGTCCGGCGTGAAGAGATGCCGCAAGGCTGCGTCGACCGGTTCGAACCGCACGTTCTCGACTGGGTGTTCTTCAAGCGCGAGCGCCCGTCGATCGACGGCGCCCTCGAGGCGGCAACGCTCAGGAACTACGTGCGGCTCAGGACGCCGCGAGAGACCCGGCGCCTGCTCAGGTCGTTCTAGGCGACGAGATGCTGGTGTGGATCTGGTCCGCGGTCGGCTTGTCGCGGCCGAGGCCGATGAACTCGATGCCGATGCCGTTCTCGTGATGGCGCGCGATGCGGCCGGCGAGCTTTCCCACCAGCACGAACTCGCCGAGCGGCGGCCGCAGCATGGTCTTGAGCGACACGCCGCCGGGCGACAGATCGAGCACTTCGCATTTGGTGACCGTGCCGTCGGTGCGGGTGAACTGCGAAACGCCT
>Ga0335069_10012894_pt1 | contig 11749 bp, 10 predicted proteins | sample Lox_Sample_11_FD_206714 | JGI IMG/M metagenome (GOLD analysis project Ga0335069, IMG submission 206714) | Soil microbial communities from Loxahatchee National Wildlife Refuge, Florida, United States - Lox_Sample_1.1 | ecosystem: Environmental > Terrestrial > Soil > Wetlands | place: USA...
CGCCGGGAGCGGCACCAGGCCGTCGGCGACGCGTTCGGCGGTCCGCATGAGCGCCTGTCGCTCCGACTCGCCGAGCGGCGCCGCGGCGATCGGCGGCGTGAGGGCGCCGGGCGCCAGCGCCGGCGCGGCGTCGAGGATCCGGAGCGCGGCGTGCGCGGCCGCCAGCGCTTCCCAGCGCTCGGCGAACGTCGCGGGGAGGACCGGATACTGATCGGCGGCGATCGCCGGCATCGGCGCCTCCGCGGGCCGCACGCGACGGGCCGCGTCGGCGATCTCGGCGGCGCGGCGGCGCAGCAGCGCGTCGCCGTAGCGCGCGACGACGCGGGTGCGGAGCGCCGCCAGCGCGGGCGAGCGGGCGGTGGGCGCGTCGGGCGGCGGGAAGAAGCCCGCGCCGCGCACCGCGAGCGCGGCGGTGCGGTCGGGCGCGCCGCCCTCCAGCGCCGACAGCATCGTCGCGTCGCGGCGGAGCGCGGCCAGATGCTCGAGCTGGCGATCCTGGATCAAGTGGCGTTCCGCGAACCGGTCCCGGAGCCAGGCGCACGGCCCCGCGGGGCTCGTCACGTGGCTCAGACGGATCGTGCGGTTGTCGCGCAGGCCGTAGCGGAAGAGGAAGTGCGACCAGGGCTCGCGCCGCAGCCGGCCGAGGCCCGCGTCGTGCTGGAAGTGGTAGACCTCGTCGTCGAAGCGGATCGCGGTGTGGCCGCCGCTGGCGCCCCCTTCGCTGGCGTCGACGTAGACGTAGTCGAAGCACGGCGTCGCCGCGCGCACGCCGGGCGCGCCGGCCAGCACCGTCGCGACGACGAGCGCGGGCAGCGGGCGCCACATTCGACCGTGCGCTCCTCAGCGCCCCGGCGGCGCGGCGTCGGCGATCTGGCGCGCGAGCTGCGCGAGGAGACGGCTCAGCGCCGCGACCTCGCCGTCGGGATCGCGCGACGCGACCGTCTCGCTCAGGTCGACGTCGGCGGCGGTCAGGTCCGTCGCGTGCGCGGCGTCGCGGAGGCGCCAGTGGCCGAGCAGATGCGCCAGCCCGTCGTGGTCGGGCTCGAAGCGGAAGACCTGCAGCTCCACCACCAGGTCGAGCTTCGTGCCCGAGTACCACGGGAACAGCACGACGCGGTCCGCGCCGAGCACGCGCCGGAGGTTCTCGCCGAGCACGCTGCCCACCTGCGCCGGCAGCGAGCCCGCCCAGCGGTCGAACTCGCGGAAGCGGACCTCGTTCGGGCCGACGCGGAGCGCCAGCTCGGGGCGCTGGAGATACGACGGCAGCACGATGGGCCCGAGCCCGACCGCGAGGCCCCGGGGCGGCGCGGGCGCGTCGGCGACCGCCGTGAGCACGTAGAAGCGGGTGGGATCCGCCTTCGGGCTCAGGAACCCGCAGCCCGCGAGCGCCACCGCGAGCAGCGCCCACCGGCCTCGACGACGGCGCATCGTGAGGGACGTCACTTGCCCTTCCTTCCCGTGAGCAGCGCGTTCGGGTTGCGGTCGAGGTAGTCGAGCATGCTGCGGACCGCGCGCGCGGCCTCGCTCACGTCGGCGAGCGTGGTGGACAGGTTCTGGACGAGCGGCGCCTGCGGGTCGAGGACGCGCTGGAGCGAGTCGACCGCACCGTCGAGGCGCTTGAGCGACTCGCGGGCCTGATCCGTCGTGCCGTTGACGCCGTCGGTCAACTTGGCGATGCGCGGCTTCAGGTCGTGCGCGATCGCGTGGATCTCGTCGAGCGCCTTGCGGGCCGAGACGATCACGTCGTGGGTCTCGGGCGAACTGACGAGCTTGTTGACGCCGTTCAGCGCGCTGCGCACCGAGCGTTCGAGCCCGGGGAAGTCGATCTGGCTCAGGTGGTCGACGACCTCCAGGATCTTCGCCTGCGCCTGCTCGAGCGCGGTCGGGACGGTCGGGATCTCGTCGTAGCCGGAGTTGGGCGGCAGCGTCAGCGTGATCGGCGTGTCGGGCAGCATGTCGAGCGCGATGTAGAGCACCCCGGTGATGATGCTCTGGAGCTGGAGCTGCGCGCGCAGCCCCTGCGCGACGAGCTTGATGGCGCGGTCCGGGTCGTCGAGGATGCCGCGCGCGCCGAGCCCGGCGGCGCGGTCCTGGTCGATCTCGATGAAGACCGGGATCCGGAACGACTGCTCCGACGGCTCGACACCTGGGGCGCCGAGGCGGATGTCGGTCACCCGCCCCACCGGCACGCCCCGGAACTTGACCTGCGCGCCGACCTCGAGCCCGTTCACGGAGCCGTCGAAGAACATCACGAACGGCAGCCGGCGCGTGAAGAGCCGGCCGGCGCCGAGCACCATGAGCGCCGACACCACCAGCACCACCGCCCCCACGACGAAGACCCCGATCAGCGTCGGGCTCGGCCGCTTACCCATGGTCCCTCACCGTCTCCGGCGACTCCCCGCCGCGCGTGAGGAAGCGCCGCAGCTTCGGGTCGGTCGCCGTCTTCAGCAGCTCGCGCGGGGCGCCGTACGGCGTGCCGGTGCGCGTCTCGGGGTCGAGGAAGATGCAGGCGTCGCCGATCGCGAAGATGCTGGCGAGCTCGTGCGTGACGACCACCACCGTCGCGCCCAGGCTGTCGCGCAGCTCGAGGATCAGCTCGTCGAGGAGGTGCGAGCTGATCGGGTCGAGCCCGGCCGACGGCTCGTCGAAGTAGAGCACCTCGGGATCGAGCGCCATCGCGCGCGCCAGGCCGGCGCGCTTCTGCATGCCGCCGCTGATCTCCGACGGGTAGTAGTCCTCGAACCCCTTGAGCCCGACCAGCGACAGCTTGACCGAGGCGACGTCGCGGATCTCGGCCGGCGAGAGCCCGGTGTACTCGCCGAGCGGGAGCCCGACGTTCTCGGCGAGCGTCATCGAGCTGAACAGCGCCCCGCTCTGGTACAGCACGCCGACGCGCCGGAGCATGCGGAGGCGCGTCTCCGGGTCGGCGGTCGTGAAGTTCTCCGTGTCGTAGAGGACCTCGCCCTGCGCCGGCTCGTTGAGCCCGATCATGTGGCGCAGCAGCGTGCTCTTCCCGGAGCCGCTGCCGCCCATGATGATGAACACCTCCCCGCGCGGGATCGTGAAGTCGAGGTCCCGCATCACGATGAAGGTGCCGAACGCCATCGTCAGGTTGCGCACGGTGATGTGGGGCGGGCCGGCGGCCGTCACGTCAGATCCCCAGCACGTTGAAGACCACCGCGAACATCCCGTCGGCCACCACGATCAGCACGATGCTGGTCACGACCGCCGACGTCGCCGCGTCGCCGACCGCCGAGGAGCTGCTCCCCGACTGCATGCCGCGGAGACACCCGGCGAGCGCGATCAGGACCCCGAACACGACGCTCTTCCCGATGCCGGTCGAGTAGCTGGTGAGCGTCAGCGCCGCTTTGCTCTCGTTGAAGTACTGCACCGCCGTCAGGTCGAGCATGCCGACGCTCACGAGGCCACCGCCGATGATCCCGAGCACGTCGGAGTATACGCACAGGAGCGGCATCATGAGCGAGAGGGCGAGGATGCGGGGGAGGACGAGGAACTCCATCGGCGAGAAGCCGAAGGTCGTGAGGGCGTCGATCTCCTGGGTGACCTTCATGGTGCCGAGCTGGGCGGCGAAGCCGGAACCGGTGCGGCCCGCCATGATGATCGCGGTCATGATGCAGCCCATCTCGCGCACCATCGCGATCGCGACCAGGTCGGCGACGTAGATCTGCGCCCCGAAGCGCGTGAGCTGCACCGCCCCGACGAACGCCAGGATCATGCCGACCAGTACGCTGATCAGCGTGACGATCGGCAGCGCCTCGGCGCCGGCGGCCTGGAGCACGACCAGGAAGTCGACGCGCCGGTAGCGCGCCTTGCCGCGCAGCAGCCGCCCGACGGCGAGCGTCGCCTCGCCCAGGAACGCGAGGCCGGTCGCCACCTGGTTCCAGACCGAGAGGGCCTCTTCGCCGATCTCCTCGAGCCAGGGCTCGTCGACGGCGCTGCGCCGCGCGCCCTGCTTCTCGGGCACGGCCTCGGCGAGCGCCAGCAGGCGTTGGAGGCCGGGCGGCAGGCCGTCGCGCTCGACGGCGATCTGGCGCGCCCGGCAGAGCGCCTCGAGGCTGCCGAGGAACGTCAGCACGGCGCTGTCCCAGCCCCGGAGATCGCCGGTGTCGAACCGCACGACGCGGACGCGGCCGCCCGCGATCGCCTGCGACACCTCCGCGAGCGAGGGCAGCCCGCCGGCGAGGCGCCAGGTGCCCGCGAGGCGAACGAGCAGCCCACCGTCCCCCGTCGGGACGACGGCGATCTCGCCGTGCGCCGGCTGCCCGCCCGCCTCCGCCATGCGCGCTACTTCACGCTCGACGCGTCGTAGCCCCGCTGGATGGCGTCCATCTTCGCCGGGTCGGCGTCGCCGAAGTTGCGCTTGTAGGCGAGCAGCTGCGCCTCGGTCACCTTCGCGCGCGCGAGGCCGGTGCCGATCGCCTCGTACGTCGCCATGTCCGCCTGCCAGTTGGCGATGCCGTGCTTCTGGGCGAGCCGCGCCAGGTCGGAGTGGAAGACCTCGACGTCGCCCGGCCGGGCGCTGGTGACGAACGCCTTGGTGTAGTCGGCGACGTCGCGCCGGTAGGCCCGCTCGGCTGCGCCCGACGACGAGCTGCTGGACGAATCGGAGGAGCTTCCGCTGGACTCCGAGAGGCTCTTCGAGCTGTACGAGAACGAGCATCCCGCACCGCCGACGGCGACCGCCAGCAGCACGACTCCGAGGCGCTTCATCATCGTTTCTCCTCACAGTAGGTTTGGGCGGTGCGCTGCGCGCGCACCAGGCGCTCGGTCAGCTCGGCCCGGAGCCGCTCCATCTCCTCGGGCGTCGCCTCGGGCGGCACCGTCATCGCCTCTTCGAACGCGAACGCGAGCGTCGAGAACGGCAGCGGCAGCACGGTGCGGTCCCACGAGCGGAACTGGACGCGCCGCGTGCACCACCAGTTGCCCGGCACGATCGGCAGCCCGGTGGCCTTCGCGAGCGTGATCGCGCCCATCTTGGCGACGCCCGGCGGGCCCTTCGGCCCGTCGACGATCACGCCCGCGCTGCACTTGAGCCGGTTCACCTCCTCGATCATCACGTCGAGCGCCTGGCGGCCGCCGCGCGTCGAGGAGCCGCGCGCGGCGCGGAGCCCGAAGAGCGCCATCGTGTCGGCGATGAGATCGCCGTCGCGGCTGGCGCTCACCATCACGATGCCGTCGCGGTCGCGGAAGTGGTACGGCAGGAGCAGCATCCCCTGGTGGAAGCCCGCGAAGATGATCGGCAGGCCGCGGCGCAGGAACTGGTCCTCGTGCTCCTTGTCGAGGAAGACGATCCGGCACGAGCGGAAGATCGCGTAGGAGCCGAGGAAGAAGAGCTTCGGCGCCAGCCAGCGCAGCGCGCGCCGCGACAGCGTCCGGCGCTTGCGGATCGAGGACGCCGGCTCGGGGACGTCGACCACGGACGCCGGCACCTCACCGCCCCCGCTCCGCGCGCGAGGCGACCGCCGCCGGGGGGACCCCGACGCAACGCGCGCGCTCACTGGTGGGACGATCCGGGCTCAAGACTGCTCGCGCTGTATCGCCATCGCCCCGTGCGCGCAAGGTATCCGAGCCCCCACGTCGCGGTTGACCTTCGGGACGATCGACGGATACCACTCGCCCCGATGCCGCTCGGTCGCCTCGCGCGCGGATTCGCGATCGGACTGCTCGCGATGGGCCTCGCGCGAGCGTCGCGCACCGTCGCGCAGAACGTCGCGCCGGCGACCACGACGACCGTCCCGGGTCCGATCGCCGCCATCGACATCCCGGCGCGCGCCGAGCGCACCGGCATCGAGATCCGCGACTGGGACGCCCGCCTCGACGCGGCGCCGTCGGTCGACGACATCGCGCAGGGCGTCCCGGCGCTCCGCAAGACGCTGATCGCCCTCACCGCCCTCGAGCCGGAGGAGAACCTGCAGATCTCGCCGCGCGAGCTCGACGACCTCCGGGCGCAGTGGGAGCTGGCCCAAGGGCAGCTCGCGGGCTGGGCCGACCGGCTGACGAAGCGACTCCAGGCGCTCGAAGCGTGGCCCAACCGCCTCCGCGAGCTGGACGAGGCCTGGAGCGCCACCGCCGAAGCCGCCGCGCAGGAGGGCCTGCCGGGCGAGGTCGGCCGGACGATCGCCACCACGCGGGCGCAGGTGCGGGACGCGCAGAGCCGCGCGCGCGACCAGCGCGACGCGCTCCTCACGCTCGCCAGCGAGGTCGGCGCCTTGCAGGGGAAGGTCGTCGAGGGCCTGGGCGCGGTGGACGTCGCGCAGGCACGCATGCGCGGCGACCTCCTCACCGCCGAGGCCCCGCCGCTCTGGCAGGCGTTCCGGGAGGCGCCCCCGATCGAGCCGATCGGCGAGACCGTCCGCCGGATCGGCGAGCGCAACCGCGCCCAGCTCCGCGACACGATCTACAACCAGCGCCCGCAGCTCGTCGGCGCGCTGGTGGGATTCGTGTTGCTGCTCGTGGCGACGCTGTGGGTGCGCCGCCGGGCGTCGACGTGGTCGCCCGATGACCCGACGCTCGCGGCCGCGTACATGGTCGCGGCGCGACCGTGGTCCACCGCGCTCGTCGTCACGATGTTCGTCCGCTGGGCGGTCCTGCCGAGCGCCGGCGCCTACCGCGACGTGTCGGCGATCCTGGTCATCGCCCCCCTCCTCTTCCTGCTGTGGGACCGCCTGCGGGGGCCGCTGCGCACGGCCATCCCGTTGCTGATCCTCACGCTGCTGATGACGCTCCTCTGGCGCGTCCTCCCGGTCACCTCGGTCGAGGGGCGCAGCATCCTCGCCCTGCACGACCTGATCGTCCTCGTGTGGGCGCTCTGGGTCCTCCACCCGCGCCAGTTGGCCGGCGTCGCCGCTCCCGGGTGGCAGCAGCGTCTGATGATCCACGGGAGCCGGGCGATGGCCGCGATGCTCGGCGTGGCCTTCCTCGCCGGCGTGTTCGGGAACGTGTCGCTGGCGACGGTCGTCAGCCGGACCGCGCTCGGCTCGACGGTGCTCGGGCTTCTCATCTTCGAGACAGCGCGGGTGCTGGAGGGGTTGACGATCGCGGCCTTGCACGCGCCGGGGACCGGCATGCCGAGGGCGGTCGCCTATCACGCACCGGCGCTCCGGCGGCGGATCACGGGCGCCATCCGGCTCGGCGCCTGGACCGCATGGGGTATCGGCGTTCTCGAGGCCGCGGGCATCTACACGGCGATCGCCGGCATGGTAAGCGACGCCCTGGGCGCGAAGCTCGAGATCGGCGCACTGTCGCTCTCGGCCGGGGATGTGATCGCGTTCGCGCTCACGGTCCTCGTCTCGGTGCTCGTCGCGCGGGTGATCCGCGCCGTCCTCGAAGACGACGTGCTCCCGCGCATGGACCTCCCGCGCGGCGTCCCGAGCGCGATCTCCGCCGCCGCGAACTACACGGTGCTGCTGATCGGGCTGCTGCTCGCGCTCTCGGCCGCCGGGCTCGACCTCGGCCGGGTGACGATCCTCGCCGGCGCGTTCGGCGTCGGCATCGGCTTCGGGTTGCAGAACGTGGTGAACAACTTCGTGTCGGGGCTGATCCTGCTGTTCGAGCGCCCGGTGCGGATCGGCGACGTGATCGAGTTCGGCGGCACCGCCGGCGTGGTGCGCCGGATCGGGATCCGCTCGAGCACGATCGAGACCTTCGACGGCGCCGAGACCATCGTCCCGAACGGGCAGCTCATTGCCGACCGCGTCACCAACTGGACGTTCTCGGCGGCCCAGCGGCGCATCGAGATCCAGGTCGGCGTCGGGTACGACAGCGACCCCGGCGCGGTGATCGCGTTGCTCGAGCGGGTCGCGAACGCGCAGGAGGGCGCGCTCCGCCAGCCGCCCGTCCAGGCCCTGTTTCTCGGGTTCGGCGCCAGCAGCCTCGACTTCGTGGTCCGCGCCTGGGTGGCGCGCTACGACGTCGCCGGCGACGTCCGGAGCCGGCTCGGCATCGCGATCCACCGCGCGCTCGCGGAGGCCAACATCGAGATCCCTTACCCGCAGCAGGACCTGCACGTGCGCTCGATCAAGGCCGATCTTCCGCCGTCGCCGACGCGTTCCTGATCTTGAAGACGCCGCACGCGTCGGGCAGAGTGGCGCGCGCGTGTCGGGCCGCCGCCTGCTCCGCCTCCTCCTGCCGGCCGCCGTCGCCTGGAGCGGCGCCGCAACCGCCGCGCCGCCGCGACCGACCGTCATCCTGTTGGTGACGCTCGACACGACCCGCGCCGACCACCTCTCGACCTACGGCTACGCCCGCACCACGTCGCCGTCGCTCTCCCGTGTCGCCGCCGAGGGCGTGCGCGTCGAGCACGTCATCACGCCGATGCCGATGACGGATCCCGCGCACACGTCGATCCTGACGGGCCTCCAGCCGCGCACACACGGCATCCGGATGAACGGGCACACGGTCGCCGACCCGTCGCTGCCGACGCTCGCGTCCTGGGCGCGCGGCCTCGGCTACCGCACCGCGGCCTTCGTCTCGCGGGCGCACCTGGTCCCGAGCGAGCTCCGCCTGCAGGGCTTCGAGCACGAAGAGGGGCCGGGGCGCCCGCAGCGCGTCGGCGGGAAGACGGTGGCGTCGGCGATGGCGTGGATGCGCGCCCACCGTGGGGAGCCGATGTTCGTGTGGGTGCATCTCTTCGACCCGCACGCGCCCTACGCCGCGCCGGCGCCCTTCTCCGGTCGCTTCCGCGCGCCGGGCGATCCCGCGCCGACCTATCGCGGCAACGAGGCCGCTCGCGATCCGTATTCGCCGACCGAGGTCCAGGCGATGACCTCCTGCTACGACGACGAGATCGCCTACGCTGACGATCTCGCCGGCCGGCTGATCGCGCTCGCCGACGAGCTGGCGCCTCCCGGGAACCCGCCGCTGGTCGTCGTGACCGCCGACCACGGCGAGACGCTCGCCGAGCGCGACCGCACCCACCGCTACGCGTTCGACCACGGGCAGCTCCTCTACCAGGAGGTGCTCGAGGTCCCGCTGATCCTGCGGCGCCCCGGCGTGCTGCCCGCGGGACACGTGCTGCCGGGGCCGGCGTCGCTGGTCGACGTCGCGCCGACCATCGTCGAGCTGGTGGGGGAACCGGGGTTCGCGGTGCACGGGCGGAGCCTGGTCGCGGACATCGGCGGAGGGACACCGGCCCGACGGCGACTCGTGTTCTCCGAGCGCCGGCTGCTGCCGTTCTCGAAGCAGCTCCGGTGGCGGTCGTTCGAGCAGTTCAGCGTGCAGGACGGGCGCTACAAGCTGATCCTGTCGACGCCGTTCGCGCGCACGCAGCTCTACGACCTGCGCGACGACCCGGGCGAAGCGCACGACCTCGCGCGCGCGCTGCCGGCGGTGGAGGCGGAGCTGCGGCAGGCCCTCGACGAGTGGCGCACGTCGCTCGCGGCGACCGGTGACACCAGCGCCGCGGTCCCGCCTGAAAAGGTCAGAGCGATGCGCGCATTGGGCTACGTAGAGTAGCCTTCGCGACAGTGCATCTCCGCCTACTTCTTCGGCGGAATGTCCTTCAGGACCTCGTCGGCGTGGCTCTTGGGGTCGACGGCGCCGTAGGCTTTGAGCACCGTGGCGTCGGGCCCGACGAGGTAGGAGATGCGCTTGGCGGTCGCTTGATCGGGGGAGTCGGCGGCGCCGACCGCGACGGCGAGCGAGTGGTCGGTGTCGGAGAGGAGGCGGAAGGGGAAGGATTGCTGCTTGGCGAACTCGGCGTTGGTGTCGGGCGGATCGAACGAGACGCCGAAGATCTCGACGCCGCGGTCCTTGAAGAGGGCCATCTGGGCGCGGAGCGCGTCGCCCTCGGCGGTGCAGCCGGGGGTCATCGCCTTCGGGTAGAACCAGAGCAGGTAGGTCTTGCCCGCGAGGTCCTTCGACGACACGGGCTGGCCGTGCTGGTCGGAGAGCGTCCAGGCGGGGAACGCGGCGCCCGCGCCCAGCATCGCAGCCTGCGCGCTCGTCGCCAGCAGGAGGAGCGCGGCCGTCACCCGACGTCGGAGGTTGGTCGTCATGGGCGGGAGTTTCCGGCGCGGGGGGTGCGTTGACAAGGGCCCCCGTCTGACCGATTCCGTCCCCACGATGGCGATCCGCGGCGCGTTGGGGGGCTGAGTGGACCGTCCGGAGATGGCGAGTCGGGTCCGCGCGCGGACCGAGCCGTGGGACTTCGTGGTCATCGGCGGCGGCGCCACCGGCGTCGGGGTGGCGGTCGACGCCGCGTCGCGCGGCTACGCGGTGCTGCTGCTCGAGCAGCACGACTTCGGCAAGGGCACGTCGAGCCGCAGCACGAAGCTCGTCCACGGCGGCGTGCGCTACCTCGAGCAGGGCAACGTCTCGCTGGTGATGGAGGCGCTCAAGGAGCGCGGGCTGCTGCGCCAGAACGCGCCGCACCTCGTGCGCGACCTGGCGTTCGTCGTCCCGAACTACGACTGGTGGGAGGCGCCGTTCTACGGGCTCGGGCTCAAGGTCTACAACTTGCTGTCGGGGAAGTACGGCTTCGGGCCGTCGCGCATCCTCTCGCGCGAGAAGACGCTCGAGCTGCTGCCGACGCTCAACACCGAGGGGCTGCGCGGCGGGGTCGTCTACTACGACGGCCAGTTCGACGACGCGCGGCTGCTGATCAACCTGGTCGCCACCGCGGCCGCGCAGGGCGCGACGCTCCTCAACTACGCGCCGGTGACCGCGCTCACGCGCGACGCGGAGGGCTTCGTCGACGGCGTGGTCGCGCGCGACCTCGAGAGCGGCGAGACGATCCGCTGCGGGGCGCGCGTCGTCGTCAACGCCGCCGGCCCGTTCTGCGACGGCGTGCGCCGCCTGGCCGAGCCGAACGCCGCGCCAATGATCGCGCCCAGCCAGGGCGTCCACCTGGTCTTCGACCGCATCTTCCTGCCGGGCGACAGCGCCATCATGGTGCCGCGCACCAGCGACGGCCGCGTGCTGTTCGCGATCCCGTGGCACGGCCACACGCTGGTCGGCACCACCGACACCCCGATCCCGACCGCGACGCTCGAGCCGCGCCCGCTGGCCGACGAGATCCGGTTCATCCTCGACACCGCGGCCGAGTACCTCGACCGCCGTCCGACGCGCGCCGACGTGCTGAGCGTGTTCGTCGGCGTGCGGCCGCTGGTCAAGGCCGGCGACGGCGGCAACACCGCCGCGCTCTCGCGCGACCACACGATCCACATCGACCAGTCGGGCCTGCTGACGATCGCCGGCGGCAAGTGGACGACGTACCGCAACATGGCGGAGGACTGCGTCAATCAGGCCGCGACCCTGGCCCGTCTACCGGATCGCCCCTGCTTGACGCGCACGCTGCCGGTCCACGGTGCGCACACCGACACGGCGCAGTTCGGCCCGCTCGCGATCTACGGCGCCGACGCGCCCGCGATCCGGGAGCTGATGCGCACCGACCCCGAGCTGGCGGTCCGGCTGCACCCGGCCCTCCCCTACACCGGCGCCGAGGTCGTGTGGGCGACGCGGGCCGAGATGGCGCGCGCGGTCGAGGACGTGCTGGCGCGACGGACGCGGGCGCTGTTCCTGAACGCGCGCGCGGCGCTGGCGATGGCTCCGCGGGTGGCCGAGCTGATGGCGCGGGAGCTCGGGCGCGACGGTGCGTGGCGGGCGTCGCAGGTGGCGGAGTTCACCGAGCTCGCCAAAGGGTACTTGCTCTAGGTGGGGGTGGCGCGCGTCGGGGTGAGGGCCCGCCGCGCGCGAAGTTGGTGCCCGCCGGCCCCGTCGTTTCGGGCGA
>Ga0335069_10012895_pt1 | contig 11748 bp, 11 predicted proteins | sample Lox_Sample_11_FD_206714 | JGI IMG/M metagenome (GOLD analysis project Ga0335069, IMG submission 206714) | Soil microbial communities from Loxahatchee National Wildlife Refuge, Florida, United States - Lox_Sample_1.1 | ecosystem: Environmental > Terrestrial > Soil > Wetlands | place: USA...
CTCCGCCGTCCGGGCGAGGTCTTCCTCACCGGTCACGGCTTCGGCGACGACGTGACCGCGTGGCTCGAGCGCGTCGACCCGACGACGCTGGCGCCGCTCGCGCGCTCGCCCGACCTCGCCGCCGGTCCGTTCTGGCCGGGCGGCGTCGCCGCGCACGCCAACGGCTCGCTCTACGTGACTTGCGGGCGATGGTGTCATCGCCTCGACGAGGATTGCCGGCCGATCGCGAGCCGCGAGCTGCCGCAACCGCGTCCCTACAACTCGCTCCTGGTCCTTCCGGACGGCGCGCTCGTCATGAAGGACCTGATCCGCGACGGCAGCGCGCGCTCGCGCCTCACCGTGCTGGAGCCCGAGCGTCTCGAGCCGCTCGGCCCCGAGGTCGAGATCCCCGAGGCGTCGATCGCGCGCCTCTCGGCCGACGGCAACGTCGTGTACGTCGTTGGCGACCACACCGCGTTCCGCTTCCGCTGGGACGCGCGCGCTGCGCGCCTCGAGCGCGACGACGCGTGGCGGGTGCGGTACCGTCGCCGTCCCGATCAGTCCTACGGCTGGGATCCGGTGATCGAGGGCGGCGCCGTCTGGTTCATGGACAACGGCGACCATCGCTACTCGGGCACGATGCGCGGCGCGGGTGTCGCGGCCGGTCCCGTGCACCTCGTGCGCGCCGCGCTTGCCGACGGCGCGCACACGCTGCTCCCGGTCTCGGGCGAGCCGCACGGCTCGGTCACCAACCCGCCGCTCTTCGACCCCGAACGGCGCATCGCGGTCGCGTTCGATTCGGCCAACGCGTGGCTCGCGGCCTGGCGCGTCGACGACGACGCCTTCGTGCCGCTCTGGTCGCACCGGTTCGGCACCGCGAGCCACATGATCCGCTATCCCGACACCGGCGAGCTGGTCGTGAACGACCACACCGACGAGGGCGACGCGGTGGTCGTGCTCGACATCGAGACCGGCGCCGAGCGCGCGCGGGCGGCGACCGGCAGCCCGGTGCAATCGGTCGTGTTCCCCGCGGTCGGCTGGGCGCGCGACTTCTACTACACGTCGTTCGCGGTGGTCGCGCGGGTCGCGGCCGCCGCCTAGCGCGGTCCGACGGACGCTGCTATCGACGCGTCCATGGCAGAGCGCTATCGCATCTTCGGCTCGGAGCTGTCGCCGTACTCGGTGAAGGTCCGCTCCTACTTCCGCTACAAGGGCATCCCGCACGAGTGGATCGTGCGGAGCGCGGCGACGATGGAGGAGTACCGGAAGTACGCGAAGCTTCCGTTGATCCCGGTCGTCGTCACGCCCGACGGTCGCGGGCTCCAGGACTCGACGCCGATCATCGAGCAGATGGAGGCCGCGCACCCCGAGCCGTCGATCCACCCGACGGACGCCCCCGCGGCCTTCGTGTCCGCGCTGCTCGAGGAGTACGGCGACGAGTGGGGCAACAAGCCGATGTTCCACTATCGCTGGTGGTACGAGCCGGATCAGATCTCCGCCGCCACCCGCATCGCCCGCGACATGCTGGGCGACGCCGACCAGGCCGCCATCGACGCCACCGCCGCGCAGCTCCGCGAGCGCATGGTGCCGCGGCTGTCGTTCGTCGGCTCGTCGGCGGCGACGCGCCCGACGATCGAGGCGTCGTTCGAGCGCCAGCTGGCCGTGCTCGAGCAGCACCTCGCGCGCCGGCCCTACCTCTTCGGCGCGCGTCCCGCGTTCGGCGACTTCGGCCTCTTCCCGCAGCTCTACGAGTGCTCGACGGATCCCACGCCGCGCGCCCGCATGGACGAGGTCGCGCCGCGCGTGCTCGCGTGGATCACGCGCATGCTCGCCCCGCGCGCCGAGGGCCCGTTCGAGGCCTGGGACACGCTCGCGCCGACGCTCCAGCCGCTCCTCGCCGACGAGGTGGGCGCGCTCTTCCTGCCCTGGTCCGACGCCAACGCCCGCGCCGTCGCCGCGGGCGAGAAGGAGTTCACGGTCACGCTCGCCGGGCGGCCGTGGACGCAGGAGACGCAAAAGTACCACGCCAAGTCGCTGGCCGCGCTGCGCGCCCGCTACGCCGCGTGTTCCGACCGTGCGCGCGTCGACCCGGTCCTGCGCGCGAGCGGCTGCCTCCAGTGGCTCCAGTGACCAGACTCGGCGCCCTCGCGTGCGGCCTCCTGGTGCTCGCCGCGCTCGCCTGGGCCGCGGAGCCCACCGGCCACGACGCCACCGCGAAGCACTCCTTCGACGACGTCGAGCACTGGGCGTCGGTGTTCGACGACCCGGGTCGCGACGCGTGGCAGAAGCCGTCGGTGGTGATCGAGAAGCTCGGGCTCCGTCCCGGCATGCGCGTCGCCGATCTCGGGGCCGGCACCGGCTACTTCAGCCGCGGCCTCGCGGACGCGGTGGCCCCCGGCGGCACCGTGTTCGCGGTCGACACGGAGCCGAAGCTCGTCGCCTACCTCCGCGACCGCGCCGAGCGGGAGAAGACCGACAACGTGGTGCCGGTGCTCGCGTCGCCCGACAACCCGCGGCTGCCGGAGCAGGGCGTTGACCTCGTGCTGATCGTCGACACGTACCACCATCTCGACGATCGGCTGGCGTACCTCCGCCGGCTCGCGCGCGTGCTGGGGCCGGGCGGGCGCGTCGTCGTCATCGACTGGGAGAAGCGCGAGACGCCGGTCGGCCCCGAGCTCGCGCACCGGCTGGCGCGCGAGGCGGTGGTCGCGGAGATGGAGGGTGCGGGCTACCGCTACCTCGGCGAGCCCGCGCCGCTGCCGTACCAGTACTTTCTGGTCTTCACGCTTGCCGCGAAGCCGGCATGATCGCCGGCCGGAAGGAGGCGCGCCGCCGATGAGAGCGCTCGTCGAGTTCGTGAAGACCACCGTGATCGGCGGCTTGCTGATCGTGGTGCCGGCGTATCTGACCGTGATCCTCCTGGTGAAGGCGCTCGGGGGCATGATGGCGCTGCTCGGTCCGATCGTGGCGCTGCTGCCCGCGGGGCTCCACCGGTTCGCACAGGTCGTCGCCGTCGTGCTGGTGGTGCTCGTCTGCTTCGTGCTCGGGCTGGTCGCACGCACGGGCCTCGGCAGGCGCGCGATCGGCGCGTTCGAGCGGCGCGTGCTCGAGCGGATGCCCGGCTTCGCCATGCTCCGCAGCGTCGTGCGCCGCGTCTCCGGGACCAGCGACGACGCGCTGTTTCAGCCCGTGCTGGTCGAGATCGAGGAGGCGCTCACGCCGGCGTTCATCGTCGAGGAGATCGACACCGACCGCTTCGTCGTGCTCGTCCCGTCGGTGCCGACGCCGGCTGCGGGGTCGCTCTACATCCTGCCGCGCGCGCGTGTGCACTGGGTCGACGTGCCCGTCACCGAGGCGATCGCCGCGATCACGCGCTGGGGTGCCGGCACGGGTAAGCTGGTCAAGGCGATGCGCTGAGCGGCTCCGACCGCGAGTACACTGGCCGGCGCCGGGCGGATTGCGCCGCGACGGAACGTGGCCCCGCCTTGACCACCGCGAGGCAATTCGCGAGAAACCCGCTCGGAGGTGACGCCGTGAAGGTCGAAGACTGCATCCTCTTCAGCGGGGCCGCGAACGGCGCCGAGGCCGCGTTCGGGGCCGCCGCCGAGCGCCACGGCATCGACGAGGTGAACTTCACCTTCGAGGGCCACAACGACGCCCGCACCCGCGGCATCCGCGTCCTCACCAACGCCGAGCTGCGGCAGGGCGACGTGAGCCTCGCCTACGTGAGCCGGCTGATGCACCGCCGCTTCCCGGACACGCCGCTGTTCCGGAAGGTGCTCCAGAGCATCTGGCACCAGGTGAACAACGGCCGCGAGGTGTTCCTGGTCGGCAAGATCAACCCCGACGACACCGTCACCGGCGGCACCGGCGTCAGCGCCGAGTTCGCGAAGCTCTTCAACAAGCCGTTGTTCGTCTTCGACCAGGCGCGCAACGGCTGGTTCCGCTGGATGGGCGACAAGTGGGAGCCGGCCGTGGATCCGGTGATCCGGCAGCCGCTCTTCTGCGGCACCGGGACACGGTTCCTCGAGCCGAACGGCCGGGCGGCGATCGACGCGCTCTTCGACCGGACGTTCGGCTGCTAGAGACCGCGGAGCGTCGCGACCGTCTGGCGCGCGCCCGCGACCGCGTCGCCGAGCGTCGACTGGCACCCGGAGCTGATCTGGAGCTTGCGTCCGGCGCGGGACACGCGCGCGGCGAGTGCCTTGAGCGTCCGCTCGGTCTGCGCGAGCAGGCGGAGCTGCTTGCGGTTGACGTTGGCCGTCTCGGCCTTGCCGAGCAGGGTGGCCGCGCGCTCCGCGCGGGCGTGCACCGTCTTCGCGAGCCCCGCCGGCACCGCGTCGCTGCCGCACAGCGGGTCGGTGCGGAGCGGCCCCACCTGGCAGGTGGCGAGCGCGAAATCCGTGAAGCTGCCGCACGGGCCGGGGAGCGTGGTGCTCGTCGACGTGGTGCTCTCGCCGGGCAGCGTGGAGCTGGTCGTGGTGGTGACGCAGGTCGCGGGCGCCTTCGGCGAGAGGCGCGCGATCCGGTTCTCGTTGTAGGCCGCGATGTAGAGCGCGCCGTCGTTGCCCGTGCGCAGCGCGACCGCTCCGCCGGTGATGGTGCCCAGGTCGATGCGTGGACCCGTGACGCCGTCGCGTGCGGCCGTCGGCGTCAGCATCCAGAACCCCAGGCTCCCGTAGTCGGCGAAGACGTAGCGCCCCCGGATCGAATCGGGCCAGTGGCAGTCGTCGAGGATGAGGCCGCCGGTCACCGAGGTGCACCCGCCGTCGATGCCCTGCGATGCCCCGCCGTGGAGGCAGTAGTACACCGGGTCGACGCAGTCGCCGTCCTGGATCGGGGTGTTGCCCGGCCCGGTCCCGATGCGCACGTCGTGGCACTTCGTGACCGGGTAGCCCTGCCCGCCCTCGCGATACGGCCAGCCGTGGTTGCGCCCGCGCTGGACGATCGTGACCTCTTCGTACGTGACCTCGCCGACGTCGCCCACCCACACCTTGTTGGTGAGCGGGTCGACCCAGAGCCGGAACGGGTTGCGGAAGCCCCACGCGAAGATCTCGGGACGCGGATCGCCGAGCCGGCCGGGATCGGGCGGCGTCGAGGGTCCCGGGCCGCACTGGGTGACGTTGGTGGCCCCGACCAGCGGGTTGGTCGGCGGGATGCTGCCGTCGAGCGCCACGCGCAGGATCTTCCCGTTGCCACCGCCGCGATTCGTCGGGTCGTCGGAGAGGCAGGCGCCGTAGTAGTTCGTGATGCCGCCGCCGGGCGGGACGCCGGAGTTGTTGCCGGTGTCCCCGACGCCGACGTAGAGGAGCCCGTCGGGGCCGATGTCGATGCCGCCGCCGTCGTGGTTGGCGGGGCCGCGCAGCCCGGAGAGGATGACGGTCTCGCCGGGGTCGAGCATGCTGTTGGCGGCGAGCGTGCGCCACACGACCCGGTGGCGGTTCGCGTCGGAGCCGCCGGACCCGTTGGCGAGCGAGTAGTAGAAGTAGAGCTTCCGGTTGACCGTGAAGTTCGGGTCGACCGCGACCCCGAGCAGGCCCTGCTCGCTGTCGGTGTTGACGGAGAAGGTGCCCGCGGTGACCAGCGCGCCGCCGCCCGCCGGCCGCACGTAGGCGGTCCCCGACTTGGTGAGGATCACCATGCGGTCGTCGGGCAGCCAGCGCAGATCCGTCACGCCCGAGACGCCGGTGACGAAGTTGGGGTCGAGGTCGAGCAGGTCGTTCGGGCTCGGCGTCCCGGACGTCGAGAGCGAATCGGCCGAGACGGTGCAGGGCACCGCGACGGCCAGCAGCACGGCGACGATGAAACGCGTCATGGCGGTCCCAGTGTTACGGAGGGCGCTCCGTGATGCTAGCCTCTCCCGCGCCAATCCGCTGACACATGAGCGCCCTCACGACACGGCGTGCGACGCCCGGGTGGATTCCGATGGCGGGGCTCGCGCTGCTCGCCGCCGCGATCCTGGGCGGGCGTATGTGGGAGGGCGATCTCGTCGGCGATCCGGTCATCTATGCCGCGGTCGCCAAGGCGATGGTCGTCCGCCACGACTGGGGGACCATGTACGTCGCGGGGCGTCCGTTCTTCGACAAGCCCCCGCTGGTGATGTGGCTCGCGGCGGCGTCGTTCGACGCGTTCGGGATCTCGATCTGGAGCGCGCGACTGCCGGGTGTCGTGTGCAGCGTGCTCGCGTGTCTCGCGCTCGCCCGCCTGGGCGCCGTGCTGTTCGACGACGTCGTGGGGCTCGCGGCGGGAGCGATCCTCGCGCTCACGCCGGGCTTCGTGCGGTTCGGCAGCTCGCTGCTCCTCGACTCGCCCTTCGTCCTGTGTGCGCTGCTCGGCTTTCATGCCGCGCACGCGGCGTGGGACGCGCACGGTCGCGGGCTCTGGCAGGTCGGCGTGTGGCTCGGGCTGGCGTTCCTCGCGAAGGGCACGTTGTCCCTCGGCGCCCCCACCGTGCTGGCGGCATACTGGCTCGTGACGCCGTCGCCGCGCCGGCCGCCGGTCACGGCACTCGCCGGCGCCGCGCTCGCGTTCCTGCTCGTCGCCGCCCCATGGCATCTCTACGAGCTGTGGCGCGAGGGCGCGCCGTTCGTGCAGGGCTACCTCTACGACGTCACCGAGAAGCTCGGCGGCCGGCCGCCGCTCGCCGTCTACCTCCGAGCGCTCGCGGCGACGGTGCTGCCGTGGGCGCCGATCGCGGCCTTCGGCATGTGGCGGACGTGGCGCGCGCCGGTGCGCGAGGCGGGAACCCGTCTCCTGGTCGTGTGGACCGTCGTCGCGTACGCGTTCCTGCTCACGGCGGCCAAGCACTCGCCGCGCTATCTCATGCTCCTCCATCCGGCGCTCGCGCTGTGGGCGGCGCTCGGGCTGCGTGCGGCGCTGCCCGCGCCGCGGCGGCTCGGCGCCGTCCTCGCCGGCGCCGGGGCGGTCGCATGGGTCGTGATGCTCGCGTGGCCGCGTCCGCTCCATCCGCACGGCACGCGCGAAGGCGTCGTCGGGCTCGCGGCGGAGCTCGGGCCGCCGGGGACGCCGGTGGTGGGGTTCCGGCTGCGGCACGAGGGCACGCGCGCGCGCTTCTACTACTACCTGGACCGCGACGTCCGCAGCTTTGCGAGCCTCGACCGGCTTGCGGCGCTCGGGCCCGGCACGACGGTCGTGACGGCGGTGCGCCACGCCCGGGTGCTCGCCGCCGACGGTCGCTTCGTCGAGCTGCGGCGGACCCGGGACTACGTCGCGTTCCGCGTCAGGGCCGCGGCGGACGCAGGTCGCGACGGAGCCGGAGCAGCTCCGCGAACGCGCGCAGGATGACGGCGGGCTTCGCGCCGGTCGGCGTCCCGGCGCGGCGCGGCAGGTGCGCCACCGGCACCTCGACGATGCGGTGCCCGCGGCGCGCGATGCGCGCGATCAGCTCCGCCGACAGCATGGCGCCGTCGGCCCGGGCCTCGATGCCGGCGAGCGCCTCGCGACGGAACAGCTTGAACGCGCAGTTGACGTCGCGCACGGGGAGGCGGAGGAGCGCGCGCATCAGCAGGTTCCACCCGGCGGCGTTCAGCCGGCGGACGAGCGGGTCGGCCCGCGCGTGCCGGTAGCCGACCACGACGTCGGCCTGGGCGAGCTGCGGGACGAGCGCCGTGATCTGGGCCGGGTCGAACTGCCGGTCGCCGTCGGTGAAGAAGACGTAGTCGAAGCGGCAGGCCGCGATGCCCGAGCGCACGGCGGCGCCGTAGCCCCGGTTCACAGGATGGTGGACGACGCGCACCCCCGGGTGCGTGCGCGCCAGCTGATCCGCCAGCTCGGGCGTCCGGTCGCGGCTGCCGTCGTCGACGATGATCAGCTCCCAGCGCTCGGCGACCTTCGGCAGGATCTCGAGGAGCGCCTCGGCCATCGGGACGACGTTCGCCTCCTCGTCGTGCGCCGGGAAGAACGCCGACAGGCTCGACAGGGGGAGGGCCTCCCTCGCGCGGAGGGGTTCGACGGCCGGACCGGCGGCGGGCACGGAAGGCGTCATCGTGAGTTGCGCGGGAGCTTCTAGCATCTCGTCCACCGGACTACGAGCTTGCGCCGGGCGGACCTTCCTGCGAGACGGCGCCATCGCGTCCGCTCGCCGCAACGTCGCCGTGGCCTATTTCCTCGTGTTCCTGGGCAGCGGCGTGTACCTGCCGTACTTCTCCCTGCACCTCGCGCACCTCGGGTTCCCGGGGTGGCAGATCGGGGTCGTCACCGGGCTTCAGCCGGCGTTCCGGTGGGTGGCGGCGATCGTGTGGGCGTACGTCGCCGACCGCTTCCGGATCCGGCACCGGCTGCTGGCGCTGACGTCGCTCGGCGGCGCGTTCTTCTTCGTGCCGCTGCTCTCCGCGACCGCATTCCCGACCGTGCTGCTCGTGATGTCGTGCATCGCGCTGCTCCACGGCTCGATGATCCCGATGCTCGACGCGACCGTGATGGATCACCTGGCCGACCTTGGCGGCGACTACGGGCGGCTCCGGCTCTGGGGCTCGGTGTCGTTCGTGCTGGGCGCGGTCGGCAGCGCGCCCCTCGTGCACGCGTTCTCGCCGCGCGTCGTGCCGCTCCTGATGCTGGTTCCCGCGGTGCTGATCCCGGCCGCGCTCTGGCGGCTGCCGCGCTCGCAGCTCGGGCACGTCGCCCACTTCCAGCCGCCGTGGCGACTCCTCACGGCGCCGCTGGCGCTCTTTCTCGCGACGGCCTTCCTCCTCAACATGAGCTGCGGCGCCTGGCAGGGGTTCTTCGCGCTGCACACCGCGTCGCTCGGGCTCTCCGACACGGTGCCGGGCCTCGCGTGGGGTGCGGCGGTGATCGCCGAGATCGCGCTCTTCTTCTGGGCGCGCCAGGTGCTCGAGCGGATCAGCCCGACCAGCCTGATCCTGGTCGTGCTGGTCGCGACCGTCGTGCGCTGGCTGCTGACGGCCGTCGCGCAGAGCGACGTGCTCGTGGTCGCGGTGCAGATGGGACACACGCTGACGTTCTCCGCCTTCCACATCGCGGCGCTCCTCCTGCTCACGCGGCTCGTGCGCGTCGAGAGCAGCACCAGCGGGCAGGCGCTCTACGGCCTGGTGGCGATGGGGATCGGCGGTAGCGCCGGCATGTCGATGGCGGGCACGCTCGTCGACCAGCTGGGGACGGCGGGCGTGTTCCGCGTGGAAGCGGCGGTGGCGTTCCTCGGCCTCGTTCCGGCGACGCTGCTCTGGCGGCGGACGCGTCGCCGCTAGACGTCGAACCGCCAGACGTCGCCGTCGCGCACGATCCGGCCGGCGGTGGGCGCGGCGAAGTGCGTGCCCAGCACCAGCACGGGCCGGTCGGCGTAGCGCGCGAGGAAGTCGAGCCGCGTGCGCCGCGCGGCGTCCGCGTCGACGTCGAAGTTGCTCCGCCAGCCGGGTTCGGCGCACTGCACCGGGTGGTGCATGACGTCGCCGGTGATGACCGCGTCCTCGCCGCGCGACGCAATCCGTACGCTGGAATGACCGGGCGTGTGGCCGGGCGTCGGCTCGAGCTGGACCTCGGGCGTCAGCCGGTGGTCGGGCTCGACCAGGTCCGCGAGGCCGGCGTCGACGATCGGCCGCACCGAGTCGCCGACCACGTCGCCGTCGGGGTCGTCCTCGACGCGGCTCCAGTGCTCCCACTCGCGCCGGCTGAACAGGTACCGCGCGTTCGGGAACGTCGGCACCCAGCGTCCCCCGGCGAGGCGCGTGTTCCAGCCCACGTGGTCGACGTGCAGGTGCGTGCACAGCACGACGTCGATCGAGTCGGGCGGGAAGCCGGCCTGCGTGAGGGTGCTGAGGAACGGCCCCTGGAGTCGGTTCCAGAACGGATTGGTTCGCGCCTTGTCGTTCCCGACGCACGTGTCGACGACGATGCGCATCCCGCTGCTCTCGACGACGAAGGTGTGGATCGACGAGAGGAACCGTCCGTTGGCGTTGACGAAGCGCGGCCGGAGCCAGTGCGCGTGCGCCTCGACGCACTCGGGCGTGGCGTCGGGGAGGAGGAACGTCGGCGGCACCGGGCCCTCCAGCTCCACGACCCGCGTGATCGTGACGTCGCCGAGCTGCCAGCGTTGCATGCGGGCTTCTAGGGTCGTGGGTGCGACGCCGTCAACGGGGTGGCCGCGCCCGTAGCCCCGCGGCGACCCGTGTGCTAGTCCCCCGCGCCGGGAGGACGACGCATGAAGTTCGGGCTCATGTTCGCCAACGCCGGACCGTTCGGGTACCCCGAGCCGCTCACCCACCTCGCGCGCACCGCGGAAGAGGTCGGCATGGAGTCCATCTGGACGATCGAGCACGTCGTCATCCCGGTGGGCTACAAGTCGAAGTACCCGTACGATCCCTCGGGCCGCATCCCGGCGCCCGAGAACGTGCCGATGCCGGATCCGCTGCTCCCGCTCGCGTACGCGGCCGCGGTCACGAAGACGCTGAAGCTCGCGACCGGCATCCTGATCCTCCCGCAGCGCCACCCGATCTACGTCGCGAAGGAAGTGGCGACGCTCGACGTGCTGTCGAACGGGCGCGTGATCCTCGGGATCGGCGTCGGCTGGCTCAAGGAGGAGTTCGAGGCGCTCGGCATCCCGTTCGACGAGCGCGCCGGGCGGACGGCCGAGTCGGTGCGCGCGATGCGCTCGCTGTGGAAGGCCGAACCCGAGCCGTTCAAGGGCAAGTACTTCAACTGGCCGACGCTCGAGTCGAACCCGAAGCCGGTGCAGCAGCCGGGCGTGCCGATCGTCGTCGGCGGGCACACGGAGCTGGCGGCGCGCCGGGCGGCGCGCTACGGCGACGGCTTCTTCCCGGGCGTCGCCGATCCCGAGAAGCTCACGTGGCTCCTCGGCATCATGCGCGACGAGTGCTCCAGGATCGGCCGCAAGCCCGGCGAGATCGAGCTCACCGCCGGCCTCGGGCTGATCGACCTCGACGGCGCGCGCCGCCTCCAGGACCTGGGCGTGCAGCGGATCGGCGTCGCCCCGATGGCGTTCGACCCCGACGGGCTCGCCCAGGGCCTCCACCAGTTCGCGAACGACGTGATCGCGAAGCTCTGACCCGCATGCTCGCCTGTCTCGACCTGGAAGGGGTGCTCGTCCCCGAGATCTGGATCAACGTCGCCGAGCGGACCGGCATTCCGGCGCTCCGCCGCACGACCCGCGACGAGCCCGACTACGACAAGCTGATGCGCGGCCGGCTCGCGATCCTCGACCAGCACGAGCTCGGGCTCCCCGACATCCAGGCGGTGATCAACACGATGGCGCCACTGGAGGGCGCCGAGGCGTTCCTCGACTGGCTCCGTGAGCGCGCGCAGGTGATCATCCTCTCCGACACGTTCGCCCAGTTCGCGGCTCCCCTCATGCGGAAGCTCGGCTTCCCGACGCTCTTCTGCAACTCGCTCGAGGTCGCGCCGTCGGGACGCATCACGGGCTACAAGCTCCGCATCGACGACGGCAAGCGGCGCGCGGTGGAGGCGCTCCGCGCCCTCAACTTCCGCGTCGTCGCCGCCGGCGATTCGTACAACGACACCAGCATGCTCGCCGCCGCCCACGCCGGCATCCTCTTCCGGCCGCCGGCGAACGTGATCGCCGACTTCCCGCAGTTCCCGGTGACGACGACCTACGACGAGCTGCGGGCCGCGTTCGTCTCCGGCTCGGCGGGCGAGATCGCTTGACTCTCGATCAGCGGGGGTGGGGGTGTGGGGCCGAAAAATGGGCCGCGCGTCCCGATCACCTTGGGCGAGGCCAGTCCAGAATCAACGGCGCGGATGAGGGCCCCGTTTTTCGGC
>Ga0335069_10012897_pt1 | contig 11748 bp, 11 predicted proteins | sample Lox_Sample_11_FD_206714 | JGI IMG/M metagenome (GOLD analysis project Ga0335069, IMG submission 206714) | Soil microbial communities from Loxahatchee National Wildlife Refuge, Florida, United States - Lox_Sample_1.1 | ecosystem: Environmental > Terrestrial > Soil > Wetlands | place: USA...
GCCGGTGGCGGTGACGGTGACCCGGGCCGGGTGCGGCGGCAGGCCCCGGGCGGCGCGGCGGGCGCTGCGCCGCGGGTCCCTGATCAGCAGCCGCGGGTTGTCCTTGCGGACCGTCTGCGCGCCGACGGCGATGGCGTCGCAGCCCGTCCGCACCTCGTCCACGCGGTCCAGGTCGGCGGGCCCGGACAGGATCAGCCGCCGCGGGCTCGCGTCGTCCAGGTAGCCGTCGGCCGAGACGGCACAGGACAGCAGGACATAGGGTCGAGGCGGCACGCACCCAGCGTAGCTACCAGGCGGGGAACGATGCTTTACTGGTCAGGCGATGCTTGAGACAGTCAATCCGGCGACCGGGGAAGTGCTGGCCACCTTCCCCGTACACGGGCGCCGCGAAGTCGACGCGACGGTGGCCGCCGCGCGTGAGGCCGCAGTCTGGTGGGCCGGGCTCGGCTGGTCCGGGCGGCGGATCAGGCTGCTCGCCTGGAAGTCCCACCTGACCAGGTACATGGGCCGGCTGGCCCAGCTGGTGCACGAGGAGACCGGCAAGCCGCTCGACGACGCCCGGCTGGAGATCATCCTGGCCATCCTGCACATCGACTGGGCCGCCCGGCACGCCCGCCGGGTGCTGCGCCCGCGCCGGGTGCGCCCCGGGCTGGCGGCCCTCAACCAGGCGGCCACCGTGGAGTACCAGCCGCTCGGCGTGGTCGGCGTGATCGGGCCGTGGAACTACCCGGTGTTCACCCCGGTGGGCTCCATCGCCTACGCGCTGGCCGCCGGGAACGCGGTCGTCTTCAAGCCGTCCGAGCTCACCCCGGCGACCGGGGACTATCTCGTCCGGTCGTTCGGCGAGGCGCTGGGCGTCTTCGGGGACGTCCGGCCGGTGCTGCAGCTGGTCATCGGGCCGGGACCCACCGGGGAGGCGCTGGCCCGCAGCGGCGTCGCCAAGATCGCCTTCACCGGGTCCGCGGCCACCGCGCGCAAGGTGATGGCCGCCGCCGCGGACACCCTCACCCCGGTGCTGGCCGAATGCGGCGGCAAGGACGCCCTGCTGGTCAGCGCCGACGCCGACCTGGACGCGGCCGCCGACGCCGCGGCCTGGGGAGCCATGTCCAACGCCGGGCAGACCTGCATCGGGATCGAGCGCGTCTACGTGGCCGAGGCGGTCTACCATTCGTTCCTCGAGCGGCTGACGCAGCGGGTGTCGGGGCTGCGGCCCGGCTTCGACGCCGAAGCCTCCTACGGGCCGATGACGCTGCCCTCGCAGCCGGAGATCGTGGCCAAGCACGTGGCGGACGCGCTGGCCCGGGGCGGGCGCCCGGTCGTGGGCGGCGCGGACGCGGTGGCCGCGCCGTACGTCCGCCCGATCGTCCTGACCGACGTGCCCGAGCATGCCGCGGCGGTGACGGAAGAGACGTTCGGTCCGACCGTGACGGTGACGCCGGTGGCGAACCTGGCGGAGGCCGTCTCGTTCGCCAACGCGGGGCGTTACGGGCTGGGTTCGGCGGTGTTCGCCCGGGACCGTTCGGCGGCGATGGCCGCGGCGCGGTCGTTGCGGACCGGGATGACCTCGGTCAACTCCGTGGCCGGGTTCGCGACCGTGCCGGCGCTGCCGTTCGGCGGCGTGGGCGAGTCGGGGTTCGGGCGGGTCCACGGGGCGGACGGGCTGCGTGAGTTCACGCGGGCGAAGGCCATCACGCGGCAGCGGATGCGGCCGCTGATCGCGCTGACCACGTTCACCCGCACCGATAAGGACATGCGCCGGATCGTCACGCTGGTGACGTTTCTGCACGGCCGGCTGTACCGGCCGCGGCGGCGCTGAGTGGCCGCGGGGCGCTAGGCGCTGGCGCGGCGGCGGGCTTTCGTGCTGGCCGCGCCGGGGGTGCCGGCGGCCATGGCCATGGCGTCGACGGGATCGGCGGGATCGGCCGCGGCCAGCGGCGCCCGGCCCGCGATGAGGTCGGCGGCGCGTTCGGCGATCGCGATCGTGGGCGCGTTGGTGTTGCCCCGCGGCACCGTCGGTATCACCGACGCGTCGACCACCCGCAGCCCGGTCACGCCGCGCACCCGGAGCTCGGGGTCGACCACGCTGTTCCAGCGGGCATCGCCGCCCATGGCACAGGTGCCGACCGGGTGGTACAGGGTCACCACGCTGGCCCGCACGTAGTGGAGGAGTTCGGCGTCGGAGCGGACGTGCGCGCCGGGAGCCAGCTCGCTGCCGCAGATCGCGGCCATCGGCTTGGCCGTCACGAACTCCCTGGCCATCTTCAGCCCGGCGGCCAGCGCCCGGCTGTCCCGGTCGTCGGACAGGTAACCCGGATCGATGACCGGGCGGTGCCGGGGATCGGCGCTGCGCAGCCTGATCCGGCCCCGGCTGGCCACGTCGACCAGGCCGACCAGCACCGACATGGCGCGCTGGGCCGGGTCGTCCAGGCCCTGGTTCGCGTACGGCGCGGGAAGAACGTGCAGCTGCAGGTCGGGGGCGGGCAGCCCGGGTTCGGAATGGGCAAAGCCGCCGGACTCCGCCAGGTTGCTCGTCAGCGGGCCGCGGTGCGTCAGCCGCCAGCGCAGCAGGTTCGCGTTATTGCCCTTCTCCCACAGGCCGGCGGTCCGCGGCGTGGACCAGATGACCGGCAGCACCGGGTGATCGCTGAGGTTCACCCCGACGCCCCGGCTCTCGCTCACCACGTCGATGCCCGTCTCGATCAGGTGCTCGGCCGGGCCGATGCCGGACAGCATCAGCAGCTGGGGGCTGTTGATCGCGCCGCCGGACAGGATGACCTCCGCGTTCGCCCGGGCGGTCTCCGGCTCGCCGTGGTGCAGGTAGTCCACTCCGACGGCCCGGCCGCCCTCGATGACCACCTTCGTGACCAGGGCGTCGGTGCGGACGGTCAGGTTCTGCCGGGACATGGCCGGATGCAGGTAGGCGGTGGCCGCCGAGCACCGCCGGCCGTTCCGCTGGGTCAGCTGGTACCAGCCGACGCCGTCCTGGCGCGGCCCGTTGAAGTCGCCGTTGGCTACCGCGCCCTGCTCCTGGGCCGCCGCGATGAACGCCTCGCAGGCCGGTGACTTGTACCGGGGGTCGGTGACGGTCAGCGGCCCGCCCGTGCCGTGGTACGGGGAGGCGCCACGGGAGTTGTCCTCGGCCCGCCTGAAGTACGGCATGAGATCCGGGTAGCCCCAGCCCGTGCAGCCGTGCTCGTCCCGCCAGCTCTGGAAGTCGTGCCGGTTGCCGCGGATGTAGATCATCGCGTTGATGCTGCTGGATCCGCCCAGCACCTTGCCGCGCGGCCAGTAGACGGACCGGCCGGCCGCCCGGTGCTGCGGGACGGTCCGGTAGTTCCAGTCGTACGCGGTCTGGAACAGCCGGTTCAGCGCGGCGGGGGCGTGGATCTCGTCGGCGTCGTCGGGCGGCCCGGCTTCGAGGAGCAGGACGCTGACGCTGGGATCGGCGGACAGGCGCGCCGCCAGGACGCAGCCCGCGCTTCCGGCGCCGACGATGATGTAGTCATACACGGCGGTCTCCTAAAAGGCGTAAAGGGAACAATAACGCGCGCTGGTGAGGCAGGGAGGCAGGGGGCTGAGGCTGGGGCTGGGCTGACTGAGGCTGGGGCTGGCCGGCTGGGGCTGGCCGGCTGGGGCTGGCCGGCTGGGGCTGGGCCAGCGAGATCGTTCACCGGTTCCCTTAGGGTGGGTTCATGTCGCGTAACCGCAGCGAAAATCCCGTCGTGCTGTCCCGCATCTACACGCGTACCGGCGACGACGGCAGTACCGCGCTCGCCGACGGCAGCCGTGCGCCCAAGACCGACACGCGCCTCGCCGCCTACGCCGACGTGGAGGAAGCCAACTGCGCCATCGGCATGGCACTGACCTTCGGTGATCTCGCGGCGGACATCTCGGGGCTGCTGTCCCGGGTGCAGAACGAGCTCTTCGACGTCGGCGCCGACCTGGCCAACCCGGTAGCCGGGGCGACCGGCCCGCCGCCGCCGTATCCGCCGCTGCGGATCGACGAGGCCTACATCACCCGGCTGGAGAGCGAATGCGACTCGTACAACTCCGGCCTTCCGGTGCTGCGCAGCTTCCTGCTGCCGGGCGGCAGCCCGGGGGCCACGCTGCTGCACATGGCGCGGACCGTCACCCGCAGGGCCGAACGCAGTGCCTGGACCGCGGTCGCCGAGCACGGCGACTCGGTGAGCCCGCTGCCCGCCCGTTACCTGAACCGGCTCTCCGACCTGCTGTTCATCCTGGCGCGCCAGGCCAACGCGGGACACGAGGACGTCCTGTGGAAGCCAGGCGGCGAACGCGGCTGAGGAAGCCAGGCGAACGCGCCTGAGCCGCCCGCCCTGTCCTGCGCGCGAGCTCAAGCCCGGAAGCAGTAGGTAAATGCGGCGTGACCGCCACAGCGTAGAGCATAGGGACAAATTTGGACAATTCGGGCACCGTGTACCGGGCGGCAATCATCGTGGATCTCTACACCCCCAATAGGGGTAGCGGCGATCCACGATCTTCGATAGGGCCCGCCGGGCCACCGCAGAGCGCGTTGCCGCAGTGGCCAGAATCCCGTGTGATGCTGTTGAGCCTCCCGCGGTCGAATGCGGGCATCTCTCGATAAGGGTAATCACGACCCATGCTCGGAAATGGGCGCTGCTTCAGAGGGATGCGCCTAGGTGGGAGCCGGGCGGGGCGGCCTCGAGCCAGGAGAGCAGGCCGGTGAGCGCCGCTTCGCCCAGGGCGAGCTCGACGGTGCCGCTGTCCTCGCCGAGCTTGCACTCCACCACGATCATGCCAGGACCCAGCGTGGCCGCCTCGGCGTCGCTGGGCAGGCGGCGGGACACCACGGTCAGGTCACGCCGGGGGAAGACCTCCTCCGGCCGCATGCGGAGCCCGAAGATGCCGAACCAGCACAGCTCCTCGCGCTGGTAGGACGCCACGCCGAGGCGCCAGGAGCCGTTTCCCTTGCGCAGGCCGCACTCCACCGTGCCGCCGCCCCGCTCGAGCAGGAAGCGGCGGACGGCGATACTGGCGGCGGCCAGGATCAGGATGATCAGGACGGCGGCGAAGAGCCAGGCTGCATCAAGCGCCAGCGCCCCGCCCACCGAAGATTAAGCCTGGTCCCCTGCGGCCCGCAGACGCGCCCTGGCGTACTTGACCGCGGGTGAGTCCTCAGCGCCCGCCTGACCTTCGGCGAGGGCCGTGGCCAGCTCCTGCCGTGCCGCTTCGACGTCAACCTCTTCGCCGAGCTGAGCCTGGGCCGCCAGGATCGACACCCGGTCGTCCGCCACGGAGAGGAACCCGCCGCTGATGGCGGCCCGCACCTCGGCATCCTCGGTGAGGATCCGGACCACGGAGGCTTCGGACAAGATGCCGAACACCGGCGAGTGCCCGGTGAGCACGCCGATGTCACCCTCCGTCGTCTTGGCGATCACCGTCTCGGCCTCGCCGGACCACAGCTCCCGGTCCGGTATGACCAGCGCCGCATGCAAGGTCACCGCTCCAGCTCCCTGGCCTTCTTCTCCACGTCCTCGATCCCGCCGACCATGTAGAACGCCTGCTCGGGCAGGCTGTCGTACTCGCCCTGGGTGACCGCCTTGAACGAGGCGATGGTCTCCTCCAGCGGCGTGAAGATGCCTTCCTGCCCGGTGAACTGCTCCGCCACGTACATCGGCTGGGACAGGAACCGCTCGATGCGCCTGGCCCGCTGCACCACGATCTTGTCCTCTTCGCCGAGTTCGTCGACGCCGAGGATGGCGATGATGTCCTGCAGCTCCTTGTACCGCTGCAGGATCCGCTGCACCTCGCGGGCCACGTCGTAGTGATCCTGGCCGATGTACTTGGCGTCCAGGATCCGTGACGTGGAGTCTAGCGGGTCCACCGCCGGGTAGATCCCCTTCTCGGTGATCTCCCGGGACAGCACCGTGGTCGCGTCGAGGTGGGCGAACGTGGTGTGCGGCGCCGGGTCGGTGATGTCGTCCGCGGGCACGTAGATCGCCTGCATGGAGGTGATCGAGTGCCCGCGGGTCGAGGTGATCCGCTCCTGCAGCTGGCCCATCTCGTCGGCCAGCGTCGGCTGGTAGCCGACCGCCGAGGGCATCCGGCCGAGCAGCGTGGACACCTCGGATCCGGCCTGGGTGAACCGGAAGATGTTGTCGATGAACAGCAGCACGTCCTGCTTCTGCACGTCGCGGAAGTACTCGGCCATCGTCAGGGCGGAGAGCCCGACCCGCAGCCGGGTGCCCGGCGGCTCGTCCATCTGGCCGAACACCAGCGCGGTGTCCTTGATGACGCCGGACTCGCTCATCTCGAGGAACAGGTCGTTGCCCTCGCGGGTGCGCTCGCCCACCCCGGCGAAGACCGAGACGCCGCCGAAGTTCTGGGCGACGCGGCGGATCATCTCCTGGATCAGCACGGTCTTGCCGACGCCGGCCCCGCCGAACAGCCCGATCTTCCCGCCCAGCACGTACGGGGTGAGCAGGTCGATGACCTTGATGCCGGTGGTGAACATCTGGGTCCTCGGCTCGAGCTGGTCCAGCGGCGGGGGCTCGCGGTGGATCGGCCAGCGCTCGGTGACGTGGAGCGACGAGATAGGCACGTCGAGCGTCTCGCCCAGGGCGTTGAACACGTGTCCCTTGGTGACGTCGCCCACCGGCACCTCGATGGGCGCGCCGGTGTTGATCACCTCGGCCCCGCGCACCAGGCCGTCGGTGGGCTCCATCGAGATGGCCCGCACCACGTTGTCGCCGATGTGCTGCTCGACTTCCAGCGTCAGGGTCTGCGTCGTGTCGCCGATCGTGACGTCGGTGTGCAGCGCGTAGTAGATCTCCGGCATCTGGTCCGCCGGGAACTCGACGTCCACGACGGGGCCGATGACCCGCGCGACACGGCCGACGCTCGCGGCCGCCTCGCCGCTCCCGGCGGTGTTTTCAACGGTCGTGGTCATGATTCCCTCACTCACTCGCGGCGGTCGCGCCGGCCAGCGCGTTGGCGCCGCCGACGATCTCGCTGATTTCCTGGGTGATCTCGCTCTGCCGTGCGTTGTTCGCCTCACGGGTCAGGTTCTCGAGAAGGTCGTTCGCGTTGTCGGTGGCCGCCTTCATCGCCCGGCGTCGCGAGGCCAGCTCGGCGGCGGCCGCCTGCAGCATCGCGTAGTAGATCCGGCTGGCCACGTACTGCGGCAGCAGGGCGTCGAGCACCTCGGGTGGCCCCGGCTCGAACTCGTACTGCGGCAGCGGGCCATGCGGGCTCGGCTCCTCGGTCTCCTCGATCTCCAGTGGCAGCAGGCGCCGGACCACGGGCCGCTGGGTCAGCATGGACACGAAATCAGTGCAGACCAGGTGGATCTCGTCCACGCCGCCCTCGGCCCCGTCCTGGCCAGCACCGAACGCCCCGAGCAGCACGGCGGTGATCTCCTCCGCGTGCCGGTACCTCGGCGCGGCGGAGAAGCCGCCCCAGGAGCCCGCGAGCTCGAGGTCGCGGAACCGGTGCCAGGCGATGCCCTTGCGGCCGGTCACGTACAGCGCCGGCTCGATGCCCCGGTCCCGCAGCAGCTGGCGCAGCCGCTGCGATTCGCGCAGCACGTTCGCGTTGTAGGCGCCGGCGAAGCCCTGGTCGCTGGTCAGGATCAGCACCGCCGCCCGGGACGGGTTCTGCGGCTCCTGGGTGAACAGATGGGTGACGTTGGTCGAACGGCTGATCACCGCCTCCACCGCGCGGGTGAGCTCCCGCGCGTACGGCTCGGCCGCGCGCATCTGCTGCTGCGCCCGGACGATCCGCGACGACGCGATCAGCTCCTGCGCGCGGGTGATCTTGGCGATGGACTGCACCGAGCTGATCCGCCGCCTGACCAGGCGAAGCTGTGCGGCCATGGGCTACGACTTCTCGGCGGTGGCGGGCTCGGGCTGGCGGCGCCGGGCGATCGTCTCCTGGACCTCGCCCCTGAGCGCCTCGGCCGGCTCGTCCGCGCCGCCGAGCAGCTCGCCGGAGCTGGTCTGGAAGCCCTTGCGGAACTCCTCGATCGCGTCCTTGAGCGAGGTGACCGTGTCCTCGGGCAGCTCGTTGGTTTCCCTGATCGTCTGGAGGATGCCGTCGTGCTGCCGGCGCAGGAAGGCGAGGAACTCGCTCTCGAACCGGCTGATGTCCTCGGCCGGCACATCGTCGAGGTGCCCGGTGGTGCCCGCCCAGATCGACACCACCTGCTCCTCGACCGGGAACGGGGCGTACTGCGGCTGCTTGAGCAGCTCGACCAGCCTCGAGCCGCGGTCGAGCTGGGCCCGGGAGGCCGCGTCGAGGTCGGAGGCGAACGCGGCGAACGCCTCCAGGTCGCGATACTGCGACAGGGAGAGCCGCAAGGTGCCCGCCACCTTCCTCATCGCCCTGATCTGGGCGTTGCCGCCGACCCTGGACACCGACCGGCCGACGTTGATGGCCGGCCGGATGCCCGAGTTGAACAGGTCGGCCTCCAGGTAGATCTGCCCGTCGGTGATCGAGATGACGTTCGTCGGGATGTACGCGGAGATGTCGTTGGCCTTGGTCTCGACGATCGGCAGCCCGGTCAGCGACCCGGCACCCAGCTCGTCGGACAGCTTGGCGCACCGCTCGAGCAGCCGCGAGTGCAGGTAGAACACGTCACCGGGGTAGGCCTCGCGGCCCGGCGGCCGGCGCAGCAGCAGCGAGATCGCCCGGTACGCCTCGGCCTGCTTGGACAGGTCGTCGAAGATGATCAGCGCGTGCTTGCCTTCATACATCCAGTGCTGTCCGAGGGCCGAACCGGTGTACGGGGCGATGTACTTGTAGCCGGAAGGGTCGGAGGCGGGGGCGGCCACGATCGTGGTGTATTCCAGCGCGCCCGCGTCCTCCAGCGACTGGCGCACCTGGGCGATGGTCGAGCCCTTCTGGCCCACCGCGACGTAGATGCAGCGCACCCGCCGCTTCTCATCGCCCGATTCCCAGTTCGCCTTCTGGTTGATGATCGTGTCGATCCCGATCGCGGTCTTGCCGGTCTGCCGGTCACCGATGATCAGCTGCCGCTGGCCGCGGCCGATCGGGGTCATCGCGTCGATGGCCTTGAGGCCGGTCTGCAGCGGCTCCTTCACCGGCTGGCGCTGCACCACCGAGGGCGCCTGCGTCTCGAGCGGCCGCAGCGTGGTGCCCTCGATCGGGCCCTTGCCGTCCAGCGGCTCGCCCAGCGGGCCGACGACGCGGCCGAGGAAGCTCTCGCCGACCGGGACGGACAGGATCTCGCCGGTGCGGCGGACCTGCTGGCCCTCCTCGATCTGGTTGAACTCGCCGAGGATCACCACGCCGATCTCGCGCACGTCCAGGTTGAGCGCCAGGCCCCGGATGCCGTTCTCGAATTCGAGCAGCTCGTTGGCCATGGCCGAGGGCAGCCCCTGGACCCGCGCGATGCCGTCGCCCGCTTCGGTGACGATGCCTATCTCTTCCCGCGAGGCACCTTCTGGCTCGTAGTCCTGGACGAAACGCGCCAGCGCGTCCCGGATCTCCTCCGGCCGGATCGTCAGCTCAGCCATAGTCCTCTGTGTCTTTCCCTTGGGTGGTCTTCCCGGCTTCAGGTTCTTCCGCGGCGGATTCTTGCGCTCCTGATGGCACGTCAGCCCGCCAGCTTGCGCCGGACGGCGGCCAGCCGGCTGGCCACGGTCCCGTCTATTAGCTCATCCCCGATCCGGACGGAAATACCACCCATGACCGAAGGATCAATCAGCACGTTCAGGTGAATTCTGCGCCCGTAGGAGGCAGCCAGCGCGTCCGCGAGCTGCCTGCGCTGCGCCGCGGAAAGCGCCACCGCCGTGCGCACCACCGCGATCAGCTGCTCCCGGCGCCGCGCCGCGATGCTGGCGCACATGTCGAGGGCGACGGCCAGCTGGCGCCCGCGCGGATGCGCCACGATCTGGCTGATAAGCCGCAGGGTCACCGGGGCGACCTTGCCCGAGAGCAAGGCGTCGAGCAGCCCCTGCTTGCGGTCGGCGGGCAGCGAGGGGTCCGCCAGCGCGGCCCGCAGGTCGGGCTGCCCGGCGATCACCCGGCCGAACCTGAACAGCCCGTCCTCCAGCTCGTCCAGGCCGTCGTCGGCGTCCGCGGCGAGCACCATGGCCTCGATCGCGAGCTCCTCCAGGGCGTCCACCATGTCGCCCGAGGTGGCCCAGCGGGATTCGGCGGCCGCCGCGACCAGTGCCTCGGTGGGGCCGGTCACCCGGCCGTGCAGGAGCGAGGCGGTGACCGCGCCCTTCTCCGCCGCGGGCTTGCCCGGATCGGACAGCGCGCGCCGCAGCCCGTGCTCGGTGTCGAGCAGCCCGACGACGGCGAACAGCTCGTCGCCGAGCCTGGTGGCCGCGCTGGCGCTGGTGATGCCGGCCGCCGAAAGCTGCTCCTCAAGGCCGGCCAGCGAGGCCCTGCTCACACCCCGCATGCTCATCGCCTCCCCGGCCGTACTCCGGTGATTTCGGCCCGAACGGACTGGGTGGCAGCCCCGGCACCGGCGGCGCGCCTCACTGTGTTTGCCCCAGACGTTCGCGCCGTCCGGAGAGCCCTGCGGGCCACCGGCCGCTCGCACGGGCCGCGGCCCGTGCTCGCTAGCCGGTACCGGATGGCGCTCACTGGCTGGACACCTCGAGCTCGGACAGGAAGCGGTCCACCATCCGGCTCTGCCGCGCCTCGTCGGTGAGCGACTCGCCCACGATCCGGCTGGCCAGCTCGGTCGCCAGCGTCCCGACCTCGGCGCGCAGCGAGGTCAGCGCCTGCTGCCGCTCGGCCTCGATCTGGGCCTGGGCGGCCTCGGTAATCCGGCGCGCCTCCGCCTGGGCCTGCTCGCGCATCTCGGCGATGATCTGCGCGCCTTCTTCCCTGGCTTCCTCGCGCAGCCTGGCCGCCTCGTGCCTGGCGTCGGCGAGCTGCTGCCGGTACTGCTCGAGTACCTGCTGGGCCTCGGCCTGCGCCTCCTCGGACCGGGCCAGGCCGCCCTCGATCATCTCGGTGCGCTGCGCCAGCGTTTCCCGGGCCCTGGGCAGCAGGAACTTGGCGAGCGCGCCGAACACCAAGGCAAACAGGATCGTGCCGATAATGAACTCGGGCCACGAGGGGAGCAGCGGGTTCGTCGACGCCGTTTCGGCAGCGAACGGGATCATGACGCGGTCACCTCAGTACTTGAAGATGAACGGGGCCACGAGGCCGATCAGGGCGAGCGCCTCGGTCAGCGAGAAGCCGATCCACATGTACAGCGAGATGCGGCCGGTGGCCTCAGGCTGCCGGGCCATGGCCTCGATCGCGTGGCCGAAGACCAGGCCGATGCCGATGCCCGGGCCGATGGCGGCGAGACCGTATCCGATGGCGCCGGCGTTGATGTTCAACGTGGAAGCGGTGGCGGCGAGGTTAGCGGCAAGAGACATAGATCAGTCCTTTACGTGTCGTACCGGCGGCTCGTCCCGCCGGATGGGTCGTAGGTACAGCGCGGTCAATGTGACGCCTCCAGCGAGCTGGCTATGTACGTGGCGGTCAGCGTGGTGAAGATAAAGGCCTGCAGCAGGGTGACCAGGGTCTCGAGCAGGAAGACGAAGATCGCCAGCGCGAAGGAGCCCACCGCGTAGAGCAGCCCGACGGACAGGCTCAGCAGGTACCACGTCGCGACCGTGAAGATCGTCAGCAGCAGGTGGCCGGCGAACATGTTCCCGAAGAGCCGCACCCCGAGGGTGAACGGCTGGAAGACGAAGAACCTGAGCAGCTCGACCGGAACCAGGATGACGTAGA